>Ga0207841_1000157_pt1 | contig 58030 bp, 47 predicted proteins | sample HigsolmetaGSP18D_FD_184846 | JGI IMG/M metagenome (GOLD analysis project Ga0207841, IMG submission 184846) | High solid enriched microbial communities from the Joint BioEnergy Institute, USA - SP1-8-D (SPAdes) | ecosystem: Engineered > Bioreactor > SSF (Solid state fermentation) > Aerobic >... | reverse complement strand
ACCTGTCGTATAGACATTGCTAGTAACACAGGCTATTCTCACTATTATATTGCTCACCCCCTTGTTTCTTGTCTTCAAGATAAACCAACGGCCCTATTAGGTCTAGTTATCTAGGCCTGTCGTTACACCAAGTACTTTGTTCACTGCCGGTGGTTGAATAGAGGATTAGATGTTGTGATGCATTCAGTGCTACTTCTCACAGAATCAGTCAGTTAGTCATTACTCACACTTTTATTTGAAAAAAGCAGAACATGTCATGTCCGCCCCCAAGTGGACCGAGCTAGGATATTTCCGAATCAGGCAGGTACCTACTTCACTTGCTTAATCAGCATCTATTTGGTATTTCCGCATATGTCCAACTCTGAAGGCCGAATCGAATCAAGCCTAGTTCAGTGGATCAGAGAGAGATGTCTCTCTCTGTCTGTCTCTCAGCGCCTGTTGATGGTTGGTGTGCATCTTTAATTAAAGACAAAAAGCATGGCAGCCCAGCCCTAGCGGTGAAATTGTTCAATGATTGCAATTAAGTTGAGTTCTTGCGAGATTGGGACAGTGCAGTATCTGAGGTCTTTATTTATATGGACAGATGGATGGGAATGAACTGGCGTTGTGCTTGTTGTTGATTTATTTTTTTTTTTCCCCTTCTGGGTTGCAGGAAGCATAGAAGAATGGCTTCAATTGTCATTCTGGATAGGCTCAGTGGAATCAAGGTGATGATATGCATGTAATGAGTGCTCATTGCTGTTGTGAGGTGTGTCAAGAGCAGTTTTCTACTCTGCCATTATTATTATTCTCTGTCGAAAAGAAGAACCAAGGCAAGGACCACCGTATATACATGGAGTACTCCGTACTTGGTAGCATTTTTTTTTCCCCTTCTCAAGCGGGTGGGAAATGCTGCTGCAGATATAATCGATGTGCAGCGCATTGGACGTGAGAAATCAGTATCCGTTCAAACGTCCATCCCTAAGCAGGAGATTGACAGTCAGGAGGCAGAGCTCGATGCTTTATCTACGGGATTGACCAACAGCGAGTTCCGCATCTCTCTCATCTGGTTTTCTCTGAGAGTTGTAGTGGTAGTGGAACATGGTGTGAAACAGAGCAAGGCAGACCGTATACAAGGTAGGGCAAAAAGTTTGCACTGTTAAGATCTACAGGAGAGCTAACCTTCAGGAGCTTGAGTGAAATACTGTCGTTGCAAGGTTGCCAAACCCTTGTTGACAAGGGTCCCTTGTCTAGCAGCTTGGGCAGATTCCTACTTCATATACCGCCACGTGGGTTTGAAGCGATTGAAGTACCCGTAAACTACTAACTAGACACTGTCATGGCTAACAGATAGTAAGTGAAGTCGGTCTGGATCATGCTACAAGCAAGAGCAGCGAGGTAGGCGGCTTGGGTTGGGGACCCTTGTTTAACGAAATGGAAGTTTTGGCAACTTGCGGTCTTCCTGCTGTTCTTGAAGATCAGTGGACTGCTAGCGCATGGCATCTTTGTCCTCTTGGAAAGTCGCAGACTCGACTCTACCACCGAGGTGTAAGGGATCACTTGGCACAGCTGCCAGAGCAGAGCAGATGTACTGTGTAGTGTCCCGAATACTACCCGGACGGGCAGTGGAGCCAGCGATCGCAATGACGGGAACCGTGGAAACGCTTTTCCGACGGGGATCCATCTAGCCCTAAGGATGGAGGCCGTGTACCCATGGTACGGTGTGTGCCCTCTGGAGGGGCAGCACCGGAGGCTGTTCGCGGTTACTAAGCAGAAGCAGCTGGCCGTGATCAAAAGATTCAACACGGTGAGAATGGAGTGGAGCGGTGGCTCCGTCGTCGAATTTTCGATGACCATTGCATTAATAATCGGGACGGAGGGCTCCGTACTCGACATTTCCTTGTCTGGAGGAGACGGGAGAAGACTGCCCGTCACGAGAACAGCAGAGACTTCACCTTGGCTAACCTCGAGAAGGAGGTCGATTAGTCAAAGACACCGGATGGGCCAATGTTGGATTAAAGTTGGGGAGGGGGGATCCACGGCGATCCGCTCGAGCCGGCCAGACCAGCGATCGGCGCACGAAGCTCGACCAGGATGACCCTTGCTCGTCGCCAAGCGACAGGGCGCGCCGATCCGTGACTAAGCACTTGTCAACGGCTGCGGTAGCCAAGCAGCTGGCCAGCAGCAGGGTCTCTGCTGCAGAGAGGGCCTGTGGATGTTTGGACCGGCCGTCTGACAGCTGCAGGGTGACGCACGGGACGCAGCAGGAGGGGTATTTGGTGCCGGGCATCTGTATGCTCCCTGATGCGTTGGGTAGACAGACTGAGCGTCTCACATACGCGGACACATCCCGATATCACATGACGGCGCTAAGCCCGGCGAGGCAGCGGAGAGCGGCGCGCCAAGCCCGGCGCAGAACCCAAAGCAGACGTCCGCTACCATCTCTCAACTCCTCGCCGAGGGAAGCCCGAGCAGGCCAGAACCGTGTCCGTTCGAGAAGGTCGTTCTATACAGATACGGATGGGGAAGTTGCAAGATTTTTTTTCCTGCACGGGCCAGGCGGGAGCAGGGAGCCAGGCTACATGGCATGGCATGACCTGGGCGGCCGTGGTCCGCGCCGATCTCTGCTCTGCTGGACTGTTTCCCAGAGCGGGGGTTAGGCGTCGGAGAATTCTGCTGCTGTCCTACCCGGGCGGGGTTGACGCTGTAGACCGCTATCCAGGACATCGTTCGGGTAAGCTGGAAGGGAAAAAAATTTTTTTTTTCTTCCATCTCTGTCAAGTCGTTGCCGTTGTCCCGCTGCTCGACCGGGTTCCGCGTCGAGACGCGAGGGGTAGCTCTGATATACTTCTCCTGTAGCGGGGGTGGCGCCCTCTTGCTCGTACCGAGAGTCTCAGCATCGATCCAAGTCTCAGGTCTGCGAGAAGCGTCTGATACTGAGCTGGCGTGCGGGGAGAGAAGGAATCCGTAGGGAGGATAGAGGGTTGTGCAGTGTTATGTCCGATGTGCCCTGTATATCCTACATGCAGGACGTGCCACGTCTGGCAGGCTTGCAACAAGATCCAATGAAGCTCCTGCTGGGCAGCACGATGATGCTTGATGCTCTGAAGCTGCTGCTTTCCGCGGTATGCCGAGGGGCGGCCCCATTGGCCGGCAGCGGCGCGCCCGGGTCACGCAACGTTGACGCTCCTCTCCGGCACCTCTGGGCTTCATGGCCATGTCTGCCGTCCAGGCCGCACGGCACAGATCGAGTATCGTCGCTGCTCACATCGTTGCTTCACCTGCTCCGTCGCGGGATCTGCATTTGTCAGAAGCTCCAGACGGGCAGCACGCCCAGGCCGTCTGTCCGCCGCGTTCACGGGCAGGTGGACACCGGGTTTCCTTTCTCGTCTGCTTTTCTTTCATCTTTTTTTCGAGTCGAGAGAGCCCGGTGGATGCCCGCTTGCTGAGAACGGCATCTCCCTCCGGTCCGTCTTCGCCGTCGTTTCCATGATGACAGCTGCCCTGAGTCCCGACGCGGCGTGTCATCCCGCTATCACGATGAACAGCACGGGTGTCCATGTGTCATCCTCGCGGCCTGAGCAGCGGATGAATGCATCATGACGCATCTGGGGAAGACGAGTGGCCGCCAGCGACCTCCAGCGGCTCCTCGACGCCCGGTGGGTATCTCTGGATCTCTGGCTCCCGCTGGGCGACGTTGGGGCCGCCACGGCCGGCTGGCTCTGACGAAAAGAACCGGGATCCCGGATGTGTCGGGAGGGGCCTCGTCGGTGATGTTGATGTGATACACCCGTCGCGACTCGCGCCCGTCACTGGCCGTCCGCCATGATATAAAGTCTGGTCGGGCGCTCCCCTCGGGTCCTGCTCTTCGACATCGTGACACCATCAGAGTCCGTTTGCTTCGGTCACATACAAGAGCAACCCCTGCCGCTCTCTCACCGCGCCAAGGATATACTCCTAGTACATCCAGACAGCAAGTCAGCCAAACAGTCGACACCATGGCGATCTCGACGGCCCTCACGCGCCCCCTGCAGCTGCTGACGAGATTCATGCAATGGTCCTCCGCGGTCATTGTCATGGGTATCGTCTCCTACCTCATCAACAAGGGGCCGCGCGGCCAGCACCTCATCTTCCAGGAAGTCATTGTACGTCCGTCCCATTCTTTTTTTTTTTTTTTCCAGGAAAGAACCTGCTAACGTTCCGCCAGGCGGTCTTATCGGTTGCCTTCTTCCTGCCGGCCTTTATCTCCCCGTTCCTGCCTAAGGCCCTCAGCAAGTTCGTCCTGGCCATTGATCTCATCTTCTCTTACCTGTATGACTTGTGCCTTCATCCCAGCAATTCGACATATGCTAACGTGCTGCAGCTGGTTGACCGCGTTCATCTTCGCTGCTCAAGACTACAACTGGCACAACTGCCGCACCCACGCTCCCCCGGGCCGCGGCTGCGCGATCAAGAAGGCGAGCGAGTCCTTCATCTTCCTGGCTTTGTAAGCACCTGTCTTCCCACTCCAACCGAGAGACAGACTTGCTGACAGAACCAGCATCTTCACCTTCTTCGGCTTGCTGCTGGAGGTCCTGTCGCTGTGGGCCTACCGCCGGTCCAGCGGCGGTGCTGAGAAGAACGGCGGCGCCCGTACCGGTGAGGGGGCGTAAAGGCTGTCAGCCAGCCAGCTCGTGACCGACCGTTCCGACGACAAAAGTGAGTACCTATCAGAGATAGCCTACGCGCTTTGCTGTCTGCCGTCTGGGACAATGGTCGCGGTCACGGTCACGGTCTTACGGTCCCGAAAGCGAAATACGGTTCTCGGCTTCATGGCTTAACGTGATATGGATACGGCATGCTTACGGTCGAAATGGGATGAACGAATCTGAAGAAAAGGACGACGAAAAAAGAGCGACGAAAGAAAAGGGAGCAAGGCGGTCGGATAAGGCTAGCTCCTCTACGAACGAATCGATCAAGAAAAACGAAAAATAGCGGAGAGGCGGGACCATCCCAGGATCCAGGATGGCTTGTAGTCATCCATCATTGCTGGTTCAATCTGTTGAAAACTCGTCGAACGCCCGCACGGTCCGGGTCGATGGCCCTTCTTTTGATCGCACTTCTTTTCAACCCCCCCCCCCCCTTTACTCCGACCTTACTACTTCCTAATATCTAATCACAAGTGATCTACATTTAATAACGATCTGCACTCCAAGTTCTTCCCCACAAATCCAATCCCCAATCTCCCCCATAATGTATACCCTTGATCTTGGAGTTGTTTCTTTGATACCACCGTGGCTTGTGTTTGGTTATGTTGTGTTGAGAGCTGCAGTCTTCCAACAATCAATGTAATTAAACAGAAGGCCACAAATTGTTTAGTTAGCTGCCAGTGTCGAGTGAGTAAATACAGGGGGTATTGTCTGATACAGTGGTGAAGGTTGCGGTGGACTCTCGCTGTCACTGTAGTAAACTGCACATTGTAATGTCCAGTTGTAAATTGGGTCCGGGAAAGGAGGCCTGCTGACCGAGTCCGCCGGACTTGTACATGTGGAGTCGATGCTGTAGAACCGCACCGCACCACACCAAGAAGTTAATAAGTATGATAATCAGTCTCTGTTACAGGGATGCTCTTACGACCACTGGCTTCTCTTCTTCATTGATGCCGGATATCCACCGTACTGTTGGCGCATTCTGCTGCTGTCAGGTCGAGCCGCGGGGTCTCTCTAATATATTATTAGTAGGAATGCTAGAGATCAGAGGCTTGGGCCCTCGCTCGTTGCCGCCCTCTTCAACGGATAGTTGCAAGTTAAAGGAGTTTTTCTTTTCAATTCACTCTTAGTTATCATCGACATGTTTTCTTTCTTTTTTAGGCCTTTTTTTCTCTACTTTTTTTTCCTATTGTTATTTTGTTCGGATATTGTATCAGGAACATTATGTGATTGGGTACCGGGTACCAAACATTGCAGGTACCTGTACCTGGTATGTTAGGCGCGTGATGTCATGTCATGTGATGGCCGAGTGTAGTTTAGGTAATGCATTATGTCACCGTACAGTACCTTGAGGAGTTGAGTTTCCGATGGTCAGTCATGTGCCCAGGTGGCAAGTAGTGGGTTCAGGGTGGTCTATCTGTCTGTCTGCTGCAGGATACTAATCTACATAGATAGGTGCACTGGGTAACTTGATAAAAAAAGAAGAAAGAAAGAAAAAGGGTGTAGACAAGTGTGTGATTCACATTAGGCATCTAGATCTAGATAACAATTCTAACAAGATGGGAGGGAGAGAGAGAGATCTGTTCATCTAATGTACTGCATGTATGTATGTGTGTATGTATGTATATCTCCTCAGGTATCTATCTACCTTGTCTAGTTCTGGTTTTAGTCCTAGTCCATTCCCTTCCTGGCACAAGTCGATTAATTTTCAACACGGGTGCAGGCAGTGAACGAGATTTCAAAGAAAAGGAGTGGGCACGGTACGGATTTGAGCCTCGATGATACTCGGACACATTTCGCCAGTAGTTCTGGGATTAGGGGATTTTTTTTCTCTGTTTCCTTTATCTCGGATTTGAACCATTTATTTCCTGGCATATTACTGAATGAACACATAGGTCGTTGAAGGGAAATCCGGGAATCCCAATACATTTTCCGGCTTAGTTTTCTGAAATGTTCCAGGAGCGATTAAGTATATTATCTCATATTCCTAGGAAACGAAACTGGACTGGACTGGCCGCGACAACACCGCATGCTCACTGAGATAACCAAAGAAACACACATTCTCTCGGTCCCGATAAGAAATACTGCACCTAGGGAGGAAAGAACAGTAGACAAAACAAACAAGAAAAGAAAGGAGGGAAAGGATTCTAGGAACACACGGAGGAAAAGCTAAATGAAACGAGCGAATGAATGAGCGAAACTCGACTATCCACCCCGTCGACTTCCTCTCCCGCGATTGGATTCTCCTTCGGACTGTCCTTCCTGGCTCTCTCCGGTCGAACCCCGGTCATCCTCACCGACCATGACGCCCTCGTCGGTGCCTTCTCCGCCCGAAGACACGTCGCCGTCCCCCCTCGACACGGGCTCCCACGCCCCGTCCGTCGATGACTGCGACTGCGACTGGCTCCGGATGTCCGCGAGCACCTTCTTCGCCTCGCTCTCCTCGCCGTTCCACGCGCCGCAGCCGCCGCACCGCCAGCGGCCCAGCTCGGACAGGTCCTTCATGCCCGGCGGGGCCTGGCCGTTGACGAGCCGGCAGGTGCGGCAGATCAGCGCCAGCCGGTTCTTCGGGTGCGTCTCGTCCTCGCCGAGCAGCACGTCGAGGATCCGGTCGTACCACCGCGGCTGGTCGTCGTAGTACTGCGCGGCGGAGGGGAAGGCGTTGGGCGCGAAGACGGGTTCGTTGAGGGAGGGAGGTGCGCTGGGGAATTGATCTTGCATGGGGTAGGGCGGTTGGCTGCCGCTGCTTGGCGGTCGTGGAGGGAGACCCGGCGAGGGGGGCATCAGGTCATGCTGCGGCGGTTGCTGCGGTGTCTGCGGCCGTCGTATATTCGCAGTTGGGGGCGGAGGGAGTCCGGTCCGGCCAGGCGGCGGCGGCGGTGGTGGTCCGCCGGGGCCTGCTGCGTCGCCTCTCTGCTCCGACCCTTCTGCGCCTTTCGGAGGTGCAGGCTTCTCCCCGCCGTACTTCTCCAGCAGCTGCTGCGTCGAGTTGTACTTGGTGGCGATCTTCAGCCGCTCGATGGTCTGCTCGCGCTGGCTGTGCAGCTCGTCGAGGTGGTGCTGCGTGCGGGAGATGCGGTATTCGAAGAACTTGTCCGCGCCGACGCGGACAGCGTAGATTCTGCCAACGTCAGCGCTCCCTGTGTATGTCTGCAGATCTGGAGATCAAACGTACATGACAGGCCCTCCGAGGACGGCGGCATACTCAACGACGCCCCAGTTGTGCCATCCCAGGACGAGGGCGAGGATGATGGAGTAGAAGAGGTACGCGAAGGTGGTGTAGAGGGTCCAGAGAGCCTTGAAGCGGCGGGCCTGCTGGCGGTGGGCGTCGAGGCGGTTGGCTGTCTTTGCGATCCGGGTCGAGAGGCTGGACAGCGTCTTCTCAAAGGACGCGGGGGAGTTGTCCTCGCCCTGGGGCTGGTCAGCATGGCCCAGAGCTTGGGCGGAGGGACCTTGCGACGGAAACAGGATGCTCACCTTGAAGGGCCAGAAGGACACCATGATGCCGGCGTGAGGGCCTCTCTACCGCAGGCGCATGGCGAGAGCAGCAGAAGAGGAGGCTCACCCTGGGATCGTAGGATCGTTGTTTGTCTGTTGTGGAGGCATCATCGGCGGTCGTCTTGGGCTGCGGAAGCACGGGCCCGTGACGACACCGCCCGCCGGGCTCCCGGGACCCCTGTCTCAGAGCTTCATCAATTGCTTCGTCTTCACCGTTTCCATGGACAAAGGGCTCTCTACAGGCTCTGCGCCTTGATCTGCGATCAGATACGTGGTCAGGTACTCTGTACCTCCCTGGTCCTTGCCAGAGGACCTCTCAGGCCTGCTTCAACCCCCCGTCCTCGTCTCCTCTCATCTTGAATCTGCACTCATCATCCCTTTGTCTCTAGAGTAGTGCGAAGGAAACTGTTCTTGCTTCATTCAATTGCTGAATTCCCTCCGACCTACTAGCTACTTACTACCTCGGTAGCTGGGGGTACTCCTAACTTGCTAGCCAGCATGGACCAGCCACTCGGTGCGACTCCTACGCTGAAAGCGCTGTACAGACACGCAGACTGATGCAGGAACAAACGCGCTGCCATGGAGACGGAGCATCTTATCAGATGGCTGGTCACCGCGACTCGACGGCAACGTGATACGTCGACTGTGTGGAGCGCATACTGCGTACAGCTGTGATGGCGCTGCCCGTCGATACACGTCACAACAGATAAGCGCCTTCAGGCGCGTGGGACGCTCGACGCAATGTTGCAACCCACGCTGGTTGCACACCAGGGGCTGTCTCGACTCTGTCCCTCTTCTCAGCTCTTCAGGCAGCTGATATTTCACGTTGATGCTCCATCTGAGAACTCTGGGTCCTCCCCTCAGCGCCTGGCCCGTTGCACACTGCTTTGGAAGATTCACCACCTGCTTTTTCAAAAAGCTGGGCTGCTTTCACCTCTGCTTACTTTTGTTGGAATTGCTGAGCAATTGCTGAAGCTGCTCCCTAGTCCACTGTTTACCTGGTAGAGTTCCCCGGCAAAGACAGCCTTTCCAGTTCTCCACCGGAGGGTCTCGATATCGCACAGCTGGAATCGCTAGAATCCAAGGACCAGGCTGAATCGCTTGATATTGTCGACGAACTGCGCAACCGCAGGGTCAATTACTACATTTCCCCGCCACAGCTCATCATGGTGACGAGAGCTCGGGATGCACTTCCCAGTCAACGATGGCCTCTGCACCCGCTTTGCGACGGAGGTAATCTTGCATCGCGCTCCAGAAGAGAACGCCGTGAGGATCATTCCTGCAGCGGACTCTTCACCCGAGCGCAGAGAGAAGGTCCGCGAGTTTGCAAAGACGTCACTTACGCATGTACAGATTCCTGCGCTCATCTCAGAGGCCACGGGAGCGATGGGCCTCACTGGAAACAGCACCTTTTCTCGAGAGGTTTTACAGCTGGAGATCTCGTGTCCTAAGCTACTGCATCTCACCCTTGTGGGCCTTCCTTGCCTGATTCACCGCCCAAACAAGGAGCAGACTGAAGACGACGTGAAGATCCGTAAAGAACTTGTCAACGCGTACATGTAGGAGCCTCGCAGCATTCTCTTAACGATTGTCACCGCAAGCAAGGACACGTCCGACCAGATCGTGCTGGAATTTGCAAAGGGGATCGACCCTGACGGCTTTAGGACCATGGGCATCATAAAGTAGACATGTGATCTGGATGGTTAAACAATATTTCCCCCCCCCCCCTCCCCCCCCTTCTCTCTGCAAGATTTGATGGACATAATGCAGGGCCTTGAGTGCAAGAGCGGGAATGAAATAGACTGGCAGGCTAGGTAGATATGTAAGCAGATATGCATGCCATTTTATTCCCTTACCTATATCAATCAGATTTACGACTTGACTGGTTCACCTGCAATGCAGATGATCTGGATTAGAATGAACAAACAGATAAATGGATAGATGTGGAGAAATATTGAGTGCTATGATACCAAATTATTTATTAATTGCAAGTACATACGGCGTCCACTCTGTATATTAATGTAGATATTCCTTGAGTGTTTATTGTCTTCCAGGCTGCTCATATTGCATAATATGAATTGTTCTTCTATAACAGTAGACTTATTGTTATCAATAGCATTATCGGTTTCTCCTGTTAAGAGTATCGAGCATGGTCGGAAGAAATTAATGAAGGAAAGGAAGAAATGAAGACTATAATATGATATGATATGACGCGTAATAATAATGACACTTTTGTCCACGGCCCCTCCCATTTACCAGACCATGAGAAAGAACCCCTGCTCCAGTCCTAGGCCGCGTCGGCTCAGATATATGGATGCCTGATACCTGCCGTATATCCATATACATGGAACTTTCATGAAGTAGATACGAGGGAGTATCACAATAAAAGGACAGGAACGGTAAGTACATAGGTACATAGAAACTGCGGTTTTGGCTCATTCGGCAATAATCCATGTTGCCGGGTCGTCATTGTCGTCGTCTGCGTGAAATAAAATCGTGAAACAAGCATCTACACTGGTCGTTTTCGAGCCGTGAATCTCTCATATTCGTACCTGGGCTGCAATTCGACGGTAAACTCATCCCCTACGTAACCGGTCCCTCGAGCGGGATAATGACGATGCGGCCCTTGCGGGATGCTTTTGTCCGGGCTGTCTCATCGTCGTGGGAAGATCTCCGGCCGAATATCTGGCGAAAAGAGCGGTCGCCGGCTTGCGCAGCGGCTTGCCTGTAGGCTTCACTCGTGTTGATGTCCATGACATCCATGTCCTCGACCGCCTCGTACGGCAGATCCACCCGAATCATGATCCCCCGCGGGCGGAAGAAGCACTCATTCCACGTCTCAATCCGCCGTGCCAACGCGGACGCACTCCCCGGAGCCACCGCGGCAGCCAGGTTCCGCTGCTCGCGGTGCTGCCGCGCCTTCCGCGCGACCAGGACCGCGGGGATGGTGCCCAGGAACCCGAATATCATCCCGCCGATGGCGAGCGTGCCGAGCCCCATCCCGATCGCGGTCGTCCATTGCCGTCCCGACAGGGCCGCTTCGGAGGTGATTTCGCGCGTGAAGCGCGTCCAGTCGGATTCGGACACGCTGTAGCGGGCTAGGATAGACGGGTACTCGAAGCCGGAGGTGATGCGGGAGGACCTAGAGGGGACTTGCAGGCCGCGGGTCAAGAGAGATTCGGCTGCGAAGCCGGGCCCGGGCTGTGCGGAGCGGCCTGTTGCGGGCGGGAGGAGGAAGGGCTGGTGTTCCGAGAGGGAGGAGTAGTCTGGTATGGACTCCGTGGTATCCATGTAGCTCTGGTCATCGGGAAGTGGTGGCTTTTCGTCTGGATCAGGGTTCATCCAGTCTGATGAAGACCTGAATGGGGAGTAGGAGGGTAGAGGCTCCTCTGGGTATCTGTGATATTCTTGCATGCTGGGGTCTGGGAATTGGGCGGATTGAGATGTGTGATTGTTAATTCTGGACTTGTGTTGATGGTAGCGGTATGAGAGCATGTCGATGAGGCCCTTGCGAGTACGGGATTCGAGGAACAACTTGTGCAAGATAGGAATGTTGATTTTCTAAGATAGAGCCGTTGAAGCACAAAGATATATTATAATCCTGAAATAAAACTGAAGGACAATGTGGATGCGCTGGAGAAAAGATGGGTAACAAAGGATCAAAGGATACGAGACCTCCCATTTATAAACCGAGATCAGTGAGATGTCCACTCTGATGGTGATTAGCCCTTTCAATGGATAAACTAGAACGGGGCCAACTGCTGCGGGAATTGCCATCCACAAAGATCGCGGCTCGGTTGTCTTAGTCCAAAAGAGACGACTCCGCATATTCTCTTGAGTCATGGTGTTGAGGTACCTGCAGTGACCCTACCTGCGTGTTCCCGTTTAAGCGGATCCAGATGCCGTCGCGGACCTTGGAGCTGAGTAACCGGCGGCTTGGGGCCGTGATGGAACCCTGTATCTCCAGACCTACCTGAACAACAACGAGCATACAAGTCTGACATGATAGGTACTAAGATGCACCTTAGCTTTGGAACCCAAAAAGCTTGACGTCACTCAGGCCACATAATGCGGCTGCCTGGCGGCCAGCGGTTCAGCACGATGAGGCGATGGAAAGACGACAGAACGGGTTGTCTTTTCCAGGATAAGAAATGTTGTAGGATTGAGCTAGGGCTCAACGTCGTCAACGAGCAGGCAAAACATCTTTCGAGAAGCATATGGGTTTCGGTCTCTGTCGGATAGTAAGCACCTAATCAAGTGGGCATGGAGTGCCTGCGATGGATGACAAGAGCAAGAAATGACTCCGCTCGTGGCGGAGATACAAGGTTTCATCTTAATTTTCACACTTTTTCGAGCCTCCGTGCCACGATAGAAAAAAGATCATGGTGTTGGACAGTGCAGTCCATATCGACCGGCAGGCGGTGAGCCTCGATGGGGGCGGTCGATGATACTGACGTCGGACATGGAGATGACTGTTTAGCTCATGGTTAGTGGACGGGATGACTCGAAAGGCAATGTGCATAGCCACTCAGCTGGATCTCTCCTCCCATAGACACTGCATTATCAGCAAGACGGCGGCATCGAGAGGTGCAAGATGCGGTGTCGTACAGGCCAGCTGGGAGCCGCCCGGAGCGTCGCTCCGCCCCGCCACGGCGCGCCGTCGACCGTCTATCACGAATCGTCTCGATTCTCGAAGGGCTCGAAGCCACCCCCGGATCGCGCTCTGGATCGTCGTTGAACGAACCGGCGCGTCTTCTCCACGCCGCTACTGCAGGCCAGCGCCAAAAACAGCAACAGACCAACAGACTCGGGCCGTCCGAGCGCTGGGGTCTCGACCTTAGCTGTCCGCTGTCACCGTCAACAGCGTGATGCTCGCTGTCCCTGACCCAACTCCAGGCATCAGCAATCATGACGACCCGGTATCGCGTGGAATGTGAGCCGGACCTCCCTGTTGATGGTGATGTTTCTTGCTGACATGCTGCAGATGCGCTCAAGGTGCGTGCTTGTCTACCGTTGCGTCATAGTCCCTGGATATCGGCCATCGTGGCCAGACAGGGTTGACGGAGCTCACTGACCTTGGTTCGGCATGCCAGTCACACCGTCGTGACCAGCTGGTAAGTTGTTCTCCTGCTGCTCTGGACTTCATATTGCTTTTCTCTGCCCTTGTTCCGTGTAGGTTGCTGACCAGAGACTAGATCGAATGGATCAAGGTAGGTGCTGGCCTCGACCCTCACCGCTTGACCTGTATACGAAGAATCCTGCTGCCTCCCGGGAATGCTACATTCAAGATGCAACGTGCAACATAGAAGATGTCCTTTCTGACAATACACAGGGTCTGCTTGCCGTTCCGTTCGTGCTGCACTCGCAGCCGACGGCTGTCTATCAGGAGCACAGCGACCAGCTGGTCGAGGTCGCGGCCGATACCCATAAACGCTATGCGGAGATCATGCGTGATGTGGAGAATCTCATCAACGAGCACGGTAAATCACGTTCTTCTTAACTCTGGTGCCTGAGAAATCTAACCATCCGTCCAGTTGCCCACGAGAACAGCGGTGCTGCTGGCAAGTCCAAGCTCAAGCTCCTGGTCCCCACGGTGGGGACCTTCTTTACCCCCCTGCTGCTCGAGGAAGCTTTCATCTATCAGGACAAGCGCCGCTTCATTAGCAGACGGCGCTTCGTGGCCCCGTCGTTCAATGACATCCGCTTGATCCTGAACACGGCCCAGCTGATGGGCCTCGTCCGGCGCAGCGAGATCAAGCTGGTCACGTTCGACGGTGACGTGACGCTCTACGACGATGGAGCTTCCATCACGAATGAGAACCCGGTCATTCCACGCATCCTGCGCCTCTTGCGGCGTGGCAGGAAGGTCGGGATCGTGACGGCCGCCGGCTACACGGACGCGGCCAAGTACTACGGGCGTCTGAAGGGCCTTCTCGACGCCGTGCAGGCCTCTCCGGATCTATCCGAAGAGCAGAAGAATGGCCTGATCATCCTGGGAGGGGAGAGCAACTATCTCTTCCGGTTCGATCAGTCCTCTCCGGACCTGCTTACCTATGTTCCCCGCAGTGAGTGGCATCTCGAAGAGATGAAGCAGTGGCGGGATGAGGATATCACGCAGCTTCTGGATCTTGCAGAGACGACACTGCGCCAGTGCGTGAGCAACTTGAATCTGCCGGCTGAAGTACTGCGCAAAGAGCGGGCGGTGGGCGTGGTTCCGCTCCCGGGACACAAGATGCATCGTGAGCAGCTGGAGGAGACTGTCTTGGTCGTGCAGAACACGGTCGAGCGGTCCGAAGTTGGGTCGAGGCTGCCTTTCTGCGCGTTCAACGGTTTGTCCTTATCTCCTTAGAGTATGCTCTGGGAAGTTATTAATCCTCCTTGCAGGCGGAAGTGATGTCTTTGTCGACATTGGCGACAAATCCTGGGGCGTGCGCGCGTGTCAGCGCTATTTCGGCGGCATCGAACGCTCAAAGACTCTGCACGTTGGTGACCAGTTCCTCTCAGCTGGAGCCAACGATTTCAAGGTTGGTCTACCCTTTTCCCGGATTCCATTCTCCTTAATCCGTCTCTCTTTTTTTATTCAAAGATCAAATATTGATGTCTGTGACAGGCACGCCTCGCATGCACAACAGCCTGGATCGCCAGCCCCGCTGAGACCGTCCAGCTCCTGGACGAGATGGCCGAGTTGGAGGGCGAGGCGGTACAAGAAACCGATGGGAAACTACGCACAGAACTTGCAGATGCCCCCTTACCCGTCTTGCAGAGCAGTTAATTAATGCGGTCAAAGAAGCATCCTTATATCTACTTCTTGCATGCATAAGTCAACTAATTGCGTTTGTTGTTATTCTTGATTCTGAATATATTTTGTTTGCGAGTTTTAATATTATTATTACTGAAGCATACAGAACAGGATAAGAGCGTGACTCAATAGAGCTTATATATAGGACTGTGTGAGCAGTTCGTGGCGCAAAGGAGTGTGTATCTTTGCAGAAGCGGTTCGAGAAATGATACAACCGAATCGGAAGTTAATCTAGCAGATCTCGATGTCACTGTGATACTCCTCTGCTCAATTCGTTATCCTTACACTGTAGAATTTGCCATTTGGTTGTCTTTGTGGATCATTGTGACGGCGCGGCACACCTAGGCAGTAAGGTAGGCGGTGTTGAGCATCCCTTTGTCTCTGGGATACTGCCAGTCCTACTTGCCTACATATATCACACTACATGAAGCCCTGCAGATTCTTTCCTTTCCCCTCATGCTTTCAATTCTGTATGACAAGCTACCATAGTTTTAGCTAATAATACTATGACTGAGCGCCGTTACAGATCCTGAATTGTGGATATGGTGATATCCTGACTAGAACATACTGAAACAGACGTAAATAACCGTTATTTTGGTTGACTAGTCAGCATTTTATGCGTCCGAAATAGGTAATCCTTGGCAGGATTATGCAAATTCAGGCAGAAAGTGGGTAGCCACGGGATTCCCATGGGAGTCCCATGGGACTCCCATGGGTGGGCCAAGGGAGGCTGCCCAAGCCCATGGGAATTTGCTCCATGGGAGTGGGAGTGAAATTTTGAAATTCCCATGGGACTTGCCGAGGTCTACTGCCTGCCAACACATATAAGATAACTTAACATAACAACGTATGCTTGCTTGAATAGAGCATTGAAGGCCAGCACTGTAGTTTGATGGGCTTCAGAGTCCTACCAATACTACAGAATGTTGCATGGAAAAAGAATTCTGCTATTATTGACGCACTGGGCTTTATAATGGCAGTCCAATCCCGCGTCATTACCTGTACTACAATGCAGATTGCGGCAATACAATCCTTGTTGACGCCCAGGATTATCAGATTTCACTACATTTAATTCACATTTCCTATCTCGGTCGCAACAGTAGTGTGTGGAGATAAATGCCTGTTGAGTCTTTTGCACAATTTACGTGACACTTTCATTTGACAGTTGGGAAAGTCCTTGCCATTTTTATTGGTGCATAGCAAGGGGACGAGGAGGGCTCCTTCCAATATCCCGGACATATCTTGGGATATCAAGAAGATGGGCCCCATAGCAGCTATACATATGGGTCCAATCCACGTTATTCCTCTAAGATTACAATCCACTGCTCGGACCACTATTACATAGCCACTGTGTTAGTAATATCTCTTTTTTCCTTTTCTGTTCTTTCCCAGTTCTACAGCATCTCTGAATTGACAGCGCTGTGCAGTAGCATTGATTTCAGCCAAAGAAGTCTGTGATCAGCTGATAACTCTGCTGAGGGATTCTGTCCATAATCTAGAGACCTCTCAGAAAGAAAATTAATTGTGGCTGGCCTATTTCACTGAGAAACATCGGCCCCTATATGGTCAATAGTTACTTCGGGCAGGGTAAATAACATTCAGAGTCGATGTAATACACTGTGCTGTCGGGGTTCTTATACGGTCCTGCTCGTTCTGCCAAGGTACTGTACGTACTTCCAGCAGTTGGTGGGATCCTTGGATATGGCAACAAATCAATGATACCTTATATTCATGGTCGTCGCATCAAATCGAGATGAATATCAACCATCGGCAGAGACATGTGCTGAGAGTTAATTTCTGCATTCAGAGAACCATTTGACGCTACTGTATAACGCAAAATCGCAGAGGTTATTAAACTCTTCAGCTTGCCACTGTAGGTGGGGCGGGGCATATGGCTGATCAAACTTAAGAGCGAAGATCAGTACGTGTATCAAAGCAAATCCAGAGGATTCCTGGGAGTCGCACAAATAAAGGAGGCATCAGGATCCCTTCGTAACCCCGGACCAATCTGGAACACGCAAGTGAGGGATCAAAATGGGAGCAGTGAAGGAGCCCAGGCTAAAAGGTCTGACCTGAAAAGGCTGTCAGAGTGCAGAAACGGAGAGCAAATTTTCCAAATGTTGTGAAGAGACGATTTCGGACTCAATGTCCCTAGATCAGCGAATTCCGGTCTCTCAGCAATTTCGGACAAACCTTGACGCGGACAGGTGACCTACTTTTTTTTAACCGCATTTTAATGAGCCCCTAGTAGAGTGAGAAGTTAATGGCTAAACGTTTCAGTTGGTGATACAGACAGAATACATAATAGAATATGTTGGCTCTTTGACCAGTAATCGGGGCTTTCTGAGCTCGCTTACCACAATTATTAAGCGGAGAGCATTGTGAAGCATAGTCTACTCCTAGTACTCTGTAGCTCTTGTGAGTGGTTCACATAGTTGGACAAATCAGAAGTGGAGCCATTGCACAGCTTCTTCAACTATCTTCATAAGAGACCTTCAATATTGGGCTCAGACCATATCTTACCATCTCTTATTCTTGACTTGATGGAGGGGTTACATTTATCAAGATAGGCCTGGACCTTTTCAGTGGCATACCGTGCAACTTTCATAGTACTGTCATCATGTTCAAATCCATCGATCCCGACCCTATATGCTACAACAGCCATGTTGCTCCTATGGGACCCAATGCATGTGATGACCTCAATTTCCTTTTTCAACAAGAAGCAAACGTATACTGAGATTGTACGGTTAAGACTTGTTTGGCATTTTAGACAGCCATATCCGCGAGTGTTGTCCGCTCGTGATAAGAAAAGCTCAAGGTTCTACCATGGTCCTCGTCTTGTAATAAAATTGTAAGGGCAGTAAGAATCCGCTATTATTGGGGTATCCTGTGTCAGGACGAGGTGTAACTCTAGTGGATTTTGGAATGTTAGAATACTACAGTCTCATTTAGATTTTTGTTGCCTGTCGTATCAGCAACGAGAAGAACTTTCTGTTCCCAATATTCACTGCCGAATGCCAGCCCCGAATACGGTCCCGAACTCCTTGTCGTAGGAATTATGCGTACCTTAGTAATGCTTGTTTGTGCCCAGTCAACACAATTACCTAGTATCTCAACACGTACGCGATTTCCATTTTCGTACCTTTTTCTGGCATCTTCTTTCCTTCAAAAGGAGATTGCTAACTTCCATGGCCAAAAAAGCCAACAATGGGACTGATCCCATCCTGCGAAAGTCGATCCGTGAAGCAATTCTCAGTCGCCACCAACAAAACAAGCCAATCAATCGGGAAGCGATCAAAGCAGAGTACTTGAGCAAGAACCCAGACCTCGCTAACTACATCAACAACATTGTCAACGAGTAAGCGAACCTGAAAAATCTATCAATCTCATTGCTAATGAGGCTTCAAGCTACTCGGATTATCTCGAGTCAAAGTTAAAGACAGCGAACGCAGCCAAGAGCCCAACCCCTGCTCAGGCTTCAAAAGATCCATCGCCAATTTCCACCTCCCAACACCGCTCCGGTAGCAATATCATTTCAAAATTACCTGAATCTCATAGTAAAACAGAGTTGTCTCTCACAGAATCTTCAGCCTCATCTTCGCAGCTTGGTCCAGTCGCAGATCACCGCACCAGTAGTGGATCGGATGAGGAATTGAGCAGTTCTGACGTGGTCAACTCGGCCAGCAGCAATGGTGACGGAATCTCAGATAATGTTCTATTGCAAGGTATGAGTTCCTTTGGTATGCATATTTACTGTAGAATCTATAGTAAACCCAGGTAGAATTCAAGGAACACCTCGCTGGGAACTTTGAGAAAGGAACTTCCAGAGAAGCACTCTCTGCAATTCCCTCTCTCGAGATTCAGAAGCAATTTCTTGTGTCTGTTGAGGACAACGACAGGATGAAAGGCACTATACCCACCGAACAGGCTGTTTTGGTCTCTCCTGCTCTTGACAGCTGCGGATCAGTGGAACTCATACTGCTGTCCAAGAAAGGCCCTCCTCAAAAATTACATGGAGTGCACCCCAGTATGTGTCTGATATCTCCGAAGGATATGCCACCGGAATAAAAAATGCAAACAACGACGAAAGATGGTCGTATGTACGTTGTATTTTTGTCTGTGACGCGGAAAGATTGGTCTCCGCTTCGTGCGGGTGAAGAGACATGGTCTGGAACTACCAGATTTTTATCAGAGACACTGTGCGCTTTGTTGACAAGACTAGCCACTTGATGAGACGTGCTTGGAGGCATAGTGAGATACAATTCGCGGTCTCGCGGCCGAGAGGCTTCGAGTAGGTCCGTGTGTATGTGAAACAGACATTGAGTACAATTTCTTCCTCAGATTGGCTGTCATGGCTAGCTCCGCTAGTCCGGGTCCTTACCCCAGAGCCTGAAGTCGTACCGAAAAAGAGGGTGGCTGGGTTTTCCTCGGTCTGCCTATCTCTCCTGGAGTCACTCGACCTCTGCTCGCCCCCTGCTGCCCAGGTAAAGACGGGTGGTACACTTGGCTGCAATTTGCTTGAGCTCGGCGAAGTTGGTCTTGCTACATCTGGCCCATTGGACTCGTTCCATGGAGCTGTCTCAGTGAAGGTGTCTTGCTGGGAGCGTTTGAATTCCTTTTCGACAGCCACGTTACCTTTTTTGGAGGACTTGGGAACGAAATAGATTTCGGATCTTTTGGACGGTTTGCGCCTCGGCGTGTTAACCGCAACCCCAGAGGAAGGAGGAAGCAGATGTCTGGGAACGCGATTGGGAGGCAAGGACGCTGGGTCATATTGGACCGATGCACTCTTCTCCTCTGTTTCACTATCCTCACCTTGACTTTGGTACTATGCCTTGGACTTTTTCATCTTTGTGAACCGAGTCCGCATCCCAACCTTCTGCAGTCGGTGCTCTCGGCATTCGATGACTCTTCTTCGGAGTGTATCCGGTCCTTCAGGATTGTTCCAGCTTCCACTGGATCTCAAGGAGCCGAACATCGAGCTTGAGAAATGTGGAAGCATGGCTCTGAACCACCGCATCCCAGTTATGCGCTTGAACCACCAAATGATCGGATGTCTCCAGCTGAAAGTCGTGGTTTTCGGGATCGTAATCCCTCAGAGAGTTCTACCTCACATTGTCGAGGAGAGCCTGTTCCGACCAACGAACAACTATTATAAATAATCAAGAATGGTATTGCAACACACCCACGGTCTTGCATTTGGGGTAGTGGAATTAAAGGAGCAAAATGGAAAGAAACCTACAAACCAAGTTTTGCGGTAACCCATGGGAATAAAGGAGAGCCGTTGGGAAGGATCCGTCACCCGCATGACCGAAGGAGATAGCGGGCTGGGAGGTGCGGGAATGTCCATGATCTTGAGTGAATGAATATCTCCGCCGAACATGTCAATTGGGCATGAAGTCACTATGAAGCCTGAAATGCCAGTTAATTGACCGATTCAGGTGTCGGCAATGGATCAAAGCAAGCCATCTACTTACGTGAGTTCACGATCACCGCCCAGAGCTGAGGAATGTGAAGGGCGTGTACACCCCTCTTACAGCGGCCGGTTTTGCAGATGGCTTGTTCCATATCCCGGTGGCGAGTGGAGTCCAAGGAATAAGCCAGCTCGAGTAAGCAGCGTGCCGGATATAAAGACAATGTCGAGAAAACATAGAGTGGCCAATGAGAGCACATATGGCACGATGCTGACGCACAGGCGACCGAATTTGCCCATATTAACTATGTTAAATGACTGTCGATCCTAGACACCCAGGCTATATTCCAGGGCAACTGTGATACGAGATATCGCAAACCCTGGCTCAAGAAGGATGGAGGGGGATGAAGAAAAGTCAAGAGAGAGATAGAGAATGGGAACAAAGAGAGCCAGAGCAAAGATTCTGTAGTTCATATATGATAGCAGCCACGATTCCTATGCCAAAAAAATACTCATTGTACGATAACCTTCCGACACTATTCGGCCCTGTGATTACCACCATGAGGCTAGGGGGCCCAGGAAAAACGGAACTTAGATTTTCTTACTTTTAAGAGCTTCATAACCGGCTCCACCGAATACGACTTTCTTCTAGAAGACTAGCTGATTCGCAGCCCTACGGACCTTTCCACTGCACCGAGAAAGCCTTTCCGATATGGCCTTTTCTTCACCTAAAAGAGCTTCAAAGGATTGGACTCATGGGGCAAGAAAGCCGGATTCGTATTCTTCACAAAAATCCTTCCAAAAAGGTGGGTTGCAGATAGTTTAACCTAGTTGAGTGACTGGCAAGTTAGAAACTTCACTTTGTCAATTAAGAAACTAAAAAGTTAGAAAGTGGTACCTAGGAGTCGCCAGCCCACTTAACTAATCAACCCAAAAATATAGCCTATAGGGCTGCAGGGCATGATATTCCCACTCAGCCACAACCCACTAGGCAATCTAGTTGTCCGCATAGCCCTAGCCCATATCGGGAAAGCCACTTTACGAATGCGAACTTCCGGTTTGGGTCAAAGATGAGGACATTACAGGATAATTTCTCGCACCTTCTTGTCAGAATGTTAAATCACCAGGGGTATATAAGCGACTGCACCACAGAAATTCGGCAACATCCTCCTCCAATCCTTCGTCCTGGTCACCGAGTGCCCACCATAAACTGCTGCCAAATCTCATACTTAAAGAACATTGCCTTGAATTGTTCCAAAATGGCCGCAAACGACAAAACCTCTCATAGCCGAGATTGGAATTTTTCACTTTTCGACTGCTTCTCACCACGCTCACTCTGTGCGTACTCATATGTATCCTCTTCTCCCGCCTCAAGCTGACTTAGCATCCATCAAAGGCTTCGCAACCTGCTGTCTTCCGTGTCTGACGTTTGGCAAAACTCAGGCCAGAATCCAGGATCCAAGTCTTCAAAACTACAGTAGTATTAACTCGGAGGCAGGTACCCCTAAAATAATACCAGTGGCTTTTACTTAGCTGACCCGTGTTTTACAGTGCGCCATTTTCACTGTTCTCGCCCTCGGCTACTGCCAATGGATCATTCAGACGATTCGGCGTGGTGAGATGCGCCAGAAGCATGGCATCGACGGTTCCTGTTGCGGAGACTGCTGTGTTACCTTCTGGTGTGGATGCTGTGCATTGATCCAGGAGGAGAAGGAGATGGAGTTGCGGACGAGACCTGATCAAACTGGGTATCAGAGTACAGCGCAAATGGCGTATCCTTCTTAGCCGCGCGTGAGAGCTGGTTATGAGGAATCATCATTGCGCCTTTGTTTAATTAGAGGATATGTATTGTGTTGCTTGTTCTGCTTATTTTCAGCCTGATCACCGGCCATCATGGCAAGACGCCTGCTGTTTTCATTTCATCAACTTTCATTCTCAATATTTCCTTTGTTATGATTATGGATGTATATTACCTGGACAATAGAGGGAGGTATCTGTTGATATTACTACTTATTACTTCTGTGTAGTGATATTAGTCCTGTGATCAGAATTACCTTCGCAAGAATGGGTTTGATGGATCATCGACCCTGTCCACACCATCGAGGGAAGGCCCTCCTAAATGACCGGTATCCCACTCATGTTGAGAGGGTCATCATGGATTGAAAGCTCTCTACTCAAGTCGACTGTTCTCCTGCCCCCAGCGAGCTGCATCCCTTTTCCTTCCTTTTTTTTACTATGTACACTGTCATAAAGAAATCCTGCATTTTCACCTATATGAGATAACTCCTTAATCGTTTAGGATCTACTCATCAAGTTACAGTCAGCCAGCTAGATGAGCCTTTCAGTTGCAAATCAGATTTCTCTGAGAAGGCCGTTTATCTGTTGTCATGTTCTTTATCGCTGAACAGGACTGTCCATCCAGTCAGAGCCAGAACTAGTGACCTTCTACACAATTATTTTATACGTAACTAGATAGAGTGTTAAACCATATACAGAATATATAATGAGAATTTGATGTCTCGCAAGGCCAGTGATTAACTAGTTAGTTCTTCTTGCTTAGGTAATATAGGGTAACTCCATGCTCATCCGAACCCCTAAAGTCGGACATTAGTAGCCAATCTTACATAGTTCTTAGAGTGCTCACAGAAAAACAATATCAATCTATCTAGAGCCTGGACTGGAAGATAACTTTCCTTATCCTGGGGTGGAAAGCCTCAGACAATGGGCATTTAATTTTATTGGCCCATAGATCCGACGATGCTAAGGGACCGGCGTCTCGGCATAGGCACTAAAGAAGTCAGGAGAATTCATTTCTCTTCTGGAGCAAGCAACGAGCAAGCCTGTGTCAACAATTTATCCCTGCAGTGTTCCTCTTTTCCTCTATTGTTATTAGCTATTATTAGACCCAAGTTCGCAACATCGCTATCGCTCCATGGTACAGGATGCCTCCTAGAGTTGGCCCATACACTGGCAAGGTCTCTCGGCGATCCCATCAGAAGTCTCGTCTCGGGTGCCGGAACTGCAAAAGGCGCAGGGTGAAGGTTGGCCACCTACACAACCAATGATGGCATGTACTAAAAACAACTCAAATCTAGTGTGATGAAGTGAAACCCAATTGCGGCAACTGTCTGCGTCACTCCATTGACTGTGATTATAATTTAAATCCAGAAAGCTCTTCCACCACCCCCTCCACAGAGGAAGAAGTGACTTCCACATCACCCAATGACAGCTACACCTTTATCTCCTCGTTCCAGCCCAATTTTACTCCTCCAAAGAGAGGGCGTAGCTCACGTCTACTGTCAACACAACAGCAGGACGAGCCAAATCCCCAGTTGCGCCAAGCTGTAGCCAAAAAGCCGTTCCAGTTCACAGCCACTGACATGGCACTCTTCCATCATTTCATAACCTCAAAGGACTTGGGAGCCTCTCGGAACCACATGCAGAACCAGCTTTCTCGACTAGGTTTCACGTTCCATTATGTTTTGCGCCTTGTTCTTGCGTTTTCGGGCTTTCACTTGGCACGCCACTCGGCCGACCATTCGTTCCTGGGCTCGAGGGCTGACTTCTACGCGGTGGCTGAACGGCATTATGAGACCGCTGTTCGCGAGGTCACAGCTGCGATTCCACATCTAGACACGACCACTAGTCCTGCACTTTATGCATCTTCGATATTCATATTTATCTGCTCGCTTGCGAAGGGACCCCAGCCTGGGGAGTATCTAGCTTACCGCGATGACGGTGGTCCAGGGTGCTTGTCATTATTCATGGGTCTGCGGACGATTTTGGAAAGATGTAGAGCGACTCTCTCGGTCGACTTTTCCTCCATCCATGGTGCCGATCCAGAAGATATGACTTCCCTGCCCGAGGAACCTTTTTTTCACGGTGAAGAACTGGTCTCGCAGGCATATGGAGATCACCTGGCCCAAGTACGGCACCTTATATCCGCGACTTTCCCGGACAGCGGTCTCGGCTATACAGACTACTCCCAGGTGCTGGACAGACTTTATTACTGCTACGATGTCGTATTTGGTGCCACTTCCCGGCTGCCAGAGTCTCAACTCTGGCCCCAAATCTTCGGTTGGTTGTATACACTGCCGGATCTCTTTTTAGCAGACGTACAGCAGCGAAGACCAGTTGCCTTGGTGGTGTTTGCTTTTTTTACGGTCCTGCTGAAACGACTGGATCTCGCGTGGTTTATCCGTGAGTGGCCTGAACATATCATGAATGGCATTTCTAGCAACCTTGATGAGTATCATCGAGAGTACGTCCAGTGGCCTGCGGAACAAATGGGTCGACTGTCCAACAGTTTACGTTTATCAAGGATTGGTGTCCCTTGATGGATTCGTGGATTCATCTGAAGCCGTTCCATAATAATTGATAAATTAGTGTTCTTTCGCTATTCTATCTCGAGTTTGGCTTGTGGAATACCCATATGTGAAATTGAGAAGCTGAGTCTATGATTACAAGTGGTTCTATAAAGAAAAGGACAGGTCAGAAGTGAAAGTGGGATACAACGCTGGCTCGATCCACAACGTCTTGTGTACAGCTATCGTCGCAGATAACTAGCGTTCAAGGTCTTAATCGACACAACGGAAGCCTCCGACGTGAGAAGCATTTCCACCTTGCTGGATTGGTTTGGCTGGATAGGGGCACAGAATCCGGTTCTGCTCCTTTCCATCCGTCCCGTTGACCCGAACTGGGAGGAACTCGGGCGCAGTACCGTTTTCCACCCATTTCCTCAATGCATCAAAGGCAGTGGTTGGTTGTCCGCCCCTGCCGCCAGCGCAATGGGCCAGGCCCGGAGACTCGAAGTACCGGTAGAAGTCTTGTACTTCAGGAATCAATTTGCTGACTGCGCGATAATAATGCTCTGTGGCCTTGGTTGGAACGCTGCCATCGGCCTTTGGTCAGTTAGCAAGGGAACCCACTCAGAAAATATAATAGTCAGTGACTTACCATGCCATGGTAAGTGAGGAGCTTTCCTCCGGCTTTCTTGAACTCCGTAAGATCGGGGTCATTGGCAGCCATGACATCGGTGTATTCCTGGACGGCGAGATGGAAAAGCCGGTCATATTCCTCATGACTCAAACTGGTGACGTTGAAGCTTTGGTCCTTGAGCACAAACAAGCCGAGCCACTCATCTGTGCTAGCTGTGATGTTCTGGCCCGGCGCAACACCCAACCCAGTGATGTCCGACCCGGGGTTCACCCCATACCACAGGAAATCCCCGGCAACAGTCCTAGGTCCCGACCAAGCCGCTGTCGCAGTGATCGCTGCCGCTCTGCTAAGCCGCATGGGTTTTCCAGTAGCGCTGCACGAGAAAGTCTTATTCACGGCGCTGAATGGGTCGAAATCACAGCTGTCCGGATCCGAGATGATACCATCGACAATACCGTCCAAGGGGTCGCAGTGTTTCACAGCCTCCTCGGTAAGGAATTCCAATTCACACGCCAGGGGAGACGGCTCCCCGGCCCAGAGCGGAGCCAGGAGCGGGTAGTAAACCGAAGTAGTAAGCTGGGGCCACGACTGCGCGGGTGCGGAGGCAGCAATTCCATCATAGGCGTGCGGGTATCGCTGTGCAAGCATGAGACCCTGACGTCCGCCTTGGGAGCAGCCACTCCAGTATGAGTACACGGGGGGGATGCCGTAGAAGCTGCGCACCAGGTCTTTGGCGATAATAGCCTGGTCGTTGAGAGATCTATAGCCCAGGTTGTGGAGGGCTTCTAGATTGACATTCCCCGGGCTCTTCAGAGCCCATGCGTCTGGCATTGTTTCCCCTAGACCTGCGTCGGTCGTCGTGGTCGCATACCCCTCTCCGATGGCTCCGCCCATAAAGAACTGAGACAAGACGAACCGGCCCGCGCTCCATCCTCCTCCACCTGTGGCTTGCAGGCGTTGGTTCCAGTTGCGTGGCAGCCAGGTCTCCACGGTAATACGGTCGTCATAACCTGGGTGGGTGTAGGTCACTGTCACATTGCAGAAGTCTACATTCTGCACGGATATAGCCCCATGGTTGTAGTTGAAATCACCAGGCACGTCGAGGGTGAAGTTGTTGACCCAAGAAGCCGAGAGGGAGAGGATTTCGGCGCCGAAGACTGCTGGTGTGGCAATCGCCGATGGGGAGCACTCTATGGCGGGGCCGATGTAGCTCATGGTTTTGATATACAAGCGACGGAGAAAAGCTGATAATGTTGAAAGTTCTTGATTTTGTGTTATGATGTAGTGGAATGCTTTCAAAGGCCATATCGGGGTACTTATAGTCCTGACCAGATGCTGCAATACTAGCGTCACAGATATTTTGATCTTGAGCGGAGTACCTACACTGGCTGCAAGAATTGTCGCGTCGCATACGAATGCGAATTGCCTTGCTGAGTGGAACGTTGGCAAGGCATTTGAGGCTGCTCTACCTAAACCCAAGCCAAGCCTTATGTCTCAGATCGACCTTTGGGTTGGACGCCCGAACCCTAAATGTTGGAGTGGGCCTGACCCGAAGGGGAGACTCGTATTCGAACAAAACCCTGTGGCTGTGACTCAGCCTGCATTCTGTCGTCATGAGAGCAAAATCTGGGGGTGGGTCGGCTAAAGGCCCGACTAACAAGATGAAGCCCCGATCTGATGATCTTTCGTAAAACTGCCCCTGAAATGCCGAGCGGAACTTGCAGCTCCACAGGGGCCCATTGATACCGAAGATTCTCCATAACTCCGTACGGCATTGTCGATCCTTGCAGTGAATATATCCCCCAAAGTTCGCAAGGAAGAGTAGGAAGAGCCTTAACACAGATAGTCATTTTGAAAGGAGAATATATATCTGTATCTGCTAATATCATGTTAATGGCTAATTGTTATGCTATAGAAAACTAGAAGGATAAACTTTAAAGTGTATGAATCCATTACTACCTGAATTATGTTAATACTATTATATTATATAGGTGACGTTTAGTGTAGGAGAATTCTACTTCTAAGGATTACATAACTAGATTAGTATACAGCAGTAATAGTATACCCCCTTAATCGAGGAAGACCCGTTGGAGGGACCATACATTCTGCGTGACCAAACTAGATATGGAGTAAGACATCCCTCTGCTTCAAGCTGCTCAAGATGAAATAATTGGTCGTCAAAAGACAATCGGAAATGGTAGATCATAAATTTACTCAGCATCTATGCGTTGCATCGTGGTCGAACCCCACAACAGAGTGGGATAACTGATGCTTGAGTTAAGGGCCGTCCAAGAGGCAAACCATGGCACGTTGTGGTCATTCTGGAGGGAAATCCTATTGGCAATTGCTGTTTGTCAGGAGAATAACATAGCTCCTTGAGCTAGCGCAACATACATCGATGATCAAGCTACTGCCTCTGTCTTGACCCGCTCAGCAACCGAATAGATGCCCGCGCGCCCATACAAATCCTTTACTTCTGCCGCACGTAGTCGTCCACTGAGATAGGCGCATACCTTTCGTCCTCCGCCCTTGTGCTACACGACTCAATGCACCGGATCACAAAGTCCGGATTCCCATTGTAGTTGAATGGGATGGAGTACCGGTCTACATCCGACCGGTTGATCACCCGGTGCACGTTTGAAATGTACTCGTCGTTCGTCCACTGCTGGGACAGATTCCCTAGGTTCACCACTACGCCCCCTCGACCGGCGGCGCAGGGTAATACGATTGCGTCTCCTCATCCCACACCTCCTTGTTCATCCTCCAACATCAGCCTCTGTCGATCGACATGGATAAGACGTCAGATAGGATTTTGCTCAAAGCTCTGGAGTTCAAAGATGGCCAAATAGCATTAGTGCCTTATGTAATCACCTAACTACCAGCCCATGGGTTCCATATAGACCACAGCGTTACACTGTCCCATCATAAAGAGAGAGGATACTTAGTCCCTCAGCTCAAACAGAACACTGATCATAAACCGGCACCTCAGCACAAAGATCCGGCCCGGCCCCAGCATGGTTATCGCAGAGCGTATCGCACACCGTGTTCTCGGGAGTGAACACCAAAAAGCCGTAGTTGGGCATGTTCAGCCGGAACTGCTTACCCCAGTCCCGGTTCTTCTTGGACGCCTTGTATACAGCGGAACATCATCAAATCCTGAATGGTTGTAGAGCTCAAGGAGCCTCGAGAAAATTTTCCAACTTCCTCTGACATTTTAAGCCCGATATCTATCTCCCACTATATTAGAATACTATGAAAATAAATTTATAGAGCAAAGACAAGCTAAGGATTATGGTGACCCCTTTTTTGAATTAAAACTCTATAGAATGAAATGCTACTGCTGTGGAAATCATGTTTCCATGGAAGTGTGGTATACTCTCCCTGGGTTGTAAATATATATTCCTAACCATCACGGCACCTGTGACGGCGTGGCGGACGAGTAGGCGGTGGGAGATACTGCCGGGACTACTCGGCTATATCAACCACCTCACAATGCCATGATTTCTCTCTTTTTCTTCTCCATGCTTTTGATTCTGTATGACAAGCTACCATAGTTTCAGCTAATAATACTATGACTGGGCGCCGTCACAGCACCTAGAAACACAATCTTTTAAATAACTGTCCACTATAAGAGCATGAGCACATCTCTTACATCCAAATCGATATTTATCGCTCTCCTAAACACTCTTGAGTTTGAATTACCTTAACTTTCAATTAAATTGATCCTGAATTGTGGATATGGTGATATCCTGACTAGAACATACTGAAACAGACGTAAATAACCGTTATTTTGGTTGACTAGTCAGCATTTTATGCGTCCGAAATAGGTAATCCTTGGCAGGATTATGCATTTGTCTATGTATATTATACCAATAGGTTGAACAAGCAGTCCTGCTTAGCTGCCTTATATACCAAGGTACTCTGCACATATAAATACATATATCTCATTGAGGATTTTTGTAATTGTTTTTATTGATTTGCCTACCTGTTCTTGAATCTTGATACAGGTTTTAGTGGCTTCCAAAGCCCTTCTAACAGATATATATAAAGAAAATCTGTATTTTTTAATGGAGCTGATCTAGATTCTGGATTCTGGCACGATAAGCAGTTAGACATTGGACCTACATACTATATGCAAAACGAGGTCTTGAAGGAATTCTGTTCTGAGACCGAGACAGATAATTGGCAAAATGTTAGTCTCCATTCATCTTCTTCTGAAATGAAAGTGTCCTGTTTGATTACATGATCTGTTGGCGCCAGGTCTGCAGCAGTTTCGGGGTGTTATAGTAATATATGTCTTGATATAGCGGTTTATGCATAACTTTACGTGTGGCTATGATTATCATTCTATATACCACTGTACATAGTAACTTGTTCCTGGTTCTCGCTGGCGAGTTGAAAACTCGATCAATTCACTTGAGCATTAGTGGGAGACTAACTATCGCTGAGAGCAGGCGGTGGATACTTGTATAGTTTGTAGGAGGGTGCTCTGTAGGACATCCCGGCGATCTTAAAGTGCAAAGAAATGAGAACAGGGGAAGAAGACGTCTTTTGCATGATTACTCGACGGTTGAGATATCTTGAGACTCATAATGTATCTATATACATAGTTCTCTGTACGTATGTATCTATATACAGTATGTACCTTCATACCACGTATGTACTGGAGGTGTCTATTTGCTGTACTTGGTCACAAACGTAATCAAGGCCTCGTCGACCTCCTTCGGGTGCGAGGCGCTGAGGAAGTGCGTGCCCCCTTCGACCGTGACGAGCTGCGCGTCGGGCGAGTTGACGAACTTCTTAATCTCCTCCTGCGCGTTGGCCACGGAGTAGACAACGTCGTTGGTGCCCTACTCGCTGTCAGTATCTTGTCTCAGGGCAGTAGATATCTGCAAGGCAAGATGATACTCACATGTAACCACATAACCGGACAGCGGACGTCGGCCAGCCGCCCGTGCAGGCCGTCGCGGTCGCGCAGGTTGATGGCCGCCATGCGGATACGCCGCCGGCCGTCGTCGCCGCGGTAGTTCTCCTTGATCGTGGCGCGCCAGAACTCGCGCACCTCTTGGGGGCAGTCCTTGCCGAAGCCTATGTCGATGAGATAGTCGCAGTACTCGAGGTCGGGCTCGAAGTCGGGCGTGGGCTCGTTCGTCGTCCACTTCTCGATGAGGGGCGTCAGCAGCGTCGGGCAGTCCCAGCAGTTGAGCTGACGGGTGCGCTCGGATTCGTAGTCGAGCGAGGTGCCCAGGGGGATGATGCCCGCGATCTATACGCCGTCAGTCTGGCGCTCAAGCTTAAAAGATTGGCTAGGGATCAGTTCACCTTCTCCGGTCTCAGCAGCGCCATCCGCACGGTGATCCAGCCACCCTGGCTCGTGCCCAGCACGAACGCCTTGTCGATGCCTAGCGCATCAAGGACCTGCAGGTTCATCTCGGCCGTGTCCCAGTACGTCCAGTTCTCGCGGCTGGTGCGCGTCTGGCCGTGGCCCAGCAGCTCGATAGCCAGCAGGTTCATGGTGTCGGTCAACTTCTTGTTGGCAAACTGCTGGCGGTAGAGCTCAGACGAGGTAGTGAAGGAGTTGACCAGCACCAGGGTCGGCTTCTTGGGGTCGTAGGGGTGCGGCATCTGGTAGGCGGCGTCGATGCCGCCCAGGTGCGGGACGCGGACGATCTTGGTGTTGGGCATGATGAAGCTTATGGAAGAGGTGAGAAAATAAGGAGAGAGAGAATGAAGAACAAGCAGAGGGTATGGGTGATAAAGGAGAAATTCCTGCTACGAGAGTGATACATGGTATTTATACATTGTCCATCCTCTGTGGGTTCAGGAGCCAACACTTCTTCAATGCGGGGTAGGCGATCGGCCATGATGCAATGGGGCTCTTCCGAGGTCCATTTCGTTTCAGAATCAGCAATTATTCCGATGGGAAAATGTGTCCGAATCGAGGGTCTGGAGCAGAAAGTAGACAGAGGTTGCGGCGGTGAGGGGATGCTTGCGGGGCGGTCCCGATCTTCCCGCCCGATCTCCCCGATGGCATCCATGTGCACCACTACATCTCTGCTATTCGACATTACAACCTCCCCCTGACCGGAATGCTTCCATAGCGTTCTCCCCAGGTCTTTGGCTGGATGCTCAGCTATCTACAGAATAGGCCCTTTTGGTTGATTACTGACACATATCACCCCTCTTGTGGACTTAAACTCGTAGTCATGGATGAGCCACCGTACTATCCACTTTTACAAACCCTCTCATTGACGGACCAATTCCTCAACTGAGTCCAGATGATTAATTGGATCACTGCTAATGAACCAAAGCATCAACCCCACTCGGCGCCTCACCGTACCCACATTTTATACTTCCCATCCCGCTGCCCAGTGAGACCCGATGCGGTGGAAGCTGTGCGCATCTTTCCCAGTTCCTCTGGATCCTTTCTCTTGCTTTTTATTTCTGATCTAGGCGACTCTATCACATTTACTGCATACGGGAACTGGCAATTGGGGGCGAAATGGAAGATACCGGAAGAGGGCGTCGGTGAGACCTACATCTGGCTGTGAAGATTAAACTTCATTGCGGAAATGATGGGGTGGAGATGGACTGCATGTGCATGGTGCCTAGCGTAGATTGCGCATGCCGTCTTGGGCAAAATGGGAATGGATATAAAAGTGGTTGTTAGGGAGATTGGAGCATGTTAGATATGTGGGAATATATACATTCCCATTGCTCCTTTCATATTTGTTTGTATCATTTGAAAGGTCAATTGAATGCGATCTTCTTCAGAATAGTCTGCAGGATCAGTTAATCGAAAACGCAGCATATGACTGCTGGTTTCATGACACTGAGACAACAGTAAATGTGTTGAGTGACAGCTTTTCTCTGAAATTGTATGCAGAGGCCAAAGTCTAGTAATCACAAAGTGATGTCCAATGATAGTCGCCAAATGAATAAACTGGAAATCACGTCGACTGATCACAAGAGACTGAGGGGGGTGAACTGCATATGGCCATCAGGAGTTATCAGCAATAGAGTAGAGAAGAGATGTTCACTTTGACAATTCACACGCGAATAATGGAAATATGGATGAAAAGATCACGTGGAAGATGTCTATATATAGATTGATAACTGTTTGATCAACAAAGTGGTCCCATTTAGGAACTTGAATTCGCCTTGGAAATAATAGATGGCTCTATTTGTTCATATTTGTTGCCTGTGCTTTTGAGTCACCCATATATCTCTTTTCTTTTCCTTGATTTCATCATTGAGGGGGAAAGACGGATTGTCTTATTGTAGAATCAACTATTTTGCAAAATATTTACCAACTATGCGGACTTCCATCCCTGCTATTGTATCATGCAACTGGCAGAACCAACATACATCGCGGTAGAGACATGGAAGTTAAAAGCCTCCAGTCCGATTGAATCCACCGAGTTCTCGACCAAGTGTCTTTATCTGATGGAGGTTTTGTAACTCACATAATAAGCCATCCCTCTATAACCTTTGTCCCTGTTCTCGAGGCCGCCTCACTCATATCTTACATTGCTCTCCCGCTAAGGAAGCATTCATTTCAATAGTATGTTATATCAAAACTTCCTTGGGCCAAGAAGCTGTTTAGAAGATTTGGGGACTAAAACTCCAAGCCCTGGTAATGCCACCATGTATGAACTTTTCTAAACCCTTGCCTGGATTTGCTTCACCCGAAAAAAACCGCAGTGTTAGTAAAATCTTCAAGGGCGTATTCTCGGACCATTTTCAGATGGTCATGGGACTGGCACTATCATGGCCCAGGTTACTGGAAATTCAGGGATGACGAGCAGCGCATTTCCTGGAGGCCTTCGAAGATAGAAAAAGATCCAATCTCGTCGTCCTGCTCTACACGGATCATGTACTCCACCGTAATATCTGCAGTGACATCTTGGATGCGGCTAAGTTCCCCTTGTTGGCGTCGACGCTCCTCTGGCTCTGGTGGCTGTTTTTGCTTCTTGCACTGGCCGCTCATGAGTTGTTGCTGGCTGCGATGATTGCCATGCAACTGTGCGTCATTTATTATAACAACGGCTACTTGTTCTGGCATGGCCGGCTTCATATCAGCTGGTGGCTTGCGCTCAGACATGAACTCCGACTGCCGGACTTGGCAGTTAAATGTATGAGTTCACTTCCTGGCTCTTTGCAGTGGTTGCGGAATGCTTCTGCCACTAGGTTGGCCGGTTGCTCTTGGGGATGAAAGGTCAGTACCCGGAGTATACGCCGCAGCGGACAATATACTTGGGGGAGTTGGAAAAGGGGAATGACGGTTTACTTTAATGGACCGGTTTGTCATTCAGTGGGAATGAGACTATCTCAATTATTGTCAGGGGAGCTGATGCTGTCGACGACAGGGAAGGTTGAGCATGGGTTTCTCTGCATTTTTATGTCCTCCCCCTTTTCTCTCCCGCTTGCTATTTATATAACTTTATTTGGGACGATAACTGCAGGATATCGACTGAAATGCAAAACTTTATGGCACAACCTACGTAAGCCCACGTTCAAGGGATCTCTATGCGGTCATAGAGAAAGAATATTTATCCGCGAGTACTGCTTTGTTTTGCGGGATTCAGGTCCAGTTAAGGATATACCTCGCCGGAGGATATTCAAAAATGTGAAAAGAAATTGGAACAAGATCTGAAAAACTCACGTATTGGGTATCGTCACCAGTTGTCTAGTACATGCCTACCTAGGTAAGCTATTTACGGCCAAATAGCGATGGATCACGTGATACACAAACCGGTAGTAAAAAAAAAACTTCGGCTTCATCCACATCCTGCTCATGCCAGCACAAAATGATAATTCTGCCTAACAAGCGCCGGAGATCACGATGAGTGACAGTTGAGAAGCAAAAAGAGCTGGACTCGCGGGGAATCGAACCCCGGACCACCCCCACGCCGCCCGGGCCGCGCTGGCGGAGAACCGGATGATGCTAAGGGGGTATTATACCACTAAACCACAAGCCCGCTTTGTTGTGGAGCCCGGAGCTCGGATGGCTTAAGAGACGGGCTGCTCGGAGTTCATGCTTCCGCGGACGACGACTGGGTTTCCTCTCGAGAGGCGTCCGCAACCACCTCTGCCAGGGTTTTCTTGCCCTCGATCTGCATACCGTCCAGGCTAACATCGTCGGCCTTCCAGGTATATAGAACAGTAACCTGTCCAACCTGCACCTCCCCATTAGACTCTAGAGGGTCTCCGAGCCAGCCTGTGCGCAAAGACATCTCTCTTCGCGACAGGCTGACCGTCATCCTCTTGCTTCGCCCGGTGGCCGGAGAGGAAGCGTGCAGTTCGCCATAGTGAGGGAACGCAACTTGCCACTCCAATTGCTCGCCGGCTGTACGCTCTGCAGGGGATGCGGACTCGTCCTTAGAGACAGATTTTGGCTTCGTTGGTGAAATAGACGGTATGAACGTTGTCAGGTCAAGAGTCATCAGATGTGTGATGAACCTCTCAACTTCTTCCTTGAGCCCTAACCGTGCGGGGGGCTGGACATTCAGAGAGGGTGGCAGGGATATCGAGAACTCGTAATCAGTTCCGAGAGACGGAAGGAACAGGTGCGTACGGATCTTCACACTGAAGGAACTACCAGGAGTGGCAAGGGTTCCGGAGAAGGTGGACTCTAATGGGCCAAGGAACTCCTCGACCAGCTTCTCGACCACAGGTGCGGACTTGCGTTCACGGGAAAGATTCACAGACACGAATGGAGTGGCAGTGTAAGAGGATTCGAGTCCGGCCGATTTCAGCGTCCGGTAGATATCGTTCAGAAACGATTCGAGCGAGCGAACATGATGGCTGTGCTGAAGGTAGGCCGCGATGGGCCGCAGCAGCGGGTATTCAGGAACCGGCCGCTTTTTCGGCGTCAGCGGAGGCGGTATCTGCGTTCTCCGCCGCAGGTTCTGGCGATGGGAGTAGGCAAGCAAAATGCGGAGGGCATGGGCGACGGCTTCTGCAAGAATGTCATGCTCGTGTGTCCGGGTTTCCGAGGCTTGATCCGAAAGTTCGTCAAGGTCCACCAGGTCGAACATGATGTACAGCCCCTCGCTGATCTCGAATTGGATCAGGTTGTGTAGCGTCGTCACGCCATGGCTGGCCATCACCCGTGCCTCTCGGTTCAGTTCGTAGAACAATTCCTCCTCGTAGAGCGTATCCCGGGCCTGCAGAATGCGGCTTTCTATCGAGTCGCCCTCGACGGACGCCAGCTGTGAGAGGACGAAGCATCCAGTGATTCGATCATCTTGCTTCACTCGAACGCGCACCGCCCTAGGTTTGGACGGGGCAATTCCTTTGTCCAGAACTAGACTTCCGTCATCCGCTCGTCGCAGTGCCGCGAGGCCTCTGTCACGGAAAGTTGGAGTAGCTGTTGACGACGCTGAGTATGCAAATTGTCCCTTTCTCTTAGCTGGTATGGTGAACGTACCTTCCAAGAAGCCATATTGCACTCCCAGGACCTGCTTTTCTCTTGGAATCCTGCATACCTTCCATCCCTTGTCCTTCACGGCCAACACTTCTTCCCAGTACTTTGTCTCTGCTGCAACTTCCCCCTTAAGTCTTGCAGCCGACTTCAGCAGCTTGTTAGCAGCCGCATTGAAGCTCTCTAACTTCCATCCGCGTGACACGGTCTTGATATCCCTTTTCGCGGACTCCGACTTCTGCGGGGTCTTGATGACGTCCGTGTTTAGAGAACCCATGGGTACAGCCTGCTTCAGGAAGGCAGACATGGAGGTTTCAGTCTGGCGGGGCGTGTGTTTCGACAGGAGCAAGGAGATGAAGTCGAGCGCGAACATGCATTCCATATGAGCCTGGCTGTAGCATTATCAGCAGTGGAGAAATCACAACGAGCAAGAGAGACTCGACTTACAGCGCAAACTGGGTGATCTCCGCGCGGCGCTTGTACAGCAGGTCGAGGCGCTCTGTCGCATCGACATCTGCGGGTTCCTTGACGCCATATTCCTCCTCCGGAACTTCACCTTTCTCCTTCTGAGCGTCAATCTCGGCCTGCAGGCTCTGTTCAGTGACGTTGCGAAAGGAACCGCGCTGCGCGTTGATCTGCGCGATCCGGACGGGCAGCGTGTCTTTGGCACCGGTCTTGTCGACCAGGGGCCGGAGAGGGAGGGTGAAGGAGTCGGACATGGTGCGGTCCCGCAGACCAGGGAGCACAGGAGAGCAAGAGCCCGTCTCCCGCGCACACGGGGATCAGTCGAGGGCAGAGTGTTTGTTTCGCGGTCTCGATGTCTCTCCGCGAGCTGCTCTATCGCACCTCGGAGCTGGCACGTGACCACTATCTGCTCCGTCTCGCGCTCCGACTATCGTCTTCCTCGTCCCATGTTGCGTCCAGCACCATTGATGTCGATGGTGCGCTCACATCCCTGATATGACAGCACGAATCGAGTCAGTTAAGCACATTTACCGTCATGTGGCCTATTGCTGAACTTTTGGCTGGCCTCATCTTCAACCCCACAGCTCTGCTCGCGCGAAACTTGCGGGGTCGCCGTTATCAACTATGCCGATCTCTACGGCTTTAGCCGCTTCGTTCCCGCATGCCGTCCCTGTGATAGTCGCTAGCTCCTGTTACTCTTGGCTACCTGACCACATGCAATGGGGTTCGCAAGACCATGTTAGATACGTGGATGACGCGCGGGTACCTCTGTTGCCTTCCTTTTCCTCATCGGTCGCAAGATGGACTGGGGGCATTATGTGCTTCTATCACACTGTCTATAATGGTCTATGGAAATTTCTCCGAGTGGTGGAAGTATCCGCAATAACCCCGTACTTGAGAGGGGACGCTGTGATATTCTCGAACAATGCTTCCGCCTACCTAGGTACAAGAAGCGGCGAAATCCTCGGGATTCTATCCTCAAAGTCTGTGAGGTTATTGTCCGGAGGCACAGAGACATGTGGACTACTTTGTCGTTGATTACGACCTTTATTGCTGCTGTTGAACCACAGAAAGTATATCACCACCACTGGCTATACTGACCATCCGCAATGCACCCAGCTGACGGCCTCCCTGTACTACCGGCTGCAGCCTTTTTCATATACCCTGCAGGAGACCGTTCGGTAAGTCGAGGAGGCTGGAGCGGGATGACTACAGCTTCTCCATCTCCTGGACGCGAATTCTCCCATTTGTCCTACCCGGCTCTCCCGTGAACCAGCAGGGCATCGCGCACTACGATCTGATCAACACCGTTCTGGACGCGGGCATGCTGCCCATCGTTACCATGTTGCATTTTGATACGCCGTGGATGTTTGTGACTAATGACAACATCACCGCTCGCCCGGATATTGGATACATCAATGGAAGCTACCAGAATGAGACACTCGTCGAGGCTTTTGTAAACTATGGCAAGGTTCTCCTCACCCACTTTGCTGACCTCGTCCCGGTATGGGTGGACGTTCAACGAGCTGCTTCTGTACTCGTTTAACTTTACCGGTATTGGTAATGTCGTTCACGCCCATGCACAGCTGTACCATTTCTACCATGACACGCTCAATGCCACAGGACGAATCGGGGTCAAGTTCAACGACAATTTCGGGGTGCCTCGGGATCCAAACAACGCGAGTGACGTCGCGGCGGCCGACCGCTTCCAGGAGATGCAGCTGGGAGTGTTTGCGAACCCGATATTCTAATATCCGGACTCGATCCTGAACACGCTCCCCGGCGCCCGACCTCTGTCAGTCGAAGACCTGGCCTACATCGCCAACACATCCGACTTTCTCGGAATCGACCGCTACACGGCCACTGTAGTCTCCCAGCCGGCCGGGGAATCGATGCCTGCGTAGCAGATGCGTCGGCCAGCAATGCCCTGTTCCCCTACTGCGTTGTCCAGGAGACCAAGAACATGTACACTGGGACATCGGCTACCGCTCCCAGAGCTATGTCTACATCACGCCGACCTACCTGCGCTCCTACCTCTTCTACCTCTGGAACACGTTCCTGCATCCAGTCCTGGTGGCCGAGTTTGGGTTCCTGATCTTTGGCGAGTCACTCAGGAAACTATCAGACCAGCTGTTCGACTCGCCCCGCAGCGTGTACTACCTCTCGTACATGTCGGAGATCCTGAAGGCGATCTACGAGGACGGCGTGCATGTGATTGGCGCGCTGGCCTGGAGCTTCATGGACAGGAATTCGGCGACTATGGTGCGCACTTCGGGATGCAGGTGGTGAATCGGACGACGCAGAAGCGGCTCTCCAAGAAGAGCTTCTTTGACCTGGTGGATTTCGTTGGAGCACGACAGCGACAGACGTGAAGGAAGCAAATTGGATTTCCGTGGATGTGTAATAAATCAGCATCAAGGCTTTCATTGTATAGTCGGGACGCTCCGTACTCACATAGACCCATCCGGTAAATATTGTTCGTCTGCTCGTATTTAGGTGCAGGCTGCTTACAAAGCACAGACCATGAGCCCCTGATCGCTCATTTGCACCAACCGACGAGATGATCTGTCTCATCCGATATTAGCGACCGGAGAGAGACCAGATTGGGTGTTTGGATTCCGCTGGGACATGCAATTGGCACCTCTCTGCCGGCAGACTGCTGCGGGACGATCTATAATCAAGTTCCGACGAGCTCCGTTCAAGGCCTGAGGGTTGATCACTAAGAAACCAGGACTGGTCGTAGCGGCCCCACGATGCCGGCCGGGCAGATGCAAACCACGTTCATCAACCTCACCACTCCGGATGAGGCGAAGGGGCTCTCGAAAACGGTGCGGTCCCATGTCACCCGCTACCAGTGGCAGCGCCAGCCGAAGAAAGGCGCCAAGGCCCTGGCGTACCGGTCCCGGCGGAGGGAGCAGGTCCTGCCTGTCCGCAGCGATCTGCCCCAGGGGGAACGCAGGATCCGAACTGAGGGAGAAAAGGAGGAGGAGGACGCCTCCAGGGCGCTGGTCTCCGCGCCCCCAATCTTCCGCATCCTTGGCGGCGGCCGCGTCGACCCTTTCCGGTCGTACCCTGTCCCCTGGAGGCCCTTTGTGCCGCCTCTGGTCGATCACTGTAAGTGCCGTCCCTGTTTACCGTGAAGGGGAGAGCTGCTCACAGACGGCAGACCTGGTCAGCTTGGCGGTCGATGTCCCGGAACTGGACCAGGAAAAGCCCGGGCGGCTGCGGACGAGCTGGTTCCCTCTGGTGATGTCGGAGCCGGCGCCCTTTCTGGTGATCCTGCTGATCGCGGCGTCGCACTACATCTCGGTGCACGGAGGGCGCTCTCCTGACGTCAAGGTCAACCTGCTGCAGCTGCGCTACGAGGCGATCCGGGCCATCAACCAGGCGCTGGCGGACCCGAAGCGCTCGCTGAGCGATGCCGCGGTGGGCGCGGTGGCCAAGATGGCCAGCTACGAGGCCATGTATGGCAGCGTGGAGACGTACCACACGCACATGAAGGGCCTCGTGCGCATGGTGGCCCTGCGCGGCGGCCTGTCGTCGCTGGGGCTGGACGGTCTTCTCCGCCGCATGTGCGTGTGGATCGATCGCAACGCGGCCTTTCTCAATGGCCTCCAGTCGCTGTACTTCCCGGGCGCGACGCTTGCCCCGGGCGAGACGCCGACGCCGTACCCGGGCCAGTTTCTGGCAGAGTCGTAGGCGCTCGGCAGATGCCATCACTACTGAAGCTCAAGGCGTGCATGTTGTTCCTCTTCGAGTGACCTGGAGAGTGGAGTTCTGGACCAGGCGAGACGATCGTGTTCGTGTTGTGACCGCCGCGTGGGGAAACTAGAGTATACCCGAGCTGAGTAAATACATTATACGGCGCATTTTGGGTTAGAGCAATGCTTATCGTTGGATATTTCTGCTGTGATCTGTGTATATAATGGGATAATACAATTCAGAGTCCATCCTCAGCCACGGCGTCCCCGCAAGTCGTGACGTGACGAAGCCTCAATTTGTCAAGATAGCCGTCAGCTCGATCTGTTCTGAGTGGCACGGTTTAGCAGTGCATGGAGATTGGATCGCGCCTGAGATAGCGGGTGGTCCTGAGACAGGCCAATTGAGGGCGTTCTCTGCTCTCCACAGTTCCCGATCTGGAGAACGCATTCCAACTTTATGCAACGGTCCGACTCCACACGGGGCATTTCCGCATTTAGCAAACTATCTAGTTCAATATCTGGATACAATAGATTGATTATGGAGGGAGTATGCATAAATATACGGTCGAACAACGCGCATGAAATCAGCTCAGCCACCTTTCTTCTCTTGTCTGCTTGGAAGAGTCGATTGAGAACACCCAACATGCCTCGGAGGACAAGTATAATCCTATTTGGAGAGACATGTTCCCTTTTCACTCTCCGAGTCTCCCAACGGGAGAAGCTGGAAGAGAAGGGCGAAATCTGAAGTATACAGACAGAGACACGATATCTTAACCAGTATACTCGAAATCGTCTTTTGCTGTCTTCTTTGTAGTGATGTTTTGTGCCGAAATGTAAGGTCGGAAAGTTGCAAGGACAATTAGGTAGCGTTGCCTTTTTTTGTCCAACATTTTGGTAGCAAGCCTCTGAATCCTGTTGACGAAGTCAATGCCTGGAGCTATAAACAACCGAGACGACAAACTGACAAAGGCTACGAATACTACTATGACAGAGGCTGCTCCCCGTATTGTGATTAAATTTAGACTCGACGTCTCTCAGCTGCCCTCTGCACAAGAGCTCACCTGCCTAGATATATGGTCACCAGCCTGTCATATTCTCCCTACACCCGTATCAGACTATCCTAGGGTAAATTAACGCAATCGACAAGCAGAGGATGTGACGTCACGAGACGCAGAGAAACTGGATGCCCGTATCGTGGTACCGCATGAATGACGACGCAGAGAGCTTTAACGCTTGGTTCAACGAGTGCAAGAACCTAATGACACTAGCTCGGAATGGGCTGCCCCATTCATTCTTGTTCAATTTAACAGTTGAGAGTCCCACAATAATATGATTCCATGCTGAAGCATCTGTTCAGGTTGACACCTGATCGGTAAGGCCACAGTCATGTGAATCATGTGACTAGCCCTAGCCCTAGTATGCGATGGGAGATATCCACCGCGGAGCAGATGAGCCGGATCCTCTTGTGCAGGTATCTACCTGGGTATCTTGGCACTGGATCGCAGCTGACAGGGCTGATCTTGAGCTCCATGCAAGGGCATCAGATCGACATGAGGAATCATGCCATGGACGAGCCAGTAGGATGACAGGGATATAGAAGCAGACCAGCAACGGTCAGGCGGCGCGCGCTTTGCTCGAGGGAGAGCATCTGGACCGGACAAGCGTTCCAGCACTGTACACATGCTCCGGTGCGACATGCCGCTGCATCCATCAGGCCACAGGCCGTGTTGTCATTGTTTCTGTTCTTCTGCTCGTCGCTCCAACATCTCCTCCGCTCCACGTGACTCCCCGCGGTGACGTCGAGTGGGCTGACGTTTCGATCTCCTCCCTCTGCCTGCCCTCTGCTCCCCTTCTTTTCTCTCTCCAGCACGCCCCTCTGGTCGTGTGCTCCCCGTTCCTCTCGTCCTCCATCCGCCAGCGTTCGTCTCTCTGCCATCGCTTTATATATACCCTCCGGACGATGCCCTCGAACCCTGCCCGCTGACGTCGCGGCCCGTCCGTCCCGCTTTCTCTCACCGGGCTCCCCCACTAGACGTCAACCTCTGCTCCTCCACCGCTACCATTGCCGTCTCCCAGGTATCGCGAGAGACCCCCTCTCCCCTCCTCTCTCCGATCTCTCTAATCTTGCCAATCTCCCAGGTCTGAGATTTGACATTTCCCGGACCTGGTCTGACCTGACCTCAGACTTCTCGACCTCGCACTTCGACCCCAGACCCCTCACCTCGGACCCACGATATCTCAAATTCCTCACAAAAACCCTGCATGGCCACCTCCAAGGACCGCGTCGAACCCCCCAAGCGCCGCCGCATTGGCGTGCTGACGTCGGGCGGCGATGCCCCCGGCATGAACGGCGCCGTGCGCGCCGTCGTCCGCATGGCCATCCACAGCGGCTGCGAGGCCTACGCCATCCACGAGGGATATGAAGGGCTGGTCAACGGCGGCGACATGATCCGCCAGGTGCACTGGGAGGATGTCCGCGGCTGGCTGTCGCGCGGCGGCACCCTCATCGGCTCCGCCCGCTGCGCCGCCTTCCGCGAGCGCGCCGGCCGTCTGCGCGCCGCCAAAAACATGATCCTGCGCGGCATCGACGCCCTCGTCGTCTGCGGAGGAGACGGCAGCTTGACCGGCGCCGATGTCTTTCGCTCTGAGTGGCCGGGCCTGCTGCGTGAGCTCGTCGCGACGGGCGAGCTGACCGAGGACCAGATCAAACCGTACCAGGTGCTCAACATCGTCGGCCTCGTCGGCTCGATCGACAATGACATGTGTTTGACGGACGCCACCATCGGCTGCTACTCGTCCCTGACCCGCATCTGCGACGCCATCGACGATGTCTTCGACACGGCCTCGTCGCATCAGCGCGGCTTCGTCATCGAGGTCATGGGCCGTCACTGCGGCTGGCTGGCCCTGATGGCCGCCATCAGCACGGGAGCCGACTGGCTCTTCATCCCGGAGATGCCCCCGCGGGACGGTTGGGAGGACACCATGTGCTCGATCATCACCAAGGTATTTCCCTTGCTTTCCTGCTCCGAGAGTTCTGTGGCGTTATCAGGATGCTGACCATTGACGACATCAGAACCGCAAAGAGCGCGGCAAGCGACGAACCATTGTCATTGTGGCCGAGGGCGCGCAGGATCGCAACCTGAAGAAGATTTCTTCGTACGACGTCAAGGAGATCCTCAGCACGCGCCTGGGCCTCGACACCCGCGTCACCGTGCTGGGCCACACCCAGCGCGGTGGCCCTGCCTGTGCCTACGACCGTTGGTTGTCGACCCTGCAGGGTGTTGAGGCCGTCAAAGCCATTCTTGACACCACGCCCACGTCGCCGTCGCCCGTCATCACCATCCGCGAGAACAAGATCGAGCGCACGCCGCTGATGGAGGCCGTTCGCCTGACTAAAGAGGTCAGCGCGCGCATCGAGGCCAAGGACTTTGAAACCGCCATCAGCATGCGTGACTCCGAGTTCAAGGAGTACTATCGCGCCTACCTCAACACGGCCACCCCGGAGCACCCCAAGATGTCGCTGCCAGAGGACAAGGTCAGCATCCTGCACAACTGATATATCCTGACGGGATATTGCTAACGACAACCAGCGCATGCGCATTGCGATTATCCACGTCGGCGCCCCTGCCGGTGGCATGAACCCCGCGACGCGCGCCGCCGTGGCCTACTGCCTGACCCGCGGCCACACCCCCATTGCCATCCACAACGGCTTCCCCGGCCTGTGCCGCCACCACGATGACAAGCCTGTCGGCTCGGTCCGCGAGGTTGAGTGGCTCGAGTCGGACAACTGGGTCAACGAGGGCGGCTCGGAGATTGGCACCAACCGCGGCCTGCCGTCCGAGGACATGGAGACCACTGCCTATTGCTTCGAGCGCTACCGCTTCGACGCCCTCTTCGTCGTTGGCGGCTTCGAGGCCTTCACGGCCGTCAGCCAGCTGCGTCGCGCCCGAGACAAGTACCCGGCGTTCCGCATCCCGCTCGTCGTCCTGCCCGCCACCATCTCCAACAACGTGCCCGGCACCGAGTACTCGCTCGGCAGCGACACCTGTCTCAACACCCTGGTCACCTTCTGCGACGCTATCCGCCAGTCCGCGTCGTCGTCGCGACGCCGCGTGTTCGTCGTCGAGACCCAGGGCGGCAAGTCGGGCTACATCGCCACGACCGCCGGTCTGGCCGTGGGCGCCACGGCGGTCTATATCCCCGAGGAAGGGATCGATATCAACATGCTCCAGCGCGACATCGAGTTCCTCCGCCACAACTTCGCCCACGACAAGGGAGCCAACCGCGCCGGCAAGCTCATACTCCGCAACGAATGTGCTTCGTCGACCTACACCACGCAGGTGATCGCAGACATGATCAAGGAGGAGGCCAAGGGCCGTTTCGAGTCCCGTGCTGCCGTGCCGGGCCACTTCCAGCAGGGCGGCAAGCCGTCGCCCATGGACCGTGTGCGCGCCCTCCGCATGGGCATCAAGTGCATCCAGCACATCGAGAGCTACGCCGGCATGTCGCGTGACGAGATCGCCGCGGATGAGCGCTCCGCAGTTGTCATCGGCATCAAGGGTTCCCAGGTGCTCTTCTCGCCCATGGGCGGCCCCGATGGCCTTGAGGCCAAGGAGACGGACTGGGAACGCCGCCGTCCCAAGACCGAGTTCTGGCTGGAGCTGCAGGAGCTGGTGAACATCCTGTCCGGACGGCGGACCCAGAACAACGGCGAGGAGCATCCTGGCGAGGGCTGGGGATGCTATGAGAGTACGTAACGGCGTCCCCTATTTCAGACGCAGATGCAGATGCCAATCTTGGACGGATTTCTTCGTTTTCTGTCTTGTTTACTGTTTCTTATTTTTTTGTCTTAAAAGACCGTGTTTCTAGATTCCCCTTTCCGCGAAGCATCTCTGGCAGATATTCTGTTCCACTCCTAAAAAAGTTGATATCAATTGGCGCTTACCTTTCCTCAGGTTCATGACAATCTTTCATTCCCAGTTCCTCGGTCGTCTTGAGGCGTGGTTGCTAGACACTAGGTCATGAAATATGAGAAGTAAGATACGAGGCCGAAATACCTCTATTCAGACTTTGACGCTTACGAAAACGAGACGAATCTGATAATGACGTTCTGCTACATTGAGCCATAAACTTCCTAGCTGCTAAACAGAAGCGAGTCAAGAAAAAGTTCCAGGTCTATGATTCGAAAATGTGGTGGTGTTGCACGTACAACAGTAGAGGTGGTTTTACACATGGATGCATAGACCTTGGATGACTGTATGGGATAGCCATGATCTTACATGTAATAAAAATTCCAAAATGAAGTCTACGTCGCAGCATTGTGAGTTGATGTCTTCGGGGAACGAAAAAGTTCAAGCAAGGTCCCAGATGATTAATTGAGCTGGGATATGCTCATTTAGGGTTCCGTCCCACAGCGTCTAAGAGCGCATCGAGTCGCGTGGAGCGCTCCCAGTGATTGCATATTTGATGTAACGATGACGGATCTTAAATGAAAGCTCTAAGTCGCAACGAAGATGTTGGACGGTAGAAAGAAACGCGGTCAATGTAAGCTTTCCAGTCCGATCTCTGGTCACCTGCGAGTTGCTTGCTCTTCATCAGGAATTAGTTGGAGGGCAGACCAATGCCATGGCCATTACTGCAAAATAGCCATCATCTCTCGTGTACAATCTTGACTGGCAGATTGAGGCGTGGCAATGACCAGCCTTCTACCAACGTAGCTGACATCTGATGACGTGACGGTTGAGTGTGTTCGACGAGGTCCATGCACGTACATCGTTGCAGCCAATTCGACCGATTCAATCATCCTTTGGTGGTTTTAGACTATTTATCTGACCTTAGCCATTGTCCTCAGCAATCGCTTCAATAGTATGCCAGATCTGGACATGAGGCTTCACAAATACTGATCTAGTTATTGTTTCAATGGCCAACTTGGAAAGCAAGCGGCCGACGCGAAGACTCCGCGAAGCGCTGAAGGGCGGTACGTCAATTTAATAATCTACACCTTCTAGAAACACTCATAAATGAATCGACAGACAAATGCCTCGTCGGCCCCGGCGTCTTCGACGGCATCTCCACCAGCGTCGCGACCTCGGTCGGCTTCGACTTTCTCTACCTCGCTGGCAGCGGCGCCACGGGCTCCCACTGCGGCGAGCCTGACCTGTCCATCATGACGCAGACCGAGTTCGCCGCGGTCGGCGAGATGGTCGCGATGCATACGGACGTGCCTGTCATCGCGGACGCGGATACGGGGTTCGGTGGGCCGTTGAATATCGCGAGGACGGTGCGGCTGTATGAACATGCGGGCATCGCGGGGTGTCATATTGAGGATCAGGTAGAATCCTCCTGCGGGTTGGGTACCTAGGTACTAGGTAGTGATACTTGTTAGGTATTTCCAAAACGCTGCGGCCAACTCAAAGGCAAAGAGGTCGTCGACACCGAGATCTTCATCGAGCGCATCCGCAGCGCCGTCGAGGCGCGCCAGGACCCGGACTTTGTAATCATCGCCCGCACCGACGCGCGCCATGCGAACAAGTTCGGCGGAGACCACGCCGGTCGAGAGGCATTCGAGGATGGGATCGGCCGCCTCAAGGCCGCGCTGGTGGCGGGCGCGGATATGGCGTTTATGGAGTCGCCCCGGACGGAGGAGGAGTGTGCCACGCTGGTGCGGGAGATGGGTGGGAGGCCGGTGTTGATCAATGTCTTGCCGAATGTATGCTTCTCGCATGCCTGCATGCAAATATCATATGAATCTTTTCTGATCGATGATGGCAGGGCCTCACCCCCAACCTCACAACCTCCGACTGCCAGCGCCTCGGCTTCAAGGCCGCCATCTACCCCTGCACGGGCTTCATTCCCGCCATGCTGGCCATGCGCCGCTCGTACGCGGCGCTCAAGCACGACGGGACGGACCTGCACGCGTGCGAGGGCCACACGATCAACGCGCTCTTCGACCAGCTGGGGCTGGACAATGCGTGGCGGTTCGATGCCGCGGTGGAGGAGTTTGCGCGGAGGGAGATGGGGAGGGGGTGTCCGTAGAGGGAGATCTAGGTCTTTCGTCTAGTTGGTGCTGCTGTGAATGGAAATATATTATGACCGGTTTCGAAAATTGTTATATAAATATTACTGAGTTTCGGATATGTCACGGTTTGCGTTTAATCAACTGGCATATTAGCTAGTACAGTAAGAAGTATTTAGATGTCGATATACTGAAGCCCGATAGACTCTTGGAACAATGTACATATATCCCCTGAATTTGCTTTCACTATCCGTTACTCGAGTGAGGAGGGATATCTCCTATCAAGCAATTTATATTCCCGGCCTCATGTTACACATTATTCAGAGATTTCGGCCGGTTGTTGAGCACAAATTGAATTGAATGTTCTCGGTCTTGATTTAACGGCAGAACAGGGTCCATAGAAGTCGATGATCAGTACACAAGCGCATTATCTAAATCGTTCACTAGGTAGGACACTTTCTACAAGGTGCCCCAGAGAAGCAATGCTGCCAGTCAGTACACGCAACTCAAGCAGTCTAACTCTTCTGCAGAATCGAAAAGGCCTTTCCCACGGAATCTGTCTCAAAAGATACCGCACAGCCAACCGTCGCATTATCCGCACACTTTCCGACAGCGAACAGCGTCGAGCCATAGGAGCCTCCGAACTCGAGACTGCTTGGTCCCCCCATGCCAGGAAGTACAATCTCCGCTAGTAACTTACCCTCCGGGGAGATTTTCACGACCTTGCCGTCGCCGTTGCGCGTCACGAAGAGATTTCCGGCCACATCTGTGCGCATACCGTCGATGTCAGTCGAGGGACTGTCGACAAAGTCATAGAAGAGCGTCGGCGCCTGCTTCAGGAGGTATCCCGTGTTCTGATCCAGGGCGAATCTGAAGATCTTGTTGGAGACGACCTGGCCTCCGACATTCCTGGCGGACGACAGGTAGAGGAACTTCCCGTCTGGGGATGTCTCAATCCCATTCGTCCGGTGGATGTCCGCTGCTGCGAGAATGGAGGGATCAAATTGGGTTGCTCGGCCATCGTCGCAGGTCCAGAGGTCTCCGGAAACACCGGCTACCGTGTGAGCAGTATAGTTTTGTCCCGAGAGGAAGATCAGAGAGTCTCTGCGCGTGGACACGGCAATGTCGTTTGGCTGGAGAATCCGCTGATCGGAGCAGAAGGTATCAAGTTTATAACTCGTTCCGTTCTTAGTCACTTTGAGAACACGGCTATTTGCGGCATCTGATGTCACAACAGTCAGCGCTCAACCGATGACCTAACAAAAGAATCCAGCATACCAGCCAACAGGACCGTTGTATTGTCTTTCATGAACCTGATGCTGTTGATCAAGGGAGGCTTCTCAGACCCTGTGGAAGGAACTGTGAAAACCGGGTTCGCGTCGCTCAGGACATTCTTGGTACCGCTGCAGGTCTGGAAGAAGAAACCGAACGCTGACGATGGAGGCTGACCACCGCCCTCAAAGTCGACTGCGAAGACGTCGCCCTTCTTGTTGACTCCGACTCCTTCGATAGCACCACCGAATGCATTTGTTGGAAGGTTCAGATTGGTTCCTGTCACCGTTGGGACCGGTGCTACGGTTGCACTGCTCACGGAGGTGGCAGCGACTGCTCCGGCAAGATAGCCGGCACTAATCAAGTTCAGAAGAATGATCTCATGGAAATTCTTCATTGTAGTGACGGATGGGGGAATTGCAGTTAAGATATTCAAAAAAAATGTACAAATAAGTCTCTTTATGACGGAACGGAGACAGCAAGGGAGACTTAACGTGAAATGGCAGGAGAAAGTAAATAGTGTTTGGTAGTCTATTCAGATTTATGGAATGTCATAGGAAGGTGGGTGCTTTTCCGGGAGAATAAAGTAATTATAGGAACGGATTTCTTTCAGAGATACATGAAACCATCATTGTTTCTCTGCTTTGTTTCACTCCTCGATAGACTGCTTCCATTTTATATAAAGAAAGAAAAGTCTTGAAAGAAACAGGGGACAAATAAACCCCTCAATGGCGGCGATCTACTGTACAAAAATCCAGTAGGTCAAGTGATGATCTTCGGTCCCCACGCCCGATCATCTCAACGCCTGCGTTTTAGCCGCCAGATCGGCTCGCGCGATCGGTGATGGGACTAAAATAGTATCCAGTGATGTTTTCCCAACCTATAGGAATACATGCCGGAGTCTTAGGTCCAGGCAGGGGTCCGGCTTGGCAGATAGTTTGCGTCGTTCATGGACAGAACTGAGTGTATATGGGAACCGGGTGGGTTTCTCTCTAGCTTTGTTCGTTTTTTTTTTCGCCTTTTCTACAGGCTCAGATTATATTTACTGAAGTCTTGAGTATGCCAAATTAGATGATTGTGATCGCATACATATGTACTCGACAATGAGCACTTAACGTATGCGATACTTTGATTTGGAGAACCTTGAGACAGCAGTCGATGGGATAAGTCTTCTGAAGACTTCATCGGTTCCCCAGAGCTGCCGCACCTATCGTTACTCGCGCTGCATTGAGTAGTAACTGCCGTAAGCTGGCTGCGATTACGAGATGTAAGATTTCCTATGCCAAAGACATCAATTGAGTTGATTCAGCTGTGTGATTATTGGAGACCCATTTAATGAATAGTTGTCAGTCAGCCAAAATATCAGTATTGACTGCAACTAGTGGCCTTGGCCTCTTTTTGTAGTCGAGTGGTATTTTTGGTCAACAACAGTACTCCGGTCGAACGGCCAGATGAATCCCGGAGCGTCTGGCAGATGTTAATGAAGAAAGTCTCTGCACTAATAGATTTTTTTGAGTTAGAAATTGCTTCGTTTGCCCATTCAACTGAAATTGTCTTGTTGAACAAAAATACCGCTCTACTACAAAAGGACGTTGTGACCACTTGCTGCAGTCAGAACTGATATTTTCGGTCTGACTAAGCAATTGGTTCCATCCTCTATATCTAGTGGACGAAGCTCAGCTTGGATAAATGGTATCGCGATAATCAATCTCTAAGTTTCACGTGGTGATAGCGAAGACTATCTGACAAAGCCTGCGAGATGAAGCTGACAATAGCGAAGATAACTGGCGAATCGCGAAGCTCATGAATCTGACGAAGCCTGCAAATCTGACAAAAGCGAAGCTGGTGACTGCGGTCTCCAATATTCATATTCTCATGTTACTCTATTCTGAAACTCAGGCAGGATCACTTCCAGACGACAATTTCAACGGGCAATGATCTCAATAACAGTTCTTGAAGGGCCACAAGGGGGTGAAGCATGCCTAGGTGAGCCGATGAATGACTCCAGGTTTGTAAATGTTGAACAAAAAACACTGCTCCGCTACACGAAGAAGCCGTGACCGCTCATTGCAGTCAGAACTGGTATTTTCTGTCGGACACATCTAAAACATATCCCTGAAGATAAATGCGATGATGACATACAGCAGATACTGACCTAATCTCCCGAGTTGTTGCCAATTAACATGACAGAGTACTTAAACTGACATCCCGGTGCCGAAGTTTTGGCGGGATGCTGCTTCCCGGGGAATCGAGTAATGAGAACATAGACGGACAAAAGAAACAGAAAAAGGGAATATTGCCACACTGGCATTGTATTATCTACATGGTTGCATATCCCGGAAGCTTTACCAACACTTGACAATGGCCGCAGAGGTTCCAGGACAGATGTTAGATGGGTTGAGAGTGTTGGCAACTTCTGTCTGTCATTCAGGATCTGGTGCTGGAGAAGATCCAAGTCGCATATAATCCCTCTTGAAGTTTTCTTCGTCACCTACGACCATAGGGTGTGGAAAACAGGGCTTCCCGTCCGCTCAGCCGTACTTAAGCCACACGCCGGGCGGTTAGTAGTTGGGTGGGTGACCACCAGCGAATCCCGTCTGTTGTAGGTTTTTTTTACTTCCCCGGATTTTTTTATTTTTGTTCTTTTGCCTTGACAGACGGATAGGAAGAAAAAAAATCCTATTTTAATTTCTGCAGTGGGCTGAATTAAACATAATCAGTTTTTTTCTTCCATCGACTGCCGCGGTTCGACCACGTTGATCGAGGATCCAGCTAGCTGGTAGGTTTGCAAATCCTTGATCGACCTCGGAGGATCCAAGAAAACGGTGGAATCGCCTCGATGCACGGACATGCGTGGCCTCTGGAGCTGCATCTGCCTATCTACCCATCAGAGCGCTTATAATTTTGGGGCTTGATCCTCAATTGTGGGTCTCAATTGATCATTAACATCATCAACATGCTATTAAGTGGCCTGTTGTGGCGGCATTCCCGGAAGGACCAATCCTGGATCCATTCTCTCTATTATCGGAAGGATAATTCATCCGAATTGCCTCTGTGTCGAGCAGAGTAATTAATAATCCTCTATGTGGCCTGTGGGTTGGATTTTGAGAAATAGAGCTCCTGGTAATGGTTCGATCTCCAGCACGTCCAATCTAAATCGGCCAGGGTGGGTCATTCTGCCGGATATGGGGACACGGCCGAGATATGAATGATGATCTGTAATCAATTTGTTTTCAAACATGGACAGATACCGAGGTACCTTGGTAGATATATGAGGAACTGGTCTACCTTCATGATATCCATTGCTTGACAGCATCAATTGTACAAGTTCAAGAAAGATGGCAGCTCAAAAGACGATTCTCGTCACCGGAGCCTCGGGCTTCATCGCGGCGCACGTCCTCAACTCCTTCCTCGAGGCCGGTTATGCGGTCCGGGGAACGGTGCGATCAGAGGCCACGGCCGAAAAAGTTCGCCAGAGCCATGCAAAGTACGCAGACAGGCTCAGTCTCGTCATAGTTCCTGATATGGGTGTTCTGGATGCCTTCGACAACGCGGTGAAAGGCGTGGACGGTGTCATCCATACTGCTACCCCCTTCCAGGTTGAAGTCGACGATAACGAGCGTGACCTTCTGCGTCCTGCAATTGACGGCACGGTCAACATTCTACAGTCTGTCAAGAAATACGCTCCGCAAGTCAACCGCGTCGTTATCACCTCGTCCTTCGCCGCCATTGCGGACTTGTCCAAGGGCAACCGGCCCGGCCACACCTACACGGAAGCAGACTGGAATCCCGCAACATATGAGGAGGCCGCGAAGCCGACCACCCCCGGCCCCTTCGCCTACTGCGCAGCCAAGGGGTTGGCAGAGAGAGCAGCTTGGGATTTTGTCGCGAAGGAGAAACCCAACTTCGACATCGTTACCCTCTGCCCGCCGATGGTCTACGGACCCAACGTGAACGGAACGGCGACATTGTCCAAGCTGAACACGTCTTCTGCGGATATTTACCGACTTATGTCTCCGACGAACAAGCCAACCGATCCCGTACCCACCAATATGTTCTGGTCGTTTGTGGATGTCCGCGACGTCGCTCTGGCGCACTTGAGAGCGTACGAGGTTCCTCAAGCCGGGGGTCAGCGGTTCTTCCTTTGCAAGGGCAACTTCAGCTACCAGCAAATGGTGGATATCCTGCGGGAGAAGGTGCCAGAGGTCAGGGACCGAGTCCCCATCGGGAAGCCTGGATCTGGCTTCGGTGGTGTCGAGCTGTACAAGACAGACTCGTCCAAGGCGCAGAAGATCTTGGGGATCCAGTTCCGGGAGCTGGAAGAGTCAGTTGTTGATGCGGCCAGGTCATTCCTGGAGCTGGAAAAGAAGGAGGGTGTCGCCGCATGAGCTGGATCCGCGGGGAAAGGAACGGGTTTTGTGCTGTATATTTCCCATGCCTATTTAAAGGGTAATGCTGTACTTAGTCTCATAGAGACCTAATTCATAGCGATACATTTGCCTTCATGTTGTCGGGTCTGCTTCTGTGCAGGGAACCAGATAGTGTATCCAGCCAGAAGTCCGTCTGCGTAGCGTCTGCTCACAATGCCATATGCCTGGCCAGGGTTGTAAGCAATTCCGTGAAGAGGAGATCATCATCTGGCCATGGCAGTTTTCTTTCACAAGCGGTGAGAACAAAAAGCACCGTCCCCAACACACAGGTGACCCGCACAGCGCGCAAGCGGGATGCTGCACAGCCAGGGCGCTGGCAGCTCTCTGCTTCCGATATCTGTCGACAGGTGAGAGGGCAAGGAGTGGGAGCTTGTGTCGATCCCTGAATTAGCTGGTCGGCTCGAAAGCCATGCCACCGCAAAGTGAGCGGAATCAGTCTCGGAGCGTCCCTCGTCGCGTCATCAGCCTCTCTTCGAGAGTGACGAGCTGGACGAGCTTGCCGGCACCCAAGGGTATCCACCGATGGATTCGTCCGGGGTCGCTTCCCGCGTGGGGCTTTTATTCGAGGCTGTCAAGTGTCTCGGGATTTTGAGATTTAGGAGCCACAAATCCTTTGCACTCCACCAGCCGAGTGAGCTGGCTAAAATACTCCTTATGTGCCCAATATATATCTTCATCCTGCATTATCCTTCGCGTCTCCCAAGGAAAAGACACCGGAACCACAAGACAGTGAAACTGACAGCAAGTCATGGAGATACATTTTCCTAAGTGCGAAAATGCGTCTTGGATTCCTCGCGCATACATTACGGCTTTGTGATCGACCAGGGTCTACCTATGATGCGTCGAAGTGCGGACACAGTGCATTGTGGGTTGATCCTAGCCCGGGAGCTTTGCCAGACCACTAAATCGATCGTTCCCATAAATTAAGAGGATACCAAGTAGGTTGCGATTTTGCCACCGTCATGGTATTCAGAAAGAGATTTCGATTTTTCAGCGCAGGCCTGGTAGCGAAGAGTATGGTATTCAAACTGGGAAAAGGGAGAGTGATTTCAATTGACCGAAGTTCTTGTAGTAACAAGGCCTGCCTGATCCAGCCAAGAGATCCGGCTACACAGGACTCACAGTCTTTAGGCTTCAGCGCTACTGCGAAATCTCAGGATGACCTCTGCACCCGTGGGAACTTTTGAATCTCAGCGCTATCTCAAAAGTCCGATTCGCTAAACTTTAGTGTCACCATGACCAGCAAATTAGTGTTCACGTTCCAAGAAAGTTATGGAGTATGTGAACTATCACATTGACATGCCGATCCAACAGGGACATGACAGCTAAACATTGTAGATTTGATCCCCTGCATGTTCAAAAGGTAATGTCTGGTTGGGCTGAACCTTCCAGCCACTTGTCTGACGCTACTCCTCCACCAGCTACAGGGTTATTATGCTTAACTCTGGGAAGCGTAACTCGGGGTAATTTTGATCTCCTCTCAGGATAGGTGTTTTCGAAATTTTATCTAATATAGACTCTTGGAAGCTATGAAAATGGGTTATTCTAAGACCATAAGCTCCCTTGAATTTCAAGTAGCTGTAGTATCCGGTTTCACTGTAAATGCTTATGATTGAGCCACACATGGGAACAGACATTCAGAAGCCTAATTTGAGGATTTATACATCTTTGTCTTCGTAGTCCAATAGATCAATCTCTCAGAGGTGACTTTCCCTGATCTCAGCATAAAACGATTAAGGCATAGAGTCGATCTTTATGGCAAAATCATACCCTGACATGGCCCCACTTTCTAAGCATGACAGGAAGCCTATCCGGTAGATCTGTAGGATTGTCGCAGATCTTTTTCCACATCGAACTGTTTGCAAGGTGGCTAACTGAAGTGATTTTGTGAAAGAAGTTTGTCCACTTGCAGATTTGGTTGATACAGCAGATTTTATTGGCAGCTACAAGGTGGAGATAGTTGGACGGCAGTGAAGATGCAATAGTTTCAGATTATCTCTTTACAGGACTGTACCACTGGACTTTTGCCTGGCCACCTTAACAAAAGTGTACATTAGTAATATTTTGCCACAACTGATTGTCAACCTGATACACTTGTAAAGAAACGGCATTTCCAGTACATATGCAGAGCAAAGTTTGAACTAAGTACTTGACACCATCAGCAATCATGATCTAATACATGTTCTAATATTAAATCTGAGAACCTGCTTACTATTTGCTATTTACTAGGTTGTTGACAAAAACAAACCTAAAGTCTACTAATAAGCTGACAAGTAGGTGGAGTAATAGAACAAAGAATGAGAAGGGGTGAATGTGGGACAAAAAGACCGTGACAAAAGTCGACGCATTCATTATACAGATCGTATCATGTTGCAATTGTTGCGACGCGGTAGGAGCAAGCACAGTGCTCATCTCCAATTGGATCGAAGTATATTATATTTCTGAGTTTAAGTTCCTAGGAGAGAGCTAACTTACAGTTCTGGGAAAGTCAATATTCAATTTTTGAGATCATGTAGTTACTCCACCATGTTGTACTACTGTGATTGGGATAAAGAATTTGTTTAGGATAAGGAAATGGCCATTTGAATTATTTATGATAAGTCCACAATGCCGCTTCAGAGATAGCCCACACTATATAATCTAGAGCTATTGACAAGCCTTCCCAGTGCTCTCACAGAAGACAAGTACACAGTGCTTACACCGATCCCAAAATACGATGAAGATGGAGTCCCAACCACTCTCTCAGTTGAAGGACTCTTCACCACACTTTGTCGAAACCTATCTTGCATGGGCAAAGAGGGAACACCTAAAGAGCACTGGCCAGGTTGTTGTTGATGGAAAATCCCTTGATATTGCCAGTGTCATCACTGTTGCCAGGTATTCTTTATGCTCCAAAGCACTACTATCTCAAAAGACCTTCACTGATAATTGGTGATTTAGGAATACTTGTGCCCCTTATATTGACAGAAGCCACGAGGTTATCAAACAGGTCAACAGTAGTGTCAGGTTTCTTGAGAAGTATTTATCCAAGGGATACTGTATATATGGTATGTTCTAATAAACACCCGCTACGCCTGCATATGGTGCTTTCACCGGATTTCCGAACAAACTGGGCAGCTGATACGATGGAATGCAGGAGTGAACACGGGATTTGGTGGTAGTGCAGGCTCTCGGACTTCGCAATTAACTTTACTTCAATCAGCACTGCTGCAACTGACCCAGTCTGGAGTCCTTACAGAAGGTGATTTCACACCTAGCATGGCGAACTACGATCTTGGTCTTCATTGCATGCCGGTGACTTGGGTGCGAGCCACGATGCTTGTCCGGTGCAATCATCTCTTGCGCGGCCATTCCGGGGTATGCCTTGAAGTGATAGATGCCATCATCCGTCTGCTGCAGAAAGGACTTATCCCGATCATTCCACTCCGCGGCTCTGTCTCTGCGTCTGGAGATCTCATGCCACTGTCGTACATTGGAGGTGTGCTCGAAGGCAACCCGGACATCAAGGTCCGCTGGCAGAAAGGACCTGAGTCAAGAGTAATCTCTGCTAAAGAGGCTCTGAAGATCGCTGGTCTTTCGCCCATAGTGCTCGGTCCCAAGGAGGGTTTGGGCGTGGTCAATGGAACAGCGGTGTCAGCAGCTGTAGCCGCTCTCGCAGCATATGATGCAAATCAACTTGCAGTCCTCTCTCAGATTCTGACAGCGATGTCGTGTGAAGCCCTGTCGGGGACAGCGGAAAACTATCACCCTTTCATTGCTGAGATCCGGCCCCATGTCGGGCAGATCAAAGTAGCGGCAAACATCAGAAACTTCCTAACAGGAACGAAATTGGCAGAGACACCTGAGAATAAAGACCGAGTCTGTCCAGGCCTTTTCCAGGACAGATACGCTCTCAGAAGTGCTTCTCAATGGCTAGGACCTCAACTGGAAGACTTGACTTCTGCGGTCTCCCAGCTACTTGTGGAGCTCAATTCTACAGCAGACAACCCCGTCATCGACGTCAGCGCAGAGGAGGTCCTTTCCGGTGCAAATTTTCAAGCTGCCTCTGTCACATCTGCTGTGGAGAAAATCCGCTTGTCGTTGCAAATGATAGGGAAGCTACTTTTCAGCTTGACCTCGGAGTTGATCAATCCGGACCTTAACAAAGGTCTACCAGCAAACCTAGTGGCGGACGACCCAAGCTTGTCGTTTACAATGAAAGGGGTCGACATCAATATGGCGGCTTACATGTCAGAACTTGCATTCCTTGCAAATCCGGTCAGTTCACATGTCCAATCAGCAGAAATGCACAACCAGTCGGTAAACTCCCTCGCATTGATCTCATCGAGATACACAATGCAAGCCGTGGATGTTGTCTCCCTTATGTGCGCTGCCCATTTGTACGTTGTCTGCCAGGCGTTGGATTTACGGGTATTGCACAATTGTTACTTGGAAGCTCTTGACAGCCATATTCAATCAATTTCTCAGGAAATCTTCAAGGAACTGCACCCTGAAAATCTAGAAAAGCTTCAAAAACAGATTTTGCAAGCGGCCCACAAGTCTTGGAACGGGTCAGCGAATTATGATTTACAAGACCGATGTCGGTTCTTAACAGAAGCCATCACGCCAGTTCTTGTCAACAACATCCAGAAGCAGGGAGCGGAGATGTCAGATCAGGCCGACTGTATTGCACTGATTAAGACTTTTCAGGGACGCGTTTTGCAAGAGAGCATCTCCTTATTTGACTCGATGCGCAGTGACTTCTTCAAGGAACAACATACAGCTTCGTATCTCGGGAGCGCTTCGAAGACATTGTACACCTTCGTGCGAAAAGATCTGAATGTTCCTTTCCACCAGGGCTTGGTTGAGCATCCGACTATCGCGCATACTGGACAGGTTAAAGAGCCACAGCAAAAGACTGTAGGTTCTTGGGTTTCAATCATATATGCTGCTATTAGAGATGGCCGGCTTCACCAACCAGTAATGGCATGCATTCGCAATAGTCAGCATGAGTGAACAAGAGACAGATATTGAATGGCTTTATCCCCCTATTGAACTGCTGTATTCTGCAAGGCTTCATTATAGAAGGCAGGCTCAGGGGTAATGAGAGAAATAATAGAAGTAGAGTGCCGGAGTTGGCATAAAGGAAGGGTATGACACACGGAGGTCACGTGACAATGGATGAAATCTGCCATTTTGATCCATCGAGGTCTATGATCCAAGCAACCCATTGATCCAGGCAGACAAGCATGTATATAATGACGCTCTTTCCAGACAGAATCCGATCCTCGTGGTCAACTCACATAGCAATCTGCTAGGGTTTAGGGTTTAGGGTTTAGGGTTTTAGGGTTTTAGGGTTTAGGGTTTAGGGTTTAGGGTTTTTAGGGTTTAGGGTTTAGGGTTTAGGGTTTTAGGGTTTTAGGGTTT
>Ga0207841_1000155_pt1 | contig 59752 bp, 46 predicted proteins | sample HigsolmetaGSP18D_FD_184846 | JGI IMG/M metagenome (GOLD analysis project Ga0207841, IMG submission 184846) | High solid enriched microbial communities from the Joint BioEnergy Institute, USA - SP1-8-D (SPAdes) | ecosystem: Engineered > Bioreactor > SSF (Solid state fermentation) > Aerobic >... | reverse complement strand
GGGGGGGAGGGGGGGGAAAGCCAGTAAAGTAAGACTAAGACCTTATAAGTGGAGGGGCAGCATAGAGTTTGGATACTGGCATGAAAAGTTGAACTAAAATGTTTACTTCTGGTTCATGGCAGAACAGAAACCCGGGGACAGTAACAGGCCTGAAAGTTTTACTAGTCAGTAGGAACAGATATGAGATCCACATTATATCATATTTCATATTGAGCCAAAGATACATCGAATTCATCAGGTAAGACTAGATTGAAGCCTTGCAACTATATAGTAATCATTTAACCGAATCAACCCAAGGAGAAAAGAAAGAAAAAGACAGTAAAAGCCCTTATCAGATTCCACTTGTTTGCTGATCAAGTCAACACCAGGGCCAACACAACAATGGGCAAAGAAGCCAGATAAATTATGTATTGCCAGATCGAGCTTTAAATGCGCTGCATCTACCCAATTCTCTCCCTCTCTCTCTCTCTCTCGCGATAATAAGGCACTTACTCGAATGATTCCCTGATCAAGATCTTCCTTTTCTGCCATATACGAGAAGAAGGCTTGTTTCCGCTTGCTGTACAGTACGAGAAGACAGGTTTTATATGATGTATTAATAGTTATACTGCCTCAATCCATGCTTCTGTACATACCTCCTGATCATAAAACACACACCCCCATCTGCCGAATTCGATCTCTTAGCTTAATATGACATGGATAATGCCATCTCAGCCACGCTATCTTGCAGATCAAACACCAGTGATGAGGCTAAACGGGGGATCACCCACAAGTCAGCCGTTTTAGTGAATGCGAGCGAGCGAGCGAGAGAGAGAGAGAGAGAGAGAGAGAGAGAGCTTCGTGGTCAGTGAGTCGACATATTTTTATATAGAAGCCCCATGAGAAGAGAAAGAAAGAAAGAACCCATGGCTTTCACTACTGGCAGAATTTCCACACCGCGCCCTCCAGCCCCCCCTCCCTCTCTCTCAATCGTCTGCAATTTCTAGCCATTTGCTTTGCAGAACCGACTAAGCTAATCATTCGATCTTGGTGTCTAGCTAAGTCTCTGCTCGACCATGTCGTCAACAACATCGTCAACATCAACATCATCATAAGTCTTCCTTCGCAGGCTCCCCTCTGGCCGCAACCTCAACCTCTACTACTATCGCCGCGAAGCCGTCGATCGACGGGCTGTGGCGACGGGATCATTTAGAAGAAAGAAGAAGCCTCCCTCCATCTCTCTCTGGATCAGGCCGCTACGATCGTAGCGGCCCCCTGGGCGATATGATATGTTCAGCCCGAAAAGTTAGTTTAGGTGGAAGAAAGAAAGAAAGAAAGAAAGAAGGGCCCAATTTGCAATTTTGCAGGAGGAGGAGGGGGAGCATTATTGACTTGACTTTTGAGACTCGATAATCAGAAGATAACCCAGAATCAATACAACACACAATTGCACAAAGTAGATGTACAGTAAATATTATATTTCTCACACCAAAGTCCTAGTCTACTTATTAACATCTAGAAAACTCTCAAATCTCAAATCTCAAAAATCACCTAAACTCCCCCTTCTCCTCCTTTCCCTTTCCCCTTCTCTCCCCCCCTTCCTCACTTGCTCACTCACTCTCACCCCTAACTCCATCCACACACACACTGATGCTCCACCAGATATGTACTGTAGATAGGAAGGTAATAGAGAGGTAGTAGGTAGGTAGGTGTACAGACAAGACAAGAAGACTGGATCAGATAGAGACCAATTGACCAAATATCGAAACTATCTGCATCCTAATTGATTGTCTCTCTTCTGTTCCTCTTCACCTGATTGATCGATAATCCTCATGATGTAGATATGTATGTATCTTATGTATGCATAATTATAAAATAAATAAAGAAAATTAGAAAAACAAAAGTCTATCGTGAAATCATTAGTCGTACATGTAATGTATATGTGGCTGTGGCAGGCCAGAATCCCGATCAGATGGGATAGCATGGATGCTTATTTATGTGCTGTGCTCTGTCACCCGTGTGCCGTGTACCGTGTGCTGTGTGCTCTGCTGAGGAGAAACCTGAACCGAATGAACATGGGGTGTCTAAGGGCCTTCTTCTTGCCCTTCTTTTCCCTTCTCCATTATCTGCCATTAGAAGGCTATGCGGTTTATTATTAGAATAAAGTGCCAATGCAACCGAGTATGGGGATCCCAAAACTGCACAAGACAAGATAGGACAAGACAAGCAGCCAACAACAAAAGGATGCAATGCAATGCAATGCAATTCTTGCTCGCTCGCTCATTGATACACAGGTGGGGTGAAGTCGAAGAAGGACAAGACAGGACAGGACAGGAGAGGCTAGAAGAGCAGGGGTGATGGCAAGGGCAGGCTATGTATTTATTGCTTGCCGCCCTTGGCGATTATGGACCGTGCTTCCTCCATTTCGAGGCCGAGGATGTTGACAAGGTATTCAACACTGCACAAGAAGCAGAGTAAGCCCCTGTCAATAACCTTAAATTAACGAACGCAGTTCGAGTAGATCTACTCACCACGCCTCGTACGCCAACCGGCGCTTCTCCTTCTGGAACTCCTTCTGGCACTCCTCCCACACGATCGCGCGCTCCTTGGGCGAGATCGTCTTGATGCGCATCTTGAACGCGGCGCTGACGGGCCGGTGGTCGGACGCGCGCACCTCGTGCCGGCGGTACTCGAGCTGCTTGATGCGGCCGACGCCGCGGTAGAGCACGCGGTCGCACCACGCGGGCGCGCGCTTCTTCTCGCTCGAGTCGTACTCGTCCGTCCCGACGTCGTACTTGTACGTCGGGGCGAAGGTGATGGGAGCCTCATTGAACGACCGCAGGCGGAACCCGGGGTTCTTGCGCTTGGACGCGAGCAGCTGGTCGCGCTCCAGCAGCTTCGCGAGGTTGTTGTTCTTGATGTCGTCGATGATGACGTTGCGCGGGATCGAGTCGATCCGGTAGTTGAGGTCGCCGTTCAAGATGCAGATCTCGTGGTCCATGATCATCGTGCCGTCACCACCCCCGACGTAGAGATCCGCACGCGTCGTCAGGCTCGTCTCGGCCGGGAGAGACTCGCTCTCGAGGATCGCAGCGATGTCATTATTCCTATGCGCAGTCTGCGTCTGACCAGCAGCGAGATGGCAGTTCACGAAGCACAAGGAGCTATCGTCCATTATAAACCGAAGTATAAGAGCACCCTAAAGCACGTCAGCAGCAGCACCAACCAACAACGTAGACTCGAAGGAGGAGCACCTTATTCCCATGCAAACCGCCCATGCCCCGTTTCACTTCCGCCGCGCTGATATTCCGAACCCGTTGCCGTTCCTTCTGTTTGATAAAAACACAGGTGAACAAGCCGACCAGATTCGCCGTGTGCAGCAGCACATAGGACTCTTCCAGAGGCATGCATTCATTAATACACGCAGCGAGGTGGTCCCGCCATACCCGATACTGTCGGCTCATGTGTTCCTTGTCGTTTTGGTCCCGCTTCTTGCTTCCCCTGAGCAGACTCTCTGCAGAACCATCAGCAACAGCAGCAAGAGGGTAAGAGCGGAAGGTGACCAACTGGCTGTGATCTTCTTGTCTTCCAGGTCCACGAGCTCCTGGAACCCGAAAACCAGTAGCTCCGGAGGATTTTCGGGGTGGATGGCGTCCTGGATGAAGGAGCTATTCCGCACGCTGTGCGGCACCGAGGCTCCCGCATTCCAGGTCAAGATGGTGGCTCTGATCTCGCGGAACGTGCAGTACTCGACGTCTCGGCTCTGCAGCCTCGCTTCTACCCTGACGTTAGCATCCGCACTCCACGCAAATGACAGGCAAAACCCACCCAGCCAGTCATCCTCCAACATCCCATCCCACAGACGGATACAGTTGTCCGTACCCAACGTGGTGACCTGGAGACGGTTCACCGTCCACACGCTGCTCGGATCGAGGATGAGACCTACGACAGGGCTGTCGTGAGCGTGCCAGTCCTTCTTCACCGTCCACGGGTTCGTGTTGACGTCGTAGACGTAGATCATGCCCGTCTTGTAGCCCGCCCACAGATAGTCCCCGACCATCGCCAGACAGTTGATCTTGTAGACGCTGACGTTGACCTGGGCGAGACAGGTGTAGTCGGTCGACGAGTATATGGTGACCTTGCCGTCCGCGTGTCCCAGGTACACACGGCCGCCGTCCTTGGTCGTGTAGGCGCCCGACGTGACGTCTCCCGTGTGGTGGACACCGAGAGGTCTCCTGAGCACATGGAAACCGGTATCGCTGTTCGCATTCGGTCGATACACCCGCACTTCCTTGCCGGTGGCGAGCCACAGCGTGTCGCCAACCACCATGGAGAACGTCTGTCCTCTCGCAACACGATCGTAGGGACTACTGTAGCTGTACTGCAGGTTCGGCGTGCCCGACTCGTCCGGCGGCCAGATGAGCAGTCGTCCTTCGTCGTCGACCGTCCACATCTCCTTCTTATGCCGGTATATCCGGATGACCTCCCGACGCGAGGGGTAAGCCCTCGAGGCGATAATGGACTGGGTGGGGATATCGACTTCGTGAAGCTCCCCAATGTTCGTGCCCAGCCACAGCCGCTGCCCCTCGTCTTCGAGGCCTCTGCCGGGCTTGAATGCGACGCAGAGGACTTTGACCGTCTCCCCATGGCTCATGCTCAACACGAGCTCGCCAGTGGTGACGTCCCATACCCTGGTCAGGAACCCCGTCGTACACACGTACTTCCCGCACACGTCAAAGACGCGCGTATCGTACTTCGTAGGTATCATCGTAGGCCCGGTCTTGAAGACCGGCGGCCGCCGATTCACCTGCGAGGAATCCGGATAATCCGTACGTGGAATAGAACCCGGGTTCTCCTCGGGCGCCTGCTGCTCCTCCTCGTAGTCATTCTGGCGGGACGTGGAGGAAGTAGTGTACTTCGTCTCGCGCGGGATCGGGGGCGGTTGTCGCTGGCTCTGGGCTTGCTGCGATTGACCATCACCAGCTCCACTTCCACTGGATGTATCCCTCCGAGGCGGCGGAGGGGGAAACTGCCCGTTCGTGTCGATGGCCGAGAATCGCCTCGACGGGGACGGGGACGCTCCCTCGTTGTTCCGCGGCACGTCCAACGATCTCCTCGACCCGACGTCGGTGTCACGAGAATTCGTCACCGGGTTCCGAGGCGGTAGCTCAGGCCGATCGTCCGGCTGATCGCTCCGACCTGCCGTGCCGAACTCGCGCGGATCTCGAGGTCTGTTAGGCGGTGGATCGCAACGCTTGCTGGGCGGGGGTACCGGTTTCATGACGGGTTTCGTATCGCGGGAGGGTTCAGGCACGGGTCGTGTCCGCGAGAACGCCAGTTCCCTCGCATCTCGCAAGGCTGCCTGACTGGGTGGCGGCGGCTTCTCAGCGCTCGGCGCGCGCGGTGGAGGTTCGGTCAAAGGTCGAGACGGCGAGGGAGACTTGGAGGGCTTTGATGTTCTCTCCGGCGGGACAGGCGGCCTGGAGAGTCTTTCCGGTCTTTCAGGTCTCTCAGGTCTCTCGGGGCTGCTCGGGGGCGTGCTGAAGGGAGACACCTTCTCTTCGAAGGACTTCCGTTCCGGTGCCGGCGAGAGCGCGCTCACATCCGCCTGGGACAGGGTCGGCGCCCTCGCAGGGATCTTCGGCTTGTCTGCTCTGTTCACCGGCGGAGGCACGGAGGCGCTCTTCCCGACAGGCGAAGTGCCTCTCCCTGGCTGGGAATCCGAGTTTCCTTCGCCCGACCCGGCGTGTGCAGAGCTCGGGGACGTACCGCGCGGTCGAGGCGGGGGTGGCCGCGGGGCAGTATCAGAGGTGCCCATGGCGCTCCGAGACTGCTGATGCCCCGATCCTCTGTTGTTATAGTCATTATTATTAACATTATTATTACCATTATTGTCCGAACCGAAACCGCGCGGCGGCGAACGAGGCGAATCGACAGTCAGGGTCGGCGGCAGCTGCTGCGACGATCGCAGGGTCATGGACAGCGGCCTGGCGTGTCCCCGTCTCCCCGCCGGCGACGCGCCGCTCTTCGCGGGATCCGGCCGTCCATTGGGGGGCGGAGGACTGGGCAGATGCTCGCTCTGCAGACTGGCCGCGGCCCCCCAGGGCTGCGGACGAGGCAGGTCCAGGGACGCGCGCCCGGGGACATAGCGAGACTCCTCCGCCTGCTGGTCGGGGGACCTGAGGAAGCGGGGGGAGGTGTCGCTTGCGCTGCTCGGAGCGTTGTTCGCGGACGACCGGCGGTTGGCGAGGTTCTCGAAATGGGACAGCAGCGACGAGACGGGTCTCTGAATGAATCACACGCAGTGTCAGCCATCTCGTACCCATCACATATAACTTCCGGGGAAGAAACCCGGAGAATGGGATACTCACAATGGGCGCATCGTCGGTGCCGTCCTTGTTATCCCTCCCGTTGCCTTCCATGGCGACGACGCTGATCCTCCTGTCGCGCAATGACGCAGAGAAGCGAGTTCATATGATAGGGTATGCCTGCGCAGACCGCTCTCTCTGTCTCTCCCTGTCTCTCTCTCTCTCTCTCTCTCTCTCTCTTTCTCTCCTGCCGACAGAGGCTCCAGTCCTTCCGGTATATCCAAAGGCGGTTAAGATAAAGTCAGGTTCGTCAAGCCCCACGCGCGGTATATCCCCAACGAGGGGAGAGGATATCGAGATGGAGAGCTGTCGAAAGTGACGGGGAACCGCCGCGTAATACGAACTCCCCCAGACGGAATTCTCGAAGGAACCTCCCCAAGGGCGCGAGCCGCCAATGAGAGAGGGTGATCAGTAGTCAGCTGCAGAAACGGCCTGGTCGCCCGGCAGGAGGACCATTGCAAGGTTCTCCCTCCTCTCCGCAGCAAGGGCGCTGGTGGCCAGGAGGTGTCGAGGTGTCGAGGTGTCGAGGTTTAGGAGGTGGAAGTGGATGACGCTGCCTGGGGCGTAGGGCTGCGGTGCGCAGGGAACATGCAAAAGCACAAAGCCTCCCGCGAGAGAAGCGATCAGGGTAGAAGACCAAAGACTAGATAGAATAGAAACAAAAGACCGGAGGCGTCGCCTCACCAGGACCAGACCAGGACCAAGGAGAGCAGATCAGCGCGCAGCCAGACTCCCAAGATCGAGGATGACTGTCTGATCGACCGTGTCTCCGTGACAGAGGTCTCCTCCACAGCCAAGCCCCTAGCCCGGCGGCTCCGTCGCCATGCAGGAACACGGCCAGCATCCTCCGCAAGCAATCCAGACTTTTGTTCCAGAGCTTTTTGAAACGAATCTGTCGACAGCAGACCAGAAGCCAGAGACAGACAGCGCAGTGGATAGACGATGTGGTAAGGCCGAGCTCATCCCATCCCGTCCAGCATCTTCCGTCGTCCTTCTTCCATGTGCTTAGAAATCCATCCTCCGCGATATCACTGACCTCTCTCTACATCGCAGCAAACACATCCTCAACGCCCAAGTGGCCATCCGCTCGCCATGCTGTACGTATCTATCATTTCCTTTTTCCCTTTACCTCTCCTTGTCTCGGATCGTGTATATATATACACATATATAATATACCTCGACCAATAACTAACAAAAAAACAAACTGACCAAAAAACAGGCCGCAAATGGTTCGACTGCGCCGAATGCCACCGCGAGCAGGAGAGCCACCCGCTGCAGCAGTCGTTTGAGATGGTGCGTTTACGATTTATCACCTTCTTCTTCCCTCTATATATTTATCCAAAGAAAAATACCATGATCTGATCTAACGTGATCGAAAACGAGTACAGACGTTCGCCTGCAAAAAGTGCAAAAAGTGCTTCCGCAAGGACGTGTCTGAGTTCGAGGAGAGGCATGTTATCCATGTCTTCTGAAGATATATATATATATCATGCTAACAAGAGGCTGGTCCGCAGCGACGAGTACTGCCCGCACTGCGACAACCACTTCGTCATCGAGGCCAAGACGCCGCAGGCCGCGCTCAGGGTCGAGGGCGAGGACGTGCGCGTCGACTCGAGGTGCGTTCTCCTCTTACTTCATAGATTTTAAGTCTATGGACTTGAACTGACACCTCCCAGAATGCTCAAGGACGACCGCATGCCCGGGCAGGGTGAGCGCTCCATCTTCAAGGTCAGGGACTTCTCCGATCGGCTGGGCTAGTAGCAGCAGTTGGTCCCTTCACCCTCTCTGATGCAGGGAATTACGATCTTGACACGACCTTTGAAGACTATTGCTCTACTCCCAGCCAACCTGCATCCTGCCATGATTTGTAGTTTACGAGATATCCCCTAGACCAGTAATACCAAATACGCTGAGCTTCGTAAATAATGTGATCTTGGTGCGTCATGCTCGTAATGTTTTTTTAAGCTTCACAAAAGTCAGTCGTATAGATCCAATATGAAGATGTAACGTAAGCCTCTACAACGCCCACTCCCTAAAGTTGTCTATCTAGCTCGACTCGGAGCCTCCCTCCCCGCCGCCGCGTGTCAATATCGCGGCCGTCCCGGTCCCGGGCGTCCGGCCGGTCTTCTTCTTCGCCGCCTCCTCCTGCTTCTCGGCCTCGATGCTCTTGACGTACGCCTCGATCTGGTCGTCGGGGAGCATCTCCACCGGTTTCCCGGGCGCCATGATGGCGATCTCGATGTTCTTGGCACCGGTCTGCACCACCTCCAGCAGGGACTTGATCGTCAGCTGCAGCGTCTGCTCGCGGTCCATGTCATCCTTGTGATGCCGCTCGAGGAACTCGCGGACGGTCTTGCTGGATCGGCCGATGGCGTTCGCTTTCCTGGATTTCAGAGAGCCCATCAGCTCTGCTGTAGTCACTTAACAAAGAAGAACCTCTGCATACCATGCAGAATAGATCCCCGACGGCTCCGTCTGGTACAGCCTCGGCGTCTTATCACCCGGATCGAACCCGACCACCAGGGTGCTGATCCCGAACGGGCGGACACCGCCGCTCTGCGTGTACCGCTGCTGCACGCCGGCGATGTACTTGGTGATGTACTCGACGGTGACGGGGTCCTCGACGGTCAGGCGGTGCGACTGGGCCTCGACACGGGCCTTGTCGACGAGGATGCGGGCGTCAGCGTTGAGACCCGCGAAGGCGAGGCAGACGTGGTTGTCGATGAGGCAGATCTTGGACGGGGTAATGCGGGTGTCCTGGAGCTTCATGGCGGAGCGCTTCTCGCAGCCCAGGACGACGATGTCCTTGCCCTTGACGCCCACGGCGCAGGTTCCTGTCCCACGCCTGTCAGCCTTTTTTTTTCACCACCTTTTTTTTTCAAACTACTCGCGCGGGGTTGTGTATACCTCGCTTGACGGCTTCAAGGGCATATTCGACTTGGAACACGTGTCCGTCGGGACTGGAGGCAGATCAGATAAAGGTCCTGGAGCTCCGCGGGGAACGCATCCTACCTGAAGACTGCACTCAATTAGCAAAAATCCCAAAAGAGATAGTTCCAGAGCTGCCCTACCTGAAAGCGCTCGGTCGTATCCGGAGGCCATTGTGGATGATGCGGGGTCGCGGCGACCTCAGTGGAGCTGGGAATAGGCAATCGAGCACAGAACCAGTGAGGAAGATCAATTAGGAACTAGGTGAGGCGATAGAGGAGGCGCTCGGAGGCATGTGGAGTACTGGAGGGGAGCAATCCAGCCGGCCTGAGCGATGACGGGGTGCTGCCCAGGTGGACGCGAGTCCGCAGCTGCCTTCCAGAGCTGCGAAGCGCTAGGCGCGCGGTTACACCCGCGCCAATCCCGCTCGCCTCGAAGGATTTACCTAGACGGGTCGTTCTGCTATCATTTCCCGTATTCTTATCAGCTTTACTGGAAATTTGCCCACTGCCGTTCTGGGGGAAAAAAAAAATCATTTTTTTAACCAAACAGTGCTGTTTGTCGACATCTCATCCAGCAATTGGACTACGTAGCTAATGCGTTCCTCTTGCGAAAACTGACCCAGCGATATGACTACTGTTCTATATCTCATCTTCAGGGAATGTCCATGGTTCTTTTTTGCGTCTGTGCTAATCCTATCATGCTAATACTAGAGGCGGTATCGCCGCTGGGTCCTGCGTCGAACAGCTATCAATCAAACCGGAAATGTAGGCAGTGAGATGCGGAGGGGAGGGGAGGAAGCAGATACCAAAATGAGAACAAAAACCGAATATTCTTTCAAGAATTACGAGGCAAAACAAAAGGACAGTTCACAAAAGGAGCAAAGATCAGGCTAAGCCTCGGAGAGCAGCGTGCATCAACCAGACGCGTCCAACCCCGAACGACGACCCAGCGCCACCGACGAGCCATTCCCCAGCCCAGGTCAAGGACAGTCCGCCAACAAATCGAGGACAGAAAGAGAAGAAAAAGGAGAAACAAACCCCGTCAGCCAGCCCATGGCTCCCAACCCGTGTTTATTCCCCCCAATTTTGTGAATTTCCCTTCCGACACGCATTTCCTCCCCCCATGTGCTTTGGTACAATTTATTCGCTCCGACTCTTTTATGTATCCCTCCGAATGACTTTTGCAAAATACACAGAAAAGCTATTATAGACCTCAAAACATTCTGTTGCACTCACTCTCGTAATATTTCTGCCTGTCCATATTCTCCGTTCCGTCACTTGCGTGTTGAAAACCGCTGGCTCCAAAGGAAACCCCCAACACCCCCGACAAAGTCCGTTCCGTTGTATATCCCATCCGTGATCATACCAGCACTTTCCAATAGTTTCCCGCCGCGTAACATTGCCGAAAGAAACATTGGAAAAGCATCTAGACATCGCACGTCCGGTCTTTGCCTCCAGAGAAACAAAAAAAAATGAAAAGGAAAAAAAAAGAAGCTCTCGATCGCCAACATGCTCTCCGATCAGTGGACTGGAAGTGTCGTCCGGGAAGGGAAAGAAGAAATCGAAGCAATGGACGTAAGGAAAAGAAGAGGTGCCCTGCCACCTGTCTGTTGCCGTCCCTCATGGTTTCCCGGGCCTATCTTTTTTTTATCTGTATCTCTTCCAAAGACGGAACATTAAACAAGCCAAACAGGGCTGACCGAGAGACCGAGAGACCAAGCGAAAACCCGTGCCAACCAACGACAAGCACCCAGCGGCTCCTACCAGCCATATGCACCAGAACTGTAAATTCCCTTATACAAGAACGCACCCAACGAGAAGTGATCCACCTATGCCAACAATAAAGTAGACTTTCACACTGACCAACTAGATTTGGATGAACCCCCCCCCCCCCCGAAAGCCTTCTGTTCGCGGCAAACTTAGGCCGGGGACTTGTTGGCAGAAGCACCGTTTCTGCGATTGTCGTCAGAAACAGTAAGACCGCCAAGCCCAGTAGAAAGGAAGGCGAAGGGGTCGTTCGAGCCATCATTGCCGTAGAAGTTTCCGTTGGAAGCATTGGTCGACGGAGGGGCATTGTCGGCTCCAGAGAAAGCAGCCTGGGTCGCCGGGTTGCCGAAGGAGGCAGCAGACTGGGAGACGTTTGTCGATCCGTAGCCTGCATTCATCTGGCCCATGGGGGGGTAAGGCCCAGGGGCAGTGCCAAGGCCGGACGGCAGGGCATAGTTATTCGGCGGGGCTCCGAACTGCTGACCAAAGCCGCCAAACCCCCCGGTCGTCGACGCAAACGGGCCAGGGGCAGGAGTGCTCGTCATCGAGCCAGGGGCCATGCCGAAGCCCGATGGAGGATCCATCGGGGACGGGAAGGCGGAATCAGCGACAACGGCCGCGCCAGAGCGAGGAGCACCGCAGCGCAGACAGTTGATGTTTTTCGCGAAGTTATGGTAACCACATCCCTCCGAGCCACACTTCCAGTCACCGGCCCGGAATGGGACCACGCCTCCGTTGCCCATGCCACGGGCGTGGCCCATCCCGTGAGCAGCGTGGTGGGCCATGTGAGGCGGGATCATAGATGGGGGGCCATAGCCGTACGCACCATAGCCCATCGGGTCGGGGGCAGCAGCCATGGCGGGGAAGGAGCAACGGAAGCAGGCCGTGCGGCGCTGGAAGTTGGAGAAGCCGCAGGACGGACAGGTCCAGTCGCCAGGTCTCGGGCGGTTCTTGGACGGCGGGAAGGGAGTGAGGATTTCCGCCGCACGGTCAAGGACCCGGCTGGACGACGGGGAGACCTCGATGGCCTTCTCGTTCAAAGCACGACCGTTCATGCAAAGACTCTCGGCAGCCTGCAGAGCGGGAAAACGGGGTCAGCATGTAAGAAAAATCAAACGACATTGCAGGACATGAACAGGCGTAATGGCAATTCGCGTACCTCCTCGTGGGACGAGAACACCGCGAAACCCGTTCCGGTTGGCTTGTGCTGGTCCGGGGTACGAAGGGTCCAGAAGGCAATCGGGCGTCCTCCATACTGGGTGAACCAGCTCTCCAGCTCCGACTGGGTGGTGTCGTGAGGCAAGCCGCTGAGGTGGAGCACCTTGCTGCGCTCGGCCAAGAAGGCACGAACATCAGCCCTGGCGTCCATGGGGCGGGTCAGGATCTCGGGGTGCTCGTGCGGAGGCTGGGACTTGCGGATGAGACCCCGCAGCACCCGGGCCAGCGTGATGGCCTCCTCCATGGCACGGCGCGGAGACGCCGGCGCCAGGGCCTGGAGGTGGAAGGGCAGGTTGTGCTTGATCGGCGCCGAGGACTGGACCGGCTCGACCTCGAGGGCGGCACAGATGTTGGCCAGGGAGCTGGGGCCGAAGGGCAGCGACTCGGGATGGTGCTGCTGCCATCGTTGATACTCGGTGCGGAGGTCGAAGGTGCGCGAGTGCTGCAGGTACGGGGGCAGGACGACGGCCTTGTCCCGCGCCTCGCGAGGGAGCTGCACACGCAGGTCCCAGGAGTCGAGGGTCACGAAGCAGAACTCGAGGTTCTTGCTGAGCAGGTGCTCCTGGGCGAAGGCGTCGAAGCGGTTGATGGCATCGCGAAAGGTTCCTGCGTTGCGGACGTGCTCCCAGGTGAGAGTCGTCAAGCTCGCTGTGGGCGACGTCAGCCATTGAGCCGTCAAACCGGGGGTGGTGCGCGGGGGACTTACTGCAGAGCGGCGTGATGGGGGTGTTGACGGGTTTGACGAGCACACTCTCGCGGTGCAGCTGTTGGACGCAGAAGGAGACTCGGTCAGCGGGAATTGCACCACAACACGCTGGAGAAGGCAGGCGGCGCGCACCTCCTCACACGTCTTTGTATCCAGCAAGATCCATCCCAGCTCGATCACCTCGGCGGAGTCCTTGGTCACGTAGACGCCATGCTCGTCGCAAGTCGTGGCAACGTGGATGACAATGTAGCGGTCGATCTTGGGCGTGGGCGCCGCGATGGCTGCCATTCTCTCTCTCTCGCACAGCTGGGAGAGGCCGGGGCGGGCGGCAGGGGACGAAGGACTTGGGACGGAGTGCCTCTGCGAGCGAGCAAGAGACACAGATCACGACCAGAGGGCGTCGTGATCCAGGCGGGCACGGAGGACAAGGGAAGGGGGAGTTGTGAGGGCGAGCGGAAGGGGAAGAGGGAAGAGAAGGATGGTGTTGGAGGTGGTGGCCCGTGGATCAGAAAAGTTTCGGGTGTTGGGCCGTTCTGAGACGGCGACGGGCGGCGCCGCGCTGGGGCGGCAGGGAGCAGCCCGTCCTCTTGTTACTCGAGTACATACTCTTCCTGCATAACCCTACGAGATCCGTCGGTGCTGTTCTCTGCCGGGAGGGGCCTTCTGGTTGCTACGGACATCAAACAGGATGGCAGAGGAGGATACGCACCGCGCAGGACGTCCCTCGAGAGGAGGCGTGGCCTCTTCGTCATCACCGTGCTAGGCGGCTCCAAGTGTGCCCGGCGATATGGAGATGCATCGTCACCAGCAGGAGAACGGCGACAGACATCGAGCTTGCTGCCTCTCACGGATCACAGCCTAACGGGAAGCAAAGTGACAGTCTACAGCGTTGCAAGGCAATGCGGTTCAGTGCTGACCGCCCCGCGTGGTGCGTCGCTCTGGGCAAGATTTTTTCGCTTTTAACGAGGGTCTCTTGCGGCGCGTCCGCCCGGATGGCCCGATCCCAGGCACCGCAGCGTCTGCCCATGGTCGATGTCCATGTTCTTCCCAGGCCATCAGCTTCTTTTCCAATCCCACGTCCCTGGCACTGGGAGGCCCAGCACCGTGCACGACCTGCGTTTTATCCCATGGGCCTCCTCCCTACCTGAGCAGGTACACAAAGATACGTATCTACTCCGTAGAGACTGCTCTGTCAGCTCTGGAGCTCGGACACCACCTTACCGCTCGGTTCACCGCGCCCAGCCTGCTGTGGAGCCGCGAGAGGCACAGAAGGACAGGTTCCAGCCTTCCAGATCAAACCTCTGGGGACACAACAACCTGATAAATGATAATAAGTAAACAATAACGGGACTTTGCTTTCTGCACCGAACCGCAGATGCGGTGGTTCAACCCAGGACAGGACTTTGGGCAATCAACACTTGTATCAGTTGATAAACTTGCCCATGCGATACTGACACGCAGGACGCGAAGGCCTGAAGGCCGTCAGGCGCATCAGGGGAAACCACACTGCATGAATTACAAACAGCCTGCCGTGTCTCATCGCTGGCGGAGCTTCCCGCCGTCCAAGATTCCAAGTCACATTTTCTATTTCTATGCATTGCCAGGTTATCACCATTGCCATCTGATCTCAACCATCTCGGATCCAAAGGATCTGGAGAGAGGAATCGCAAGATTGGACTTTTCTTATCACCTGCTGTTCCCGTCGACTTCAAGAATGCGATCTCTGGCTCTCCCTTCTAATAAAAAAAACAAAATGAAAATCTCCGGCCTAGGCACGGCCGTGTCCGACTCGACAAAACAGGGTTCCGACAAACGCTCGTGAGTCACGCCATCCATCCGTCCGTCCATTCGGGACTAATGACTCGTCCCTGCAGGATTCAGCACACCAACTCACAAATCTTCCGTCCGTATCATGCCGGTCTACTGTACCTCTAGCCTAGCTTGGACTGTCGTGGACGTGCATCCCCAGCCTCCCATCGCCTCCATCGGTCATCCACAATATTGCCCTGATCGGGAAGGTAAACTACCTATCTATGGAAGGTAGACACACCCGACTCGAGCTCTCTCCATCGAACAAACATCTAATAGTAATTAAACGGTGTCAACCCATCCTATATTATTATTATGAGACCAGGCTAGACAGACAGACAACAAAACCGCACCGGCGCACCCCAACCGGGGCAGGGACAGGTCTAGATTTTTGCACGGATGCAGCGGACGGGCCTCCTCCTCCGCGCACGGGGACAGCTTTCCCCGAGCTGTGACATGTCAACCTCCAGGTCTCCACGTGGCTCTGGCACCGGATAGATAGTGATACCAGCCATGTCACACCCTTCCTCACTTTTATCATCATCATCATCGTCGTCGTCAACCAAAAGGCCCAAAACTAACTAGTTCACAACGCCTCTAGATAGGACAGCACCTAGGTAATAACTAACTGCCTACACAGTCCCAGTCCACTGGTAAACATGTACAGCAGAATGCATAATAATATAACAAACAATTTTTGAAAAATGACAACAAGTTTCATTCGTCAGTATCAGTTAGGTTTTTTTTTAAAAAAAAATAGCAGTTCACAAATTTTCATAGAAACCACAAGAAACAGATCTCTATACTTATCATTAATCGCTTCTTAGAGAGAAATAGACATAATATTCATACCGTACCGTCCTCGGCGTTACTCCTCAGGAAAAGGAGGAAATCTCATACGACATTGTCAAAACGAAAAAAAAAAAAACAACATATACATCAATCAAACATAACCATCACTGACCACTACCCAGTCTGGCCCCAATCAAATCAAATCCATCATCCCAACCGATCCGCAATCCATGACGCGTGAGAGAGAGAGAGAAAAAAAAATCATCGCAACATACACTTGCAGCCAGGGACAGTGCAGTCAGCGCCGTTTCGACATAACACGAATATCGAACCCCGACTCAACAAATCATCTACTCATCATGCTCCTCCACCTTGATGACCGTCCCCCTGCTGTCATCATTCTCATTCTCATCCTCCTCGCCAATCACGCTGAGCTGCGAGCCCTCGCGCTCGTGGCCATACGCCGCGCCAGGCTCCACGGACCCCCGTGCGGACGTCCGCACATCCACAAAGTCCTCCGAGGCGACGGTGCTCGCGCGCTCGAACCGGCTCAGGCCGGCCTCCTTCGACGCGCCGGCGGCGGCCAGGAGCTTGAGGACCGAGTTCTTCACCTTGACGATGGCGTTGCGGCCCGTCGCGTCGGCGGCGACCCCATTCTCCATGGCCTGGTCGAGGAGCTCCTTGACCTCCTCCGCCAGCTTGACGTTCTCGGGGTCCACCTCGCCGCGGTTGCTGCGGATGCTGGACCGGAAGCCCTCTTCGCCCTCGGGGACGCGGGACGAGGCCCGGGAAGGCGGGGACGGAGGCGCGATGTAGACCTTGCTGAGGAGCGACAGGAGGAGTTTCTTTTCCTCCTTTGAGCACTTGTTGGGGCCTTCGCTGACGCCGAGCACGCGCTCCAGCACATCCTTCACCAGCGCCAGGTGCACGTACCCGCAGGCGGTTGAGGTAACAGGAGCTCCGACGAGCACCTTCTCCCCTCCAAGCCCGACGACTCTTCGCTCGTCCGTCCACTCGGCCAGCATGCCAATGACGCCGGACATCAGAGCCTTGATCTCCTTCTGTCCAGCACTTTCGTCAATGTCCCCGTCGCTGTCTTCTTCGGCCTCCAGAGCAAAGAATTCCTCCGCCGCATTGAGGACTGCCCTGACGACTGGCACAGCGACTCGACGCATGTGCTGCGTGTTCGTGAGGCGGGAATGGCAGTAGACGGGGAAGAAGTACGCGAGAGCCTGTCTCAGCGCCAGGTTTTCGCGGGTGCGAGGGTGGAAGAAGGCAACAACGAGCGACTGCAAGAGAGTCTCGACGGAAGATTCGTTCAGTTCTTTGATGGCGGGAGGGATGTTGGGTCCAGATGGCGTCAAGGTGCCTGTGAGCAGCAGCTTCGAAAGAGCAACCGCTGCCGCTGTCTGGACCGTATCAGGGGAGTTGGCTTTCAGCGCCTTTGCGAACGCCTTCAACAGCGGCTTCTGGAACACAGGTGGCGATACGGTATCACCGTCCGGTTGATTGACAGGAAGAAGTAATGAGGGGTGAGTTGTCAGAATATCCGACAGGATCTGCAGAGCAGTCACCTGCAGTCCCTCGTGTCCCTTGCTGTAGCAATGGATGAATAGGGCCATGTTCTCTTCGGCCAGGGTCTGGAACAGAACAAAAGTCGTCAGTTTTCTCTTGGTGTCAGAGTAACATGGCTGGTTACCTACCTTGTCAAGCAGACAGCACAGACCCAGACACTCCAAGCCCCGTTCTCTAATAGGAGCTTCATGGCTTCGAACTGCCGGAACAACGAGGTTATTCAACATGGTAACCAGATGCATGTTGTCCTTGAGGTTGCCCTCGACGTTTTGAAGCATGCATTTGGCAATGTGCAGACATTTCATGTTGATAATGATCTCGCGGAGGACCTTCGCTTTGGCTTCTTCCTTGTTGAACGGAACATCCTCACTGGCAGGGGTCTCCGATCGCTGACGACTTGAGCTTTCATCGTCGCTCAGCTCGGACCTCGCAGAGACAAAGCTGTTCTGCTCGGACGCGATGTTGTCGTGGACCTCAGCGATCGCTTCCAGCACGACACTACAGAATTCGCTCTCGCCAGCCGCATCAGGGCCGCAAACGCACCTCAGTACCTCAACGGTAAGCTTGGTGCACTCCTCTGGCAGTTGTTCAACCGCCAGTGATTCTCTCAGTAGTGAGAACATCTTTCGTCTTCCCACCTCGTCGCTGTAGTCGAGGGTGAGACAGATGTGAAGAAGTTGCTCAACGATGAACTCATACTCCACTGTATCTTCCTCGTTTGCCTCGCCTGCATCCTTGACCTGTCTTAATTTTTCCAAGAGAATGTTGGTGTATTTTTCTAGGAAATGGGCGATAGCGATGACTTCGGGCATCTTCTCATCGGCCAGATCGTCGAACTTGCCTTCGTTCTCCACCCGGCAGAAATCGTTGAAGCTGCGGGCCAGGAACGCAGACTCGGCCGTGAGAGTGCTCCAGAACTCCTCGTCAAAGACGACTGCTTCTCGGTAGTCGGGACGGCCCTCCCAGAAGCTTCGCATTGCTTCATGGGCGATGCCTCCTTCCATCCCGGAGTTGACAACGTCGATTCTTTCTAACAGTTCCAAGAGCGCAGGAATGCTGGGAGGAGAAAGCTGGCCAACGGGGCCTCCGTCCTCAGAATTTCTGTTCCCGGCACAATCCTCGATCCATCGCTCACAGAACAGTTTGCCGGTAGCTTTCCGGACGTTCTCGTCTCGATCTCGTAGACCCCATCGTAGAAGCTTTTCACGCATGGACAGGGACAGATGGCGGAAATCGCCAAGGGTGGGAAGCAAGCGCGAGTACAAAGCACGCCGTGTAGCCGCGTCCAAGTCACGGGCTCGTTCGAGGAGATACGGAAGGGTCTCAGGCGTGAGCGGTAGGTTGAGCAGCAATGTCTTACGCACCTCTGCGCTCGTGTCATTCTGCAGGATATCGATCAGCTTTTCGAGAAGCGCCGCAGCGCCATCGTTCTGGTCTTCCTCATCCTCGTCTGCATCGTTACCCGCCAAGCGCCCAAGACCCAGAACAGCCTGAACACGTACGCTGGGTTCCTTGTCCCTGATTCTCTTCAGCAGGTTATGTCGGATCGTATGATACAGCTCGTCGTCGATCGAATCAAGGGAGTTGACAATGTGGGACACAATCTGCGTCGCACGGTATCGCACCGTTTTTTCCTTGGCTGCCAGCAGCGGGACCATGGTGGAAACTATCCTGGATGTCAATCGTGACGTGGGAGTCTCCGGGGCGATCTGCGACTCGTCCGCATCCTCGGGAGCGAAGAGTGCGTTATCTACACGAAGTTAATACGCACAGTCCAGTAGATGGAACAGAATATGCGCCCACCTTTCTCGGATGCATGGCTGAGGAACATTCCCAGAAACCTGATGATGCGGTCACCGACCGGCTCCGTCTTCTTGACTACCAACACGCGAAGTATGCATCGACAGATCTCGGCATTGAATTCTCTTTCTCCGGCGCTTTCCTCGCTTGGCAGACTCTCCGCGACCTCTCGATCCTGTTGATCCCGCTCCTTATCTCCTTTCACCTTCCTGACACGGATTCCACTGCAACCCTCTTGAATCTTCCTCAACCGCACTACCAATTTCCGGTGACCAGTCGTGGAGCGCTGGGCGTCGCCGAAGATCGCGCAGACATCGCGGCGCAGAGTGGGGTTTGAGGGTTCTGGCTCTTCCGGAATCGTGACCGGGGGCGCAACGGAGCCAGCGCGTCCTCCAGACGTAGTCGGTTGAGCGGAGGTCTTGCGCGTCGACGCAGAAGATGATGGACGGGTGGAAACTCGGGCGGGCATGGCGATATCTCCAAAGGCTGTTCTCTATAACGTGTTCGGTGACGAAGTGTCGATTCGCAAAGATAATCTGTTGAAGGTCGGCTCAAGAGGCGTCTGGGGCATGCGTCATGAGTGCGCTTATTGTTCAGTCAATGAGCCAAACAGTATGCCTGACAGCTTTCGGTGACAGCCAGCGATGCGCTGCCGTATCGTCGACGATGATATCGGAGGCTGTTGTTGGCGGCGCGGAGTAAACAAAACCCCGAGATGTAAACAAAGCCAACTCACGCGCGGCCCGATAGCATGTGTTAAGATAAGGGCTAGGGCTAGGGCTGCGACCAGATCTACCAATGCTGTCCCTTCAGACAAGCAGGCAGGCAGTAAGGTCGCCTATGCCAAAGTAGCAGGTCAGTGCCTGTCTTCAGCTGAAAATATTATTCAATGGCGTTTTTGCATCGTGCTGTTCTGTGGCACTGCTTGTATCCAACTCCTCTATCTACACCTGCCCCTCCCACGTGATTTGCAGTTATAACTAAATCCTCCGCTGACTCATCATCCGACAACGGCGGGCTCTTCTTGCGGAGAACGCGCGGAGCCGCGGCGGTTTTCTCTGTCGATGTCCATTGCAGGCCACTGGTCCTCTGGCCAAAGCAAGATCCTCTGGCTGCCCGGCATGTTCAGACAAAGTGTTCGACGGTTCGCCACGACGACGTTCCGCAGCGCGGAGGCAGCGACCTCGTACAATGTCAGGGTCTCCAAGGCGCAAGGCTCCGTCAACGGTCTAACGGAAGGTATGGTGGCTCGCTCAATGGCATTGGCCTATGCTTCTTGTGCCATTCTAATGTCTGTGGACGTCTAGCAATTGGGAACACTCCATTGATCCGCCTCAAGCGCCTCTCCGAGGAAACCGGCCGTAATATCCTGGGCAAGGCCGAGTTCCAGAACCCCGGTGGGAGTGTCAAGGACAGAGCCGCTCTGTATATCGTCAAGGATGCGGAGGAGAAGGGGCTGCTCCGGCCTGGCGGCACGGTCGTCGAGGGCACTGCAGGAAATACGGGTATCGGTCTAGCACATGTCTGCCGCTCCAAGGGCTACAAGCTTGTCATCTACATGCCCAACACGCAGTCCCAGGGCAAGATCGACCTCCTCCGCCTGCTGGGCGCGGAGGTGTACCCGGTGCCTGCAGTGCCATATGAGAACCCACAGAACTACAACCACCAGGCGCGACGGCATGCCGAGTCTCTTGACAATGCCGTCTGGACGAACCAGTTCGACAACACGGCCAACCGCCAGGCGCACATCGAGACGACGGGCCCGGAGATCTGGGCCCAGACGGAGGGAAAGATTGACGCCTTCACCTGCGCCACGGGAACGGCGGGTACGTTGGCAGGCATTACGCGGTACCTCAAGACCGTGAGCGATGGGCGGGTGAAGAGCTTCCTGGCCGACCCGCCAGGCAGTGTGCTGCACAGCTACATCCAGAGCGGTGGGAAGCTGATTGAGCGGACCGGCAGCAGCATCACCGAGGGGATTGGACAGGGCCGTGTTACGGAGAACCTCAAGCCGGACATTGACCTCCTCGACGGATCCCTGTACATCAGCGACGAGAAGACCATCGAGATGGTCTACCGCTGCTTGGACGAGGAAGGTCTGTACCTGGGCGCCAGCTCCGCCCTCAACGTCGTGGCTGCCAAGGAAGTCGCCGAGAAGCTGCCCAAGGGCAGCACGGTCGTCACGATTCTCTGCGACGGTGCCTACCGCTACGCCGACCGTCTCTTCTCGGACAAGTGGCTGCGGAGTAAGAACCTGAGGGACGCCATCCCGAAGCACCTGGAGAAGTACATCGTGCTGCCATGATTGAAGTAAATAACTCTTGTGCTTGGCCCAATGTTTGAACAGGGCTCTTTGAGTCCGTCTGATTCTGTAGGTTGTACCGATATATGCAAAGTCTACGATGAAGCCCCTGAGCATGGTACGGGACGCATATTGAGATTGGCATAAATGGCTATAAGATATGCATAGACACGGCGATATGTATTTCTATCACATGTCCGTCGACGATATTACGTGAACATGTGTAATGCAGTAGTGGCTTCAACTAGCAAATGCGTCGAGTCTCTGTCTTCCTCATAATTCTCGGATCTCCTTCAGCACCCCCGAAGGCCGGGCGATCATGATAAGCTTCTTCAGCTTCAATCCGCGACCTGCTGCCTCGGGATGCATAACGTCACATGATAGAACTCGTCTGCGGTAGGGCAGACATGAAACGTCCCGTCCTCCGATGCATTAGATCCAGACACTAGCTGTGTCTATCAACGATCCTTGATCCCTGAACGAGCTATCCAGACTTATCAGAGTTCTGCAGACGCATACGCAATCGTTCAGCCCTAGAGAAGAGATGAACCGGTTACTATCCTATCGCTCTGGCAGCCTCTCGCCCGATACGATCTCTTTGCGGTGCCCCTGAATGAGACGGAGTGATCCGCCTGCGTCGCTCGAGATCAAGCGAGGACTCGCGAACAGTTACGGAGGACCATCAGCGTCCTCCGTACAGATCTACAACAATTGAGAGATGCCTGTCAGAGCACCCTTGCTCGACTCGGAGCGTGGTCCGTTCGACGCCTCGGCTCTCTTCAGCGAGCGCACGGAGTATGGAGGACTCCGTACCACTCCGTCCTGAGTAAGTCTACGGCCTCCCCGCCCCGCTGGCAAGCCGAGCTGACACTCAGTTAATAATTCCTAGCGCACTTGAACGCCCTCTCGGAACCGCAAAGAGCCTCCCTAGTGAGGCGGTCACCGCTAGGAGCGCGCCCCAACGGCTAGGCCGAGGACTCTCTGGGGCCGGTTGTCCGGCGTGCAGCGCGCGGGCCGGAAGCGTTGGCCTGTTCCGCGAGACTAAAGCAACCGACACGCTGTACAAGTCGCATGCTGGCGCAGGATAGCGGCCCGGCAGTCGCTCTCCACCAGGAGCCGGAGCCTAAGGGCACGCTAGCATGTGGACTTGAAAACGGCTGCGCAAATGCTGCATTATTTTAAGCAAATTCGAGTCCCGTCGGAAAATGGAAGGGGGCTATTCCTGCTGCGTTATAAGCGGGGCAGCCAAAAGAGTCCCTTTTCTTGCGTTTATAGAGTCTTCAAAAGTTCATTGACGCCCTACGGTCCCTACCCTGTCCCCCTGCTCGTTCCGCCAACACCCCGTTCCCCGGATTCGCGTGTTCTCACCGCGAACCTCGACACGCCATGGCTCAAAACCAGCGCGCTCTGGAGATAGATGTGAGCGCCCTTACGCCGTGGGATACAGGACGAAGACGTCTAATAGAGTTGCACCAGGAAAATGCTTCCACTGACACGGATTCGGCATACAATGAATCGTGAGTACAGTACATCGAACACCAGACGACGATAGTCGCGTCTGATAATTGCCCGCAGCATTGGCTCAGCTAGTTACGTGTCGTCCCTCAGCTCGAGCATAAGAAGCTACATGTAAGACTGTTCCTGCCCATACGAGAATCATTTTTATACGTTTGATGTTTCGTGATATACTGAACCGTGGTTACTAGATACGAGGCGAGTCTTGAGCAGATAAATGTTCTGCACACGATCGAACAGAATACTGACAGTTCTTTAGAACGGGCGCCGGTATCATGCGTATAAAGAGGGGGCTTACGTACTGGTATGTCATTCAACTCCCGGTGGAAGCATGAGCAATGCTGAATCTCTATCTTTAGCCCAATGACGATGAGGAGCAACAACGAATGGACTTCTTGCATCATATCTATCTCCTGGTCGTGGGAGGCGCGCTTTACCTTGCGCCAATCAGCCAAAACCCTCAGCGAGTGCTAGACATCGGCACGGGCACGGGAATTTGGGCCATTCAATTCGCCGAGTGAGTCTATATGAAACCTTATTTTCTTCTGCGTATTGCTGACAACCGCAGTGAATATCCGTCGGCGCAAGTTCTTGGCATCGATCTGAGCCCTATACAGCCTCAATGGTAGCCCGCAGTCTCCTCCTATCAGAATGCGTGTCCGATGCTAATCCAACGTAGGGTTCCTCCAAACTGCGTGTTCGAGATTGATGATTACGAGTCGGATTGGGCGTACAAGAACAAGTTCGACTACATACATGGGCGCGAGCTGATCGGCTGCATTGGCGACGAGGATCGGCTGTTCCGCCAGGCATTCGAGCACCTGAAACCGGGTGGATATTTCGAGCTTCAGAGCGTCGAGTCATACTTTGGTTCCGACGACGGAACCCACGAAAAGGCGGAATTCTGCCAAATGTGGCTGCACAACCTGCGCGAGGCCGGTGACAAATTCGGCAAGTCATTCCGCAACGTCCCTCGATGGAAAGAGATGATGGAGAAGGCGGGATTCGTTGACGTCCAGGACGTGGTATTCAAGGTTTGTCCCCCCGCCCCCTCTAACAATCTGTATCGATCTGTGTGTGGACCAGGCTAACTCCAGCTCCTCTACAGATCCCAATCGGCAAATGGCCCAAGGACCCCAAGATGAAGGAGATCGGCCGGTACCAGCAGATCCAGAAGATCATCGCCATCGACTCCTACACCCCCGCGCTGTTCACGCGCGTCCTTGGCTGGAGCAAGGAGGAGATCGACGTGCTGCTGGCCAAGGTGAAGAACGAGCTCAAGGATTCATCGTACCATATGTACCTTCCGGTTCACTTCGTGTATGGGCGGAAGCCTTGATTGATTCTGGGCGGGTTCCACCATTTCTCTTTTCTTTTTTTTCTTTTTCCCCTGCTGCTTCGTTCTCGGGTTCTTTGCTACTCTTCCTCTTTTAAGGGATACATAATGAAGTGCCTCTCGCGTTTTTTGTGACTGGCGTACATACGTCAGTGCTATCCTATTCAATCGGCAGTTCCGTCGGCTGTACCTGTTGGTAGTTCATTTTTTTTCTGGTGACATTTGATTATTGGCATTTCTTACCTTGTTGAGGGCTCGAATGGAACCATTACGACCGGTGGGTTCAATCAATCGGCTAGTCACCGTTTCGAAAAGCAATATCATAGTTATTCTTCTCTCTCACCTCTACAGGATGATAGCCAGCAGGCCAGCGACTTCGGACCAACCCCGAGGGCAAATTCTGGTTATTTATTATACCTTTAACACGATTGATCTAGATCAGATAAAAATTATAATTTGTAGTTCGTTGAAGTAGCTAACAATCATCCTCCTTTGTCCCAGATATCCTTCCGGAATATTTAATTTTCTTATCCAGCGGCTTTCATCCAGCCGTCGATCGCTCCAGTTTGTGTTTGGAAATCACGTTCGCAAGTTGGCAGTGGCAGTTGAAACTAGGCTGATCACAGAATTGGCTTGGGCTGCAATAATAGAAAATAGAACGGTGGATAGGATAGGATAGCATAGCATGTGAAATCACCGAAATCCCGCCGTGAAATCCCCGCCGGTTGGTTTAGTAGTTAGTACGGTGTAGTACTGTAGTCGGGGACAGCACGGGACAGCAGCAGCCAGGAGGACAGGGCTCCGACCGACGGAGGAATTACTGATTATTAATCATCGGGGAATTTCCCAGGCCAAGCCAATCCAGCCCAATCTGGTACTACTGTACTGTAGGTACTGTAGTGGATGACCAGTGCAGGGACTAGCCTGAGGTAGGCACTGTACCTAACTCTGGACATAATAAATGACACGCAGTACACATGATGCGATAGTGTTTCACATTCATACTACTAGTAGTAGTATGCGCTTTTGAGATCTGACGGTTTCATATGTACAGTACATACAGTAGATAGGTGTAACGACAGGCCTAGATAACTAGACCTAAAAGGGTCGTTGGTTTATCTTGAAGACAAGAAACAAGGGGGTGAGCAATATAATAGCAAGAATAGACCTGTGTTACTAGCAATGCCTATATGACGGGTTGCTATGTGAGTCGACCACGAGGGTCGGAATCTGTCTGAAAGGAGCGTCTTTATATACATGCTGTCTTCCTGGGTCTCCGAGGCGTGTGGAATGACTCATAGTCTTGGATCATTGGATCAGTAGGATTCTGAACTGATCCTCTGATCCCCGGATCAGTTGGATCAGTATGCCAAGAATTGATCGCACTGATCCAGTCACATGACTGTCCGGAAATAAGTAATTCCTTCTTCCAACTAGGATCTAGAGATGCCTTTGTAACAATAGGTGCTCCGTGCACTGGTGCCAAGTCTGCATGTCATGTCATGTCATTGTCATGTCATGGCATCGTGTCAGATTCGGGTGTAATTTCTCCGGTTTTCAAGTGTACTTTTTTTGGGGTGTCTTTCTTTGTAGGGATAGGTATGTACTTACTAAGTAGTGGTATGTAGTGTGCAGTACAGTACATGTGCATGTACTGAGCGATCTTCTCCTTATCTTATAACGGGTGGCTTGTAATGTACTTTTTTTTCTTTTTTTTTTTCAATTCAATTCAGTCCATGACAGAGCATCATGCCAAGGTTCAGGGAGAGAGTATACATGGATTATGGATTAGATATACATGCTGTGCCCATGCTAACATCTCTAAAGCTAAGAACCTCTATATAGTGATGATTCAATCACACCATCTCATTTCAAATTGTGTTCGTGTTTCCCTCATCCGTGACGTACTTATAATATTTCGTTCCGTAAGAATAAATTAAGAATAAATATTCTGCATCGAATCGCAGAGCCTTTTTACTTCAAAAATAATGATTGACGAACCTCTGCCTAAAAAAAAGACTACCTAAACGACAACCAACCTCCTCGATGCCCCATACCCGTTATACCCCACCCCACGCAGGTTCCACGGCGAGTGCACCGGCTGCGTATTACCCCCCGTGTCCGTCGCGCGGCTGAGGATCTCCCTCCCCTCGCCTCTGGAGACCGCAACCTCCGCCCTCCACAGCACCCAGCACCATTTGCTATCCGCCGAACCTGAACCTTCCACCAGCAGCTGGGCATCGACCCAGGTCCTGCCCCCGTCGCCGGAGACCTCGACGCGGACCACGGGGCCCTGGTCCCCCTGGGGGATGGCGTACCCTTTCACTTCGATCTTCCCCGAGGGCGGGAGCGTGACGGTCTCGTTGTCTTCGGGGACAGCGACGACCGAGTTGATCGGCGTCTCGCACATGGCGGGGACCGTATCCCAGTACTTTTCGGCAGATTCGGAGTCGACGGCGTCCGAGGGCAGGATCTTGTAGTCCCGCCGCTGGTAGAAGTTGGGGGACTCGGTCTCCTGGACGGTGATGCGGTCGAGCCATTTGACCCAGCGCATGCCCGCGACGCCGGGGATGACGACGCGTACGGGGTGGCCGTGGGCCGGGGGGAGGGGGGTGTCGTTCATCTGGTAGTTCGTTAGTATCAAGATGGCATACATACGCATGAGCATAAGAAGTGATAGAACAGGAACTCACCTCCAACGCCAGAATAACCTCCCCCTCCTCCCGCAGACACCTCTCCAGCTCTACGCTGCCCCCGAACCAGTCGTCCTCCTGACACGGGACCTGGTGGCACCCGAACGCGACATGCAGTCCCTCCCGCTCCTGTACGCCAGCCTTCTTGAGTACATCCCGCAGCCTCGGCCCCCTCCACTTGCAGTTCATGACCGCTCCATCCAGCCAGTCGATGCCCTGGACCTCCTTGAGCAGCGTGCGCATCGTGTGCCGGCGGTTCCCCGCGCACTGCAGCGCGCAGACGAGCTCGTGCTGGGGGAAGTCGGCGCGGAGCTGGGCGATGGACAAAGTCAAGGGGTTCGAGACGAGGCCGGAGACGGCGACGGTGTGCGCGTCGGCGGAGAGGAGGGGGATGGGGCCGTGGTTGCGGTCGTAGAGGGCGTCAGCGGGGGTGAGGAAGCTGGTGCAGTACGTTCATTATAATGTTGCCATTATTTGACGGGATATATATAATGAAGTGAAAAAGGAGGGGTAGAACATACCTCGCAACAAGCCTCTTCACAGACGGCTCCCGGTTTAGAGGCTTCTCGACCGAATACTCCGTTCGCACAGCCTGTTATATATCCATCCATGCATCATTATCATATATCATATCTTATCAGCTTAGCTCAACCCTCCATACCAGACCCGAAATACAAATAAATATAAACCCCATATAAACGACAACCAGCAAAGCTCACCGTCGCAGACGCAGACATCCCGGACGAGAAACTCTCCGCCAAGGAAGTCTCAACAATATAGCTCAATTCGCAGAAGTATCTGTCTGTCGTCGGAGTTAGCTTATATCGGCCCGATATGGATGGAAGTATAAAGTATACTAGGTGCCTCATACGTCATCAGCCGCCACAGAACCACATATCGCCGCACCTAATCAACAGTCAACAGTCAACAAGAGCCCCAATAAGTACGTATTGTACCTAGCAAGATAGAGATAGGGACGGTCCGCCCCCGGCTCAGGAGTCAGGAGTCATGGTGGTAGGTAGTCAGGCGGTGTATAAGATATAATATAATATTAGCAAATACGGGAGTTCGACGGATGGGATCGATGCGATCCATTTCATCTTAGCTCATCTCAATCCATCATGAGACAAGAAACAAGGATCGAGTGACCACGTAGCAAACTGCAAGAAAAAAGAAAAAAGAAGCAATACACACTGAAGTGTCTGTAGGTAAGCATAGCATACAGTAGGTTGCCAAAACTTTTGTTAAACAAGGGCCCCCGGCCCAAGACAAACCTACTTGCTTCTTCCGTTTTTATTATTGTGATGACAGACTGATTTAGCTTAGGGTCTGTTGCCTAACATAGTGCCTAATAATTACCCTTCAATAGCTTCAAAATCACCCGAGTGTAAAATAGCAATCTGCCGAAGCCACTAAGCAAGGGACCCCTTGTTAACCAAATGTTTTGGCAACCTACTACTGTACAGTACATCAGTCATTGGTAAGTAGAATGCTTCACACAAACCTTATCGGAACGTGAGTTACCTAATTGACCGTGTGCAACTCCACTTTCCACAGAGCACAGCGCGGGCAGCCAATAGTATAAGGGGGGATAGGGGATATATCTTTTGCGACCACTGACTTGCATGCTGAGATAAGACACCGTAACCTGATGATGGGTTTGGTTGGTCAACAATAGACGCTGTGTCTGTGTTTGTGTGATATACTATACTGTATAGCCTGACACACACACTCAGAGCACCTGACCTGATCATCACCTGCCTGCTGTTGAGTCGAGCTACAACTGTTTATAAGAGCGTGAAGGGAGGAGGGGGAGAGAGAGAGAGAGAGAGAAGAGAGGCCCATACCATGCGGTGCCGGAGAACAATCACAATCTTCAACCTTCTGTATCGCCTGCATGATAAATGGCAGATACTTGGAGATATCCCCGCACGGGCGGAGAGAGGTTCCGAAAAGGACAGGATTGATTGGAAGGTCTCAGAACCCGGATCTCGGTCCTCAGTTCTGCTGCAAAAACAAAACAGGATCTTCTTCTGCGTTATGATCATACTAAACTGAACTGGGATGCATCAGCTGATATGAATATGATGTGATACGATCAACATTGCATTGTGAGTGAAACCGTTTGAAGTCCAAGTCGTACATGTACTGTACATACATACGAGGCCATCAACGAATTGATAAATAATATCATGTTACGATCTCGAGGACACGCATGCATGTCGGTATCCATGTCTATATCTATATCTACCTGCATTCCATGACTCCGTGACGAAAAGGCAGTTCAGTCAGTACGGAGTAGTCAATTCAACCGATCAATCAGTCAATCGATCGACAACACGAGCTGCGAGTTCAAATGTAATAAAAAAAAATACTCATAGACTCCAAGGGAGTACCCCATCCCATTCCTGTAGCTGTATACGTACAGTAGGTGTAGGTGCAAGGAAATCTTCTCTCCATCTATCTAGCCCAGTTTCCTTGGTCAAACCAAGCATGTGCGACACCTCGCCGTGTGATGATGGTATTGTACACAGGAAACTCGAACCATGACCATGCATGGCATTGCGGCCCAATAATGCTAACTAGCTAGCCAGCAATGCTGTATCACACTGCATCCAGAATGGTACAGTACAGCCATCATCTGGCAGACCGTGGACAAGCAGTCGTCAGCCATGATCAATGTTCAAGGAAGACAGAAACACGCAAAAACAAACGCCCGCAATGCTGGCCGAAATTTTTATAATCCCAGATCAACACCCAAAACGCCGTCCCAGTCGTAGTCTATGACCGACAGACCGTAATCAGAGTCATCCCATCCCGACTTTCGCGCATATGGTCGCGAGTCACAAATATATCCCCCATAAAGATATCCTCTGCAGGGAATCCCGTCTTCTTTTCCTTTTCCTCTCGTTCCAAAAGCATGTATCCCCCTCATGCGAGAATATCTAGGTAGACAAAGGACAAGAATCAATCCTCCTCCTGCGGCATCCTCAAATACGCATCAATCGCCGCGCTGAACGCCGCGAACCCGACGCACCCGGCGGCCGCGGCCCCAGGGCCCCCCTTGGCGCCCAGGATTCCGCCCGTAATACACCCCGCGGCGACGCCGTTCGCGAGGTCGTTCTTGGCCCGGAGACCCTCAATGCAGCACTCGGTGCCGGAGAACAGGGCGCCCACAATGCCGAAGTTTTTCGCCGAGGACCACGAGCGCTGGCCCATGTCCTTGAAGCCGCGGCGAAGCTGCTCGCGCCAGGGAAGGGAGGCGATCTCGCGGCCCTGCGGGGTGAGGGGGGTGTCGTAGGACATCTGCAGTGTCGTATCGTGTTAGTATCATGCAGTTGTCAGAATAAGGTAGTTGAAGGAATGGGCTAAGAGAGACATACGCTAGCCATGAACAGCCCGAACAGGCCACCCAGGCCGAACCCCATCGTTCCCGAGATGACCGTCTTGACGGGGCAGGATTCCATCGCCGCGTGCATCTAATTAATCCAAAAGTCAGCAACTCGGTTCCGCATGTACAGTACATACAAGTTGGATAAATTGAGCAAGGTTAAAAGAACTTACAGCCTTGATCATCCGCAGCTCCTGCTCGCTCATCCCCTGTGGAGCGCCGCCTGGAATGCCTCCCATGCCACCACCGAGCCCCCCCAGGGGTGGGGTCATTCCCGGGAAGTTGTTCATGATCGCGAGCTGCTTCGGAAAGCTCTTCGGCTCCGGAATCACTAAGCGGACGCCCTCGCAGCGACTTGAAGCTCAATAGAGCTCCGGTTATATTTTAGCGCACAACCTTGAAGCGGAGATTGAGCGCTAACAGCCGGCGCGGAGGAGACTCGACGCGCAGAAACCGACGTCGAGTATCGGAGCTGGATATGCAGTAAGTAGACGGCGGACCTGCTGCGGAGGCGGCGATGCGGCAGAATTATTTTTACGACCGGCGGGCGGAGCCACGCGGCCGTCCGTGGTCACGTGGGTAGCTTACTCCCCAGATATTCTTCTATCCGGGGTTGGTGTCAAGATTGCATACTTTACTGCCAACGACGTTAGCAAAGTAGCAAGCGAATTATCCCTTATAAGCATCGCACATAGACGTTCTAGCATTCGGAGTATCTCCAAAGCAAAGCCCTCGTATGAAGTATAAACATATCAAGAAGAGAAGCATGAATATAAATACATCCAAACCTCATCAAGATAACCACACACCAAGAAGCGAACAAGAAGAATTTCCAAAGGTCGGTAATTTATCCAAAAGAATCCATAAAGAAACCAGTCGTCCGAAAACAAAAGTGAGAAGCAAAAAGTTATATAAACACAGCAACATCAGGGACGCATCTATCCGTTCCATTTCCCGAGCCAGTCCGGTGCAATTCGATCCAGGCCCACCCGTCCAGGCGCCAACTCTCAAGTCATACGTCATCGCGTACATGTATAATGTATGTGTGCATGCACGTAGCTTGCGAACTCTATGTATGTATGTATGTATATATGTGCAGATAAGATCGTAAAAGTCAAAGATGGCGTGGAAATCTCGAAGAAACGCGGCAGAGCGGCTAGTCTCAGTCTGCCTTGCCTCTCCTGTCCTCCCACTGCGAGAAGTCATTGTGGTTCGTTTCCGCCGACGGAGAGAGGCACTCGGCCACCAGACTCGACGCCGTCTGCGTGATCTTCGAGGGACTGAACTTGGCGGTCAGGGCGGGCCAGGGGATGCCATCCGACACGCTCGTGTCGGGCACAGAGTCGGTGTCGGTCGGATTCCAGTCCCCAAAACTGCTCTCTCCGTCAGAAACTGTCACACAGGTATGATGACAGCAGGTAGTTGACGAGGACGACTGACCTGGTGCTAGTCCTGGGACTGCTCGACTGGGTCGCCGGGGACTGATCCCGCTTGGACCCGATGGTCGAGCTGCTCGCGGAGGGCGTGTGCGTCCTGTTGTTGCTCGGCTGGGGTGTATCCCACATGTCCCAGTTGTCGTCAATGTCTATGAGGTTCGACTCTGCTTGTTCTTTCTTCTCGCTTGGGATACTTTCTGCGTGTTTGTTCTTGTTGTTGTTGTTCTTGTTGGTGGTGGTTGTATTGGACGCGGACTTCTGCCCAGGTACATCAACGCCGAATTCACTCCAAAATGACGTGGAAATGTCTGTCGACGTTGTGTCTTTACCAGATTTAGCCGCACCCGCACCCGCACCCCTTTCCCTGGTCGACGCGGCCGACGACGAAGTCGATCTCGCATTGCTACCAGCGTCCGCTGGCCGCTCGCTGGCCTTGGGAGTCACGCTGCGATCGGTCCTCCGCGCGGGCCGCTGGGCGGTTGATGCTGGAGGCACAGTTCTCGACTCCGTCGCGCTGATCCCTTCCTCTCCGACCGTAGCCTGCCTGATATCCTCCAGGAATGTCCAGAAGCCCTCCTTCAGATCCGACGCCATCTGCCTGCCAGTACGTAGAAGTGCCTCTCCCGAAGAGGTCGGAGGCATGGACCGCCGCCACTGCGCGATGCTCGAGCTGACCGCAGAAGCCTTGGCCGCGGTGGCATCACAGCTGCGCTCGATGGACGGCAGGGTGGCCGACCGCGGTGTTCTCCCGATGCGCTGGCCCTCCGGCCTGGCGTTGTTATTCTCACCATCACGAGACTGCTTGTTCAGGTCCTGCGAGAGCAGAGACAGCGTGCGCGTGTGCCGCGAGCCATGGAACACCCTCCGCCCGTTGGCGGAGATGGAGGTGCCTCCGTCCCCGGGGAAGTTCCGGAGGAGGTTCTGCCGGTCCAGCTCCCTGCTGATTCTCTTCTGCGCGATCGACGGAGAGGTGACGCCGGATCTCTCGGCGGAGCCATCGCCGGACTGCAGTTCGGGGGATCGCAGCGCTCTCAGGGCCTCCACGTTGATGTTGATGTCGGTTCTCTTCCTCGTCTTCTCCGCCAACGCCCACTGCTTCTTCAGGGTGGCCAGCTCCGACTCGGCGCGCTGCAGCTCCTCGCGGAGCTCGAGGACCTTGCGCTCCTGGGCCGCGATGGCGGTGAGAAAGTCGTAGCCGTCGTTCAGCTCGTCGAGCAGGGCCGGGGTGGTCGCCCGCGTGATCGGGGACGGATGGGCGGAGGATTGGCTGGCGGGCGTCATCGGGGAGGCCATCTCGGACCGCGAGATGGGAGCCGTGGGCAGGTTGATGGGGAAGTTCAGCGTCAGGCGCTTCGAGTGTCGAGCGACGGCGGTGGGAGGACGCGCTGGCATCGAGGCGCGCTTGAGGGCGCGCGGGTTGTCGAAGGTCGGCGGCGAGGACATGCGTTGCGGCGTCTCCGGGGCATCGCTGCTGGCGGGTTCCGGCGAGTTCTCCATGACGCAGCTAGCAGACGATGACAGCCACCATCATGGCCAACCTGCTGGGGGAGCAGAAGAGAAGGAAAAGGAACAGGAAAACGACGAGACGCAGCAGACGTCGCTCTGGCGGACCTGGAGAAGCATCTTGGCCTGGGGACGCGGTGGGCCGCGCATCATCCCTTGACGTCTCGCCGTCTCAGGGGCTCGACCTCCTCCAGCCTCGCCCACTCAGCAACGACCGCGGTTTGACGAGCGCCGTGCACGAGCGCCTCTCCGGACCCTGCGCTCGCCGTCATGATGCAAGTGACCGCCACGGCCGTTTGGCTGCGATGGAGCCGGACGGGCTGATCCGTGGATCTCGCCTGTCATTTCGGACAGGCCCAGCTTGGCAAGGAGACAGCTGCAGTCGCCGGGTCGGCGAGGATTGACCGTGTCTCGACTGTCCGATTTTAAATTGTCTATGCCGATCGACATGTGTCTTATACGCGTGGTCCTCATCGAGAGTACAGTCCATTGATGGGCAACATCCTCTATTGCTATCCGTACACTGACCGCACGCGCCAGACCAGCTAGGCTCGTCCTCTGGCCCATGCCTTCTCCATCTGCCCATCATCCTCCATCTGACCCGTTCTCAACAGAGTAACAGCCAAAGGTATCTATCCTAAAAGGGGAAACAAAACAGAAATCGACACGCAAGAGGGCAATATCAACTATCAGAACAGAGTGAACAGCAGATGACACAAAATCCAGGGAGATAGTACATGATAGTACTGTACATGAAACAGGCAGAGGAACAAAAAAAAATCCCTGTTCTTTCTGATATCCACTCCAAAAATGGCCGAGGAACAGGCTGTATGGACTTCCCGGAAACACTCCAAAGGCAGTCACAAATCCAGCCTTTTGATCACCAGAATTAGGCATGACATATAGGCGCATGCAACTCATTAGGGATAGGTATCATCACCAAGCAGCCGCCCCGAGAGTGAGGAGCAGCACAAAGGGCATATTATGGCAAAGACTGGGGCAGACAAAATGCAGGAAGATCTGCCATCTCCAGTCGTAATATACCAGCAAGAAAAGAAAATGAAATCAGATGCGTAAACACCTTAAGAAGGAAAAAAAAGTGCAGGGAAGAAACACAGGGCCTGATTCGACAGGCCGTCGGCACGCTGAGACAGATGCCTCATGTTCATACGGCTGACCATCGCATACGTAGACCGTCGGCCCAGCGCTGATATAATACATCTGCCAGCTGCTTCGTGTGCTCCATTCCGGGCACATGTTGACCCGGAAGATTGGCTTGGAGACTTGCCTCTGCGGACTGCGCTGATTGGCGCCGTCGATGACTCTTGAGGTGCGGATTATTCTGCGCGAGAACCAGCTTCGGCTTCTGAGGCGTCTCGGATGGTGGCGGGCCAGGCAGCAGACAGGATGCAAGCTTCGGGTCGCTGCAGTATCTCCAAGTCAGTAAAAAAAAAGGTCTGGATTCACACAGGGGATCTTCTAATACTCACGATTGAAGTTTCTCGTTCATCAACCTCACGATGTGGTAGAGACCTTCCGGATCGATCATTTCCAGATCGCTCCAGGCCTCAGCCAGTCGCGAAATTGCCTCCCGCTTTTCCTGGTCACTCGTTTCTGCCAGGATTTCCTGGCAGGACAGACCGACAGCTTTGCTGTAGGCCCTGCGGCCCAGTTCCGCCTCTTTGCTGTTGCTCTCCGCCGAGAACAACGTCTTCGGACTGGCATTTTCGTCCATTCCAGGAACAAAATGGGGATAGTGGCCAGACTCCCCTGGCGTTTTGTCCGATAGGCGACGGAACTGACGCACCGTAGACGGGCTGTTTCCAAAACTCAAATCCACGCCAAGTGGCTGCTTCACACCACTAGAGCGCCGTTTGCTGGTGGTCCGTTTCGAGGGATCGGATGTGGGAGTTCGTCGAACAGTGCAATCTGCAGCATGTTTGGGTTGAGCGGGCGTTTCCGCAATATGAAGGTCCTTCATCATCCGCGATGGGTCTTCGTCTGGGCATTCCAGCGGAATTGTGGGCGGCTTCTTGTTCCTCTTCGTTTCCTTTGGAAACACCATGGTCTGTGCCTTGATCGTATCGAAAACCCATTCATCATCATCATCATCATCATCTTTGTGTGTCATGGTATTCCTACCACAGTCAGCTTTGCGAAGCAACGCAGATCATCGCAGTGACATACAGGGACTCGGCGTAATATCTGACGTTCTTCTCCGAACCACCATTTCCGGCCTCCCACTCTCGCCTGCGCTGGATCAACTCTTGCAGAGTCTCCGTCTTCCCTGCACTTCGTATGAATTTGTGTCTCAACAGCTCCTTGGCCGTTGGCCGTCGATCAGGATCCTTAATAAGGCACTGAGCGACGAAGTCCTTGAAGTTCTCACTGTACTGGTCCCCTTCCAGTCGAGGGGCCGGTGCCTTTGGAATCTGGAAAAGCACCTTCATCGGATGCGTGCTGGCATTTGGCGGCTCGCCGTGGATCATCTCGATCGCAGTGATTCCGAGCGACCAGATGTCCGCCTTGAAGTCGTATCCAGCCTGCTGGATGACTTCCGGCGCCATCCAAAACGGCGTGCCGACGAATGTGTTCCTCTGGGACTTGATGTTGGTGAGCTGCGCTGCAACTCCGAAGTCCGCCAGTTTGACGTCCCCCTTCAGTGATAGAAGAACGTTGGCAGCCTTGATGTCGCGATGGATCTTTCCCTCCCGGTGCAAATAGTCCAGACCGAAGAGGAGTTCACGGCAAATGATGGCAATGTGGGCTTCGCTGAACACACCAGGTTTGAGCTGTGGATGTCAGCACGCGATCTAGACCATGGAGGTGCACCATTCAGCGGCTTCTTATTACCAGATCAAGACACGACCCGCCTCCTAGGTATTCCATCACGATCCATAGCTTATGGCCGCGCAAGAAGCTCGCTTTATACTGTGTAACGTAGGGGCTCGCGCACGTCGCCAGGACCGCAATCTCCTGCTGGATCTCCTGGATATCATCATCGCTCGATTCGAGATCGATCTTAGAGAGACGCATCCCGTCAGCATAGATATCTGTAGGGGTCGATTAAAAACCACACATCATACATGTTTGATCGCGACGATCTCCCCGGTAGTCTTGTCAATCGCCTTGTACACCGTACCAAAGCTCCCACCTGTAAAACGCTTCAATCAGCATGACCAATGCTTTTCCAATATCCCTCAGCCAGCGAACTCACTCCCCAGCTCCTCCATCATCTGGTACTGGCTCGCCCTGTCCGACCTGTCCGCCATTGTTTCCCGCGGGGCTCAACGAAACGACAACCACCACAAAACACACACGAAAACCAAAAACCGCAGAACCGCAAGCAAACTCGCAGCTCTCGGGGAGAGAGGTGGAGGATGGAGCAGCTGGTGAGCAGACGGCCTGCAGGGGAACGACAAGCGGATGGAGTCTCGATGCATTGGAGATCGCGGTCCACCGAGCGGCTCTCCAGACTTTCTGTCCATGGGTCAACACGGCGTCGCGCAGGGCAACGGCGGGCGCTAGGGCGGCGGCGGCGTGGGGCGGGCGGGGCTTAGGTAAGCCACCCACGCCGGAGCGGAGACCGCGATATCAAATATCATCGGTGGGAGCTGCGCCCTTGCATGATGCATCCTGCAGTCCATGTTAGTGCCCGTGTTTGCAGATGGGATGGAGGGCTAGGCGCAGTTTATGCAGTTACCCGCGAAGAGCTGCATACACCGCCGGAAGTCGGGACACCGCATGGTAGCAGATTTATACAGACAGACAACAATAATAAGCAGTAACTCTTGAGTCTCCTTGCAATCATCCAAGCATAACACGGTCAAAATCAAAACAATTTCCCCTGGCGCCGCCGCAACCCCAGTGCAGCCATCTCCCGGGCAGTGATCTCCGGGTCCACCCGCTCCAAAACCAGAAAATTCGTCTCCGCGCCTCCCACAGCCAGCGTTCGCAGCCAGTCGACGATGTGGCCCAGACGCTCGTACTCAGTCCTAGCTCCACGGGCAAAGTCATTGTACCATTCCTCCCGGCCCGCTGGATCCTGCCATGAAAGAACCCCCGTATACCGCAGCGTCTTGATCGGTGGCTCCCCGCGCATGACGGGCTCATCCTGCCAGCTTCCCTCCAGGCAGTGGCAGGCTGGTAGGCAGACGGGCGAGCCTCCAATGCCATGAAGGCCAGTTGTACTAGGGAACATGTCAGCCAAAGGTGTCAAGTAATTCATCGCGTAAAAGAGGAAGCAGGATTGGGATGGACAAACTATGTGAAGTTCCAATATGCATGCTCGAAGGCGCGCTTATTCATTTCGTGCGCGGGAACATAAAAGGATATCAGTTCCAAGTACTTGCAATCGCGCAGCGTGTTTGAGCAATGGAAGCTTTGGAACGATGGCGGCTGGACGACCCCGGAATGTGCAGTTGCAAAATCTTCCACCATCTTACGCAATTCCAGCAGTGAGTTTTGTCTTGCGTCGGAGGTTTTCCAAGCTATGATGGTCATCAGCATAGTCAACAACATATATATATATATATATATGGGGAGGGGAGTGGACACTCAGCAGCCAGGATGACGTCCAAAGGTACATTACATACAGACAAGCAAGGCAATCCGATCAATGTAACCAGCACGATCGTTATCTCGGCCCCAACGAACTGTAGCATGCTCAGGAAGAGCTAAAATTTTTATGCGCAGGTCACGGAATGCCTGAGATATCTGGGACTTTCTCATATCCATCCGGAACCAGACCACGTCCACCGCAAATGGCGCAGAATTATCAGGGATGGACGGTAAATTGTACTGGCTGATGGTGCCCATGGCAAAGTAACTGCCACAGGGACCTGGGAAGAGGCGCTTATTGGCCTGTGCAGCCTCGACAGTTTCCCTGAGAGACAAGTCGACGTTCTTGAAAAATCTTTTATTTTCAAGATACCGGCGCGTGACAGGGACCTTGAGAATAGGGAAGTTGAGAAGAGGGGCTGTACTTCCTGCAGGGACAGACGGAGAAACGCCATCATGGGCCTCGAGGGATTTTCTCGACTCGTGATGCAAGGGTCCCGATAATGCAGATATGACGAGATCCGCCTGGTCGGATAATGCTTTGATTTTTTCTCTGACCTTAGTACTCGCTGACCACTGACGTGGGCCGTCATTCTCGGCCTTCTTCCATACTAGAAGGCCGGCAAAGTACGGTTCCTCATCGGGCTCATCCTTTTCCATCCAGCCGCCGCAAGCCGAGATTAACTCTGGAAGATCGTCTGTTGAGAAATCTTCAAACAGCTCATTCCACTCGTCCTTAAAGCGACGTCGATCACGCGCTGAGACATTTGACGGGAATTCAAACGATACCAGCTCAAGAATGCGGTCCGGACCAGCAAAGGTAGAAGGAAGGCTCAGTCGCACAGCCCGGTTGAAGCAACCTTCCGTTAAAAAGCCCAGCAAAAGACTGAAGCCCACAGAGCACTGGAATTCCTTCCACGCGATGCCATTCTCCCATTGAATGAGGACGATAACTACCTGCAGCTGCCGCTCCAACACTGCCCAGTGGAGGTCCACAAAACCAGAAATCGAGGAAACAAATTCCAAGGACGCCTCCCAGAGTCGAGCAACTGGCTGGGACTCGTCATGGATGTTGACATCTGGTTGGAAGCTCAGCTGCACAATACTGAGAATCGGGATTGTGGGGAGGCGATAATCATCATCCGATGTATAGGAAACACCAGCAAGACGTGGAGACACATAGCCTTTGGAATAGAACATATGGAAACAATAGTGAATTAGAGGTTCTCGTGAAGACTTATTAATGGCTGACTGTTGACATTTCTAGAGAGGAAGAAAACCTAGTAATGTTTGTTAAATACAATACAGTGCAAGTGTTGAGGTGGAGGCCACGGAGCTACAGGGAGATGACCCGGGTGGGCATCCCCTGGTGCGCCCCACGGACGCGGACCCTGGCAGGGGTTGGGTTTTGATGCTGCTTTTGCATGTGCCTCCAGAGGTATTCACTTCTTTTAATAGGCAGAAAGTTGTTAAGCAAAACTTAAAACTGCTTAACAGCACCATCTTATCACAAAAGACACTTATTAGTTTATATACGCTCATATTAGATCTATTTCTTGCTGTTCAAATAGGGACATCTTGTATTGTGATCATCGTCTGGACGAGCTGCTGACATAGGGGCAACCTTAACTAAATACTAGGTAAGCCTTAGGGGCCTTCTGAACTAGACTTCAACTAAACCATTAAAGTACGGTGACAGCCGCATAATTGCTTTACCACACGTCCCCATATGGGTAGCAGCAGGATAGAAGAGATATACAAAAGAAACAGATCAACAATCTTGGAGATCAAGTGCGTCTGGGAGGCAGTGAGCATGGCGAGCAACCTCAAAATACGGGTAATGATCGGATTCCCTGTCTATGGGGTGCACCAGGGAATCCTTCCGGATCAACCGGAGTAGGGAATTCGATAGGGCTAGACTGCAGTCACGCTCAGCCCCCATTTAAAGCGTATACTGAGTGCAGAATGCAAAATTAGGTAGGCACAACTGTGGTATTAGGAGACTAGGGGTTAAGAGGCACTAAGAATTGTTTTTACATGCAATTGTTGGCATTCTTACTATTCCTCTCTCTTGCGATTCGTCTTACCGAAAAGTACTCCATATCTTTTAAGAGTTTACTTGTTTGTGCTGCTTCAAAGTTCTCAGCCATCAGTACCAGACTTTAATTCCCTCCTTATTGCAGCTGATGTTTCTATCTGACATCTGAGTCTCTTGAACTGGGCACTTGCTGGTGGTTCGTTTTTTGGTTTAGTGTTTCCCTTCAGTAATTAAACAACAATAACCCTTCTCCTTAGAGTGCCGCAGAAAGGCCAGTTGACCAGTCGTTGTTGGATAGGTACATGGCTAGGGGAGCGTTAGTAGGTTACCGGGAAGAAAGAGCAAGCAGAAATTCTTACCGGCAGCGTAGTATGCAAAATTGTCTGTACAATATTTGTACGTGTATTAGCCAATCTGGTAGAGGTTTCTGACCGGGATGGACTCACCGGCATTGTTGGCTGCTGAAGGAGGATCAGTCTGCGCCAAATGGGTGATGCATTTCCAGCCGTAGGCCGATTGGACTTGTCCATCCACACTGCAATCTTCATCATCTGTGTGGTTCGGCAAGGGTTAGTGTTCCTTGCCTCACGAGCAGAACGATTGACTCTAATACTCACTAAGAATATTATCTCCGACGATTACCGGGGCATGGGACAACTCATGGAGAAAAACCATGCCAAGGGAGAAACCGGAGAACATGTCGAGGTTCTTCTCGCCATCCGCAAAGGTTAGGCTGGCAGCCTTTGTTAAAGTATCTCCGTTATTGTAGAGTGTGATCCATTGTGTGACCCAGTCCTGATACAGGGTCAACACCGATGTGGTAGTACGCCAGATGTTGGGATTGACCCAAGCATAGTGAATAGATGTGTCATCTCGACAGATTCCATTCGATTTGGCGAAGTCTATCCAGCCACCTTCGCCGCTGGTGGGGCGATGATCGAAATACCAGTATTGTCCTTCGTAAGCTCTCAGCATCCTCAACCGAAAGAGACGAATAAAAACGCAAATTTATTTCACCTCGGGTATTTCCTTCTCTGTCAAAGGGCAAAAGCCATAAGTCGCTGCAGTAGATCTCCAAATCAGCATTTGCAATGTTTTCAATGCCCTTGAGCATGTTTGAGGCAAATTCTAGACATCATTATGTCAGCGTTCTTCCATGAGTCGTGTTGGTCTTTGCTCTGGAGAAGACTCACGGAGGACGATGAGTACCCGTGCCAAACCGGCTGCATTCCGGTCATCCTTGTAGCCAAAGTATATCTGACCGAAGATAGATTCGAACGTCTTCCCTGTTGAGCGCAGCAATGGCGACTGGCTGTTGATATTTTCTGGGGTTGCTCTCCGCAGATAGGTCGCCAGGTCTTCAGTCCGAGAGATCATTGCTTGAAGTTATTGTCGAATAATACTGTCAGCTATATTACATATCAGAACTCCTGTCAACAATATTTTTTTTTTCACCATTGCTTTGGCCTCCATCAATCCCGCATTCAGAGTTGGCAGCTGAGCAGCATCGCAATTAGCTGTCGCCCGCTTTGCTAGGAGATTCTTTCCGCCATAAGGTGCAGCGGTGACCAGACCAGCGCTGGATACCAGAGCCAGGCCGACGAGGCCTAGCACACGATTGAGACGCATCTCACAACGGAGGGAAGGAAAAGAAATCAGGGCAAGGAACAGATGACAAGAAACAGAGAGCGGAAAGAATGGTAATTTTCTGGTTTTTGAGTGCATTGTCCATACACACCCACCTTTAATCAGTAATCCGATCCATTTTGTCCTCATTATTTGTTTGGTCCGTCCCATCAATCCTTTTCCCAGCCTCATCCATCGGCTCAAGTGTCTGTAGACGCCACACGGCGGGGTTTGGGTAGACTACGGAGTAAGTCAAACCTCTAGCTTCGGCGAACAGTGGGGGCCGTCTGTAACTTCAGGTTATCAAGCGCCTTGGAGCGTGGGAACCCCGAACGGGCCGAACCGCCTAGTGGATCCTTGGTGTTGTTTAATCCTGGACTGTTTTTGGATGGTAAACCGAAATTATCGCAAAGAACTGTGCCACCTGGGCGAGGAGTCAGATACCCGTAGGAAGCCATTCGCACCAGAGATCATACATGAAATGTCTGAAGCTACATAGTCAGCCAGTATACAAGCATACAGTCTCCCTCCCATCAGCCGTGTAAAGATGACTGGCTGGTGACATTGATATGGCTATCTCCAAAGTCAGATGTTTCGTTCATAGATACTTAATCTAAAATGGAGGGTAATTCCAAGCATGGTGCCACTTGCAAGGGACAGATTCCAATGCCACCCTACAGAGTGACAACTACTTACTCCGTTAGTAGCTGCACTGAGGTCCTACGTCCTAGACCTATCAAGGCCAATCACTACTCTGTAGGCGAGAATGCTGGCAGTGAAGTTGCTAAGGCAGCATCAGATCAACACCCCTGTCAGTGGGACCGTGCTAGGAGTCCTTCAAGATTCATCACTGGAGTTCTCCGTACCTGCATGCACTTTATTTTCTCATCTTTCCTTGGGGTGCTCGCACTTATTCCTAGCGGCGAGAATAGTCAGGGAAAAAAAATTTCACGCCTCTTCAATTGAGTCATAATTGGCTAGGAATGCTGAAGACTGCGTGCCGAATTCCAGTGGTTACTCTCAAAGGACTGAATGAATAAAGGTTGAGTTATAGTACGGAGTAGGGGCCTTAATCTGGTCTTCTCATGAAAGCCATTACGTGATGTTGGAGGAATTGAATCTGCCAAACGGTGCAGTATCGCCAGATTCAGTAGCGGAGGGACTATTGTATTTAATCGCTCCCTTGTGGCCTGTTTTCTTTTCCCACTCTACCTGGAGCATTTTTCTTGATCTTTTTGATTTCTGTTAGGCAATTGATACTGGAAACATTTTAACATGCGTCTTTCACAGACGCTGGTCGGGGCTCTCCCGCTGCTTTTGCTCCCCTCCCAGGTTGCCTCCCAGGTTGCTGCCTTGTGTTCAGCAGATTCACCTTGTGAAGAGGGATGCTGCTCAAGCTCAGGATATTGCGGTTATGGTCCTGACTTTTGTGGATCTAACTGTGTAGCTGCTGGCAGTGCTAATGGCACCTGCGCTCAAAAGTCTGAGTGTGATCCGGGTGTCTATCCTGGCTGGGGGACTGTCTGGGGTGTGTGATTACCAGAATTCTCCTGCTTCTTTGCGAGACAATATCAAATAAAAGAAAACAGGAACTGTATAAACAGACTAACTTTTGCATTTTTAGGCTCGAACTACTCCCTGCCCGAGACATGTCCCCTGAATGTCTGTTGCAGTCAGTATGGCTTCTGTAAGCATGTGTGGCCCGATTCTGGATTAAACAGATCTTAATAGTTCATCTGCAGGTGGTACATCAAGTGACTTTTGTGGTACTACAACGTGGACTGCTCCTTCTTGTGATGGATCCTCAGCAACTGCGCGCCGGATTGGATATTATGAAGCATGGAATCTGGACCACAGCTGCGAACGTAAATACTGTCCCTCATCCAAATTCAAGTTTGCTCGCTAACTGCATTTTCAGAAATGACTCCAGAAGAGGTATATATATTCATCGTACTCACTACAGGAGGCTGACCATCTGTAGATCCCTGTGGGCGGTTACACTCACCTGAATTTTGCCTTCCTGTACATTGACCCAGACACCTTTGAGTTGGCCCCAATGGAGACCAATCAGACAGATCTTTATGCCCGTTTTACTGCTCTTAAGGAGTACGGTGTTGAGACCTGGGTCTCTATCGGTGGCTGGGCCATGAATGATCCTGGTGCAACTGCCACGACCTTCTCCAACCTAGCTGCCTCGACAACAGCCCAGAACCAGTTCTTTAACTCACTATTATCCTTCCTAGAGAAATACGGCTTTGGTGGTGTCGACATTGACTGGTGAGTCTTACATTGAGCCTTTTATGCTGTAAGAATAAGTTGCTCTAACCACTTCCATATTTCAGGGAATACCCTGGAGCCGCAGACCGGAATGGCAACTCTGCCGACTACAGCAATTTCGTCACATTTCTTCAGAATCTGCGGTCTGCTCTGGGCAGTTCATATGGCCTTTCTATCACTCTGCCCAGCTCCTACTGGTACATGCAGTACTTTGATATTGTCAACGTTGCTAAGACTATTGATTGGGTGAGCCTTGTTAGCATTCATGATGAGCGTCCTCCATGATGGATCACTGATATGACCAGTTTAACTTTATGGCCTATGATATCTACGGCACGTGGGATGCCGAAGTGAACGATATTGGACCTTATGTCTATGCAAGCACCAACCTCACAATGATTGACCAGGGTCTAGCACTGTTGTGGCACAATGGTATTGACCCTAGCCAGGTCAATCTTGGTCTCGGCTTTTACGGACGCAGTATGATCTTCCTCTGTTGGATTGACTATCTATGATTCGCAATCTAAGTCATATTCATCTAGGCTACACTTTGTCCGACCCCTCCTGTACTGCTCCCGGATGTCCCTTTACTGCTGGAGGTGAGTATACATTTGTGTCTATTTTTCCCTCTCAAAATCCCATAGATATTTCATATCTGTGATATAGTACTAACCATGATCCATTAGGTAACCCGGGGCCATGTTCCCAGACTGAGGGAATGCTCTCATACACAGAGATTGCCAACATTGTCCAAGACTCCTCAAGAAGCCCGCAGGTTGTACTCGATTCTGTTGCAGCTGTCAAAATTTCTGTCTATGATAACAACCAGTGGGTCGCATATGATGATTCCGAGACCATTATGATGAAACTGGACTACGCCAACTCCAGGTGCCTAGGAGGGTATGTGTTCTTTCTCTTACTCTGACACCAATTTAGCTCTAGCTAACAATCTCTTTTTGCTAGAACCATGGTGTGGGCAGTTGATCAGGACCTCGAAGGAACTCTGACTCGTATGTATTAAAAATCTCACGCAATCGCTGTCAGAAGTTAACTCTCGTCAGGAGCGCTGTCCATTTCGACTGGCCTCTTCCCCGAGCAAGGGGAAGGTGATGTCTATATCGGCCCCGATCTCTGGACAAATGATACTCAACAAGTCTCCTGCCACGCTCCGTGTACCTTCATCCTCCCGCCATTCCCGCTGTCCGCCACTTTCACCATTACTTGGCCAGATTTGACCACCTCACTGCTTTCCAGCTCTGACGGAGTCATACACTAAAACGACCACAATCCCTGTAGCTGACTTTACTATTACTGAGGTTCCTTTCTGGGCTGTGACCATTGCTTCTTCTGCCCCCTCCAGCGGTGTCTTCATTCCGGAGCAGAGCGTCCAACCGCCTCTGATTATTCTAACCCTTCCTGGTACTGAGACGCTGTTTCCCGTTATCAGCACCGATTATACCAGCATTGCTAAGGGTGTCACCACTACTGCCGCTGGGGCCTCAACGACAGTCACTACTCCGGCCGCTGTCCAGACAGGAATGGTCTCTAACTGCAAGTCATTCTATCAGGCTGTCTCTGGTGATACATGCGCATCTATTGCCTCAGCCTACGGCATAAGTGTATCTCAGTTTGAAGCCTGGAACCCGGCTGTAGGATCTGACTGCAGTGGTTTGTGGTTGAATGAGTACTACTGTGAGTCTCTTTCTTTCTTTCTTTCTTTCTTTCTTTCATGCTATGTTGCTTTACGTGTCTCATCCTGGATATATCTAAATTGGTAAACTGCAACTCGAATTGACTGACATTTTTCATGCTTTAAAAAAGGTGTTGGTGTCGCCTCGGGCACCGCTCCTACGGTTGTCACACCTACCCCATATCCAGCCAATATGGCTCCTGGATGCACAGAGTTCTATCGTGTTCAGAGTGGCAATTCTTGTTACAGCATTGAACAGGCATACGGTATTTCTGCCTCCGATTTTGAGGATCGGAACCCAGATGTTGGCACCGACTGTGCAAATGGGGTCTGGTTGGACTACTATTACTGTGTTTCTCACTCTACTGGTGGTGGCAGCAGCAGCTCTGCTGGTCCCACGAGCGTACAGCCAACCTTCTATTCCTCCTCACATCTAGTCACCATCCAGCCTCAGCCCACACATACCCTCATCTACCCGTCTAAGCCCATTCCCCCAGTTGTCTATGTAACTGGAACCCCCCCCCCCCCCCCCCCCCCCCCAGCTCCCAGGGCTGCGGAAGCAGTAGCTCAGGTAGCGGATGCGGTAAGCATGACTGTTCCCTCTTTGGCTGTGATGGCAAATGTGGTATTTTTTGGCTGCGATGGTGGCTGTGGCCTAGGCTTTTGCGGTGGTGGATGTGGATTGGAAGGCTGTGGACCCGGCTGTGGTGATGGTAAGTTTGTTAAATACCCTTTCTTCTTTGTCGTCGATCAAGCTGACAAAAAGTTTTAGGTTCTTGTATAATCCCTGGCGGTGGTGGAGGAACAACGAGTGGTCTCGAACCGGAGGAGAGTTGCACGTCAATGCAGACCGCGTCTCTGTGCACTGAGTTTATCAGCAGTTTCTATGTGTCGGCAATGACCACCTTCTCCACGACCACGACTGTAAGCGATTCATCTATCTGCTGGGTTACGGATAGCTCATTTTTTAAACCAGACGGAATGTATACTCACTGAAGCCTGCTCGGCCACTCCAACAACCACCACCATCACCGCATCCACGACCTACTCCTATCCCAGCGCGACCAACTCCTTCATGGATATCTATTATGACCCAGAGCCATCATCCCTACTCTCATCCATTGCAAAAGACATTCTCAGCTTACAGAGTAAATGGGACGCCACTCGATGGGCTACTACCACTTCTACTCCTACCAAAACTAAAACCACAAGCGCAACGCCCACCTATACCGGAGAGCCACTATCCAATCTCATCTGGTGCTTCTCACCGAACGAAGATCCGGATTGGCCAGTATGGTATTGGATGAGAGAAGTGCCAGGTGTGAACTGCTCAGTTAACCCAACCGCATATGGTGTGGCCAAGGCACCGTCCTCATATAGAGACGTTAAATACGGCTTCCCCATTGACACGGTCGATATGGGCTATCTGTTTGGCTTTGCCAACTGCACATTTTATGACGATGGCGTTTCCACCGATGCGCAATATGGGAACGACCCTGAAGACCTCCTGGTTGGTGCGATCGAGTGCGCTGGTCCTCCAGGAGCTACAACTTACTGGGAGCTATCCGGTGCTTGTTCGAAGCAATTCAGCACGAGGACTATTAAAAATGGCATCATCTACAATCAGCTGTTCTATTGCGAAATGGAAGTCAGTTGGATGGATCTCAGCCTACCTGCCTAAATAATCATGTATCTATCTAGCCACCGGTTTGTGAGTGAGCTAATTGATGTGAAAAAAGTTCATACGTTTAAAAACTTCCATGATGGTTACTATTATTTCCTGCAGATACCTTAATAAAAAATCCAAACATACATGCGACTCCCAATGACGAAAAAGTATTGTACTGTACATACACGCCATCCACCACAAATCAACAACAATAGGTAGAATCATAGATCCCTCCACAACATCTTCGCCCTCAACTTCCCCTTCCCGATCCTCTTCGGCGGCGGTCGCCGTCGTTGTCGTTGCTGTTGCTCTTTTACACTCCCACCCCCACTTTCACCCTCATCTCCCTCTTTAGCTTCAACATCAGCTTTGGATTTATCTTCCCCTTCCCCTTCCTCTCGCGCCTCGCGCATGCTCTCTTTCACCCTCGGCGGAAACCTCCTCATCGTCCCCGCCGTCGCGGCCGCCTGGATGAGCGCATGATCCGCGCCCGTCGCGAGCGGGACGATCCCTTCCTCGTCTCGCATCCTGGTCGCGAGCTCGAGCACGTTGAAGATGGCGTGGAGCGTGGCGAAGAAGTCGTCTTTTTCTTCTTCTTCTTCTTCCTTGCCATAACCACCGTTGTTACCGCTGCAGCTGCCAGCGGCGTAGTTGTATTTGTTGTTGACGGCGGAGCGGAGCTTGTCGACCTCGCGCACAAAGTGCTCGCCGGATGCATTGACGGGAACGAGGGTGCCGGCGTCGAGGCAGTCGATGAGGTTAGTCAGGCTGGAGAGGGCGTATTTGGAGAGGGGGTAAGTCGTCGCCCTCCTCGTGGTGGTGGTGGTGGTGGTGGTTGAGGTTGAGAGTGCTGTGGCGGGTTGAGACATGGCTTAGATTGGGATACCAAGGTAGATAGACTCGTGGACTGGGACTAGAGTAGTAGGGAAGGATGTGGGAGCAGCAAGGATTTTGTCTGAGAGCTGTTGATGATGATAAGGTAAGGATTTGAGTCGGGTGACAGTGTGCGATGGTGGAATTTGTTCAAGTATCAAGTGTGGGACTGATCAATATGCTCGACGAGTCCTATTCATTAAATAGGTAGCTGGTCATAACAATGTGTTGGTTGAGGGAAGAATCAGATCATTCATGCGCGTATCCCAGGACGCGTGAAAGAAAGAAAATTATTTCCATTTCCAGCGGGGTAGGGTTTGGATGTTGCCCACAAAGTTGTGTTACTCCAATGATTCTAAAAAAATATGATAGGGTGCCCCGAAAGATGACATGCGTTCGAACAAAGAAGAAACAAGCCCATATAATGTACTGTACTTCTTCCGTGCTTTGCTTTACATGTTGTTCACGACCTCTTTGTCAAAAGATGAGGTCTCGGAAGGTCTGGACGAAACTTCATGTGGGCGCGGCAGACGCCTTTTGAGAATATCTGCATAGAGGTAATTTGGACTTTCCACCGTCCTCTGTTGAAGAACAGTCTCCTCACATACAGTAAATTTACCGATTCTCCGCCGGCAAGACCATGGTATCAACCCTATGTACAGCATCCAGGTACGATGCTAAATGCACTTTTTAGTCCAAGACAAAAACATGTGAAGCTCTCCTAGGCATATGCATAGGAAAATCCCGCTAGCACGAGTAACATATATCGTCTTTCTTGCTCGTTGGCAGGGAGGAAAGAACTCGACGGTGAAGTATTAAGAAGAATAGCTCATATACAGGCTGCTTTCACCGCCCGGTTCACTCTCTAGATGTACTTGTAGGGGTTCATGATTCCGTTCTATGATCGTCAGCACCAATTGATTTCTAGGGGTGGAACAATCAAAACTCGTGACTTACCGGATCATACAGGTTCTTCAACTGCTTCATCAGCTTGAGATTCGTCTCGTTCTGGCTGTATCCGATGAACTCCTTCTTCGCGATACCCAGTCCGTGCTCGGCGCTGATGCTGCCGTTCCGCTTCGCGATCCACTCGTAGACCCACGGCTCGATGGCCTTCTCCACCTCCTTGTTGTACTGCCGGACCGCGACGTTGAGATGCAGGTTCGAGTCACCCATGTGGCCGTATCCGACCACCTCCCGGACGGGGAACGACTCGTCGTCTCCGACGAAGCCCATCTTCGTCAGCCGCTCACGGCAGTCCTCGACGAGTTGGTACAGTTCAGGCAGAGGGATTGAGACGTCGTACTTATAGGTGCCGCCCAGGTGGCTCAGGGCTTCTGTGATGCCCTCCCGCCAGCGCCAGAGCGACTGGACCTGGGTCTCATCCTGCGCCAGGACACCGTCCGCGACGATGCCTTCGCCCATGATGTGCTCGAGGAAGCCCTCGAGCTTAGCAATGTCGTGTTCTGCGTTGGAGCCGCTGGTCTCGACGAGACAGTAGAATGGGTAATCGCCCTCCAGGGGCTTCTTGTTGCCGGTGGACTGGTGGACCAATTTCTGGCTCCGTCCGTCCATCAGCTCAAAGGCCGACAGGATCTCGGAGAGATGGCTCTTGGCCTCCTTGAAAGCCCGACGGACGTTTTCGAAACTCTCGAGGCCGAAGTAGGCGACATTTACTGCCTTGGGGCGCGGAGGGCAGAGAATGGACACACCGGTGACGATTCCGATCGTGCCCTCTGCACCGATGAACAGCTGCTTCAGATCGTATCCGGTGTTGTTCTTCCGTAGTGTCGAGAGGCTGTCGATAATAGTGCCGTCCGGCAGGACAGCCTCAATTCCAAGCACGTTCCCGTGAAGGCTTCCGTAACGGAGTAGACGCAGACCTCCAGCGTTCGTAGAGACATTGCCTCCAATATGGCAGGAACCCTTGGCACCCAGATCCAGTGGGAAGAGGTGGCCTCTCTCAGCCAAGTACTGATCCGCGACCTCGAGGATAACGCCCGCGTCGGCGACCAGGACTCCAGACTCCTCATCAAAGGAGCGGATCTTGTTCATGCGCGAGGTGTTGATGACGATCTCGTCGAAGACGGGCACCGAACCGCCGACAAGCCCCGTGTTTCCTCCCTGCGGCACGACCGCCAGCTTGTTCTCGTTGCAGTACTTGAGCACCTTGCTGACCTCCTCCTTGTTCTGCGGCTTCAGCACCAACCGCGCGTGTCCGCGGTACTTGCGCATCCAGTCGCGGTTGAACGGTTCGATGTCGTCCGCGGCGTCAGCGGTGACGCCGTCGATGACGGCCGACTCCGAGCCCAGCAGCTCCCTGAAGTACTTCACATGTTCCTCGGTCAATTGCGCGAATCTCGGGTCCCGCTTGATGTTGTATGCGTCGCTGGTGAACTTGACCTGCTTGGTTGCGTCGGCTCCGATCGCCGGAGAGGCACTGAATGCGCGCGTCGCCGGGACGTAGGGGACAATGGGCCGGATCGAACAGCGGGACCTGGGCAATCGAGCCCGGCGGAGGGCGATTGAGACGCCTCTCGCGGTCGACATGGTGTGGTGGTATGGAGGGAGGAGGGAGAGAGGGACGAGGAATGGAGAGGGACGATATGACATCAAAAAATGTTCTGGTGAGTACCAGCGGGGCGTTTAAGCTCGGAGGGGGGCCTCCGGTCGCTGCAAAACCACCGCCGGAACGCATCCATGTTGGGGATAAATCTACACCTCTCTTATTCTGCCGAATTTTGGGGCCTGGATGAGCTGCACAGTATTAGACACAGCTGAAAACCCTTCAAAGGTCGACTCATGTGCTAGGATTGCGCTTTGAAAGCTCGTGGGCGGGAGGCCGCCAAGGATGGAGGTCCCGCGGGGCGCGACGGCGATCTGAAGTACAACCTCTGACACGGGAACACCCCCAGGCTCTCGATAATTAGCCAATCTACCACCTGGAAACATGGCTAACGTGGAGGTTGTCGCCTACAATGTTGCTGTTTTCATCTCGAATCTATTTCTGCTGGAATTCGGTGCAGACAAATTCATTGACCATACCGCCATTGTCGCTCGGCGCACCGGCATCTCAGAGACTCTGATCGGGCTTCTTACCGCCGGGGGAGAATGGGAAGAGGTAGGCTCGAATCCACCCGCATCATTATTGTGCTTTATTATTGCAAGCCTTCTGTTGACCATGTAATGGCAGCTGGCGGTTGTCGTTGCATCTCTTGCCCGAGGCCGCTCGTCCCTGGCCATTGGCAACATCGTTGGCTCGGCCATCTCCAACATTCTAGGGGCCTTTTCCCTGGGTCTCTTGTTTTATGAGAAGGGCCAGTCCATCGAGTTTGACGGAAGCTCGCGAGTATATTCGATTATTCTCCTCGTGGTGACGACATTCGTGACACCGGTTACATACTTCTCCAACCGGACAGTTTGGTTAGCTGGCGGGGTGATTCTACTAACATTCTTCATTATTTATATCGCGTCAATCGGTGTAGCTATCAGCAGAGGGACTCTTACTGCCCCTGAAGATTCTGACGATGATAGCAGCGACGATGACACCAGTACTGCGGACAGCACGATTGACGAGGCGGAAAGGAGCCCCCTCATCCAGGCTCGAACTGGGATGTTATATGACGGATCGGCTCGTCCTGAACCACCCGATGAGCATGAACAGTCAATGATCATGCCAGCAGCAGAACCAGGACACCGCCGCAAAGTACGACGGAGCCTGGGTTATCATATTTTCTACCTCATCCTCGGCTTCCTGGCCATCTGTCTTGCGGGCTACATCCTCTCCCACGCCGCCACCACGATCACAGATGAGCTCGGCATCTCCGACGTTCTCTTCGGCGTCATCGTCCTTGCAATTGCCACGACCCTTCCGGAGAAATTTGTCGCTGTCCTCAGCGGTCACAGAGGCCACACGGGCATTCTCGTCGCCAACACGGCCGGAAGCAACGTTTTCCTTCTGGCGCTGTGCGCTGGGATCGTCATGCTCGATACATCGGGCAAGGTTGACGGTGGCAATGTGAGTGTTGCTGAGTTGGGAGTGTTGTGGGGTTCGACCCTTGCTTTTACCCTGACGGTCTGGTTTGGGGCGAGGTTTGGTAGGTGGATCGGAGCCGTGATGCTAGTCTCTTATCTTGCGTTTATAATTTTGGACTTCACTGTCATCCACGGCGTTGCTAAAGATACCTGAGGCATTGTACTGTACATTTGTATCTCTTGAGCGCCCCTGCATACTGCTAATTCTAGCACTGGGATCGCTTTCTGCCTGAAAAGAATCCAATCCGTCTTCAAGATGGGGACAGGATCAGCGAGAATAAATAAATTATTTGGAAAGAGATTCAACCCGGTCCCTCTGGTAAAGCGGTGAGCTTCTTTTCAAATTTGAATCTTGCATTTTAACCTCCGTGGATACAACGACAGCAATGCCGAGGTCGTCTGAGGACTGTCGCTGTTTAAAACCGGCGTCGAGTTACTCCGTACCTGGCGCGTAAACCCCAACATGTTGCTATACGCGTGCCCCAGGTCTACAACGCCACTCCAGATCATGAATCATCCGGCCTATCAACGTGGCGAGGTCGTGTTCCCCCCTTTGCCCCCGATCGCCAAGAGGGCAAAGTGCGCTCCCTGGACCGGCCTTGCCGCAAATTTTATCAGGTCCCCATTATCATTATTCCGATAGTGACCATGACCAGCCATATTATAAAGGTCCGTAAAGGGCAGATCCGTTGCCGTGTTGTTCAACCACTCCGCTATGGCGTCCACGAACAGCCGTCTCGTGCTTGGCTCACAAGTCGCCGCCGCCGACATCTTCCAGTCGCTCTTCATAGACGACTGTCTGCTGCAGAGGGGGACTCCGAATATCTGAGACACCTGCGTGTACCAGTCGGAGGGACTGCATGTTGTATGTTCTCTGAGGGATGATGTCAATGTTGAGCAGTTCGTCCGGGAAGATGTTGGCGTGATCCTTCAGTTAGGAGAGTGTGGTTTTCCGACAGATCGATCGCAAAGTTTCCCATTTCTTGACTCTGAGAGGAGCCGCTTTTCGCAGGTTTGGGAGCACCGGGAGGCTCTCGGACCCAGCTCCCATATACATATATTTATTCATATGAGACATCGTCGACTATTACAATGCCTTCCCAGTCCAGCTTGTTACCCGTCCAGAAGATGGCGTCGGTGGTATTCAACGTCCCCTTGTGGTTGATGTCCATGCGTTTGTATAAGGCGATCGAACGGCCAAATGGCACTGCCGGAGGTTTAACCGGCCAGTAGGAAGGATCAGCAGAGGCTATACCGTAGAAGACTGATAGTAAGTTGCTGACAATGATGGGGCCCGATATTGCAATCATTCTTGCTTTGGATCTTGTGATAGTGATGCTGACCCGTCTTTCCAGGACATAGCCGGTACAAAATTGTCCTGACAATAGCGTCTTTGATCAACTCTGTAAGCAGAAAGATGCTCACTTGTTTGAAGCCAGAGCCATCTCTTCCCCGCAGTACGGAGTCAACGGTAGATCCTCTGTCATTCCCGTTTGCTTCTGTAGTTTGGTGAACGAATGAGCATGAAGAGTTGGCCGGGAGCTTGCCACTGTGTATTTGTTTGGGTCAGGAAAGAAAGGAATCTTGACGTAGAAGCTGTCCTATATGAATCAAGTTAGAATATTTGTTACGAGAGACAATTTACTCGCATCATCGTACCTAACAAAAGCAGGGACTGTTTCCATCCGTGAAAATGTGGGATTAAAAGAGGCAAAGGAGGGGGTCGCGGAGATCGATGACGCAGACCCGATGGTTTCTTTAGGGCTTTGCGGGAGTTCTGGACTCCCGGTGAGCTCCAGGGTGTTTAAAGATTGACGACTGCAGCAGGAAATACTAGGCTTTATCTAAGTAAGAGCCGATATTATGGGTGATTCGGTGCCTATATCTCCAATTGGGTATTCAAACAATCTGTGTGCCGCGGACCCCTTTTACGATGAACAGAACTAGTCGAATGATTTCGGATCACCTGAGTTTAGTAACTATTCTGATGAGGAGACCACTGTCTAAGTACAGGATCGAGATAACGGGGTACAAACATCCATCCGATGAACTTAGGTATGAAACTGCCATTCGGCACCATGACTCAAAGTAACCCAATAAGGAGATGCCGAGATGGCCTCCCAGCAGTACTATTTCAATTTCCTCGACATTAAATTTGTCGCTGCGCCTTCTTCTCAGTGCTTTGTTGAGTTCCCAGGTCAACGGCCTGTCATTTCCAACCCCAACAAGCTTAACCGATATCTTCCATCTGATTCTTTCATCGTAAGCGCTGCCAAATACCAGAAAGAGATATGGGATGAGGGGACAGAGCCAACGGATGCTCCGCAAATGGAGACCTGGATCCACGATTACTGCGAAGAGTACTTTGAATCGGAAACCAAGTTCTACGATTGGGTCAAGCCTCTACAGGGCAGGGACGTACCCAGGCTTCTGGCGACCGTCTCCTATGAATTATGCAGCGCTGGAAACCCTGCGTATCAGCATTTCTTGAGCGTTCCAGGGATCATCATGGAATTCTTCGACGGATTCTCCCTTTTCGAAATGCCCACCCGTATTCCCAAGGAGCGCTGGCAGGAAGTCATCGATTCGGCCGTTTCGACTGTCGACAAAATGGGAGCTGTATACGGCGTTCTTAACAAAGACATAAGCTCCAGGCGAAACATCAAAGTGCGAATGGTCCAGGAGGATGGCGGGAAAACTTCCTACCAGGTCGTCTTCTACGACTTCGCGCTTAGTTCCACGAGAGACGGTTTTAAGACAGAGGAGGAGTGGCTGGAAGCCAAACGGAGCCAGGATGAGAGAGGTGCAGTGGGTGCGGTCATGCAAAATCAACTGAATAGGGCGGGAGCCCGGCTATTACAAGTTCTCATGGGTTGACGTTACGGATCCACGGTTTTACGAAGGAATAAGGGATTCGCTGAAGAAGACAGAAGGTTGATGTGAAGGGCCACCAATGCCGGAATTTGATCTACGAGGTGGGACCAAAGTCAAGGAACTGCTTGAGGAGATACTGCAGAAGAGGCTACATGAAGGACGCTAATGCTATTCTTGCTAAATAAAGTCTGAAACGAATTTCGAAATATGTGCCAAAACCAGATGGAATTGAAGTGTTATACCCAGTAAGAAAGTTCGAATCCAGGCCTACCTTGCAATGAATAAAGATAGATCTGTGTGATGTCAAGATGATGTTGCCATATGTGATAATACTAGCAGCCTGAAAGCTTCTCAGTAGTTGATAGCTGCAGAGTTGAATGGTCTTAGACGACTTATCTACCCGTTCCAGCATAGATCCACCACATGATCTCCTATGCCCGAATCCGGCCCAAGACAGCATATATGACTCTGTCAAAGGAATGTATCGTTCCGTCAAAGGGGTATACTGATTTTATAAGTGTGTTTCGGGAGGTAGGACGGCTGCGAAACCTGTGATGAAACTCAAAAGGACTAGTGAGGATTTCTAAAATAATCATGGACAGATCAAAGGAAGAATTCAAGATCTTCATCATCCTCTATCTATCTCTAGTCGATCCGTTTTACCCGAAGTCACTCTGTTTCAGTATCATTGATATAATTCTTCAATAGTACGTTCCTTCCTCATCACTTGATATGTCAAAACAAACAGTGAGAAGGGGGATGCATTTTCTTCCTAAAAGGTTCATGTAGAACGAGAATGGATTGGTATGGGATAAGAGTACCTGAGCGATATCCCCTAAAGGTACATTAGGCACCTAGGAGGTATGTAGGCAGCAATCAAGGAACTGTAGATGTGTACCGTACTATTACATTACCAGTACTTCCTGAGCCAGCTAGCAGTTGAAGACCACGGTATGCTACTCGCTCATGGAGCCGTAACGTTTAAATTACCGAAAAAAGGAAATTTAATGATATCACCAGGTGGAGTATCCAATCCTTCCAGAGAGTCTATTCCCTGGTGGCCAACACTCGCCACATAGAATACGTCTTGGTAAAAGGTACACGCCAATAGGAGCTCGAAAATTCGTAGTCCCAGCGAGAAATTGCCCCCAGCTTGCCTAACTCAGTACTTTGTTTGCCGTGTATTGCTTTGTTTTGCCCCCCCCCCCCCCCCCCCCCCCCCCCCCCCCCCCCCCCCGGGGGGCGTGACTGCGGAGCTCGCCACACCCCCTTTGCTACGACAAATCTACTCTTCCAAGAATAAGAGAAGAAGATGCCTGTTTGGTCTTTAGCTTTCGAAGGGGCACCGTATCACATCCCCGACTCCAGGCTCCGGAAGAGCTGTGTCTGCCGACTGCGAATCAACGCGTTGTTGGCAAACCCCCTCCGCCACGAGAGAGTGCTGGACCGTTCGAATACTGTGGCGTACGCGTGCCTGGTGCCTGATGGCAAGATCCACGGATTCTTGGCGGCTTCTAGAAGGGTTCTCGAAGGCAACCTCCACTCTTGACAGGTGCCTCGCGCTTCAACCGTGGCAAGCCGCCAACCCAATCAGCGATGCCTGAGGTGTCGAGGAACGTGCCACCGGCCGTTGCGGCGCTGCATCAGAAAGGAGCAGGCGGTCGGGTAGAATCCGGCAGAATCCAGGCGGTGGCGGCGGCAGCCCCCTACCGCCCCCACCCGCTTACTAAGGAATATCGCCTCGCTTAGCAGCTCTCGCTTACGTTAGCGTAGCGCACGGGCCACGAGCAAAGTTATAAAAGGGCGTCCCGGCCGGGTCGATTTGGAACTTTCCTTCCTTTCCTTCACCATCCGAGTGCACGGGCAGTACGCGTATCTATGAGGACTCGTCCGAGATCGCGTTTTTGCTAGTTGAAAACTACCTAGTTTGACCGCTCCAGTTGGTCTTCGTGATCGGCTGGGAATTTTTGAAAAATTATCCATCCAAGACTCCCAACTTGATGTTCGGAGTCTCATCTCTGCGGACGGTCTGCACGGGCATAGCTGCCCGTGTAGACTGTCCGGCAGTTCCTGCTGGCTCGTCCTCCCTGAGGAACAGGGCTGCAAGGAGTGGAAGATCCATCTTCTTTTCACTACTGTTTGTCATCCTTGTTGATGGCCTGTAGAGAAGGGAAGTTGGATCTCAAGATGATTGGTTTATTAGGCAGCAGCCTGGAGGCGAATTGTTCTCACGTGATCATTCGCAGCTTCCACTTGCGACTTGTCAGCTCGACATAACCGCGACCTGGGACGAGTCTACTCGTCGGGTGCCTGAACGTTGCAGTGTAGCTATGTGGAAATTTGTCGTGATCTTTTAGTCTTTCATAGGTACTACATATTCAGGGAAAGTAGGCAACAATAATACATCGTGGGAAAAGTTTAACAATGCATGTTCGCTGTCCTTGAAATCGGGTTCGTGAATTGGGCAGAGTGGCTGACAGAAAGCTTCTGCTTAGTGCTCCTTTATCAGTGCGGAGTGCATCATCTCAAAGTCGACTTTGCTATCGTAGCAGCTCAACTGGCGGTGTAGTTATATCCGTAAGAATGCTCGTTGCAGTGCAGAAAGAGTCAAGTCCACTTTGATTATTGGATCAAAAAAATGATTTAATAATAGCCGTTGTTCTGTCCTGGATGCCACGAATCTTGTATTATTATTTTTCTGATACTCTCGGGCAACCTTTCTTCGTGGGGGAAGCCAGTGGTTTCAGGTGGTCGGTCCATCAAGCTTGCTGGATGAATGAGACAAAGCACGAGATCGGGTACAGATATGTCTGTCGATTCTGCAACATTCTTTGCAGATACTGGGATAACGCTATTTGTAGGTATTCGATCAATAGAAATAAATACAATGCCGTGTCTGTTCATGATCCGCAACCTACCTACCTCTCTGTAGTACCGTAGGAATCACATTGGTAGCTAGCTAGGCAGCTAGCAGGTACTGCGCACGGAGTACTCCGTAGATAGATCTGGAATCCATGGATATTTCTACCGCATACTGCGAGCATCCAGATGTGGTCCGTGCTTTGCGATTCTACGGTACTTGCGTACGTCATTGGCTTCACCCGATCCCGCCTCCATCTCCATCTCCGTCCCCGCGGAGAAGTCGTGCTAGACAGGAAAACATCTGTCAGGAATTGGATCTTACGTACCTATCTATCCTATATCTATCTGGCAGATAGGATGTCGCACACGGTCCTCGTCACGGGCGCGACAGGCCTCCTCGGCCGGCAGGTCCTCAATGCTTTCAGGCGGGCGGGATGCATTGTGGTCGGACAGGGGCTGACGAGAGCTACACCGCCGACGATCCTCAGGGCGAATCTGGAGAAACCCGACGAGGTGGAGAGGCTATTGAAAGAGACACAGTAAGCAGTACCTGGTGTGCTCCCCCTGCGGGTTGCTTTGAAGTTGGGTGCTGGGCGTAAAGAGATGAAGGGAAGTTTCAGCGGTGCTGATACTTGGGATCTTTGCAGACCGCAGATTGTCGTCCATTGTATGTTGTATTTCCGAGAAATCTTCAAAAACTCGACTTATCGACTTATATATGATGACCACAATTGCCAGGTGCCGCAAACCGCTCGCCTGATCTATGCGAAAAGGACCCCGAGCAAGCACGCAGGATCAACGTCGAAGCTACCCGCGCCCTCGCCCGAGCGACCTCCTCCCGCGGTATCCTCCTCATCTATATTTCCACAGACTATGTATTTTCCGGCCGCGAAGGCGAAGCCCCATACGCGGCGTCTGCGCCGACTAACCCGACGAACAAATACGGCGAGATGAAACGGGATGGAGAGATCGCGACACTCGAAGAGACTCGTGACAGCGGCCTGGGGGTTGTACTGCGTGTGCCTGTGCTGTACGGACCGGCGAAGAGCAACGATGAAAGCGCTGTCAATGTCCTCGTCGACGCCGTATGGAAGGCGCAGGATCCCAACGCCGGCATTAAGATGGACGACTGGGCACAGCGGTATCCGACCCACACCGAGGACGTGGCAAGAGTATGCCTACATGTAGCGGCGAAGTACCTCCGCGAAAAGGACAGGATCAGGTCACTGCCTAAAATCCTGCAGTTCACGTCGGAGGACCGGATGACCAAGTATGAGATGTGCGAGAAGTTTGCTCAGATTCTCGGCCTGTCGTTGCCAGGAATGATCAGGAACAAGCAGGGGAATGATCCCAACGCGGCCGTCCAGCGGCCGTATGATACCCATCTGTCTACGAAAGAGCTCCGGGATCTTGGCATCGATGTCAGGACGGTGAACTTCGAGGCCTGGTGGTGCGTATATCTTTCCTAAAATTCACATCACTGTGCTAATTTTGGCGTAGGAGACGACAACTGCGCGGGTTCGGGAAGTGACTATGAGCTTTCAGTCGGTCTTCGAGCCATTGTAGTGTATATACTGCGTAGAAAAGTCTTCAGTTAGTGCAATCTTTTCACTAGACACGTACTGTAGAAAGGGCTTACGGCAATGCTCCACTGATTAGGTCAGCTTGCATGTAGCGCATATCTAAATGTCCCCCAGTCGTACGGGATCCAATTTAGCGTATGCAAAATTTGGTGCAGTCTTGGCACACCAAAACCTCAAAAAATTGCAACTTTTGTACCAGAAGCCCTCCAAACCACCAAAATACTGATTTTTCTCACCAAATCCCATCAATTTCTTACTGAATTTGTCATATCTGAGGTTCTTCTGACTTCCTAATTAGGAAATTATAGCCTATGTCTGTGCCGATATTGAGATTACCCCCGTATCGCAGAAAAAAATGGCATCCGAGGCAACCAACTCTCCAGAATCCTCTGCACCCCAACCTCCAAACAAAGCAATTCCCGGAGCTTATAGATACCCTCCTGAGCGTCCTCGTCGCCGTCTAACACGTGGTTTGAGTCCTGTAAAGCGTGCTCAGATATTGCGATATCTCCTTCTTGGATGGAGACCTGATAACATCGCCAGCG
>Ga0207841_1000150_pt1 | contig 63500 bp, 37 predicted proteins | sample HigsolmetaGSP18D_FD_184846 | JGI IMG/M metagenome (GOLD analysis project Ga0207841, IMG submission 184846) | High solid enriched microbial communities from the Joint BioEnergy Institute, USA - SP1-8-D (SPAdes) | ecosystem: Engineered > Bioreactor > SSF (Solid state fermentation) > Aerobic >... | reverse complement strand
CGCATGTGGCGCCGGGGAGAGCAAGTTGGTGTCTTATATGTTTGCCCTAGAGAGGTCAGAGAAGTGGGAACTCTGACAAAAGGGCAGGAGACAGCCAGACCCCCTATCCAGGAGATGGAGAATGTGCTGAAGGAGTACTGGGACTTCCAGGATGTTTTCCAGGAAAGAGGCAAAGGACAACTTCCAGAACACCAATCATGGGACCATAAAATACTATTGAAACCAGGGACACAGCCAGCATTCAAACTGATCTACCCCCTCTCGGAAAAGGAACATGAGGCACTACAGGAATATATTGACAAAAACCTGGAACAAGGATATATTAGGCCATCTACTTCACCTGCAGGATATCCTATACTATTTGTCCCCAAGAAGAATGGGAAGTTATGGCTCTGTGTGGATTATTGCCAGCTTAATAACATCACCATCAAGAACTGCTATCCGCTGCCGCTCATTTCAGAGCTTCAGGATAGACTTAGGAAGGCCAGATACTTCACCAAGCTGGATTTGCGCAAAGGCTACTACCTAGTCTGGATGAAGGAAGGAGAGGAATGGAAGACTGCCTTTAGAACTCACCTAGAACATTTTGAATATACAGTTATGCCATTCAGGCTTACCAACGCGCCTGCTACATTCCAAAGCCTTGTCAACAACACCTTGCAGGACTATCTAGACATCTTTTGCATGGCCTACCTCAACAACATCCTCATCTATTTGGAAACCCTGGAAGAGCATAAAGAGCATGTGAAGAAGGTCCTGAGAGCCCTGCAGGATAGGAAGCTCTCTGTGGCCCCAGAGAAATGTGAATGACACACCCAGAAAGTGGAGTTTCTAGGATTTGTCATCACCCCAGGATGTGTGGAGATGGATGAAAGGAAACTGGCCGCCATTAGGGAATGGCCTACTCCTACTTCAGTCAAAGAAGTGCAATCCTTTCTTGGATTTGCCAACTTTTACCGGAAATTCATCTGGAACTACTCCAAGATCGCGGAACCCTTGATACGGCTCACTAGGAAGAAGCAAAGCTTTGAATGGGGGGAAGAACAGCAAGCAGCATTTGAAAAGCTGAAACAAAAGTTCTGTGAAGAGCCTGTTTTGAAGATCTATGACCCAGAGAAGCCAGCTATACTGGAAACAGATGCCTCAGACTATGCCATTGGAGCATGCCTCAACCAGCCAGATGAAGAAGGCAGGCTACATTCTGTTGCCTACTACTCCAGAAAGATGATGCCCCCAGAGCTAAACTATGACATCCATGACAAAGAATTATTGGCCATTGTTGCAGCCCTGAAGGAATGGAGGCATTACCTAGAAGGAGCCAAGCATCAGACCCTAATATATTGTGACCACAAGAACTTGGTTCACTTTACTACCACCAAGGAGCTGACCCGAAGGCAAGCTAGGTGGGCTGAGGAGTTGGTGCAATATGACATTCAGATCACCTACAGAAAAGGAAGAGAGAATGCCAGAGCCAATGCCCTTAGCTGGAGACCAGACTATGAGACAGGAAAGCCTGGAATCCAGCCAGCAATCTTCAGAACCAAGGCAGACAGCACACTTGTTCTAGCCAGGCAGCTAGCACCAGTTTTCCGGATCACTGGCTCATGGGAGGAAGAAATCAAGAAGGCTTATAAGAATGACCCTATAGCTCAGGAACTGATAAAGATCCTAGAAAGATCTGAAACACAGGAACCCACAGAGAGGGACCCCAACATAATTATGGGGAAAGAAGGCATCATTCTATACCAAGGACTAGTCTATATGCCTGTCAAACTCCAAGAACAGCTGGTCAAAGATATCCATAAAGCCCCAGCACATGACCACCAAGGAATGGACAAAACTATTGAATAAATTACCAGGAATTTCTACTTTCTGGGGCTTAGGAAGACAGTACAGAAAGTGGTTTCCCAATGCAATCTTTGTATAAGGAGCAAGGCCATCAGGCACACCCCATATGGACATCTACAACCCTTGAAAGTGCTTAGAAGACCTTGGCAGTCTATATCCCTGGACTTCATCACAGATCTGCCAGAATTGGAGGAACCCCTGACCAAGGTGAAATATAATTCAATCCTGGTCATTGTGGATAGGCTCACCAAATATGCCTACTTCCTACTCTACTGGAAAACAGCCAATACAGACAACTTGGCATATACTTTCCTACAGGTAATTGTGGGGAACCATGGTCTACCAGATGAAATTGTGTCAGACAGGGACAAACTGGTCACATCCAAGTTTTGGCAATCCTTGACTTGACAATTGGGTTCTAGGCACAAGCTGTCTACAACAGCACACCCACAGACAGATGGGCAGACTGAGCAGACTAATCAAACCCTGGAACAATACCTTTGCTGCTACATCAATTACCAACAGAACAACTGGGTTGAATTGTTGCCTCTAGCCCAGTTTGCATACAACAGCACAAAGACTGAAGCCACCCAGGAATCACCATTCTATGCTAACTATGGGTTTGAGCCTACAGCATACCAAGAGCCCATCCCTGGCAAGGTCCTGACTCAGAAAGGAATCCTCAAGGCAGACCAGTTGAAAGAGCTACACTGACAGCTGAGCCTGGATGTCCAATTCATTGCTTACTGGGCGGCCATGTACTACAATCAGCAGCACCAGGAGGCGCCTAAGTTTAAGAAGGGGGATAAGGTATATCTCCTCAGAAAGAACATCAAAACACAGAGGCCTAGCAACAAACTGGATTTCAAAAAGATTGGACCCTTTGAAATTGAAGAACAAATTGGAAAAGTGAACTATAAACTCAGATTGCCAGAAAATATGCAAATACACCCTGTTTTTCATGTCTCCCTGTTGGAACCAGCGCCGACCCATGCAACAGTCATTACCAAAGCTGAAGGAATACTGCCTGAAAACCCAGAAGCAGATCAAGAGTATGAAGTTGAAAAGATACTGGACAGTGGATATGTGGACGGTCAGTTCAGATACCTGATTAAATGGGCAGGGTATGATGATTCAGAAAATACCTGAGAACCTCCTGAAAACTATGATGGATGCAAAGATCTCATTAAGGAGTTCCACCTCTGGAACCCAGATTGCCTGAAGCCAGAGGATCCACCACCCCAGAGGAAAAGAGGTCAGCCAAGGAAGAATCCCAAGAAGGAAGATGGGACAAAGCAGACAAATCAACCCCATCCAAAACATTAGGCAAACTGACACTGATGGCTGAATTGGAAGATACTGCCTGAGTATTTGAAGAAGAAGGATTGGCATTGGAACCCTCATGACACAGCCTCTTGGAACAAGAACCCTCAGGATCCTCAGCTTCAGCCTTCAAGTGCTCTAACTCTTCCAAATCCTCAACAGCCTGAGCCTTCTTTAACAATATGAGAGCTCCACACTGTTCCAGCAATTCTGCCTGCTTCTTGACATGTTCTAAATGGGCTGTAGAAACACGAAGAGCTTCCATAGAAGCACAAAGAGCTTGACAGGCAGCTTCACAATCAGCACAAACCTTGTCCAGGGCTTTTTTCAATTGATGGACTAGAAGAGTTAGTAAAGATGGGAAGAAGGGGGGGGGAGGAACCAACAGTCAGAATCCTCCACTCTATAAGCATTACAGTTGGCAAGACCTTGGTGACAGCACTCCCTGCAACAGGTATAATTGAGAAAAACCTTGCATTCCACCTTCTCCCCCTTCTCTTGGAGCAAACAGCAATGAGTACATGGAACAGGCATAGTCTCACCTAAGAGATCAACTTTGGCACCTAAGGAGAGGCACTCAGAATCCTGACCTACACAGCAATGTTTAGGAGGCATGGCAACATTATGAGACCTACAGAGGAGAACTCACAGGAAGCAGGGGAAGCCTAGATATAGGCAAAAACAAAGGAGAATCTTCAGGCTGAAGATCCTTAAGAGGGGAGGTAGTGTTATAGCCGGAGTTGGCATAAAGGAGGGGTATGTCATGCAGGGAGCATGTGACAATAAATCAAAACCCCCCCATCCTGATCCAATGAAGCCTTATGATCCAATGAAGCTCCATGATCCAAACACCCAGAATGATCCAAATGAACTCATCGATCCAGGCAGACTAGCATGTATATAATGACACTCCTTTCAGACAGAATCCGACCCTTGTGGTCGACTCACATAGCAACCTGTTGTATAGACATTGCTAGTAACACAGGCTATTCTCACTATTATATTGCTCACCCCCTTGTTTCTTGTCTTCAAGATAAACCAATGGCCCTATTAGGTCTAGTTATCTAGGCCTGTTGTTACAGTGGCTTCAGTCTTTGTGCTGTTGTATGCAAACTGGGCTAGAGGCAGTAGTTCAACCCAATTGTTCTGTTGATAATTAATGTAGCAGTGAAGGTATTGCTTCAGGGTTTGATTAGTTTGCTCTATCTGCCCATCTGTCTGTGAATGTGCTGTTGTAAACAACTTGTGCTTGGAGCCTAATTGCCAAGTCAAGGATTGCCAAAACTTGAATATGACCAGCTTATCTCTGTCTGACACAATTTTATCTGGTAGACCATGATTTCCCACAATTACCTGTAAGAAGGTATATACCAAGTCATCTATATTAGCTGTTTTCTGGTAGGGTAGGAAGTAGGTGTATTTGATAAATCTGTCCACAATAATCAGAATTGAGTTATATTTCATCTTGGTCAGGGGTTCCTGCAATTCTGGCAAGTTGATGATAAAGTCCAGAGATATAGACTGCCAAGGTCTTTTAGGTGCTTCCAGAGGCTGTAGATATTCATATAAGGTGTATCTAGCAGCCTTGCTTTTTATGCAGAGATCACATTGGGAGACCACTTTCTGTACTGTCTTTCTAAGCCCTGAGAAATAGAAATTTCTGGTGATTTATTTAATAATTTTGTCTGTTCCCTGGTGGCCATATACTGAGGCTTTATAGATATTCCTGATTAATTGTTCTCAGAATTTGGCAGGCATATAGATTAATTCTCTGTACAGGATGATGCCTTCTTCTTCTATAGCTATGTTGGGGTCCCTTTCTGCAGGCTCCTGTATCTCAGACTTTTTGAGGATTTTCATCAATTTCTGGGCCATAGAGTTATTCTTATAGGCCTTCTTAATTTCTTCCTCTCATGAGCCAGTGATTCAGAAAACTGGTGCTAGCTGTCTGGCTAGGACAAGTGTGCCATCAGCTTTGGTTCTGAAAACTGCTGGTTGAATTCTGGGCTTTCCTGTCTTATAGTCTAGTCTCTAGCTAAGGGTGTTGGCTCTGGCATTCTCTCTTCCCTTTCTATAAGTAATCTGAATGTTGTATCATGCCAGCTCTTCAGCCCATCTAACTTGTCTTTATGTCAGCTTCTTGGTGGTGGTGAAGTGGACCAAGTTCTTATAGTCACAGTATATTAGAGTCTGATGCTTGGCTCCTTCCAAATAATGTCTTTATTTCTTTAAGGCTGCAACAATAGCTAGTAGTTCCTTGTTGTGGATGTCATAGTTCAGCTCTGGGGGAGTTATTTTTCTGGAGTAATAGGCAATAGAGTGTAGTCTGCCTTCTTTATCTGGCTGGCTGAGGCATGCTCCAATGGCATAATCTGAGGCATTTGTTTCTAGTATAGCTGGTTTCTCTGGGTTATAGATCTTCAAAACAGGCTTCTCACAGAACTTCTGCTTTAACTTCTTAAATGCTGCTTGCTGTTTTTTCCCTCATTCAAAGCTCTGCTTCTTCCTGGTGAGCTGTATCAAGGGTTCTGCAATCTTGGAGTAGTTCCAGATAAATTTTTGGTAAAAGTTGGCAAATTCAAGGAAGGATTGCACTTCTTTAACCAAAGTAGAAGTAGGCCATTTTTTGATGGTGGCCAGTTTCCTTTTATCCATCTCCACATGCTCTGAGGTGATGACAAATTCTAGAAACTCTATTTTTTGAGTGTGCCATTCACATTTCTCTGGGGCCACAGAGAGCTTTCTATTCTGCAGAGCTCTTAGGATCTTCTTCATGTGCTCCTTATACTCTTCCAGGGTTTCTGAATAGATGAGGATGTTGTCAAGGTAGGCTATACAGAAAATGTTTAAATAGTTCTGCAATATGTTGTTGAGTAGGCTCTGAAATGTGGCAGGTGCATTGGTAAGTCCAAATAATATAACTGTATATTCAAAATATTTTAAACAGGTTCTGAAGGCAGTTTTCTATTCCTCTCCTTTCTTTATTTGGACTAGATAATAATCTTTATATAAGTCCAGCTTGGTGAAATATCTGGCTCTCCTAAGTTTATCCTGAAGCTATAAGATGAGCAGCAGCAGATAGCAATTCTTAATAGTAATGTTATTGAGCTGGTAATAATTTACACAGAGTTATAACTTCTTATTCTTCTTAAAGATAAAGAGTATAGAGTATTCTGCTGGTAAAGTTAATAGCCTAATATATTCTTTTTTTAGGTTCTTGTTAATATATTTCTGTAGTGCCTCATGTTTCTTTTCTGAGAGGGGGTAGATTAGTTTAAATACTGGCTGTGTCTCTAATTTCAATAATATTTTATAATTCTATAGCTGGTGTTCTGGCAGTTGCTCTTTACCTCTTTTCTGGAAAATATTCTGGAAGTTTTAGTATTTCTGTGGCACATTCTCCATCTTTTGAATAGGGGGTCTGGCTGTTTTCTGCTTTTTTATTAGAGTTCCCACTTCTCTGACCTCTCTAGAGCAAATATATAAAACACTAACTTGCTTTCTTTATTACTATATATACTTCAGTGCTTCCCCCAATATTTCTTGAATCTCAATATTTTTTAATTGGTTCTGTTTTTTAGGCTGCCTCTTAGGCTTTACACTACTTTTAAGTGTTTCTGCAAACCATATCTCTTTGATTCTTCAGTCTATATAGAGGTTGTGTGTCTTTAGCCAGAATATTCTTAGAATAATATTGTGCCTTGAGATTTATATAATGTTTAGGTTGATTTACTCTGAGTGCTGTTTAATCTTCAGGGTGGATTCCTTAATTTTTATTTATATTTATTTATCTCTATAGTTGCTGAATGATTTATTTGCTATAGTCAGTTTGTAGAGTTTTTCCTTTGCCTGATAAAGAATATAATTTTTGATGATAAAAGTATTGCTAATAAAGTTTCCTGTAGCTCTATTATTAATTATAATTCTTGCTTTTTTTCTATTGATTTTGCCATTAATAATAAGCTGCTGATATAGTCCTTTTCTGGTGGTACTTGTGTTAAGGTATAGAAACTCTAGCTGCACTTTCTGCAAGTATCTCTTTCTGGCAGGGCCAACTAGTTTTTTGACTTAGATAGCTTTAAATATTAACCTGTGGTGTTCTTTTCTGATTGGTGGATATTGCAGTCATTATTATAATAGGCAGTTCAGTAGTAGGTGGCATAATCTTCTTTCTTTTTCTGAGTAATAATAGCTTGCTTTTTTTCCTTCTTTTTGAGCTTGTTGGGACACTTCCATTTTATATAGTTGTTTTTTCCATAATAGATGTATAGCTTCTGCTTATAGCACTTCTTTTACTCTTTAATCCAGTTAGGATTAGATCCTTAAGGCTTTTTGTTAAACTGTTTGAATTTATTCTTCTGGGAGTTCTTCTGATTAATGCTGTTAAGTTTTATGATATTGCCTCTATTTTTAGTATACCACTGGTTGTTCTGTTGGAGAGGGTTGGCTTGGTAGCAACATTTAAAAAAACAGTTGTCAATCTTGATAGTCAGGTTAATAAGCACATTTAGGTTCTTGAGATCCTTATAGATTATTAGTCTGTTTTTGATTTCATCCTTCAATCTGTGTTGGTAGTGCTTTATAAGAGATTTGTCTGACCAGTTGCCTAGATATGCTGCAGCTTGCTAGAATTCAGTGGTGTAGATGGCAACAGAGGTCTTTTACTGAATTGTTATAACAATATAGATGGCCTTCTAGACTTTATTAAGGTCTTCAAAGTTCTGCTTTATTTTAGCTACAAAAGTAGAGAATCTGTTGAATATTTTATTAGTTTTTGGTTGATGTTTCTCTGGCATCTTTTGCATTTGATCTTAGAAATAGAGTTTAAACCATTGAACTACTATATTTTAAAAATAGGTTGCTGCAAACATGACCTTTCTGTCTTTATTTAGGAAATCTGGTATATTAAAAAAGAAATAGAGTTTCAACTGAGAAATAAATATCTGGAGCTTCTTTCTTTCTCTGTAAAAGAGATCTGGTTTAGCCACCTTAGTTTGCTAAGTTAAATTTTGGCTAGGGTTAGTTATTTACCTTGTGTTGCTCTTCTATATTTGGTGTCTAAGGTATTTTATCTGTTCTTGCAGCTGCATATTCTTATTGATCTGTCTCTATAGCTGTTTCTGTAACTGCTGAATCTGCTTCTGCAACTACTGAATCTGCTCCTGTAGGGCTCTTACTGCTTGGGCCAGTTTCTGGGTGAAGATATGTCTCTTCATGCTTGCTATTTCTTAAATGCCCACAACACACCTTGCTTCCTGCAAGAAAGGTGGTCAAAGTGTAACAACAAGCCTAAATAACTAGATCTAATAGGGCTGTTGGTTTATCTTGAAGACAAGAAACAAGAGGGTGAGCAGTATAATAGTAAAAATAAGCCTGTGTTACTAGCACTGTCTATAGAATGAGTTGCTATGTAAGTCAACCACAAGAGTCTGATTCTGTCAGAAAAGAACATCTTTATATATATATTTGTTTGAGTGATTATAGTGATTGTGGTGATTGTGGTGATCATAGTGATCAAGGTAATCAAGGTGATCAAGGTAATCAGATCAGTTATGTGCTAATCAGTTACTATTCTTGATTCTTTAATTATTCAGCCTTTGTATGGCAAGGTCCATAACAGTAGGCAGGCATTTTTCTGAAGAGAGGAGAGATAATATAATAATATAGCACATTTAAATAATAAGATAGATATTATAAATTAGAACAATGTCAGCAAGACCCTAAATACAAGAGTTATATGAATACAAGAAATAAAAATAATCCAAACTGGTTAAACCATGCAATATAATGACATATCAGGAGATTGGATTATATCAGAAGATTGAATTATATCAGAAGATTGAATTATATTAAGAGATTGAATCATATCAAGAGATTTGATCATATCAAGAAATTGAATATCAAAGAGTGTAATATAATAGAATAAGCATAAATAGGCTCAACTACTCAGGTATATATTTAGTCTACTGCATCTTATTCTCATACAGATCTTAGAATCAATATAGAAAATCTACTTGTTAATTATTAAAGCTTTCTACCAACTTACACTCACATTAAGAAGTCTACAGGTTATCTAATTATTTGTGAGGTTACCAGATTACCCTATATTTTGACAGCTATCTTTCTGAATCATAGTTTTTGATGGATTAAAGTGGCCAATGGATTAAAACAGTAGATGGATCAAAATAAGCCTTCTTAATCTATATTATATAATCTCCACATAGCACATCTCTTCTTTATATTAATTTTGGCTATAACACTATCTTTTCTCTTAAGAATTTTCAGCTCAAAGATTCTCTTTACTTCTGCCTATATTTTAGGTCTTTCTCTGCTTTCTGTGAGTTCTTTTCTGCAAGTTCTATAATGTGGCCATGCCTTCTAAACATTATTATGCAGATCAAGATTCTGAGCACCTTTTTCTAGATGCTAAAATTGATTTTCTTGGTGAAGTTATGCCTGTCTCATATACCTGTTGTCTTTTACTCTAAGAGAAGGGTGAGAAGGTGGAATATAAGATCTTCTTAAATTATTCCTGCTGTGGAAAGTGCTGCTGCAGGGGTTATACTAATTGTAATGCTTTTAAGATAGAGAATTCTGATTATTTGTTTTTTTTCTTTTTTTTCTTCCTTCTTTTTCTAACCCTTTTCCTAGTTATTCAGTTAAAAAAGGCTCTGGATAAGGTTTGTGCCAATTATAAGGCTGCTTATCAAGCCCTTTATGCTTCTATAGCTTGTCTAGAATATGTTGAGAGGCAGGCTAAGTTGTTAGAGAAATATAAAGCTCTCATGTTGCTGAAGAAAGCTCAGGCTATTAAGAATTTAAAAAAGCTAAAGTGTTTAAAGACTGAAACTAAAGGTTCTGAGAGTTCTTGTTCTAAGAAACTATATTATAAGGGTTCAGATACTGATCCTTCTTCTTTAAATGTTCAGGCAGTGGTTTCCAATTTGACTATTAGTGCTGGTTCAGCCAATATCTCTGATTTAGCAGGTAGAGTTAATTCATCTGTGGATCTCTTCTGCTTCTTTTTCTGGAATTTTTTCTTGGCCAATTTTTTTTCCTCTGAGGTGGTGGATTCTCTGGCTTCAGGCAGTTTAAATTTCAGAGATGGAACTTCTTAATATTATAGCCGGAATTGATATAAAGAAGAGGTATGCTATGTGGAGGTTATATAATATGGATTAAAAAAGCTTATTTTGATTCATCTGCCATCTTGATCTATTTACCATCTTGATTCATCTACTGCTTTAATCCATTGACCACTTTGATCCATTGAAGACTATAATCTAGAAAGACAGCATGTATATAAAAATGCTCCTTTCAGATAGATTTCAACCCCTGTGGTTGACTCACATAGCAACTTGTTATATAGACATTGCTAGTAACACAGGCTTATTTTTATTATTCTATTGCTCACCCTCTTGTTTCTTGTCTTCAAGATAAACCCAACAGCTCTATTTGGTCTAGTTATTTAGGCCTGTTGTTACACTTCAACCACCTTTCTTGCAGGAAGCAAGGTGTGTTGTGAGCATCTAAGAAATAGCAAGCATAAAAAAACATATCTTCAATTAGGAATTGGCCCAAGCAGTAAGAGCTCTACAGAAGCAGATTCAGTGATTGCAAGAGCAGATTCAGCAGTTACAAAAACAGCTACAGAAACAGATCAATGAGAATATATGGCTGTAAGAACAAATAAAATATCTTGATCATTAAACACAGAAGAGCAACACAAGGCAGATGATTGACCTCAGCCAGAATTCAATTCAATAAATTAAGATAGCTAAGCTAGATCTCTTTTATAGAGAAAGAAAGAAGCTCCAAATGTTTATTTCTTAGTTGAAACTTTACTTTTTTTTCAATGTGCCAGACTTCCTGGATAAAGACAGAAAGGTTATGTTTGCAGCAATCTATCTTTAAGATACAGCAGCTCAATGGTTTAAACCCTATCTCTAAGATCAAATGCAGAAAGCACCTGAAGAACATCAATCAGAAATTTATAAAGTATTTAATGAATTCTCTACCTTTGTGGCTAAGATAAAGTAAAACTTTGAAGACCTTAATAAAGTCAGAAAGGCCACTTATTTGTCATAACAATCTAGCAAAAAACCTCTGTTGCTGCTTACACTACAGAATTCCAGCAAGCTGTAGTGTATCTGAATAACTGGTTGAACAAATCTCTCATGAAGCACTACCAACAAGGATTAAAGAATAAGATTAAAAATGGACTCATAATTCATAAGAACCCCAAGAACCTAAATACACTTATTAATCTAGCTATTAAGATTGATAATTGCTTCTTTGAATGTTGCTACCAAGCTAACCCACCACAACAGAACAACTAGCAGCATACAGAGAATGAAGATAATGCTATAAAACTAAACAGCACCAACCAGAAGAACTCCCAGAAGAATAAGTTCAAACAGCTAAATAAGAAGTCTTGAGGACCTAATCCCAACTAGACTAAAAAGTAAAAAAAGTGCTATAAGCAGAAACTATATATTTATTGTGAAAAGAATGACCATATGGGATAGAAGTGTTCTAACAAGCTCAAGAAAAAAAAAAGAAGCAAGCTACTGCCACTCAGAAGAAGAAAGAAGATCATGCTGTCTACTACTAAACTGCTTGTTATAATGACAACTGCAATATCTACTGATCAGAAAAGAATGCCATCAGCTGGTATTCAAAGCCACTTAAGTCAAAAAACTAGTTGGCTCTGCCAGAAAGAGATACTTGCAGAGAGCACAGCTAGAGTCTCTATATCTTGATACAAGCACCACTGAAAAAGGACTATATCAGCAGCTTATTATTAATAGCAAGATCAACAGAAGAAAAGCAAGAATTATAATTAATAATAGGGCAACTGGAAACTTTATTAGTAATACTTTTATCATCAAGAATTATATTCTTTATCAAGCAAAGGAGAAACCCTATGAGTTGATTATAGCAGATAAGTCATCTAGCAATTATAGAGATAAATAAGTACAAATAGAAACCCAGAAATCCACTCTAAAGATTGAAACACATTCTGAGCAAATTAACCTGGACATCACCTAGATCTCAAGGCATAATATTATTCTAGAAATACTCTGGCTAAAGATGCACAACCCCCATATAAACTAAAGGACCAAAGAGATACAGTTTATAGAGACACTCAAAAGCAGTGTAAGGTCTGAGAGGCAGCCTAAGAGACAGAACCAACTAGAGAATATTAAGATCTAGAAAATATCAGAGAAGGCACTAAAGTGCATATAATAACAAAGAGAGTAAATTAGCATGTTATATATCCACTCTAGAGAGATCAGAAAAGTAAAAACTCTGACAAAAAAGCAGAAAACAGCCAAACCCTTTATCTAGAAGATAGAGAATGTGCCACAGGAATACTAAAACTTCCAGAATGTTTTTCAGAAAAGAGGCAAAGAGCAACTGCTAAAACATCAGCTATAAAATTATAAGATATTATTAAAATTAGGGACACAGCTAGCATTCAAATTGATCTATCCTCTCTCAGAAAAGGAATATGAGGCACTACAGAAATATATTAATAAAAATCTGAAAAGAGAATATATTTAGCTATTAACTTTATCAGCAGAATACCCTATACTCTTTGTCCCTAAAAAGAATAGGAAGTTACAGCTCTATGTGGATTATTACCAGCTTAATAACATCACTATCAAGAATTGCTATCTGCTGCTGCTCATCTCAGAGCTTTAGGATAGATTTAGAAGAGCTAAATATTTCACCAAGCTGGATTTGTGTGAAGGCTATTATCTAGTCTGAATAAAAAAAGAGGAGGAATGGAAGACTGCCTTCAGAACTTATCTAGAATATTTTAAATATACAGTCATATTATTTAAACTTACCAACACACCTGCCACATTTCAGAGTCTAGTCAACAATATATTACAGAACTATTTAGATATCTTCTGTATAGCCTATCTTGATAACATCCTCATTTATTCAGAAACCCTGGAAGAGCATAAGGAGCACATAAAAAAAGTTTTAAAGACTCTATAAAATAAAAAGCTCTCTGTAGCCCCAGAAAAATATAAATAGCACACCCAGAAAGTGGAGTTTCTAGGATTTGTTATCACCTCAGAGTATGTGGAGATAGATAAAAGAAAACTAGCCATTATTAAAAAATGGCTTATTTTTACTTTAGTCAAAGAAGTGCAATCCTTTCTTGAATTTGCCAACTTTTACTGAAAATTCATCTGGAACTACTCCAAGATTGCAGAACCCTTGATACAGCTCACCAGGAAGAAGCAGAGCTTTGAATAAAAGAAGAAACAACAGGCAGCATTTAAAAAGCTGAAGCAGAAGTTCTGTAAAGAACCTGTTTTGAAGATCTATAACTTAGAGAAATCAGCTATATTGGAAATAAATGCCTCAGATTATGCCATTGAAGCATGCCTCAACCAGCTAGATAAAGAAGGCAGACTATACTTCATTGCTTACTACTTCAGGAAGATGACACTCTCAGAGCTAAACTATAACATTCATAATAAAGAACTACTGGCTATTGTTGCAGTCTTGAAGAAATGAAGACATTACTTAAAAGAAGCCAAGCATCAAATTCTAATATACTGTGATCACAAGAATTTGGTCCACTTTACCACCACCAAGGAGCTGATGCAAAGGCAAGCTAAATAAGCTGAAGAGCTGGCATAATACAATATTCAGATTATCTACAGAAAGAGAAGAGAGAACACCAGAGCTGACACTCTTAGCTAAAGACCAGACTATAAGACAGAAAAGCCTGGAATTTAACCAGCAATCTTTAAAAACAAAGCAGATGGCACACTTGTCTTAGCCAGACAGCTAGCATCAGTTTTCCAAATTACTGGCACTTGGAAGGAAGAAATCAAGAAGATCTATAAAAATAACTTTATAGCCCAGAAACTGACAAAGATCTTTAAAAAGTCTGAGACCCAGGAACCTGCAGAGAGAGACCCCAACATAGCTATAAAAAAAGACAACATCATCCTGTACAGTGTTATAGCCGGAGTTGGCATAAAGGAGGGGTATATTATGTAGGGAACACATGACAATAGATTAAAACCTCTTTATCCTGATCCAATGAAGCCCTATGATCCAACAGAGCTCCATAATCCAAACACTCAGAATGATCCAAAGCAACCCATTGATTCAAGCAGACAGGCATGTATATAATGATGCTCCTTTCAGACAGATTCTGACCCTTGTGGTCAACTCACATAGCAACTTGTTATATAGACATTGCTAGTAACACAGGCTTATTTTTACTATTATACTGCTCACCCCCTTGTTTCTTGTCTTCAAGATAAACCAACAGCTCTATTAGGTCTAGTTATTTAGGCCTGTTGTTACACTTCAACCACCTTTCTTGCAGGAAGCAAGGTGTGTTGTGGGCATCTGAGAAATAGCAAGCATGGAGGGATATATCTCCATCCAGAAACTAGCCCAAGCAGTAAGAGCCCTACAGGAGCAGATTCAGCAGTCACAGAAGCAGATTCAGCAGTTACAGGAACAGCTACAGGAACAGATTAATGAGAATATATAGCTGTGAGAACAGATGAGATATCTTGAGCACCAAACACAGAAAAGCAACACAAGACAGATAACCAACCCCAGCCAGGATTCAACTCAGTGGACTAAAGTAGCTAAACCAGATCTTTTTTATGGAGAAAGAAAGAAGCTCTAGATGTTTATCTCCCAGTTGAAACTCTACTTCTTTTTCAATGCACCAGACTTCTCAGACAAAGACAGAAAGGTCATGTTTGTGGTAATCTATTTTTGAGGCACAGCAGCTCAATGATTTGAACTCTATCTCCAAGATTAAATGCAAAAGATGCCAGAGGAACATTGACCAGAAACCAATAAAATATTCAATAAATTCCCTACTTTTGTGGCTAAAATAAAGCAGAACTTTGGAGACCTCAATGAAGTCTGGAAGACCACCTATATTGTTATAATAATCCAGTAAAGAACCTCTGTTGCTGCCTACATCACTGAATTCCAACAAGCTGCAGCATATCTAGGGGACTGGTCAGACAAATCTCTTATAAAGCACTACCAACATGGACTGAAAGATGAGATTAAAAATGAACTAATAATGCATGAGGACTCTAAGAACCTGAATGTACTTATTAATCTGGCTATCAAGATTAACAATCACCTCTTTGAATGTTGCTACCAAGCCAACCCTCCACAACAGAATAATCAGTGGCATACTGAGAATAGAGGCAATACCATAGAATTCAACAGCACCAATTAGAAGAACTTCCAGAAGAATAAATTCAAAAAGTCTGATAAGAAGCCTTGAGGACCTAATCCTAACTGGACTGAGAAGCAAAAGAAGCACTATAAGCAGAGACTATGCATTTATTGTGGAAAGAATAATCATATAAGATGGAAGTGTCCTAACAAGCTCAAGAAGAAGAAAAAGAAGCAAGCTACTACTACTCAGAAAAAGAAAGAAGATTATGCTGCCTATCACTGAACCACCTGTTACAATAATGATTGCAATATCCACCAATCAGAAAAGGATGCCACAGGCTGGTATTTAAAGCTGTCTAAGTCAAAAAACTAGTTGGCCCTGCCAGAAAGAAATACTTGTAGAGAGCACAGCTAGAGTCCCTATACCTTAATATAAGCACCACCAGAAAAGGACTATATCAGCAGCTTATTGTTAATGGCAAAATCAACAGGAAAAAAGCAAGAATCATAATTAATAGTGGAGCCACTGGAAACTTTATCAGCAATACTTTTGTCACCAAGAATTATATTTTTTATCAGGCAAAGGAAAAACCCTACAAGCTGATTATAGCAAATAAGTCACTCAGCAACTATGAAGATGAATGGATACAAATGGAAACCAAGGAATCTACTCTGAGAATTGGACAATATTCTAAACAGATCAACCTGAACATCATATAGATCTCAAGGCATGACATCATTCTAGAAATACCCTGGCTAAAGACACACAACCCCTATATAGACTGGAGAACTGAGAAGATACAGTTTGCAGAGATATCCAACAGTGGTATAAGGCCTGAGAGGCAGCCTGAGGGGCAGCTAAAAGCTGTCAAAGTCCAAAAAATATTGAGGAAAGCACTAAAGCACATGTGGCAATAAGAAGAGCAAGTTGGTGTGTTATATATTTGCTCTAGAGAGGTCAGAGAAGTGGGAACCCTGACAAAAGAGCAGAAAACAGCCAGACCCTCTATCCAGAAAATGGAGAGCATACTGCAAGAATACTAGAACTTCCAAGATGTTTTTTAGGAAAGGGGCAAAGGGCAATTACCAGAACACCAGCTATAAAACCATAAAATATTATTAAAATCAGGGACACAGCCAGCATTCAAACCAATCTACCCCCTCTCAGAAAAAAAACATGAGATACTATGGGAATACATTGATAAGAACCTGAAGTAAGAATATATTAGGCCATCAACTTCACCAGTAGGATACCTTATACTCTTTGTCCTCAAGAAGAATGGAAAGCTACAGCTCTGTGTAGATTACTGCCAGCTTAATAACATCATTATCAAGAATCACTATCTGCTGCCGCTCATCTTGGAGCTTCAGGATAGACTTAGAAGGGCCAGATATTTCACCAAGCTGAACTTATATAAAGATTATTACTTAGTCTGAATAAAGGAAGGAGAAGAATGGAAAACTGTTTTCAGAACTTATTTAGAACATTTTGAATATACAGTTATATTATTTGGACTTACCAATGCACCTGCCACATTTCAGAGCCTAGTCAACAACACATTGTGGGACTACCTGAATATCTTTTATATGGCCTATCTTGACAACATCCTCATCTATTCAGAAACCCTGAAAGAATATAAGGAGTATGTGAAGAAGGTTCTAAAAGCCCTACAGAATAGAAAGCTCTCTGTGGCCCTAGAGAAATGTGAATGGCACACCCAGAAAATGGAATTTCTAGAATTTGTTATCACCCCAGAACATGTGGAGATAGATGAAAGAAAACTGGCCACCATTAGAGAATAGCCTACTTTTACTTCAGTCAAAGAAGTGCAGTCCTTCCTTGAATTTGCCAACTTTTACTGGAAATTTATCTGGAACTACTCCAAGACTGTGGAACCCTTGATATGGCTCACCAGAAAGAAGCAAAACTTTAAATGAGAAAAAGAACAGCAAGCAGCATTTAAAAGATTAAAGCAGAAGTTCTGTAAAAAGCCTGTTTTAAAGATCTATAATTCAGAGAAACCAGCTATACTGGAAACAGATGCCTCAGATTATGCCATTGGAGCATGCCTCAGCCAGCCAGATAAAAAAGGCAGACTACACCTCATTACCTACTATTCTAAAAAGATGACACCCCCAGAGCTGAACTATAACATTTATGATAAAGAACTACTGGCTATTGTTGCAGCTCTGAAGAAATAAAGGCATTACCTAGAAGAAGCCAAGCATAGAACCTTAATATACTGTGACCACAAGAACTTGGTTCACTTTACTACCACCAAGAAGCTGACCCAAAGGCAAGCCAGATGGGCTAAAGAACTAGCACAGTACAATATTCAGATCACCTACAGAAAGGGAAGAGAAAACACCAGAGCTAATACTCTTAGCTAGAGACCAGATTATGAGACAGAAAAGCCCAAAATTCATCCAGCAATCTTTAAAAATAAAGATGGCACACTTGTTCTAGCCAGGCAACTAGCACTAGTTTTCCAAATCACCAGCACTTGGGAGGAAGAAATCAAGAAGGCCTACAAGAATAACTCTATAGCTCAGGAACTGACAAAGATTCTTGAAAAGTCAGAGACTCAGGAACCCACAGAGAGAGACCTCAACATAGCTATAGAGGAAGAAGACATCATCCTATACAGAGAATTAATCTATATATCTGCCAAACTCTGAGAATAACTAGTCAGGAATATCCATAAAGCCCCAGCACATGGCCACTAGAGAATGGACAAAACTATTGAATAAATCACCAGGAATTTCTATTTCCCAGGGCTCAGAAAGACAGTACAGAAAGTAGTCTCTTAATATAATCTCTGCATAAGAAGCAAGGCTGCTAGACACACCCTATATAGATACCTGCAGCTTCTGGAGGCACCTAAAAGACCTTGGTAGTTTATATCTCTGGACTTCATTACTGATTTGCCAGAATCAGAGAAACCCCTGACCAAGATAAAATATAACTCTATTCTGGTTATTGTAGACAAATTTACTAAATATGCCTACTTCCTACTCTACCAGAAAACAGCTAATACAGATGATTTGGTATATACCTTCTTATAGGTAATTGTGGGAAACCATAGCCTGCCAGATAAGATTGTGTCAGACAGAGATAAGCTAGTTACATCCAAGTTTTGGCAATCCTTGACTTGGCAACTGGGCTCTAAGCACAAGTTGTCTACAACAGCACACTTACAGACAGATGGGCAGACTGAGTGGATTAATCAAACCCTAGAACAATATCTTCACTGCTACATTAATTATCAACAGAACAACTGGGTTGAGTTACTACCTCTAGCTCAGTTTGCATATAATAGCATAAAGATGGAAGCCATTCAGGAATCACCATTCTATGCCAACTATAGGTTTGAGCCTACAGCATATCAGGAGCCTATCTCTGGCAAAATTCTGGCCCAGAAAGGAATCCTTAAGGTAGACCAATTAAAGAAACTACATTGGCAGCTGAGTCTGGATATTCAATTTATTACTTACTGAGCAGCCATGTACTACGACCAGCAGCACCAGGAGGTGCCTGAATTTAAGAAAGAGGATAAGATTTACTTTCTCAGGAAAAACATTAAGACACAGAAATCTAGCAACAAACTGGATTTCAAAAAGATTGGACCCTTTGAAATTGAAGAACAGATTGGAAAAGTGAACTATAAACTCAGGCTGTCAGAGAATATGCAAATACACTCTATTTTTCATGTCTTCTTGTTGAAACCAGCACTGACCCATGCAACAGCCATTACTGAAACTGAAGAAATACTGCCTGAAAATCTAGAAGCAGACCAGAAATACAAAGTTGAAAAAATACTGGACAGTGGATATGTGGACAGTCAGTTCAGATATCTGATTAAGTGAGCAGGATATGACAACTCAGAAAATATCTAAGAACCTCCTGAAAATTGTGAAGAATGTAAAGACCTCATTAAGGAGTTCCACCTTCAGAACCCAGACTATCTAAAGCCAGAGGATCTGCCACCCCAGAGAAAAAGAGGTTAGTCAAGAAAAAATCCCAGAAAGAGAAATAGGACAAATCAGATAAATCAACCTTATCCAGAACATTTGGTGAACTGACATTGATAACTGAGTTGGAAGCCACTGCCTGAGTATTTGAAGAAGAAGGATCAACATCAGAACTCTTATAACATGATCTCTTAAAACAAGAACCCTCAAAATCCCCAGTCTCAGCCTTCAAGCACTCTAACTCTTTCAAATCCTCAACAGCCTGAGCCTTCTTTAATAACATAAGAGCCCCACAACATTCTGACAACTCTGCCTGCTTTTCAGCATGTTCTAGACAGGCCATAGAAGCACAAAAAGCTTGATGGACAGCTTTACAGTCAGCACAGGCCTTATCTAAAGCCCTTTTCAATTGAATGACTAAGGGGGGTCAGAAAGGATGAGAAAAAGAAAGAGAAAAAACAAACAGTCAGAATCCTCCACCCCAGTAGTGTCACAGTTGGCATGACCCTGGCAACAGCACTCTCCACAGCAGAAATAATTGGGGAAAACCTTGCATTCCACCTTCTCACCCTTCTCTTGAAGTAAAAGACAACAGGTACACAGAACAGGCATAGCTTCACCTAGGAGATCAACCTTGGCACCTAAAGAGAGGCACTTGGAATCCTGTTCTGCACAACAGTGTTTAGAAGGCATGGCAACATTATAGAATTCGCAGAGGAGAACTCACAAAAGCAGGAAAAGCCTAAATATAGGCAGAAGTAAAGAAGAATCTTTGGGCTGAAGATCCTTAAGAGGGGAGATAGTGTTATAGCCAGAATTGGCATAAAGAAGAAGTATGTCATGTGGAGGTCATGTGACAATAGATCAAAATAATTTATTTGACATCTTAATTTAAGGAGCCCTATGATCCAACAAGCCCCATGATCCAAACAACTCATTGATCCAGGCAGACAGGCATGTATATAACAATATTCTTTTCAGACAGATTCAGACCCTTGTGGTTGACTCACATAGCAACTCGCCCTATAGATAGTGCTAGTAACACAGGCTTATTTTTACTATCATACTGCTCACCCCCTTGTTTCTTGTCTTCAAGATAAACCAACGGCCCTATTAGGTCTAGTTATCTAGGCCTGTTGTTACATCATATCAACATGCAAAGCAGGAGGATCCAAATGTTATAAGACAATAGTTTAAAACTGTATAAGAAGCTATTCAGGAACATGATATCCATGAGAATAATATCTGAAATTTTGATGAAACTGGCTTTGCAATAGAACTCTGTTCCACCTCTAAGATCATTACTGCAGTGGAGCATAGTGAAAGACCTCAGAGAGTTATTTAAGGGAATTGCAAATGGGTCACAATTATTGAATGTGTGAGCTCAAAAGAGATCCATATACCCCCATGAATTATCTTAAAAGCAGGATCTCAACAAGCTGCTTGGTTTCAAGAACCTGCTCTTTTTAATAAAGGCTATGCTCTTGTGAGAAGTCAGAATGGCTGGACAACAGATAAAATAGGCCTTTGCTGGCTAAAAGAGATGTTTGAACCACATTCTAAACACCATTCAACTGGTGCAAAGTGGTTGCTTATTCTTGATGGTCATTCTAGCCATCAGACTGCAGAATTTGATATTTTCTGCAAGGAGAATATAATTATCTGTCTTTGTATGCCTCCTCATACCTCTCACCTTCTACAACCACTGGATGTTGGTGTTTTTGGCCCGCTTAAACACGCGTATGGGAAATTGGTTGAGGGAATAATGGCTGCCAGCAACAACTATATTGACAAGGAGGATTTCTTATCTCTCTATCCATCTGCTTGCAAAAAGGTATTTACTAGGGAGAATATATGCAGTGGCTTCACAGGAACTGGTCTTAAGCTACTTGATAAAGACCAAGTTCTTGAAAAGATTACCTTTCAACTTTGTACACCAACACCATCTCTTGTTGAAGGCTCAATCTTTTCTGCTTTTCAAACACCTCAGAATCCTCACCAGCTAGATTGCAAGGTTTGCAGCTTACAAAAAAGCCTTAGTACAAGAAAGCTCTTCAGCAGTCCAATATCTCATATTCAACATCTTAAAAAGGCTGCACAGATGGCAATGAATGTGAACCTTCTTCTTCAACAAGAAATAAAAGTTCTACAGGCTGAGAACAAGCAGAAAATGAAAAAGAAGGCAAGAAGATGTGCTATTCTAAGTGATGATCTTATTTTATTTGTACAGGAAGGTCAAAATTGTGTTCAGCAGCTTGATACACAGCTTAATGAGCATGTTGATGAGCCTACATCGAGCTCCAGCACACTGCAGTGGCTGCAGGATTGTTGGACATACTATAAGGAATTGTCCTAGTAAATAGCTATATATTCAACTACAAGATAGTCTAATTTAATGGTGTTGATGGCTGAAAAGCTTCAAAAAACATGGTGAGTGCGGCGAAACTGCGTCGCTCGGTTGTGGATTACGTTAGTAACACAGGCTTATTTTTACTATCATACTGCTCACCCCCTTGTTTCTTGTCTTCAAGATAAACCAACGGCCCTAATAGGTCTAGTTATCTAGGCCTGTCGTTACATTGCCCTGGAGCCGGCTAGGCAAGAGCTCAGAGGGGTTAGAGATCACACACATCGCCTTCCAGCAGAATTTTCTAGCCCCTGGGAGAACATCTGGAGCCCCTCAGAGCTGTATGCCCTCTCTTCCTTTGATCGCTGATTTTCGTTTTGTCAGCCGAATATTACCACTATAACCTAGTGGTATGCCAAGAGACCTATGAGCCTAGTCAGCACACGCCGATTCAGATCTGGAAAGGGTCATAATCCCTGCAATAAAGGGATCATACTGTCTATACCCGAAACACCTATTTTCCTTTGTTATTTCACGAAAATGTCTCGGGATCATTAAACAAAGAAGTATTCGGAAGGTCTTAACCCCCTAAGTCCATAAATAGTGGTCAGATAGTTAGGTAGATTGGAACAATCAGAGCTTTTCATCATGATATCTTCGGATTACTAGGTTCGCGCAGTCCGACACGTTTTCACTGGGATGTTCTCCTTCATGAGAGAGTTCTAGAATACTGCAAGTACATACATGACCAACTGAGCCAGAAGCTGTTATACATGCTTTTATTTTACCGCAATCTGGTCAGAGACTTATACCACTGCGATTCAGCTTTTGGGAGCGGCGCCGCGAGCAAAGTCTTGGCCTGAGTATCTTGTGGTTTCTGACAACAGAGGCATGGAGGTGCAACTTCACGAGTTAGATCCACATGGAGATGTAGTGTTGGAGCTGGATACTCGCAAAGATGCAATCACAAAGGATCAAGATGACCTTGAATTGGAAAAGATTGATGCTCCCGGTGAGCAAGCTGATGCTTCGCTTGACGACAGACATGAAGATGAACCGGAACGTTTCAAAAACACATTACTCACTGAAGACATGTATGGATCAACCTCACAGCGCGCCTTGCCAAAGATTCGCTTCCGAGTGTCATCCAGGCATTTAATCATTGCGTCTCGATATTTTGAACGGAGGCTGAAGAAGTGCTGGCCCGAGGGCCATACACTCCATTCTCAGGGGTATGTCGAAATACCAGTGACAGACTGCGATCCTGAAGCTTTCTTGATCTTGTTGAATATCATCCACGGTCATACGCGACGGGTTCCACGATCACTGGACGTCGAATCGCTGACAAAACTTGCGGCTCTTGTTGACTATTACGAATGCCACGAAGCAGTGGAGGTATTTTCAGACATGTGGATCGATCGCTTGAAAGATAACGTAGCCAAATCATACTCGAGGGATCTCATCAGATGGCTGTGCATATCCTGGGTGTTCCGCAAAAGTGAAATTTTCAACAATGTGACCAGGATTGCTCAATGTGAAAGCAAGGGCCGGATTCAGCAACTTGGGCTCCCAATACCAAAACATGTCATAGGTAAAGAATACAAGTGTCCTATTCCCTATGCAAATCACCGTGCTCATTTCTCCTCTGCTGCCAGATGAAATCGATCAGACGAGACGGGCTTCCATCGACCGAATCCTTTCTCACCTTTACAACCGTTGGGAGGACCTTCATGATGGCCGGGCGCATTGCAGTTTTGAATGCGACTCGATCCGTCTAGGAGCACTGACAATACAGATGAAGTCCGGCCGTCTTTTCCCACGTCCAGCGCATCCATTCAGGGGCTTCAGCGTCCGAGATATTTTGAAAAGTGTTCGCGATTTCCGGTCTCCGACTTGGCAAAAAGAGAGGCATGAGGGGCCTCATCCTTGCGGTATCCTGCCGGATATCGACACAGTCATGCAGGCTATTGAGAAGGAGATGTGCGGACTGAGCCCGGCATCCTTTCTATAACCGCAGACTTCGTGGGCTGTCATTGGCGTGTTCATACATGCTCTTTAGGAGAAGTCGTGATGAGGCGTGTATGGTATTAGGAGTCCTCCATTAGTTAGTTATGCTAAATCCATTGCTCTCTCGGTGGAGTTTTTAGACACATTTCCTGAGGTCAGGCCATCTAAGTCGCAGAATGCGCAGTCTGTAGCGTCACAGACCTTTGACGAGATCAAGCGGCTCCTAAGCATGGCCGATAGCGCGGAGTAACGGCGGGGAACTCCACGCCTTTGAGGGCCCTTCGGTGGACGGAAAAAATGCGGGGTGTCCCCTCCCCCACGGGGCCGTGACAACAAACCGGCTCGCACTCGCCCGAGACAACATCGATCAGACATCATTAAGACATCGATCGTTCCCCCCGTCATGCTCCTCTTCCACGCTGTATCCGGTGAGAAAGGACTGCTCCTCCTCGGACGAGCGCTGCCACCATGGGGTTCTTCAAGAACTACCGCGTTTACATCCTCACCTCCGTCGCCTATCTGGGCTCTCTGCTCTTTGGTTGGTTCCCCGACTCGCCAGCTGTCTGCCCCTGATAGTTAACGGAATAAATGCAGGATATGACACGGGTGTCATGGGCAGTGTCCTGGCTCTGCAGAGCTTCAAGAAGGACTTTGGCCTTCCGACCGACACCTCTGGCTTTGCCTCGGCCAAGAACGCCCACGTCTCATCCAATGTCGTCTCGCTACTCACGGCGGGCTGTTTCTTCGGTGCCATTTTCGCTGCGGTGCTGAACGATCGCCTCGGCCGCCGGTACTCTCTCATGATCTTTACTCTCGTGTTCCTGCTCGGTGCTGCGATCCAGACCGGGGCGCATCATAACATCGGCATGATCTATGGCGGTCGTGTCGTTGCGGGCTTGGGGATCGGCGGCATGTCGAGCATCACGCCCGTCTTCGTCAGCGAAAACTGTCCCCCGGCGACGCGGGGTCGTGTGGCGGGACTGTTCCAGGAGTTCCTCGTCGTCGGCAGCACCTTTGCCTACTGGCTCGACTACGGCGTCGCCTTGCACATCCCCACGAGCACGAAGCAGTGGCGCATCCCCGTGGCCATCCAGATCATCCCCGGCGCGCTCCTGTTCATCGGCCTCCTGTTCCTGAAGGAGTCTCCGCGCTGGCTCATGAAGCAGGGCCGCCACGAGGAGGCGTTGCAGTCGCTGGCCTATATCCGCAACGAACCCCCCAACAGTCCGGACGTGCAGAAGGAAATGGCCGAGATCAGAGTCTCGCTGGAGGAGGAAATGGCCGCCGCCGAGGGTGCCTCCTGGAAGGAGTGCCTGCAGAAGGGAAACCGTTACCGTTTCCTGCTGGCCTTTCTGCTGATGTTCTGGCAGCAGTTCTCCGGCACCAACAGCATCGGCTACTACGCCCCGCAGATCTTCGAGACCGTCGGGGTCAGCAAGACCAACTCGTCGCTCTTCGCCACGGGTGTCTACGGGACCGTCAAGGTCGTGGCAACCGGGATCTTCCTGCTGATCGGGATCGACAAATGGGGCCGAAAGAGGAGTCTGGTCGGTGGTGCCGCCTGGATGGCCAGCATGATGTTCATCATCGGAGCCGTCCTCGCGACTCACCCGCCCGACACGTCCAGCGACAAGGTCTCGCAGGCCTCCGTCGCCATGGTCTGCATGATCTATCTCTACGTCATTGGCTACTCCGCCTCGTGGGGTCCAACGCCATGGGTGTATCTCGGCGAGGTAAGTCTGGCCCTTCCTTCTCGATGATCAAGATTTAACAACCACCCAGATCTTCCCGACCCGCCTCCGCTCCTACGGCGTCGGCCTCGGCGCTGCCACGCAGTGGCTCTTCAACTTCGTCATCACCGAGGTGACCCCCTCCGCCGTGCACCACATCGGCTGGCGCACCTTCCTCATGTTCGGCGTCTTCTGTCTGGCCATGGGCGTCTTCGTTCTCTTCTTCGTGAAGGAGACCAAGGGCCGCAGTCTGGAGGAGATTGATGTGCTGTTTGGCATGGTCAACGAGGAGCAGCGGCGCGCCGACGTCGAGCATGTCCTGCACAAGGGCGCGGTGGCGCATGTGGAGAGCGTGGACGAGGAAGCCGGTGTTGGAACACACACCAAGAAGACGGAGAAGGCGTAGTTTCGTCTGATCTATTCTACTATGTCGTATATACAGTGTACGCAGCTATGACTCATGTAGCACTTTGCTTTCTGAATCCAAGGCTCTTGTATCGTGCCGTTGTTAGTAAACATAATCACCCATTATTGCAGGCTCTGTATTTCAGGTATGGGCAGTTTCCCGGCAAATGTCAGATCCCAAATTGGCTGCATTCCTGAAATTCTCTCGATATAAGGCTGCCGGATTTTCCCAGCCAGTTTTAACAGAGTGTGATTCAGCTCCAGGCTCTGGAGCTAACTTTCATCCGGTTCTTTGTGGAATGTCCAAACTGTGAGTTCGAGATGGAATCTTCCGTTATCAAGCCTCATGGTCCTGGATAGATATATTCAATGCGCTGTTGTCTTGTGCGAAAGCCTTCCCCACACTTGTTCCCCCACAGAGTCAGAGAGCAAGCCAGCATCTCTGACCATCGGACTGGAACAAGGTGATAGTCGTCGCCAACGTACGACTGCAGAGTACACATTTCTCATCGAGACTCTCTGGAGGACAATCACGCTGGTACAGTTACTCTTCTGGGGGTGGTGTTGGTTTACCGGAATGTAGACTTGCCGTGAAATATACTGAACTGTCATGGTCGTGACAACCACTCTACGGCTGTGGTTAGTCTTCCCGACTGTCATCACAGAACCCTTCTCAGAAGCTCGGTAGATACCTTGGAAATACCTCTGTTGGACGAAGGCTACACGACCATCCGACACCTCGGCTGGATTATTTCCGCCAGTCAGGAAGTGGGTTGTTCTGGTCGATCCCTCCCCACGGGGACTCACGAGCAGCAAGGCTCAGAGACAGCAACCATTACGCCGCGTGCCAACTCCAGCAAAGGACATGGAAAAACACGAGGAAGGACTGCTGAGATACTCGGATTCTGTGGGTGGTGGGCGTACCACCCGTTGCACGTGCCTGACCGTCGGGATGTTCGCGCCCTCCCTCTCCTCATCGCCGTCATCTCTCTGAATGTTCGGGACATACACTGTTAGCTGCTCCAATCTGGATTTCGTGGAGCCAACTCTCTGCGAGACGCTCTATTATCTCACTGAGCCAATTCTCTTAACTTTTCATTCTCTGTGTGGCTTGCTCCTTGTCCTGAACCAGGAATACCGCGCACGAGAAGCCGTTGTGTGCCAGCATGTCGTTTACTATTGCCTTCAATCGCCGATTTCTCTGCCGGAGCCTCCATCTTCGGCCAATCCCCGTCCGTGGCCAAGACAGCTGAGCCCCTATGGATGACAACTGTCTCGATTCCAAGCATCTCCATCCATGTCAGAACGGTGAGACCGCTATGGATAACAGCTGTCTCGATTCTAGGCAATGTCGTTCGTCCGAGTGGCGTTGTCTGCCTTGATGAAAGTGTACAGAAAGGGACTGCGTGGTGGACAGACATCGGACATTGGACATGGGAGATACCTTCCGCGTCGCACCACAATTACAACCAGTATCACTGCCACTACGATGGGACTGTTAAATTGCTGCTAATTCCGAGTCATCGCAGTTGCCACTCCTTAACGGCAGTCGTGCCACCCAATAACCCCCTGGAATATTGTTCTGTCCAATTTGATCACGGAACCCGATCATCTTGCAAGCCAATCCATGTCCTCCAGACCCGAGTTCCTTGCCAAGCTTATATGCTGAGCACTCCACTTCCCAAATCCACCCATGGAGCGGCTTCCAATATCGGCGTTGCTAGCACTCCTGGCTCCGTCACCCACACGCCGCACGTACTCCTCCTTACTCCGTGCTCCTGGTGGCATGCAAAGTAATATCTATGACAGGCGCTGCGCTGCAAGAAAGACGAGCACTGACCATGGAGCTTTGGTGGTGAACATCACATTTTCCGGCGCCCACGTCAGTTGCATCACTATCCCAGGACTGGTTTAGGAGCTCGGTGTATAGAGACACGTATTCAGTCCAGTCACAAGTGGTGGCTGCTATACCACCACCATCTGCCAGAAACGGAGAGAAATGAAAATGCGAAATGGAATGGACACACGCTCATGGAGCTTCTGAGCGCCAAAACCCCCTTCCCGAGTCAAGAGATCCTCGAACATAAAGACTATGAGCCTGCGAGCGGCAGGGAAAATGAAATATCCACGCGCACATCGGACAGACTATTTGCGTTGCTCCTGCCGGCTGATATGGTTCAATAGATATGGCGCGTCGTGTAGATCTCGGGCTGTCAGCTGATTCGTGGCGGCTATTCTTTGTTAAACTCTGTGCCGACTGGGTTGATCCCTGTCAACGATCAGCACGAACCAGATGACAGGGTCGAGGCAATTCGGGGATCGGGTCTTGATTTCATTTGCGTGTGCTACGATAACTCTTTTGGTCTTGCCCCTGAGCCGCTCAGGAGGCACGGCATCCCGAGCAGAACCTGGGTCCCTGAGCGGACGAATCGGTAGAGCGGCACCGACAAAGGAGCGAGATGCGTGAGCAGAACGTACCGGTGACACATGGGTCGAGAAATCGTCGGCATCCAGGCGGTGCAGGAAATCCATGCTACGGACATCAACCAGACTGGAGCATGGATCCGATTGGGCTCTCGTAAGCATCTGTCAAAGAGCAGGAGAGGGCCGGCGGAACGTATCCCGCTCCCCTGGCCGTCGTCCTTGTCGAATCTCGGGATGGCCGTGGCCCTGAACGAGCGGCGGGCATCTGCCCAGAGCTGCATCCCTGCAGACAACTCCATCCTGAATGGATCTGCGCGGAAGCTGGCCGGTCGCTGGGCGGGTCCGCCGATCCCTCGCTCCAGACCCTTTCGACGACCGCTCTCCGGCCGGGGCGGAGAGACCCCCTACTATCCCATACCGGGCCAAGACGTCGGGGGACACAAAGAAACAGAGCCGATCCTGCTATGTCATGCGTCGGTCGTTGACCATAGCAGTCGTTACGCTGGACAGGCCACGACCTCTGCTGCACCGTGGCCAGCGCCGTGTCTCGCTTGCTGGGGATGGCATCGCGCGCAAACGCGTCACACAAAAAAACGATACTGGCACTTAGGACAGCTCACTGCTTGTGCAACGCCGACGATGCGTCCCGGAGGCCCAGAGCTGACCCCATCGAACTAGTGCCAGCAGGCCGTTAGCTTGCCCCGTACCTGCGTCTGCTTGCTAGCTCGCCTTGGCCCCGACGGCGCCCCCCTTAGCTCCTGAGAGCGTTGATACAAAGGACAGACATCCCCCGGCCCATGGCGGTCTTCCTTCTCTCACCAAGACGACTCAAGCAACACTCCTTGCCAGTCTCTTTCCGCTGATATAGCAGTCGCTCCTTTCTTTGCTGTTTATCAGCATCCGCTCGTTTCTTCGTTGGCGCTTTAGAGGTTCTTTTCGTCCCTCTTACTTATAGCTTCTTCTCCGCAGTCGTCTTCAAGCTTTTTGACACTTTTTGTTCACAATGAGAGCTTCGACTTCTGTGATTGCCGCCAGCCTGGCCCTGGCCGGATCTTCCGCCGCTGTAAGTTTACATGACACTAAAGCTGCTGGGAGCTCCGCAAACGGATACTGATACATCATCACAGAACCTGCTAGGTAGCGACTCGCTGGTCTCCGTCCCTGCCAACCTCTGCGCTGGCATCCTCGGCGAGGCCGAATGCCAGCAGAAGACCACCTCCGGAAACGGCCTGGTCGACGTCCCCCTGAACGCCTGCGTCGCCGCGCTGGGTGAGGCCGAGTGCAAGCAGCAGGCGTCCTCCGGCTCCTCCAACTCCAACTCCTTGATCTCCGTTCCGCTCAACGTGTGCACGGGCATCCTTGGCGAGGCTGAGTGCAAGCAGCAGGCTACTACTGGCAACGGGCTGATCAACATCCCCCTCAACGCCTGCATCGCTGCGCTGGGTGAGGCCGAGTGCAAGCAGCAGGCGTCTTCCGGCTCCTCCAACTCGAACTCCAACTCCCTCATCTCGGTTCCGCTCAACGTCTGCACGGGCATCCTCGGCGAAGCCGAGTGCAAGCAGAAGGCCTCGTCCGGCAATGGCCTGGTCGACGTCCCCCTGAACGCCTGCGTCGCCGCGCTGGGTGAGGCCAAATGCAAGCAGCAGGTGTCCTCCGGCTCCTCCAACTCGAACTCCAACTCCCTCATCTCGGTTCCGCTCAACGTCTGCACGGGCATCCTCGGCGAAGCCGAGTGCAAGCAGAAGGCCTCGTCCGGCAACGGCCTGGTCGACGTCCCCCTGAACGCCTGCGTCGCCGCGCTGGGTGAGGCTGAGTGCAAGCAGCAGGCGTCCTCCGGCTCCTCCAACTCCAACTCCTTGATCAACCTCCCGGTCAACCTCTGCGCCGGTATCCTCGGCGAGGCCGAGTGCAAGCAGAAGGCCAACGCCGGCAATGGCCTGGTCGACGTCCCCCTGAACGCCTGCGTCGCCGCGCTGGGTGAGGCTGAATGCAAGCAGCAGGCGTCCTCCGGCTCCTCCAACTCGAACTCCAACTCCCTCATCTCGGTTCCGCTCAACGTCTGCACGGGCATCCTCGGCGAAGCCGAGTGCAAGCAGAAGGCCTCGTCCGGCAACGGCCTGGTCGACGTCCCCCTGAACGCCTGCGTCGCCGCGCTGGGTGAGGCTGAGTGCAAGCAGCAGGCGTCCTCCGGCTCCTCCAACTCCAACTCCTTGATCAACCTCCCGGTCAACCTCTGCGCCGGTATCCTCGGCGAGGCCGAGTGCAAGCAGAAGGCCAACGCCGGCAACGGCCTGGTCAGCGTCCCCCTGAACGCCTGCCTCGCGGTGCTGGGTGAGGCCGAGTGCAAGGACCACGGCGACATCCACGGCCCTGCGAACCCTACCGCGGCATCAACCACTGCTCCGGCCTCGCAGCCTACCTCCACCAGCGCCACCGGCTCTCCTGCCTCTCCCAGCGCCCCTGGCGCTGCCAGCACCGGGCCGGCACGCGTCAGCAGCCCGACTGGTGCCGCGCAGCCCTCGGGCCCTGCCGCGGCCTCTGGCCCTGCGTCGCCGTCTTCGCCTGCCGTGCCCTCGTCGTCCGCTGTTGTCCCCGGCTACGGCTCTTCCAGCGCGCCCGTCCCAGGCTACACCCCGGGCCCTGTCGGCGGCAACTCTCCCGCCAACGCTGGCGTCCCGACCTACTACTCGACCATCACCGAGTGCAGCTGCACCCAGTCGACGCTGGCGCCGGTGCTGAGGCCCACTGGCACTGGTAACGTGCTGGCTCCTGCCGGTGCTGCGGCCCCGACCAGCGCCTACCACTCCCCTGCGCCGACGGCCACCGTCGTCCCCTTCACCGGCGCCGCGGACGGCCTCAAGCTGTCTGGCCTCACCCTGGCCCTCGCCGTCTTCTTCGCCGCCGCCTTCGCCTTCTAAGTGCTTCATGTCTGGACTGGTTTCCTCGTCATCATGACTGTCCTGGTGATAGGAATCGGTTTCGCACCCTGCAGCGTGCTGACAGCGCGCGCAAAGGCTTGAAGCTCTTGTTCTTTTTGTACGAATGATGTGTGTGGTGTTGTACTGTAGTTCTTCGATTCGTGCCGTTTATCTTTGAATATACCGGTTTTTTACATAATTCTCTTCTGTGCTCCGTATTCTTGTATTGTACTGTTTGACTTTTCGGGCCTTCAGCATGTTTCCCCTTCGTCCGAGGGGTCGCTGTGTAACTCTTGTGGTATAGGCTTTAGTAGTAATTTCACTTTGAAGATACTGTCCCGCGTAAGGATCCGGATTGACCCTGGATCTTGATCTGTAAATGTCAACGAATCAGTCCCCTAGGAAGGGACTTGGGCGTAAAGGTACCTCAACCACCCCCGAGCACATATCACGCAACCTCACTTGCGGCCGGCCAGACACATCCTGTAATCTCCCGCCGAATCCCGCAGTCTCAGACAAACTGCAAGACCTTCCGCGCATCCTGCATAGACCCGATACACCAAACCATGCCAGAACCTGTGGATCCAGATCCGATTGGATCAGATCAGATCACATCCTTCACAAGCAAATACCCGTCTCTTTATATATCTAGGTCTAGGTCTGCTTGAACCCGTCTCGGCAAGCGACTGGAACCTAAAACCTATGTATGTAGCGTACATACATACAGTATATGCAGGTATGTGGATCAGTTTTACCGTTGGTCCATCGTTTGGGTATTCGTATATATATATATATATATCCCTTTCGGAGTGGAGTTATCGAGTGCTGTTGTTTTTGTTATTTATTTCTCCGTTGAAGATCATGACCCATGGCTGGAGGATAACAGCTTAAAATAAAAAAAAATAAAGGCGTTTGAGGATGTCTTTCCTTCGTCTCCGTACTCTGTATTTTGGATCGGGATATTTATTTTTCCGCATCCGCGTGTATGTATGTATGTACACTAGATAACCGCAGAATACTGCCAACAAAGATGTGCCTAGCAAGTAATATCTCAGGTCCTCTATATAGGTATGACCTCTACTCATGACCGAGACGTTCTATATTCACTCTCTGATCATTGAGTGGCTGTGCTGTTCAAGTCATTCTCCCTTCGGCAGGCAAGTTGTTGCATATTCCCTGATATGGAAATTACCCGTGCGCAGAGACAAGTGAGATCTTGTCTTACGCAACCGCCTGCTTATCACTGATAATCGAGGGACTATTTAAAGGGTCTCTGAGCATGCTGCTATAAAAAACACGAGGAAAGCAATTAGAAACGAACATCACATTCATCTAGCCAGATCTTCCACGTACGTACATGCATGACACACAGAATGTCACCAGACCACCGTAGACGCTAGTACAGTACAGACATACGGAAGATTGACATTCAGAATGGAGCCTACGCTTGCGCGTCGCTCCCAAACCGCGTTGCATCCCGCTCCTTCAGCTCGGCCGCGATCTCCTTGCGCCTCGCGCGGTCCGCCTCGGCCGCGCGGTCTCCAAACACGCGGTCCATGTCCTCGAGACTGCGCCCCTTGGTCTCGGGCACGCAGAACCACGTCCACACGCCGCTCAGGCCGCAGAAAACGGCGAAGAAGATGTAGGCGCCGAAGCCGCGCGTGTTCTGGACCAGCGGCGGCGTGATCAGCCCGATGATGAAGTTGTTGAACCAGTTGCTACACGTGCTCCACGCGACGCCCTTGCCGCGCAGCACGCTGGGGAAGATCTCCGACGGCATCGCCCACGGCACGGGGCCCCAGGTCATGCCGAATACGAGCATGTAGATGAACAGGAAGGCGACCGACACCCAGCCCTTGTCCTTGTGGATGCTCCACGTCTCGTTGTACAGGCCGACGAGCACCGCGATGATGATGTGGCAGATGGTCATGCCCACGCTGCCGAGCAGCAGCAGCGGACGGCGGCCGTACTGGTCCATCGTGTACAGCGACGTGATGACCCCGACGATCTGCGTGACGTTCAGGATGCCCGAGAGCACGAGCTGCATGTTCCCCTGGACCCCCATGGTCGAGAAGAGCGTCGGCGAGTAGTAGATCAGGGCGTTGATGCCGACAAACTGCTGGAAGAACATGAGTCCCACGCCGACCATCGTGCGGCGCCAGTAGCCCTGCCGGAAGCAGTCCAGGTAGCCGGCGATTTCGAGCTTCGTGGCCGCCCAGCTGGAAGTCCGGCTGGAGGCGACCAAACCCGGGTGCTCCTTCTCCGCAGCCTCCTTGTGGAACGCGACCTCCGCGCGGATGTCGCGCCATTCGGCCTGCACGCGAGGGTCCGTTGGCGGCAGATTGCGCAGCTTGCAGAGCGAGGCGAGGGACTCCTCGTCCCGGCCTTTGGAGGCGAGCCAGCGGGGAGAGAAGGGAAGGAAGAGGACAGCCACCCCGAGCAGCAGCGCAGGCAGCATCTGGAGCAGGAAGGGGAGCCGGTAGGACCACTCGTTGGGGATGTAGCGCGTGCCGAAGGTGATCCAGAAGGCGATAATGATGCCGAAGACGATGGAGAATTCCTCCAGGACAAGGAGAGAGCCTGTACGTCGAGTCAGGACGGCATTCCGACGCTGCATCTCAGAACATACATACCTCTGATCTCGGGTGGTGAAACCTCGGCGATATACATGGGCACGACCACTATACATCCATGTCAGAGATCACCCGGGCATTTCAGATTCAGATTGATACATTGGAAGAATCAATGGACATGCGCACTATATGTCAGACATCGTTGGTTCTCATTTTTCAATGAGAACCCGGGGGCACCTACTGCTCAGCCTGCTCGAGTTAGCGGATATAAAGAGCAGAGTTACGAGAGACCACTTACATGCCAATGCCAATTCCGCCGATGAGCCGACCGACCACCAGCATGGCATAGTCCACGGCCGCGGTCTGAAGGGTCGAGCCGACGATGAAGATGCAGACCGCAACGACGATCGAGTACTTGCGGGAGATCTTTTCGGACACCCAGCCTTGGTTGAACGCGCCTGCACGAGGATCATCAGGATTGCTCAACTAAATGAGATACTGCATACGCACCGATAAAGGCTCCCAGTTCGATCATGGCCGTCAGAAAGCCCTTCCAGAACCCGCCGCCGCTCGCAGTGTCGGACACGCGGGGGAACCGATCCAGGAACTGGTCGATGACCAGAATGATGGACACCACACCCTGGTCTGCAGGCCGTCAGTCAGTCTAACCTTGACAACGGCGGAGGCGTCTCAACGCACCATATCCGAACAGAAACCCGCCGAGCCGCACCACGAATGCACAGAGAACCACGTACTTGGACTGAAACAACCCCCTGAGGCCTGGGCCGCGGCGTCAGTAGTCCTGCTCCCTCTCCGTGCGCCGGGCAAGGATCCGGTGGTGTTGGATACCGGGCCTGACGTAGTTCTCCTGCAGTTCCACCATTGTGTCGCTGAGGTGTTCCACCGAGCCGCGGGAGTCCGCCTGGACCGGCGGCTTCTCCTCCGCGTCGAGGACATGGGCGACAGGATCCACGGTCGCCATGGTCGCTGTCCACCAAGGGCTATGCTATGTCAGGCTGAATGGCGCTGCGTACCGCGCAGGTGTCCGGGATGGTCGCGAGTCGCGTCTCTCTGGTTCCAGGGGAGGTCTAGATGCGCAGAGCAGGAGGATTGGGTGTAGTGCCCAAAATATCGCTGCGCCAGCGTCAGCTTTATATCAATAAGCGGGGTATGACAACCCCCCCCCCCCCCCCCCCCCCCCCCCCCCCTCCCTTCCGGGTGCGCGCTCTGCGGCTGTGGACGCGGCACAGCTCAAAGACCGACGAGCAAGGAACGGCCCATGTCCAATTGCCGTACGAGGATAGGAGGATGGTGCTGGGCGTCGCAGAGCCGCACGCTCAGCTCGCCATGGCGGTCGTTCGGGGGGCCAGCCCTATTCAGAACGCTGGTACGCCGGGTCAAAGCTGCGGCAGGGTGGCAGCCAAGACGTCGTGAGAGGCGACACGGCGTCCATCCACGAGCGCGATCCGTGGTGGCGCTCTGCTCTTGGCCGTCTAGCATCGTCTGCGAGCGGAGCGTAGGGCTTATCCGGACTTGGCAGCACGTCCTCCCCGCCGGACGCTGAAATACGGCGCCGTGGCTGCGGTGGATGATCGCAATATCCGGTTCTGGGGTGAGCTTGGGTTCGGAGACGAGTTCCGCGTCCAGCTGCGGTGCATATGAGAGGGGGACTGGTGTGCGCGTCGACGTGTGTCGTCGGATGTTGTTGGATGTTCTCCACGGGGAGTGTGGGCGAAGTGCGGGGAAGCGCAGGGATCGGATCGAAGCGACGCGGGACGACACGAGGCGGAGAACAGGAGTAGAACCTGCTGGAATCAAGACGTCTCTTGCTGATGCTGGCCAGTGCGCACATGGGGCTTAATTTTTTTTAAAAAAAAAGAAAGAAGAGAAAGAAGAGAAAAGAAAAGAATATCCCCATCTAACAACAGCAAAGACGACTTGCTGCGAAACAGACGAACCTAGATCTCTATCTGCCATGGTACATAGTAGATGGAAATCTTCAGGATAACAGACCGATCACAGCTCCATGGCACCTCGACCGTCGCCCACGCGCCAGTACGCCAGGTCCCACAGTGGGCATCCGCTGTCGTCCCACTCGTCCGTCGGCTTGGCTCTCCTCCACCGTTCAAAGTCAACGATGTAGCTGATATATGAAATCAATTATGAGTGCGAACCGTGCAGGAAGAGGAAAATGAAACGACCTACCACTTTCTGGCCGCACGATCCCACAGGAGACTCCGAGATCCACGGTCCTTGGGGATCACCCCGCGGGCTCTACACTCCCTGGGAAGAGATGAGCCTTGATGTATCCGATATGAGGCTAGGGCAACATACTCCCAAGCTTCCTGAAAGCTCCTTCGAACCCCATCGCGCTCCGCCCGGTTGAGAGAGAAGAAGGTATCCAGACACACTCCCGGAAGCTTCTCCATGAGGATGTAGACCATAAGCCCGCCTGGAATCTACATGTGACTCCCCTGCCTTTCATGCTTCCTCGCAAGCAGGGTCGGGGTGCATGAGCAGCCGGCCCTGGTCAGCTCCTCGAGGGCTGCGATCTCCCTGTCTGCGTATGGTCCCACGGTTGCGACCGCCTGTTGTGCTCTCTCCGCAGACGGGGTGTCGATCGTGTTCCGGATCGGCATTCTGGGATTGGATTAGCAGCCATGCAAGTTTATCTGGGAGTGTCAAGCCTCCACGATTGTCGGGGATCGTCAAAAGACACGGTCGATCCGATGTACCCGTCGCCAAACCAGGTCACGCCGGACCGGGGACGGCGGCCCATGTTGGGTGTGTCGGATGGACAGGAAACTGTAGAGGTTGCCGGACAGTAGAGAACAAGACCTGCTTTCCAGAAAAGACAAAGGATGGCTCTAAGTTTCTAGACTAGCGGGATATGTAGGTCTGGAGATTCATGGAAGCCGTTGTTGCCCGGGCGCCAACCGATGCAGGACACCAACAAGCCATGCCTTTTACCCAGCTGCGGTCGCATGTGCTTGTAGTTAAAGAGGCACTATCCAAATCTCATTGCGCCTTGAGAGTCACTATCATGACTTGTCCCTAAAGCGAAAGAATCTTCCAAACGTGTAGTCATGCCGCGTGGAGGCCAAACTATATACAAGCTGCCCGAGGATGCCTACAAGGAGAAGTGGCCGGGCAAGACATATGGTAAGCTGTTGACAAAAGACAGTTTCCATGGAGAAAATCTTCATTGCCTGTACATTGGATCAGTGCTCCTAAGACCTGCTTCGGAACGAGCGTACAAGAGAGCGTGGTGCAGGACCACGCAAAACAAAGAAGAAATCGATAGAAAACTTTCCTGAAATGAGGCTTGGAATATTTCCCAAGCATGCATGCATATGCATCAGGGGTTGAGCTGCCCCCTTATCCCGACGGGAATCCATCCCTCAGATTATCATACTTTGAAACCGGATAGCTGAGCTCGTTCGCGCTCTGATCCAGAGCGCTGACACCGCCAAATGCATTGACAACCTTTGCCAACGTCAGCTTCATGAAATAGCAGAGAGGACTCAGGCAGCAAAACCTACCGTCGAAATGAGACTCTCAGAGCCGTTCTTGTCGCCGCTGCTCTCCCACCACATGCCTCCACCCAGGCCCTTCGACATGATGTACTGCGCCTTCATCTGCGCCACGGCAGGCGTGTCGTAGCTGATCATGATGCGCTGCGTCGGATCGTAGCTGTAGCTCGCAATCGGCTGGTCGAGCACATACTCGGTCGCGCCAGCTTGCGGCAACACTTTGTAATCCCAAACGCCGGCCTCCCACTCGCCGGAACCGACGCCGCTGAACGGGGTGCCGGGCCCGTCGGTGTTGGTGAAAGACCGGCCGTAAAGCGGCATGCCCATGACGATCTTGTTCGCGGGGATTCCGGCGGCAATGTAGTCGGACACAGCTTGGTCCGTGTTAAATGGCGTGCTGGCTGGGTCATCGGTGGATGGATAGACGTTGGCGTCGTGGCCCGCAATGGTATCCCAGCTGCCGGAATAATCGTAGGCCATGAGATTCCAGAAATCGACATACTGGTCCATCTCTTTCAGATGCATAATCTGATAGTTTGAAGGGCCTACGGCGATTGTTAGTGGATGTCAAAGAGTACCAAGGCAAGCGGGACGAAGGATGGAAGGGAAAGATGGTGAGGAGGGAAACGCTTGCCTGCTGGAGAAGCGACGGTAAGCAAGAAATGTTGGCCGTTTGCATGGGCTGCGGAGTAGCTGTCAAGAGCCTAATCGATGATTAGCGATAAAAAAAATGTAGGACTATTCCGGTATACTAACAGATCTCACTGCCTGGAGCAGCAGCACCATATCATTCGCTTGGTCATCGTTGGCAGGATACTAGTCTCGTTAGCGAATGTATATATACAGGGCTTGGCCCCTCGGAGCCTTACCTCCCAATCAATATCTATCCCATCCAGTCCCAAGTCCTGCACAAACTGCACTGCTGACGACGCGAACGTCGCCCGTCCAGATTCTGTACTGGCCGGGCCGGCAAAGTTGCTGGAGTATGTCCATCCTCCAATGGACAGTAGCACCTTGAGCTTTCGGTTCTTCTGCTTGAGCAGGAAGAGCTGCTTGATACAGCCATAGACGTTTGTCCCGACGTCGTTCCAGGAATCGGTAGGGTAGTGCTTCTCAAGATCCGCATACGTGTCCGACAGATACACTTCTCCCGTGTCAGGGTGGACATTAGCAAAGGCGTAGAGCACGTGTGTCAGCTCCTCCGCGGGAAGATCCTGCGGGTTATAGTTGCGAGCATATATTGCCTAAATCGAATTCAGTGGACGACCTGGGTACTCGCCTAGAGATTTCTTACCCAGTTTACAAAGTATGCCACTGAACGGTAGCCAGATCCGTCCCGAGTGTCAAGGTCGGTTGTCGCATTGGCCGCATAAGGAACGACTGCGGCATTCGCAAGCCAGTTAAGGCAGAGAAAGAAAACTAACTCGAAACGCATGGTTAAGGAATGTACTTGCGCCCGGCGACAGGGAAGACATGCCTACAAACGAAGGTATAGGGGCCTATTTATAATTCCAGGACATGAAAGCCACCGGTATCATTCTCTACCCAAAGCAAGCGGCCATGGCAATATCGATTGTTCATGTAACGATCGAAGGTGTTCTCGTGGCATAGACCATACTACCTCGACGGTAGCTTCGACAGAGTAACCATACCTAATCAAGTTGTTGCCCTGGAGGGTTGCCGTTGAAGAGATGGAGATTGGGTGAATGTCCCTCTTCGATACTGGAGGGGAACGCGTTGATAGACGGGTATGTCGCATGCAGATGGTTAGCGTGGTGACTCTGACCTCGTGGTATCATGAAAGAAAGCCAAACGTTTCCGGATGACAAGACCAGAATCGTTTCGTGCATTTGAAACGGCCAAAGAGAAGTTACAAAGAAGAAAGATGGAGGGTGCATAACGGGCCTAGAACACCACAGTCGCATAAAGGCTATCCTGAGAGGGAGACTGTAGCCTTCTGTAGTCGTTTGAGAGCATAACTTGGGGTTGTAGCAGGGAAAAGCAAATCTCGATTCCGGCACTCCACGTGAAAATGAAGCCATGGCATTGGCTGCCACACATCGGGAAAGATTAGTGATGTTGCAAAACGACGCCATGCCAAGCGTTGACCTTTAATCTCCTATTGGGGGCCGTCCCAAGGTGACCGACTCGGCGAAAGCTTTGACAAGAGTCTATCGATCCTTCATGGTCAACTGCAGAAGGGCAATCTCCGAGCCGCCCCGCACCGTGAGCGGGGATCAAGGGGTGCCCAGTGCTCTGTCACATCTCCAGCACGCCGTCTCCCTCCAGGCCTGATACGGGTCATGAGAACATCTGCAGAAGCATGTCAACCATCTGACTTGGCTGGTGAGCGGCTGGTGGTAGGGAGGGTTACTCCCTGCGACAGCACGATCTTGCCGGCACTGCTGGTCAGAATGATAAAGCAAGAGAGCGATAAGGTCGAAAGGGTCCAGTCGCCGGTCAGGCACCATGCAGCTGAGGACATAGGATCGAAGTGGCTTGCAGATACGGGCTGTCAGGGGCACGCGGTAGTCAAGATAAGGTAGGTGACATGGCATTGGGGGCCGAAGAGAGATGGAGCCATGTAACGACACCCGAGAGCGTTCCCTTGATCGACGCGACGCATGCTACCACGGACGGACAAACATGATGGATTTGAGCGGATCTCGAGAAGATGATGTGGACGTCCCCGTGAGTGTGGGATGGGCCAGACCCTGGACGATGAAACGAGGAGGGGTAAGCCTCGACGGATTGCACGTTTATCTAGACGTGCCTCGGGATGCAAGACGACGACGATCTCCCGGGGGATTCTTTCTCCGCAATGTTGCAGCACACATCTTGATAAACCTTGCACGATATTGGAATTGTCGCATTGTGGTGTTGTGCGCTCAAGTTGATCTCGATTTATGGCGTACCTCCCAGTTCTCCTTCCTTGTCCCTCTCTTATGAAGATTCAGATATCTTAACAATAGAACAGGTTGGCTGGTCCCATCCAGCCTATTAATTTGCATCATCTGTGTGGAAAATCATAGACAGAGTCGACGCATGAGAAGGTAAAAGGAAGGCAGGCAACAAGGCGACAAAAGGATGTTGCGTGCAGAAGGTCAGGGATACATCTAGCACAGTGGACCTGCTTTCTGTCACTCTGTTTAGACTGTAAGCAATGCTTCAGACAATATTCAAGGCCTCTATGAGCTGACAATATGTATCTGGCATACATGTCGAATCATAGTCCCCATGCACCCAGCTTTGTGAGGACAATCGGTTATGGCGGCTCATCTCTTCCTTCGATGGAAGAGGAGAGTTGCCCTTCCCTGCGAGCTGGACGAGCGCCATGGAGGCGAGATCGTACGCCTGAAAGGCCGGAGCTGTTGCGGTACGGTCTTGGTAAGTGCTTGCCATTGGAGCCGATGGATGCTGTCCATTCATCCGTAGAGTACCCTCAGTAGGGAGAAGTCGGACCTGTAGCCGCTTGCAGAGCTGATGCTATCAGCCTCAAGGCGGCTGCCGTCGTCGAACTCGACAACGGGCTAACGATCCTTCTCAACCTCCGCTGAGAGAGAAAAAGCACTTGCAGAACCATTTGCAGAACTGCTATCAAGAGCTGAGCACTGGAAGACACAGTCATTATATTCTTATTTCTTTTCTCTCGTTCTGAAGCCTGTAATTCCCTATTTTTAAAGAATCCAGACATGGGCAGGAGAGATAGACATCAGCCTGCAGACGCAGACCGGCAACTTGAACATGCCTGGTATCGTCGGAGCTGCGGTCTTTACGCAGTACTGGTACTGGTTCCCTCTCGCTCACTTCCTCTCCCTCAGCTTTTCGCCGACGGCCCTCATCGGCGTTGACCAGAAGCTGGAAGTGCCAGTCTTCAAGTTCCACAGCAACACCAGACCGAGTCTGTTCGACTACCCACCTGAACAGCAGGTCAAGGCGGAGGAAGCGCCAGAGAAGGTCAAGACGGCCGTTCTGTCAACAACGGCACAGGCCAAGCGCCGTGCTCAGCGTCGTGAGAAGACCGCCCAACATGCCAACCTATAGATCTCTCGGCTCATGCTCCAGCCGGCTGATGTACCCCACTGTACTGTATTTGCTGAATACTTGACCCAAATAGTTAGCTGACAGTCTAAGATCTTTACAGACGTCCGCTGCCTTATCATCCATCACAGCGATCACTCCAGCATCACCAGACAGGTGATATAGTAATAGTACTAAGACAGGGACATTCCTGAAAGATACATCAACCCCGAGGGTGTGGAGATTGGTCCAGGATCTGCCGAGCCTTTTACATTAATATTTGGGGAAAAGATGATGTTATTTGATTGGGGAGTTTTGATAAAGGGTATCGATGTGGAAGGTCGCTTAGAAACATTGCTTGGGATGCTCCATGGTGCTAATGATGATCGCTCACTATATCTGTCAAGAAACACTCGTGCTCTGAAAAAAAAATGTTAAAAACAAACAGTAGACTACGCCTCTCTTCAAAACACAAGCTAAATACCTCAAACAGCTGGTATCCAAGTGCATCCATTGATATCTATCTACACCAAGCAAAGTAGGATACTATCGGTAGAGAATACCTCGAACATAAATAATGCATAAACAAGTACGCCGCTCCAGATAAAACCGCCAAACAGGAACAGAATAATGTGCTTTTTCTAATCACCGGACCCAGGACACATAGTAGATACATACACGGTTTTTAAGAGCCCCGATTTGTTTTCATGTCCTCATTTCTTTGACTTTTCGGGCGTCTTGGAAGCATCGCCCTTGCCGGGATTCTTCTGCTTCTGCTTCTTCTCCGGCTGCTGCTGCTGTTGTTCTCTCTCCTCCTTCGTCTTAGACTTCTCCTTCTTTTCGGCATTAGCTGTTGACTCTGGTTTGGAATCTTCGTCTTTCTTTTCGTTCTTCTTCTCCTCGTCCTTTTTTCCCTCATCTTTCTTCTCGTCCTTCGACTCGTCCTTGTTCTTCTTCGGGTTGTTGAGCACAGCCTTCGGGTTGAGACCCTTGCGCTTGATGCGTCTCCGCTCGGCCCGGGCAATGATCTCCGCGTCCTCCTCGTCGTCGAACGGTCCGAACTCGTCGGCAGGCGTGACGGGAACGGGCTTGCCCTCCTCGTCCGTGATGGGCATCTTGTCCACGATCTCAGCCTCGCCGTCTTCTCCACCCTCGGTGGCCGTTCCGGTGGCGGCAGCGGCCTTCTTGCTCATGTTCGGGCTTGGACCGATCTTCTTGAGCTTGCAGACGAAGAAGCCGTCGACGTTCTCGCGGTGCGGGAAGTACCGTCTCGCCAGTGTCATCTTGGGGTCAAACTGCTTGCCCATGTAGCTCTTGAAGCCCGGGCTGCCAAAGTCACCCAAGCCCGTGTCGACGATCTTCACGTTGGGGCGCTTGCGCAGCGCATACTGCACCACGGCCTCGTTCTCCTCCACTGTCACGCTACAGGTCGAGTAGACGATGTAGCCGCCGGTCTTGGAGTGGTGATCCGTCGAGTCGATTGCGGCGAGGAGAAGCTGCTTCTGCATGTGCGGGATAGCCAGGAAGTCGCGCTCCGTCTTGGAGGTTTTGACGCTGGGGTCCTTGGAGATGACACCCGTACCGGTACAAGGCGCGTCGAGTAGGACACGGTCGAAACCACCCAAGACCTTGGGGAATGCCTCCCGCGCATCCAGGTTGGTGACAATGGTGTTCTTGCACCCGAGACGGTGGATGTTGCCTATCAGACCCTTGGCACGCGCCTTGTTCGCATCGTTGGCCATCACCACACCCGTGTTCTTCATCAGCGCCGAGATGTATGTCGTCTTACCACCGGGGGCGGCAGCCATGTCGAGGATCCGCTCGTTGGGCTGAGGCGCCAGAGCCATGACGGGGAGGAACGAGGACGCCGCCTGCAGGATGTAGTGGCCGGCCAGATACTCCGGGGTGGCGCCCAGGGGCACAGGCGACTCGAACACCTGCAGACCTACTTTGGACCACTTCCCGACGGGCTCGAGCACGACTCCGCGATTGATCAGCGCCTGGGCGAGAGTACGGCGGTTCGTACGGAGCGTGTTAGTTCGAATGACGACAGGACGGGGGGTTTCGTTGGCCTCGAAGAAGGCGAACGCCTCCATGGGAGTGAAAAGGTTGAACAGCTTCTCTGCCAGGAACCGGTTGTAACCGTAGTATGTGCAGATGTCATTGAGAAGGAGGTCGATGTAGTCGGAACGCGACTTGCCCGGTTGACCCAAGTTCTGGAGATCGCCCAGGATGCGAATGGTATCCGTGATTCGGGTACGAAGCAGCTGCATGTCCGGAGCAAGGCCGGGCTTCGACGTGGCCTCGGCCTCTCCAAAGACGTCCGGACGGTCGCCCGCGATGTTGGTCTGCATGGCCGATTCCTGCAGTTCCTTCTGCGCCGCCTCCTCTTCGGCCTTCTTGGCCTCGTCCAGCTTGCGCGACAGACCTTCGATGTTGGCTCTCGTGAGCTTCTCCTCCCTGTCGGAGTCATCTTCGTCCTCGGACCACATGGTCTGCCGCGGGTGGTCGTCCTCGTCGGAGTCGAAGATGGAGCCTTCGTCGAATCGGCCAGCCTCAGATCCGCGGTCCTCCGACCCAGACTCCCCGTCTTCCTGGCTGTCCATCGATCCATCGCTGACACCGTCCAAGTCATCGAATTCGTCAGCCTCGAACTCATCGTCCATCAGGTCCTCCGCATCGTTATCCGAGCCGTCCTCGTCCTCCGAGTCGAACAGCTGGGCCTTCTTTTTCTCGGGCTTGGTCTCCTCCTTTTTCGAGGGTTTTCCCGCAGACGCCTTGGCCAACTTGGCCTCTTTCTTCCCACTGGCCACTCCATTGGCCTTTGCCTTGGGCGTCACATCCTCCTCCTCCTCGGGCTCAGCCTTGCGGCGCTTCTTGCCCGACTCCGCCTTGGCCTCCGCCTCGGCCGCCTTGCGCTTCTTGAGGAGGGTGATCTTGGACTCATCCAGCGGGGGCGGCGGGCCCTGATGCTTCAAGCGACGGCCCTTGCCCATCGTGACGGCGGTGTCGTGTGCGCGATGTTCTCTTGCTCTGTCTCTTGTCTCGATATCGCTCTGTGGGATGTAACTTTTTTTCGGCCGGCGTCGGCGTCGGCGAAACCCGCGCCGGCGGAAGGCGGTGAGCGCAGCATCAACAGCGTCACCTCCGCCAGCAGACAGACAGACAGACAACGCTGTTGATGATCTCCTCTCCTCTCTGTTCATGACTCGTGCATGATCCTTTTGACCTCCTATTGACCTCTCCCTCTTCGTCGTCCCTCTTCTCCACCCGCACCATGGCCGAGCTCGCGTTCGCCAAGTCGTTCCTCTCCGCACTGGACGCCCGCCCCGTCAAGCTGCGGGCGGACTATGTCTTCGACCCGCAGTCGATAGGGCTGCGCGTGCCGGTATGTCTCTCATCTTTGCTGTCTTGCAGCTTGAGATGCGCCTTAAGGGATCCGCTGAGACATCCACTAACTGGTGACATGCAGTACACCCTCCCGCGCCTCAACCCCGCAAAGCACCCGTCCATGCCCAAGAAATACACGACCGCCGAGCCTCCGGGAGCCGCCAAGTCCATCACCGTCCATCTCAAGTCCGCCCGCAACCCCGTGCTCGAGTTCACCGTCGACAATGCGCCCCTGTCGACCACGACGGTCGAGGACCTCAAGGACGCGGTGCAGCAGCGCGTGGTGCTCGACCCGCAGTCCGGCGCCAAGGTGCCCCTCGACAAGATCAAGATCTTGTACAAGCGCAAGCCCGTGACGGGCAAGACAATCGCCGAGGTCCTGGCTGACGAGCCGGACGCGCTGGCCGGCGGCAGGGAGGTCGAGTTCGGCGTCATGATCATGGGCGGGGCGACCGTCGTTTCGCCTGAGGCAGCAGCAGCAGCGGAGGAGAAACCAGAAGCCGGAGCACCGACCGCGCAGGAGGTCCTCCAGACAGATGCATTCTGGGATGATCTACAGCGCTTCCTGAAGCAGCGCATCAAGGATGAGGCCGAGGCCGCCAGGTTGAGGGGCGTGTTCAAGAAGGCGTGGGAGGAGGCGCGATAGCATGCGTGATTTCGGATGGAGTTTATGCCCGTTTCGGTCGTCGTAGGCCGTTTCTTGCGTTCTTCAGTAATAGGTACTTACTTAATTTACATGCCATGCCTTGCTTGACGCCCACACCTACGTGCCAGACTCGAGTCGTCCCCAACTCGCCAAGACGGATGTTGGCAAGCAGGAAAGCTAGTAAATTCCGCGTGGATGGCCGCGAAGCCTCGTAGCTGGTCTCTGGGAAGTATGCCCATCTCGCAGCAAACCAACCAACGACCCTCGAAACCTTAGCTACAGGACCGTTCGGAGAAGTGGAACAGTAGATGACCCATTTGCCGTGGATGCTCACGGCCTCCATGCTCGGTTCACAGTACTATTTAATCGGATCTGATCTATCAGCTCTTGGACCAGCTCCCCGCAATGAATCCTTCTTCCTCCTGCGTCCGCCTGCGGGGTACAGACACCTTGCCAGCAAGAGAGACACAACCAGGGAAGTAGATGGAGGGACGGAAGGGACAAAGTCAGATGTTATACACATACATATACGCCCAGAGATCGAAGCCACGCTGCAGATGCTGGTCGGAAATGATCGGAAAGGTCATAGTTGTAGACAAGCAGATCAAAGATACACACCCCCACGTTTACCATGCAAGGAGGAATACAGGATGTCTCAGAAACCAAAGTAGAACAGTACACACGTCGAGCCAAGCACCAAAGTTACAGGAAAAGCATCATCCGTCAGAATGTCAAGGGGAGTACAGACCACACCCTCTGCGATCAGACGTAAAGCCATGCAGTCACGTGCTGCGCACGGATGGGGAGAAGCGTGGACAAGGACACCGTATAGGGAAAAAAGGAGGAATGTCAGGGGAGGATAAAGGAGAGCAGAAGCACAGAGGAGAACAAGAGATAAAGGAACATATGCCGGGTACAGACACTGTTGCAAATGCTCAAATATAGGTCAACCGCTCAACCGTGCCATGCTTTTTTTTGGCCAGGAAGTGACGTAGCGGAGAACATTAGTGGGAAGAATTAAAACAGGGCTTTGTAGATCGGGAGACATCCATGGCCGCTCATGATCTGGAAAACACCTTGACAACACCGTCGCCGCCACCGCTGACAACCCACCGGCCATCTCGGCTCCAGACGACGGCGCAGACGCCCTCGCCGCGCATCAAGCGATGGCTAGTGATTTCCTGGATGCAGCTGCGCTTCTCGAGGTTCCAGAACCGCAGGCTGGCGTCATGTCCGGCCGAGACAAGCTCGCGTCCGTCAGGCGAGAGAGAGAGCGCCGAGATGGCGGCCGGGTGCGCCAACATCGTGTAGGTGCATTGACCTGGGGATTGCAGCGTTAGGGTTGCGGTATCGCAGGCAATGGGACTCGAGTAGTACTCACCACTATTGGCATCAAAGAATCGGATATATCGATCCTCGTAGCCGCTTATGATCACACCCTCCACGCCCCCACTCGAACCAGTAGCGCCATGTACGACCTCCTCCTCTGCCCGAGTCCGATTATTAGGATCCAGATTGGCCGTTCCATCAAACCCAACGGTGGTTGCAACCACGGAGTTTACGCCGGTGGACGGGGTGCCATCGTACGTCTCCAAGCTCGCCATGCCGACGATCTCCTCACCAGTCCTCGTATCGTAGACCAGAATCGACGCGTCGGTGTAGGAGACGACAAAGTTGATCCCGGCAAGCGACAGAGGGCTGATGCAGGTGGGTGCTGGAGAGTCTGACCGGATGATGTGGTGGACAAGAGTGTAGTGGAACGGCGTGTTGGTGGCCGTGCTGGGCTGCGGCGACGAGGGGAAGTTGGATCCGGACGAGATGGAGTTGGCCCGTCGACTTCCACCTGCTCGTCGCGAGCCAGACTGCGGCGAGGAGAGCTGCGGCGGCGCGCTGACAGCCCATATCAAGATCCTGCCGTCTGCGGCGCCCGACGCCAGCAGGATCCGATCGGGCCCTCCGTAGTGACTGGATCGATCGCCAAACACAGAGCCTGCAGTGCCGGGGAGCACGCAGAGTCCCCATACGGCATCCGTGTGCCCGTCCAACGTCGCCTTGGGATCAACTCGCCCTCGTTCCCAAACGCGCACGCTCGCATCCTGGCCGCCAGAGAACACCCAGCCGTCGCCCAGCGCGCGGCCACCGCTGGAGAAGTTCTGAGCTGGGGGACACGCTGCCAGCGAGGTTACCGCCCCGACATGTCCGCGATGGGTGAAGTAAGCGGAAACGTCCAGGTCGCTGCCGGAAGTACTGCTGTGAGATCCGTAAGACGCCGGGATGATCCACCGTTTGATGGTCCCGTCGTCACTGCAGGTACAGATTTCCGGCTCGGATGGGCTGCCACCGCCGGTGAAGATCACAGCGCGGACCACATCCAGATGACCCCTGAGCGCAAAGCGAACCCTGAAGTTGGAGTCTTTCTTCTGGGAGGCCGCTCCACCGGCCTCTTTGGCATCGGCACCGGCATCGCCTTTCTTCTTGGAACCGGAGCCCTTTCTCTTGTGGGAGCCCGATCCACCGCGAGGAGGTGACTTGGAGGCCAGGAAGTTGGCATTTGGGAAAGCATCTGTATCCGGTCGGTGGGGGGGCACCACTTCAGCGTGAGACTTGGGCGCCGGCGGATCGTCGAAGTTCCAGCCATCCGAGTCCTCCGCGGCGTCATCTGCCGTCTTCTCATGCCTGGTGTCCTCCTTGGTCGATATCTGCCTTCCATACCCGTCAAACGCGTGCTTCATCGAGTCTGCACGCTCGTCTGCCGGATGGTCAAACGTCTGTTTCCGGTTGTCAATCGAGGAAAGAAGGGATTGCTGCGGGTCAGAGCCCCTCCGGTCCATCATTTCTCTCGAGGCGGAAGGAGGGTTGGCTTGGTTGTGCGTGCGTGCCATCCCAGCGTTCTCGGGGTAATTGGGTCCCGTGGATTGATGGTTCTGCGCCATCATGTTGTTCTGCTGCTGCTGTTGCTTCTGGCGCTGCTGCTGCAGGTACGCCTCCTCGAAGCTCTGCTGTGGCATCTGCTGGTTCCCATACATGTTGGGCATATCCTGCTCATTGAGATCCGGCGGCGGGTGGGACGTGGGGAGGACATGATACGCGATCTCCTGTGCGCACTTGTTGAGGAACACCCTCGACTTCTCCCGTTCCGTGTCGTGTCGGAAGTCGTGCTGGCCGGGGTCGTCGAGCTCAGGGTCGACATCAAGGAAGCCAGGCTGTGATCTGGAATGTTGTGCTGAACGTTGGATCAGTGCACGTCCACCCACTCCCGTGATCTGCAATCGCAATACATACGCTTCGGTAGAGATTTCAGGTTCTCCTTGGCGATCTCCTTGGGATCCTTGAGGAGGTCATCGATCGGTTCACCGTTGGTGAGCCTCCTGACCTTCTCGCGCTCCCTCTTCAACGCCATCTCCAGCAGCTTGATATGCTTCCCCAGGGATTCCTGCAGACGCTTGCTCGTCCGGACGTCACCTTCCAGCCGGCCGATGCGGGACTTCATCTCCGCGCGCTCAATCTCCCACGCGTTGCGGTCTCGTTCGTGCCGGTGCCATTCCGTCTGGAGGAAGCGCATGACGCCTAGGAAAACAAATCGACCGTTAGCCCAGATGCGCAGCCGTCGTGATGGCGATGCTCGCAACACCCACCCTGCAGCGTGTACTCCGTCCCCTGAGGCTGCCCGCCATTTGGAGCCCCGTCACCCGCACCCCCAGGAATCCCTCCACTTCCAGCCATGGCAGAGGGAGACTGCCAGGCCATGCGGGATCACGCAGTCGAGCGGGCGATCAGACAACCGGGAAGGCACCAGCGTGTGTGGTGGGGGGAGATGCCAGCTCCGGTGTGACCTCGAATGCCGGGGTTGAGTTGACTCGGTCTTTCGCCAAGTGTGAGCGGGTCAAAGCGTCAACAGGCGTAGCGAGCAGGGACCCAAGAAGCCTCTGCCCTAGCAGAGGGACTGGGCTCGCGGAACGAGGGCGAGGGGAGAGGGAGGACTCAGCGGAGCGGAGGGAGAACAGGAGGAAGCGGACGAGGTTGTTCCACCTGGCGACGGAGAGCGTCGAGGTCGTCGGCGCCGCCCGCTGCCGCGCCCGAGCCGCGCGATCCTGGACATACGTCCACAACAATAACATATCTTTTTATTTATCTCTACAGATAAGATAGAGTCCTTGTTAAGCATCAGCTCCGGTCAGCAACTCTCTCGCAAGCTGAGCAGGTACCCGTGTCGTGTCCCATGCTCGTGGCGTCAAACGCGGCTAGCTCCGTTTCTATATATATATATATATACATCTGTCTCCAATATATTAAACGAGGTGTATCTGTTACTAACAGTACAAGTCATCGATATAATGACACCCTTTTTGGTAACCAGAATACTGTACAGGTCATCACTCGTCAAGGACATGCAATATACAGTAAAACTCCGTTAAAACTCCAGCTCCTCAACCTCCATCCCGCACTCGACGCACTTCTTCACCCCCATCCCCGTCTCCGGGTCTTCCACCGCGCGGCCCCATTGATGGACATGGCGCCCGCCGCCTCCCAGGTCGTCGCCAAAGTTGCCTCCGGCCGGGCCCTTGCGGTTGCGCCGGTAGGCCTCCACCATCGTCCGCTTCTTCAGGTCCTCCAGCTTCGACCTGAACTTGGCCTCCCGGCGCCGCTTCTTCTCGCTCTCTCGCCGCTCAAACTCGGCGTCCAGCGCCTCCGGGGACCCCCACTTCTTGGGGGAGAAGGCGTACTCCTCCACCTGGTACCGGAGGAAGAGCATCATGTTGTTCCAGGTAGCCTTGTGGGGGTTGGGTCGCTCCATGCGCGGCAGGAGCTCTTCGTCTCTCAGCTCCGCTGTAGATAAACAATGTATCAGCATCCATCTGCAACGCTCCAGATCAGATCTCTCTGCAAGAGGAGAGACGCTTACCGTCCGTCAGGAGGTAGTCTTCCTTGACCTCCGTCTTCGTAAGCAGGCTGTACTTCTCCGGATACTTCTGCTTGCACCCGCTGCACACGCAGCACTTGAACGTCTCCTCCCACTTCCAGTCGATCTCCAGGCTGCCGCACTCGCGGCAGGTCTTCCGGGTGCTGGGGTCGTCCAGCACGCTGAGCCCCGGCTCGAAGGGTCCCGCCCTGTCGCGCCGCAGCGACTTGAGCAGCTGCTGTTTCTCCCACTCCTCCTGCGTCATGTGCGGCGGCTTCTGCTCCGACTTGTCATCCCACCCGTGCAGCGCCTTGTTGTGTGGGTCGTCCTCTTGCGTGAGGAAGCCGCCCTTCGTGTCGGTCATCTTGCTGAAGTCGTAGTCGACGTACCTTGCGAAGTTGCGCGCCGGCCGGATTGCGTCCAGCGGCCGATCCGTGGCCGTCGCATTGTGGGCACGTCCATCGCGAGATGAAGCAGGGGTGTCGGATGCCGTCATGGCCACGAAGGATCGTTTTACTCCTGCGACGGGCTGGCCGGTTGCTGTAGAACGTGCGGCCGCGGCGGCCTTCTGGGCCTCTTCTGCTTCTCGTTGCTCACGTATCGCCTTGGCTTTCATGCGGTTGACTTCCTGCCGATATCACGCACAGGTCAGTCAGCTCGTTGGTGAAAGGCGCTCTGATCCTCATCTCCTCACTTACTATCCGTCGTTGCTGCTCCGGAGTCAGAGGGCCGCGAGGCAGCGCGCCGGAGCTGGACGCCTCGGGCTGCCCAGGCGGGGTGGACGGGCGCTGCGCGTCCATCCTGGCAGAGACAGAGACGGGCTGCTTGAAGGGGTCTCTGTTAGGAGGGCAGCGGCTGTTGCTGCTGTTCTGTGCTGCCCGTTGATCCAGAGTCGCGATCGATGGATCGATCCCAACGGGAGTCTTGGCGGACCGCGGGCTCCGTCGCCCGGCGGAGAGCAACGCCGCCACCGCGCGCGTCCTTCGACATCCCAGCACGCTCCGTCGCTGGACAGGACGAGAGAAGGAGACGGGCTTGAAGTTACTCTTTGAGGAGGCAGGATCGGGTTGTCTTGTCACTCCTGGGCATCGCCCCCTCGTGCCTCTCCGTCTCGGATTCCAATGTTGCTGAAGCAAGAACACCAAGTCTACAGCAGACATCGCGAACAGATACGATATCTCGATGTACAGGACACGCGCAGGAAGCAGTATCCTTGTTCCTCGTCCGCAATACTTTCTCGGGGCACTGTGGATTGTTCCTCTCCCGTGACAGACAGATCTCCTGACGACCGTCTCTCAGCCGTCCTGATGCCACCTCCGCCAGTGGGTGTCAGATGAATTACGAGAAGAACTCCGCATATCGGTTGCTTCATGTCGATTGAGATCCAACCCTGGCAAAGTACTTGTTTCCAGATCCTGCTCTGTTGATCCTGATTTGCTGCAGTGTAGTACTCCACAATGTTCTGTGCTGTACTACGCTTCTGGGTAGATGTGTCAACACATATACTGCGGGATTTTCTTTCTTAAATGTTGAGAAATGGACCTTGTTTAGGATCCAGTCTATGTATTATTGTTGCATTAGCTTTCGTTGCAGAAGAGGAAGCAAGATGCCATCCCCGCAGAGACCTTGGACATGCAGACCTAGCGCCATGGAATGACCAACCTCTCACGATAAGATGGGTTTCAACGACTTCCTCGCATCTTTGGAAGAACAGATGGGCGGCGAATATGGCGATCACCTGTGTTGATAAGTTGATACCGGTTGATCTGGGCGTCAGGCAAGCTCCAGTCCTTGGCGCGGCGCATCTTATCAGTCCGCATCTATCGCTCACCACCGTCAACGCAACCCCCGTCTCTTGGCAACGCTCCGAAGGGAAGGACTTGGAGATCCGCGACATCTCGCCCAATTGCTGCCCCCTCGTGTTATCGGACAACAGAGACATCGCGCCGCTCCAGAGGATTATCTGGCCTCCGGGCAAACCGCCATGGGCTTCCAGGACGCTTAAGAAGCCCATGCAGGAACGATTCTGCCTCTGATCGTCTGTCAGATCAGACTGTATTGACCATGGCAATCGAGAAGCTGGAAACCGTTAAGCAGCCAGCAGCTACTCAGGAACAGGTTCCCTTTGCGGACCCGACCGTGGAGGACTCCAAGTATGGACACACGAAGCGAGGGTTGAAGTCGCGCCATGTCCAGCTCATGGCAATCGGCAGCAGCGTCGGGACCGGTCTGTTCGTTGGCATTGGCGCGAGCTTGTCGAGGGCAGGACCTCTTTCCGTCTTCCTGGCCTATACTCTCTACTCGTGTTTCTTTATCTGGCCCGTCAACATGGCCGTGGCGGAGCTGGTGACGTTCCTGCCGATCCGACGGGGTATCTTCGAGTTTGCAAATCGATACATCGATCCAGCGGTTGGGTTTGCCTTTGGCTGGGCGTACTTCTACGCTGCGGCGATGCTCTTCTGCACGGAGCTGTCGTCTGTCGCAACCGTGATGGGCTACTGGGACACGACGACCAACGCGGCCGTCTGGATCGCCATGGCTCTTGTCGTCTGCTTGCTGTTGAATATCTTCGCGGTCAAGTACGCACGCCATTCAATACTGGGAAATGCCTCTGACACAACACAGATACTACGGCGAAAGCGAGTTCATCTTCTCCTCGACCAAGGCGCTCCTCATTATCGGCTTGGTTCTGCTGACCTTCATCACGATGGTCGGCGGCAACCCAAAACACGACGCGTACGGATTCAGGCATTGGAAGCACGGCAACGCAATGCACGAATACTACGCGACCGGAGCTTTGGGACGCTTCCTGGGCTGGTGGACATGCATGCGGTATGCCGCATTCTCGGTCGGCGGGCCAGATGTGATCGCTCTGTCTGCGGGAGAGATCATAGATCCTCGCCACACGATTCCCAGAATGGCACAACTCGTCTTCTACCGAGTGTGCGGCTTCTACATTGTCGGTGTCCTCGCTGTCGGCATCATCTGCTCTAGCCGCGACGGCCGCTTGCTCGGGGCTTTAGATTCCGGCTCTGTGGGATCTGCAGCGTCTCCATGGGTCATTGGCATCACGAACCTCGGAATCGACGGCCTTGCTGGCTTCATCAACTTCCTGATCTTGACGTCCGGATGGAGCTGCGGAAACGCATTCCTGTATACCTCTTCGAGGACTCTATACGCACTTGCGCTCGAAGGCCAAGCCCCGAAGTTCCTGCGCAAGTGCACGAGGAGCGGAATTCCGATCTACTGCGTGTTGGCAGTTGCTCTCATCGGCTGCGTCACCTTCATGGTGTCCAGCACCACATCAGCGACCGTCTTCGAGTGGTTCGTCGGGCTGTCCACCTGCGCAATCCTCATCGTCTACATCCTGATGATGGTGATCTGGGTTGGTTTCTATAAATCCCTCAAAGCGCAAGGCCTGAGCCGCGACCGTCTCCCGTGGAAAGCACCGCTCATGCCATACGGATGCTACGTCGGCATCGCTCTGGGCCTGCTGCTGCTGATCTTCCTGGGCTTCGATGTCTTCGTCCCGTGGGGCACTCAGGGGTTCGTCACGACTTACTTTGGCATCGCCTACGTTGCCGTTCTGTTCTTGTTCTGGAAGGGATACAAGCGAACCAGGTTCGTCGACTTTAAGGAGGTCGACATCTTCGCCGGAAAGGCGGAGATTGACGAGGAGTGCAGGGTCTGGGACGAGGAACCGGCAGACCGGAAAATCGAGGGGAGCTTCATCAAACGCTGCTGGGAGCGTATCTGGTAGCGTTAGAACAGTAGTCTTGGAGACTGTCACGATGCCGGTTTAAGGAATTATCTTATATAGTGAGATTTCTATGACACTGTACCTAGGATGAATGCTATATTGCACAATGAGGCTGTATGTGTATGTCCAGTATATGCTTCTCGCTCCAAACCCTCAAAACCTATCATTGGACTAATATTCTACCTCACAAGTATGATTCTGCAGCCTGATGGTCATTTACTAGCTCCCAATGATCCTCCAGATCTCTCTTGTCGTAGTATTCGTCATTCTCAGCACATGTCCTAGCCATCCGACTAGGTACAGTACATGTTCTTCAGGCTCTTGGTCCTTTCGTCGTTTTTTTTCCCAAATTTCACGACTTCCAGATGACCTTGAGATTTTAGACGATGGGGTTCCGTCCTCCAAAAGAGACCAGTGGCAGATGGTTAATTGCGTTGCAGACGGCTGAAGGGATCATTACCTGCCGGACACGTTATCACATGCGGTATGCTCATGATTATGATGACGATGATAGCGGTGGTGGCTGCCATATACTTGAATCATGTCCCTGCGCAAGTTCCTCACGTCTTTCCATCTCCCCCTCTCACCGGCTCAGGTGTCATTGATCCCCAGACACATTTTACTAGTCGTGAAGAGTTTCATGAACCTGGCTCTGAGTGATCTTTCCCCATCTCCTTGAGTCGCAGCTGTCGCAAGCGCTGGTCACACATCTTTACTTTAGCTTCAGCTTCCGACCCCTGATCTGTTCAAATAGAGCCCTTTGTCTCCTTCACGGTCTCCTTCCACTCAGCTTCTGTATGCACTGTACATACCGCCAGTGTCTCTCTTCCGTGGACCCGATGCCATCTTCCAGCCGGCTCCCGAGAGATGCTGACCTCGCCAGGGTTTAGTTTTACTCCGGCGAAATAGGGTTTGTCTTGAGGGCGTTTCTGATCTCCTTCGCCGGGTTTCGTGCTGAGCCATGTGCCTAGAAAGCAGGTCGTTAGAATCGTTATAATGTGCTGTATTAACAAGAAGAGAGCAGAGGGCAGGTGTATACTGACCATTTTGTCTTTCTGTGTGTTTTCTGTGTGTTTGTATCCCGCGTCATTGCGGTCTTTCTCTTGACATTTGTGTACAAACGCCGTATGTACAATTGTCTCCCCAAATCGCAGATGAAGAATCGAAATCCAAGATTCAAGGAGCGTATTGCGGGATAAGAAAGGGGGGGGGGGGGTCAGCAGAACTGTTCTGCCATATCCACTAACTACAACGTAGTCACAGAAAGACTTGGTCTCCTTGTTTAAATGTACACAAAAATCAATAATAAGTTTAACAAAATAAAAACATAAAAAAGCAAGGAAACTGGTCAATATCTATAATATCCATGTCATTCTCCCGAGACTGCACCGCGTGCCGCGGTTGCAATAATCTCCCCCCCCCCCTCTCCCCGAACATAACTGATAGCCTAGAACGGCATATTCGCATTCAGGACCATCTCTCCCACTCTCCGGAGGCGGACCTCGATTGCCCCTTTGTCGTTAGAACGCTGAACTGAAGCTCGCTGTTGGCAGTCTTGAGCTTAGCGCAGCACTACCATTAACAGGATCCACGGTCCCTTTCATACAGCTTGCCACAGTAGGCACCTCTGTTGACGTCAGCCTTATTACCCGCTCTCTGAATCTCGGCATCTGTGTTTTCCAGAAGGGGTTGATCTCCTGAAGCTGAGTCTTGAGGGTTGAGACTCGGTGAGCTGAGTAACAGAGCGGAGCCTTGTTTCTAGGCTTGCAGCGATTTAGATCTTTGCCTCATGGTCCTCCTTTGCTACTGTTTAGTTCAGTCGACTAGGTCGCTCGAAAATGTTAAAGAAACAAAAGCCAGAGAAGGTGAGGAATCACCCAAAAAAAGGGAAAAAAAATCTGTAAGACTTCCTCCCCGATGTTAGGTTTCAGTGAACCGTTTTGTTTCCAATGACAAAATTTCATCAGGAAATCCATGCGATTCCACTGTCATATACATTCAATCTTGAAAATTTTCAAGCAAGACACTCGAAGTTGTAAACAAGTTAATTGAAGCCAACATGACCCCCGGACCTTGTTGTGAATCGAGTTTTGTTTCGATAGCAAAGAGAACTCCATATCCAGTTCTAACCAGTCACTTGGAAATGTCACGATTCAGAGCGAGCTTGCCCTCTGACCAGCCGCTTTCATTGACGCACACTAGGCATTCCGATTATATACCAGGTGTCGGTGGTCCATCTACTTTTAGTTCCGTCCTGAAGGGCGTACTGAACTGAATCGTGTAATTTCGTCGGCATAAATGCGATGAGTGTCTCTTTCTTGGAGCTGCATCTGCATGATCTCCTCAGCATTGGCATTAATTAATTATCCAGTCATAGGTTGCTGCATAGCGATATATCCCTGCGGACCGATGCATATTCAGAAGCCTCTGGAATGAGACTGGCAGAAGTCTTCATAAGAAATGCAGCCCCAGTGAGTACTTTTATGTCCTCTGAAAGGAAGAATGCTGTGGTCTAGCAAATAATGTCTGGCAGGTTCGAGATATTGATGCTGGAAGGGAGACATGCCAGCAACCAATAATCAAGACAACCTCCAAGATGTTAACTCATTCCTTCTCAAAGAATCAATGACAGCTTACTAGAGGATTCCGCTGCCTGTATATAAGCTCCAAGAAGAAGAGGCTGTATTAGGGATATCAGAAGCCTTTATAGGAGAGGACGAAAAAGGAGCACTCGCATAGCTCTAAGAAGATGCTTAGCTGCGCTATTTCTTTAAATGAGGACAACGAAAGATTTTATCAAATTCAGCAGTAAGGCGCAGAAGCATCTGCAATGTGCTCCTGTTCCAGGAATACCGCGAGTGCACATCGGCAGATATAGGACTTGAATCTCTCCTCTTGATAATGCTAGTAGTCTTGATGCGCAAAAAATGCCAAGTAAAAAGATACTCTCTGATGCTCAGCATCCCTAGTTGAGTTTTCAGATAGTGCAGTATGCTTTATAATAAAGATCTTTTAAAAATCGAATGGCCCGGTCGCTTTAGAAAGATCATCTCCTCATAGATTGTGAAGAATCCGTACGCGATTTCAAGGGACAGCTATGTATGGTAGGAGTCATGCACAGGGACTGGCATTATAATAATTTGGAGTGTCAACATAACAGAGTTATAGATAATTTTCGATTAATATAACTGATAAGATAGGATCAGCTTCTCATATGCATAGATAAAATGAAAAACAATACTAATCAGGGAACAACTCAGCCCATTTGAAATCATCCTGACAGCAGCTGGCTGACTGCAGGTAATTTGCCAACTGTAATCTTTCACTTCAGATGATAATTCAAATGATTGTCAATGTGTAATTTCTGACTTATCCTTTATGCTTTTTACAAAGGCTCGGAATGGATAGAACTGGTTGAAGAATCTCTTTGCCGTTTTAAAATTGTCCGAGACTCCATACCGCTGAAGATCCAGGAATGCTCTGTTCTCAGGCCCTGGGAATAATGCTTAGAGAAGTGAGGCTGCGGAAATATACATGCAGTAAAGCTGGATGAATATAGAACAGCCAGAAAGGAGAGAGACACGAACGTCAGACCAACTGCTCTAAAAAAGAACTGTATCCCTATGGCAAGCATTCAAGACAGTGCTTGATTCTGTCTTTTTTGCTGTGCTATAATCTCCTTCTTGGACAATAGATCTAGTGGAACGCTAAATGGAAGTGAACAAGATGAAGCATTTCTGCATATGTTGTGAGCTCCACAATGTGCACACAATCTTTCCGAATATCTAGCTTATTAGAATTGACAGTGTCGAAACGCACATAAAAAGCAGTCCTTTCTTCCACTTAAGATGCTATGAATCGAGATCTAACCTTCTCATTATCACGATCGTCGACCGGTCTGTACTGTGTGAGAACACCATCAATATATCAAATGTTAAAATTGTGAGATATCTGTTGCAGCCTCCTAATACATATTACGTTGAAAAAGGAACATCGTAATTTTTTGCGGCTGTGATTGTATGAGTGTAATTCAACCTTGTTTATAGGGAAGTAAGAGAGAATTACCAAAATATTTGTGACAGTCATATGGGGGATATTTATGAAGTCATGCAGGGAAGTATATAGCAGAAGAAAGTTTGATTCAGAGAGTAAACTGTGGATAGGAAGTACAGTATAATCTAATGTCTCTCAAACAGGGTCTGTTCTCAACTAGCCAAGTATACAAGCAGACAGATTGCAGAGAAAGATAGGTTACAGTCATTAAGCTGAAACTGTGAAGTATGGTCCTACTTCCTGTTGGAAGTGTAGCATATATTTCTCAGCTTATAGATACATTGTATGCATATCATACTATATCGCCTCTCGCGGCAAAATAGCAGTATTGGTGTAATCCAACTACAATAAGCAGGATCAACTGTGTAGATAATTGTACCAAATAGTGATGGTTCTGTCCGCCTGCCCTGAAGGTTTCAACATGTGGACAGCAGCTGAATTCAGGACATTCATGTATCCTTAAGATTTATTCTCATAAAGTCCAAGTTCTTGTCTTGTTTTTCCCTACATCACTACTAAAAGACTTCACAGCAGGATCTTCCGGGGCTCAAGGTCAACACATTCTGCTCTACGGCATGTTATATCTGCAGATGTGCTGGGAGTGGCTATCGTTTCTGCATCCATTTGTGTTCGTTGCTTTCTGTTACCAAGCTTCTATATCCGATCATCAGCTTAAACTAGGTTGTTTGATTCTAGCCTTGTGACCCTGATTGTAGTCCGAGAGAACTACAGTTATATGGACAACTTCTATCATTTTCACTTATCACCTTCTACGTTTGTTATCGGATATTTTCAAGTCTACAAGAACAAGGAAACTCTTTGGCAGTCTTAAAAAGACTTCAATTGGCTTGTCTATATACTAATGGTTCGACAGTGGCTCAGCACAGACTATGGAACCCAGTCCGAGCCGAAGACGTTGACAGAAAAATCAAAACCCTTCCTCCACTGACCATTCTCGTTTATCTATGTGCACATCTAGCTCACATCCAAGATGTGAAAGACGAGTGGATCACCTCTCAGACGGTGCTCCGGTCGCGGTTGTAGTCCCGGTGGTAGCTGGTGCCCGTGTTGGGATTGTCGTATTCCTTGTGGACCCGCTGGCTGCCGTCGTACTGGTCCGTGTCGACGTCCCGGTGGTAGTAGCGGCCGGAGTCGTCCATCCGTTCGCGGTGATGCCGACGAGTGCCGTCGGTGTTGTAGTCTAGATGCTGGTCATAGGCGCCCGTAGTCGGGTTGTAGGTGGTACCGCCAGCTCCGGTCGTATCGTAGCTCGTGCCCGCGGTTGTACCGTAGCCAGTGGTTCCGTAACCCGTGGTTCCGTAACCTGTGGTGCCGTAGCCAGTCGTGCCATAGCCCGTCGTACCACCGTATCCAGTAGTGCCGTAGCCCGTAGTGCCATAGCCTGTGGTATCCGTGGTGCCATAGCCCGTTGTTCCGTAAGTTCCACCGTACGTGGTGGAGGGAGAGGTGGTGCCGTAGCGGTTGGTGCCAGTGTAGTCAGTCATGGTGATGGTGTTTGTGTCGTAGCGCGAAGACGCTCAGAAACTTTTTTTGCAGGTTTTTTCGTTTCTTGTGCTTTTTCTCGGCGTTTGTGAATCTGTTTCGCAGAACGCAACAGAATCTTTTTGGAGTATTCGTCTTTATGTGATCGTTATCCGATCCTTATACTCGCTTGAGATCTGAACTGAATCTGGCCCTCGAAATGTTCGTCCTTCTCCGCGTTTATATTGTCCCTGGTGGCGCGGAGATCCCAGGACCATGATCCCCTCTGACATCATTCTCGCGTGCCGCGGCGGCGAACCAGACGGGCGTCACTGGCTGGAAAAAAGCTTGGGTTTGATGCATTTCTTGGGCCGTTCCGCGCGGGTGCGAGATTCCAGCCATTGCGGTCCGCAGCGGATGATGTTCTCGGCGGCGACGGTGGAGAGGGCTGATGTCGTTGTCGAGATGGGCCACCACCGCCCTTGCCCCCAGCCACGATGGCGCTGTTCGCGTGCCTTCGAAGATGCCGAGAATGGAGACGGTGTGCGTTCTTGAGATGTGCTACGCATTTCTAGAGACGATCAGCGCGTCGCTCTCCAGTTCTCGCCGCCTGTGGAGGTTCATCATAGAATGCATCCTTACGTTTCTCGCAGCTCCTGACGCTTACTCTTCAGCACCGAAGCCGTTTCTGCTATTTGCCCCAGATTCTATGTGGCCAGAAGAACTTTAAGCTGACGAGGCAGAGATCAGGGGACGGTGGATGGTTTATAGCAGAATGTCTGTAGCGTGAAGGATCGAGAAACACGCTGCTTGACGAGTGATGACCGATAACCCGAGGTCGATGAAAAGGTTCATAGAAGAGAGTTTAGCTGGATACCATTACCACCATGCTCCGCAGTAGAGTTAAAATTGTATCTTTTCCCGCTGGATGCACCGTGACAGTCCTCCACTGCCACTCGTCTTTGTGTTAGAGTTAAGTCCGATCGAGCCAAGTTCCAAAGTGCTCTACAAAGTTGACTTACCGAACCAATTCTGCGGGGAACCGCTACTCAAAAAGAGAGATGGAGCATCCATTATTTGAAACAGCCGAATGACGTCCTAACATTCGAGATAGAAAGTCCTATTCCATAGGTCCAGAATGCTAGAGATGAGTCAACTGCAGCCGACAAAGAAACTGATGCATCAGGTGATGCTCTCGGGCCCAGATGCTCGCTCCTCTTGTTCCGCAAGGCAGCTTCATAGCGGCCACCGCTTCTCCTCTCCATGGAATATATACCGGAGCCTGCAACTCGAAAGCTGCCAAGCTGAGGTGCGGTATGGTAGTTCCCTCTCCTCTGTTATAAATATTAGTCTTGACGGTTGTATGTGACTGTTCCTTCAGACATATGAACGAAAACAAGACCTCTATTTTCACATATATTTGTTCCTTATAGGGTCCAAACAAGGAGGCAAAATGCGCAATTCTCCTATCTCTATCGTAGAAAGAGTAGAGTAGTGTTATTAGGCTACATGAGCCCAAAGCGCCATTTTTCTACACTTCAAAGTCTGTGTGTCATGAATTGCTGAGACCCGCAGAGGCGCTCATACGCCCCAGCAGGACATAGCAGAGCGTTTGCTATGTTCCGCCTGTTGGAGAAGATCCGATGTCTTTCCACGGACAGCATGGGAGGCCTTCGAGACGCGCATAGAGTTCGTTTGTCAGGCGGACAGGGAGGAGAATCCTTGCCATGGAATAACCTTCCTGGGCATGAACTTCAGATAACGCGATTGTAACCTGATAGAGCCGAGTCTATCAAGAACAGGGCGCAGGCCAGCACCTGAATATTAATTATAATCCGCGAGCGTACCTTTTCCGGACTCATCAAATAAGGTTGCTGCTCGTCTGATAGGTTTCACCGGTACACGCAGGCCTTGTCTGATCTTCTGCGACTGCCCACGAAACCGGTGTTCTCATGAGCCTCTGGTTCCTCTTCTCTCTCCTGTCCGTACAGCACCTCGCAGACGCCACCAACAGGGATGTCCATGACAGCATCTGTCCCTTCGCTCCAGATCTCTTTCCAATTCAGCTTGCGACTCTGCGCCCCCATCGTCTGGTAGGTGGTCGCACCGGGTTTCATTTTCTCCGAACCTCCGGGGCGTCGCCGCCCCTTGCCATCAATGACGGCAATGTTCGCAGCCTCGTCCACGATGTTCTCGATACTGTTCATCGGGAGGGTCAGGTAGCCCGTATTGTACGCCGCCAGGGCAACGTAGATATACACAATAGTCATGACGAGGAAAGACGGAATGGCGAGGGACCACCAGCGGTTGGGATAGTAGTAGATTCCAAGCTGGTGGAGGAAGGGAGACGGGAGATACGACCAGAGGATGTAGATCACTGCGCGACACGGTCAGCGTGCTGCCCATCCGCAATCCTGGAGCGGGAACGGTCAACTTACAGAAAGCGAGGGAAGAGGCTAGGTACAAAACGAAGCCATAATACTCGTAGGTAGGAACCTTGGGGCTTGCCCTGGGAACTGTCGTCGCCGTTCTCGCAGACTTCGCGACGGCGGCCTCGGTGTCGTTGGGCGTTTCCACGTCGGAGCTATCCGGGGTGGTTGGCCGCGAGGTGGTCGTCGAGAAGGGAGGCCGCAGCAGAGACGTCAGAGAGGGAGACGGCGGCAACGGGGTCGGCGGTCTGTTGTAGAATGGAGGCGCAAAAGCATTGGGGCCGTGGAGGGAGCTCGTCGACCGCAGGAACGGGCGACGCATCGCGATGTCGCCGTCGTCCTCCGATTCGGACGAGTCCTCGGACGACGCATTGTCGAGCGAGTAGTGGGACTGGAAGTCTGCGTCGTCCTCCACCTCGACATCGTCATACCCCGGAGACGCCAGAGTCTCGTCGTCGTGAGACTCGTCGGGCACGCGCGGCGGCGCTGTCTGCAGATCCTCCGCTGCCAGGCGCGGGAACGGCTGGTTCGCATCAAAGGAGGAAAAGCGCTGCGGGGAGTCCGGGGAGTCCGGGCCCTCGTACATCGCGTCAGGCTGTCCGTCGCTCTGGACCGGCATCGTGAAGGACGGCGACGTGGTCGACAAAGCAGTGTCGATGTCGGTGCAGGAAACGGTCAAGTATACTGCCGCGCTTCACCGCCCGGCGCACCGCCAGCCGAGCATCCAGACCACTGCTAACGTAAACGGACAGCGAGCGGTCCGGGACAGCGAGCGGTCCGGCTCCTCGAAAAATCAACGCACTAAATATTGAAGCTTTAATTGCAACGAAATTCGATCTATTTGACTATATACAGAAAGCCCCCTATATACTAGGGCATTTAAGCCGATTATGACCCGTTTTATTACAATTACTACATCTTGGATCCCTACGTGGCGGCCTAGATGACAATGCCTGCGCCTGCGCCTGCTCCTGTTGATCACGTTCCTCATTAAGTTGCTGTCCTTCCATGCCTGTTAAACTTCCACCGGTTTGAATAAAGCGTCTTGTTATCTCTTTCTTCCTTTTTTGACGTTGATTTGAAGCACGAAGCTGATTGACTTCTTGTTGTAATAGGATGATGTTCTGCATTGTGACCTCCGTGCTTTTAATCACCTTATCCACCGCCTGATCCACTATTGACGGAGATATTTGATTTTTTTGATTCCGGAGACGTTGAATTCGCTTCTTTTGTTGATCCAGTTGATGCATATTAGCTGGTGTCTTTCCTGGATTAAAAGACTGGTTGCTATGTCCTGTTGACGGCGGTGTTGGTGTTTTCAGTTTAATATGAAGCTTCGAAAGCACTCTATTAGGCGATAGTGGAACCAGGCCAGTTGCAGCAAATCCGCTTTGAATATTTGATGCTGATAAAGCCTGTCGATGGACTGTAGGATAGATATATAGAAAATCTTCCTTGCTAATGGCATGGACACCATTCTTCATCATCTCTGCAATCTTCTGGCCATACAGACATTTTAATGGCGAGAAACAGCTCACATCCAATGGT
>Ga0207841_1000142_pt1 | contig 68485 bp, 65 predicted proteins | sample HigsolmetaGSP18D_FD_184846 | JGI IMG/M metagenome (GOLD analysis project Ga0207841, IMG submission 184846) | High solid enriched microbial communities from the Joint BioEnergy Institute, USA - SP1-8-D (SPAdes) | ecosystem: Engineered > Bioreactor > SSF (Solid state fermentation) > Aerobic >... | reverse complement strand
CCCACCTCCCCCCCACCCCACAGCTATAGCTTACAGTTATGTTATACTCCTGGGCACCTTTCTCCGGTGAAAGAAAGCAATTAGCTGAGACAGACAGACTGTGACGGTGACGGTGACGGTAACAGAGCCATCCATCCAGCTCCCGAGACAGGTGACAGGACGGACATTGACAGACATTATTATTATTATTAACAGGCAGCTTCAGCATCAACATCTATCCGTCCATCTGTCTGTCACTGTTTGGATTGCCCGTCACTGTTCAGTCTGCAAGGGAGGGAAGGGAGGGAGTGACAGACCGCATGCACCATCCTGCTGGTGATTCATAGATAGGAATCCGTGCGTGAATTCTGGCTGCCAGTGAAGGTATAAATATCCCCTTCTTCTTGCTCCTGGTCCTGGTTTTTCTTTTTTTCTTCTTTGTTGATTACATGCCATGGCTGTCTCTTGTCGAGCGAGCAAGCAGGCAGGCAAGTCTCCCATTCCAAGCGGGCCCTGCCCGGTCTTCTATATAACTTCAAAGTTCCCTGGGAAAAGCTGCCTACCTACATCACACGCAACATCTTCTTGAACTTTATTCACTTTCTCAAGTCGAGTATATTATCTCTCCGGTCAGTCCAGTCCAGTATGTACTGTACGATCCATCCTCTACGGTGATGGTGATTCATCCATCCATCCATCCATCCATCCATATACTCTTCCTCTGCTGATCGTTTATCTGTTTCAGAGACAGACCTGCCCAGCAATAGTGTATATACACTACTGCTACTTCTTTTGCTTTCTTTCGGACATCGCCTGTGATATGAAATGATGCAGGGCCGGGTAAGATCGAATCAGGTCCCTCCGCCATACGATATGATATACATCTATATTTATAATATTACGTGCTTCGTCCCGCTGCTTCATAATCATGATCATCAGCATGTTCAGCACAGCATAGCACAGCACAGCGACAGGCACTCCGTTCTTTCTTCCTTTCTGGGGATGGGGATGTCTCCCTGGGCTATACACATTCGTGATGTTTGTTGGCCCAGGACCAACGGGACCAACGGGATCTTCACGCAGAACATGAATGCTCTGATTGAGTGCATGACCACATCAAGAGCTCTCAGGATAAGTGAACCGAAAAAAAAGAATGACATGGCTGCGTCGATATATCATTCTACTGTACACGGTCAGTTTAGGTTTCGTCGATGAATTTTTCAGTTTCGCTAGCAGGAACTAAAGTAACTAATCTTGAGTTCATCAGGGAGAGAGCTCAGTTCCTGCTCTTTCATGCCTCCTCTGCACGATCAGATCAGACCGTGGTCGTTTCCTCCTCCTCCTCCTCCTCCTGCCGCTTCATCTCCTTTTCTCCTTCTCTTTTCTTCCTTCTCCTTGTTCTTTTCTCGCGCGGCCCCTTACGGACCTTATTACCTTTCTTACTTCTTCGTCTATGTGGCCCCGGCCACCTCATCCCGAGCGTCTACGGGCTCAGCTTATCTCAGATCACCGGAGTTGGACTTGGAAAGCCGAAGATCAATGTTCAAACAAACGAACCGGAACTGTGAAACAAGCTTCAACTGAGACTGTGTGAAACTGAAAACGGGAACCCGGAAAGAAGGTTTTTATGGTACCGCTACGACTAGGGAAGAAAATTATATTTGTTATATCATCACCTTGAGGCTCGGCCTTCGGAGGAAAGAACGCGGCTCTTCTTGTTCCTTGTTTCTTCTTTGGCACTCAGATGTTATACACCATGAATGATATCGAGATCATCGGAACCGCTCGAAGAAAAGAAGAAAATGATTTTCAACCCTTGGAGCTATGTGTCCATTTACCTATCCGGGACTGTTCCATTTTTCAGACTGAGCCCACAAAATCATGACCTCTTCATTGTCGGTGTCGAGCCGATAATCCAATTCTCATACTCAACCCACGAACGAATACTCGGTCGGGTTGACCACCTCGATATATATATATATATATTTACGGCAAATTTCGAGACTTTTCAAACCGGTCGGTTAGCAAGCGGGGAAGGCCGATGGCCATTGAGGGATCAATGAATGGCCCAGGGCTAAAATCGTCTCAGTGCTACCGGTTTGGTTGGTTGTTCTCCAGTTCTTCTTCTTCTTGCGCGGCCCCCTGCCGAGGGCCCCGAGCAGACAACGTCGTCGGAGAGCGAAAAAAAAATTCTAAAATCCAAATCCGGAACGCAAGTTCATGACGATCCAGCATTACGAAGAAGAGAAATAGTACGACTATCTCGAGGCGGCATGCCGCCGCCGCCGAAGACCGAAGAACCGAACGCTCGCCCTATCGAATCAACCTATGCGAAGTGGGCATAGGCGTTCGAGTCCGATTACACCGCATAGCATAGAATCTATGCATTAGTGGCTGCTATATACATGGCCAGATACATGTTGCTCGCTGCGATCGGAGCAGCAGATACTCTGTCGCAAGCATCTGCTCGCTCGTCTGGTCGTCTCTTCGGAGGTATAATTTTTTTTAATATAGGCAGGCAGTCACTGCTTCGCCTGCCCCATTGTCTTTCTCATATTCTTGTTCTTATATGTCTACAGATTTACAGACCAGACTTCCAGGACGTCGTACGATGGGACCTTCTGAAAGAACAACTTCGATATATACAGATATATCCTCCATGCCAAAAACACACCATACACGACTGAGTTCCGACCGACCTCTATATCGAGATTTCCTGCCGGATTATCTATCCCTCATCTCATTCTTTTTTTGAGGTTGAGGAAAGGCATCTTTCTATCACGCTGCAAATTTCCGCCTCCCTCCCAGAGGATGCTGTCGTGATTGATCTAACAGTGGAAGAGGGATAGGTTGGGAATCGATTTTGCTGTATGAATTAAAGCCAACAAATACCTGCGGGTCACTGACGAGGTAGGACTCTTCTCCTTCTCCCTTTTCCTTGATCAACTCGATTCATTACTTGGGTATTTGTCTTACTCACAAGAACTTGAATGGATGCCTTCAGGAAGCCCGACGTCCGGTCCTGCTTGCTACTGCTACTGCCCATCATCCGATAGCGGCTGGACTCCTGCCACTCCGTCTCCGATCTCCGCAATGTGCTAGCAGATCGATCGTATTCGTGTTCGAGACGACCATGTGGCCATGCTATGTCTTTCTCCGCGTTTATTGATTCCTAAATTTACGTATTGAGTGAGATATAAAAATTCCCCCACGATCATGAAACGCCGCGAGTTTCCCTGCGGGCCCTTTTGTTGCGGCCCAGCCCAGCCCAGTGATGCAGTTATATACTCCCAACAGCCTGCTGGCAGAGGCTCAACAACAACAAACAATCCACCGCAAGAAAACTGACATGGACATGGCCAGCTGTATACTCGCTTTGGAACAGACACCGACATTACATGGAAGGAGTCAACAACTCTTCCTGGTAAGAAGGGTCTCTCAGGTCAGGTCAGGCCAGGTCGATCCGCTTGCGAGATCACATCACGGAGCCGGAGCCCGGTTGGTCCCAGATGGGGATGGAACCATGGCCATCTTGGCGACAAGTACCTGGTCGTTCCTGTTCCAAGGCTGCCATCTGCCATCAATAAATACTATCTGCTGGAGGCTTCTTCAGCAAGCTCGTCATGTTCTTCTTGTCTGTTATATATATTATTCAGAGTCCTTCTTGACGGATAAGGAGATCTCTGGCCGCCGCCGGGAACGCCAATGTTCGGCCGACAAGACAAGACGGTGGGAAATGAAATGGGGATTGGATCCCTACCATACTGCAGGAGACGAGACGAGTCGTTTCTTCCGACTTGACTGCGATGCAAATGATGGCTGTTGCAAAGCCTAAGCCGAGATGCCTTTTTTCGCCGCTGGTGTGTTGCGAACGTCATAGTCGATGAGCTATATACATCCGAGCGTGGACTCCTTCGTCCGCAAGTTCACGAACGACTAACTGCGTGAGCGACTCCGAGCTCAGGGTGCTGGCCACCTCCAGGTGGGCGTCCGCCCTCATCAAACCTGCTGCCCAAGATGATCTAACTCGGGGAAATCCTCACAATGAGCGACGAGGACTTCTCCCAGGTGAGCGTCATGTACTCGACCCTCGAGGAAGTTCAGCAGCCTGATCGCGCTCGGGGAGCCTGAATGAGATCAGGCAGGCCGGCAAGAATTCAAAGGCAAGAGAGCATCCATCCAGAGGAGTACTAGGACATGCTCCCGCACCGGGGCATGCACCTGATGGTGGAGTGGAACCCGAGCGCCTCCATGCTCAGGCGCCTGAAGAGCATCCTGATCAGCAGGGTGGAGGCTTACATATCTTGTTATTGTTCTTGGTGTCTGTGATTCCCATCTTTAAAAGGAAAGAAGGAAAATCAGAAGCAAGAACAGAGACGGCTGCATCTGGACTCGACTTGACTCAGCAGAGACACAACGTCAAGCGTCGTCTATGCTACCCCCAAGCTCCCGAAAAGAAAAGGCTACGAGATGGAAGATAATAATGACTCCCGGTTGGATGGATCACAGTATAGTCATGGCCGAATACTGTCCGAATGTGAAAGTCGAGGTAAGGCCGGGTTCAGTGCATACTGTGCGACACGTCGGCCGGACGAACTATTGGGTAAATTCGATGACGGCCTAGAAGGGATCGCAGATCGAATCAAGATCCTGATATATATATATATATATATATATATATATATTATCATTTACTTTGGAAATGGACCCAGAAATCCCGCTCAAGCCATGTGGCGGGCGGCGATTCAGGGGGGTCTACTGGCGTCGGCGGGTGTTGGCAGCGATCAGAAGAAAAGGGCACCCACCTGTCCCGTTCTTTATGTTCTCGAGCTCGATATATACCACTATACGATGTTCTTTGTCGATGGCGAGATTGATGAGATGGCATGTCTCGAATTCACCAACTTCAAGGCCGACGTTCGATCTCCTTTACCCCTGGCCCAGACGAGGGCAGACGAGAGTCGACGAACTAGCTCGAACGAAGGAAAGAACCCACGTTATGGCTTCGTGCTCACCATGGTATCTGAGGAGAGGATCTGGTTCCTCATGACCCTCGACGAAGGTGTGGAGGTTGCTCTCGGGTTCTATTATACATGAACAGAAACATGTTTCGAGCTTTATGATGCTCAAAACAATATATACTACATCGACGATCTGTGGTCTCTGCGTCCTCAGGCTTAACAAGCTACATCCTCGAACCCACAGAATGTCGGCTCCCGTGTCCTCTACTTTTATATATAAATGAGAACAATACCCAACATGCTCCCATGATGGTTTCTGAGGAGCGGATACATATGCTCCCTTATTATGACCCTTGACGAAGAGGCGAGGTTGTCAGCTGGCTGCGTTGTGTCCATGGGATGTCGGAGAAGCCACAACGGACATGCGGCATCTAGCCACAGAAGTCTTCTGAATTTGTTATATACTGATAAAGAGGAGAAACATGTTTTTATGCACTTGATGGAGGAGTGGAACCCGGGCGCCCCCACCCTCAAGCGCCTGAAGAGCCTCCTGACCAGCAGGGTCGAGGCTTACATCGCCACGATCGTCGAGATGGAGACGATCACGAACGTGTCCAACTACTGGTGCATGACCTGCTAGAAGGACAAGTGCACGGACGGCTGCATGGTTCGAGACCGTGGGGAAGACCAAGATCGACCCCAAGTTGTGGCAGCCGAACATGATGCTCGAAACATTACTATACCGACCTCGACAATTTGCGGTGGCTGGTTCCTTGAGCTTCGAAAAAGTCACAACCTCGCCGACAACAGTTCCATAGAATATCAGCTTTCTGATGAAGCTGGACGCAAAAAAAGTGCATGGGGCGTTTCTCTTTCTACATATAGACAGGGGCAGGTATTCGCCCCGGGGGGGGGGGGGGGGGGGGGGGGGGGTTGACAGACACGACCATTTGTGGTCGCGGGTCCCTCAGGCTCTCCATTCACCCAAAAGCGGCCCATCCGGTGCCAGTTGTTCGCCCAATGCCTATATAATTCAGTTAAGTCCGGAAAAGGCTTTTGTTGCTGTTTGGAAAACCCAGACTTTCTTGGCCAACGATCGTGTCAGTGACATCCTTCGCCGAGCTTCTGCAAAAGATTGTCAACGAGCGAGTGGCTGCCCGAACGCAATCTGGGAATCGGGCGCTGGCACGGTCAGTTGGACCGGGACTGGAATCAACTGCACATTTTGCAAGTTTCAACCATCCAAGTATCAGTGCGACTCCTTTCCTCTGCCAATGTCACAATGCCGCCTAATCAATCAGCAATACCCTCAACAACTCATCATGAAAATGCCAAATATAAACAGCAAATGGAGGTGGCGACGTTTGGGTTTACAGGCGACCTTTGGACATTCGAGTTCATACCCAGATCTCAATTTTATGGTCTCAGTATATATATTGCTCCACCGCTGCTGCAAGGAGCCTATTTATTTTCCTTTGGGCCTGTTAGAGAGGCGGATCATGGCGCCTATAACTCCAAGAATCTGAATGTCTGCAGATTCGAGAATGGAACTAATATAAAGAAAAAGCAGCAGGATGATACTTGGTTGTTTGGCGCTCGTATCGTGTTTCTATACGCATACGTCCTGCAAAGCGTTCTATACCATTGGCGATATCAATTTCTTTTTATAAAAAAGGCCATGGGAAAGCATGACTCTGATCAATTCCTCCATTTGGCTCTGGTTCGCCTGAAGCACGCATTGGAATTATCTTGGACCATGGTCCAGTCAGCAGGAACCTCAATGATGAGAAATCCTGGAGGCACTCACGGAAATGTCATGGGGCCTTTTTTCCGGCACATCTCCAATACTTAGTGGTGTTCATGCGATATGAGTTGTGTGCTGGTATTATTGTCGGATGTGCCGGAAGAGCACCAACAATCTGATGTCTGGACTCGATTTATATTGTATATCGCTGTTCATGAACAGCTGCGTCCAACATCCCTGAGTCCATTATAATTATAGCCTTGAACAACTGGGAGACGAAAAGCGAACTTGTCTTCGCCATGAGCGAAGCCCTCAACCCGACTTCCTCGGGAGGAAAACCGAGACGGAGACTGGCCAGGCCTTTGATAAGGCCATGAGGCCTAAGCAATGCTGTTACGCTTGTAGCTGCGGGCGTGCCTGTTTATATAACCAGATGAATTGTCTGATAAATGTTGTTTTATGCCTCATTATATTACCTCCACATCGGGGCGTTTCTCTCGGCGAAGGAATTGCTGTTTTCGACTATCTGATATCATGAAAGACATCAAGAATGTTCGTTGAAGGGTTGGGCGGGTTGCATCTGCGCCACTGGGACCCCCGCGGCCTGATCGACCCCCTGTACAAGGGCAAGCAGCGCCAGCGGGCCGCGGAGAAGCAGCTGGAGCGTCTGCGAGCCAAGCTCCTGGAAGGGCTCGGTCAGATCGCGAACATGAACAACGGGGTGGCGGACACGGCCCGGGCGCTGAGGAGGGAGCTGGAGCGGGACCTCCACGACCTGAAGCGGTCGATCGGCAGCCTCACGGTGCACTGGAGCGACATTGAGGACGACATCGGGCGCGAGTACGGGTATGACGACCCGACGGACGACCAGCTGAGGATCCTGGGCCTGGCGTATGCGGATGCCGTGAAGGAGGATACTTGCCTTCCCGCCTTCAGTCTGCATTTTGTTTCTGCTTCCAACCATGTGCCTGTGCGTCTGTCTCCTGTATGGAGCCTGCCTCTGGCCATCAGTCTGATTTTTAAGAATAAGACAAAAGTTCAAGTCGATCCCCTACCTGTACTCGGTTCCGATGAGGGAAAAAATCGGCGAATGTCATTCGGGGTTGTAGCACTGTTCTCTTTCCAGCATGTGTGTCTGGCCCACTGTGGCCTGGGAGAGCTAGCAGCTTGAGAAAAGCTGCAGTCTATATTTCCCCTGCGGGAATAACCAAAACCAGATGCTGTTGATCCTGGAAAGTCTCCTGGCTTAGTGCATCTCTTCTTAGATGGAACTGATCCGCTTATATGGATCAAGACGCAACCACTGAAGGAATTGTCTTTTATTAAAAACTAGCTCTCTGGCTTCTTTGGAATCTCTGGAATGCCCTCCTAGACGCTTCAGTTGCTACCTCTTCTCGCGCGGATTGCCTATATACTTGTCAAGCAACTCCATTCACAGGGCTTTGTACAGAAGAACTCGTTTCCGGATACTTGCGATACATCGTGCATATCGATGCAGATATCACTGTTGTCTTTAGCAACTGGTTCACAAAGTCATATACCTACATTTTCAACCGCCATGTCCCATTAGTGAGACCTGGAATTGTGTTCGAGAGCCTTGTCAATTCCTCGCAGGAGTTCCAGAAGAAGTCGTTCGATGTTTATCCACAACACCTGAAGATCGAAGATCTGAACGAAGCTCGTTGAGCGTGGGCCGGGGTCATTCAAGCCAGCTAGGAAGCATCAAGAACGGATACTAGCTGGCTGTGCGGGCGAGATGAGAAAGGCAACCTATATATAGCTTGCGAAATCGATATTGATGAGCAGGCAGAATCGGCCGTGTGGAGGATTTACTGGGCTCTTCAAAATCCCCAAGGAAAAATGGTTGTGGGTCTTGTTCCGGGTGTCGGTGCATCCAACATATATATATACACCTAAATTGGTATACTCATTTTCAGGAGACGGACATCTATGGAAGGACTGGACGCTTTTGAAGATCCACAGATCCGGGAGTGCCCGGATGTAACCTTATAAAGAAAAGGACAGCAGATGGAGTCTTCAAGCCAGTCACACATTGCGGAACAGGAGACTATCAAGTTGTTTTACAGGACGCAAACAGACAATACCTTTTTTAGACGTCCTAACTTCAGTTACCACAGTGCTGATTGAATACCATCAACATCGACAGACAACGCCGCCGAAATGGGCGAAAGGAGTGATCAAGATGATCTACCGTATAAGAAAGGGGACATTACTGGCATCAAAAAACTATACACCTCTTCGCATGAATGACAAATACAAGAATTGACCAGTGCAATAATTGCGGAACAACTTATGGACCCAATCCAATCAGTGCTTGGGAAACATCAACCAGGATTCATGAGAGGCGAACAAATGGTTGTAGCAAGCCTCGGCCCCTGAAGGAACTTGTCACCCTGCGTCTGGCTCGACCCTGCCTCCCAAGGGCACACAAAGGCCATGGCCGGCGTGTAGTCATCTCCCCACACTGGTAGATAAGGCACGTTGAACGTGGACTCGAACTGAGCAATGGCCTGCTAGTGAGCCGTGCAGAGGACTTGCAAAGAGAGACGCGGGCCGGGAGCAGGGGACCATTTGGAGCATCAGAGCGCCAGCGTCGACTCCGCAAAGCTCTTCTGTTTCAGACGAATCTGCCTCCCATAAGCGCACTTTCCAGGGCTGTTTTAGGCCAGGTTGAACATAGTCTGACAATGTCAAGCTGGTCCAAGCCTGATTGATAAGGCAAAGCAAAGGGACATCCTGTTATATTTAGCCTTGCTTGAGGAGGAAAAGGCATATGACTCAGTGGACCACCATTTCCTAATGCTGGCACTTGAAGAAATCGGGGTGCCCTGGTCAATGCGAGAGTTGATAAATGGTTGTTACCAAGACTCTGTGTCGACTGTCATGGTCAACAGGACAGAGTCAAAGCCATTCCGATTGGAACTGGGTGCTCAGCCAGACGACACACTCAGAAGCCTGGAATCTTCTTCGGCTGAGGAGAGATTTGGGGGTTTCTCAAAATACCAAAGGAAATAAATGGTGAAGCGGTTCGTCGCGGGCATGACATTGTCCTGTCCGATATATACATCTACTTTCCAAGGAAAATTACCCAAGCAAAGAGACCCTGCGGGTGGTTTCCAAATCCCCAAGGAAAACAGCCTTCTGTCTGCAGACGTCAACACATCCCTCTGTTTATGCTTTTTCCCGAATTGGTAATTGGAACGTGCAAGATGACCGGAGGGAATCACGGCAGTTGTCTTCAATCTTTCCAAGAACAACCAATCCGCTGCGGGGTTAGAACGAGTCATTTAAGTGCTTGTGACGCGGCCGGGAGAAGAAGAAAATCAACCTGTTTGCTTCGAGCCCTCCGTTACGCAATCCTTGATCAACGGCGGATATCCTCCGCAAACCTTCCTGCCCCCGCTCCCTTCCCCCGCCCGAGGTGCAGAGCGCTTGCGGAAGTTTTCGCTCTTCTTCATCACTCCGGTGTCCAACATTAGCAGGACTTTAGAGATTAGGCCCCGGGAAGGAAGAGTTCTCCTTCAAGGAGAGAAGCCGTTGTCAATTCTACGGTCAAGAACCGTAGATGCTGGGACTGCAGCAAAGAGAAGTGTAAGAAGAAGTTATCGGAAGCCCGGATATCCCTATGTGAAAAATCTAATCAACCGGTCACTCCCTTATTGCAGTTTCTACCACCATCTCTCAGCCGGCTTGAAAGATGTCGCACTCCACCTCTGCAAACACTCGGCAAACTCCGACCCAGCTGGGCAACCTCGAGGACATCCTCAATCGAGGGCAGACAGTCGTGCTGGGACGCATACGTCTCGCCGAGTCCATTCCATGGATTGTTGAGCGCGTCTATGAAACCCACATGCGCGAGTGGTCCCATAAGCATACCGGAGGGAGGCTTCAGCCTGAATTTTACACCCGACCGGTGGACAAAAACTACGTGGAGCTCCTCTGCCGTTACTATTGGCTTGATGATGGTGATGATGTTGCTCTTGACGGCGACACTTGCCCAGAGGCAGAGAACAATGACCGCTCCAAAGATCAAGAAAGTGACTTGGAAGTCGCTTTCCGGTCAGGTGGACAGACTGATGCTTGTGAGAGGAAGGCTTCTTGAAGACTCTATACGCTCAGATGCAGACTATACAGACTATTTTTTCCGCGGTCGTCCCCGCGTCCAGGTGCCGGAGAACTTGAAGTTTAGGAAATTATACACCTTGACGGCTCACAGTATTAGCCTTTGGGTACCAGAAGACCCAAAGGAGCGTTGGCCAGTCAGGAGTGAAGCACAGTACCTAGTACTGTACATATGTACAGTAGGCCGCCAAAATTTTCGTCACCAAGGGTCCCCTGTCCAAGTTGCATACCTTGCTGCTTTTTCCTTATTGCGATCTGGACTGACTTAGCAAAGTCTGCTTAGAGTTGTTTACCTAACATAGTGTATGATTAACTACCTTTTGATCGCTCCAAAATCATGTGGGTATAAAGTAGCCATCTGCCCAGCCGCTAGACAGGGATGTAGGTGTAACGAAAATTTTGGCACTGTAGGAAATGAATCGAGCTGGGATGCCGTTCTGGAACCATGCCACTTGAGCGCTCCCCCAACAGGCGGCATGGCATTCCTAGAGCATATTCCTTTCTCTTTTCCAAAGCAGCTCCCTTCTTCCAGATGAGCTTGATGCGAAGGATTAGCTGCTCTTTTCCACTCACCCCCTTGGGGACGCCAAGGCCATATGCGCGCACCCAGGGTCATCGTACAATGGATTGGTGGCATGACGTTGACATTGGCAATTTCACTGTGGGCAGTGCAGAGAATCCAGACTTCTTTTGTTATATCTCCGCACGATTCCTGTACAATGAAGATGTGCGACTGAAGGAGCGATACGTGGAGTTCAATGTCGATGCCCTACGACAGGGGGCCGCGAAACATTTGGGTTCCAGCCATGGCAAGGTCGCCTGTCTCACGAAATTCGCCGAAGGGGGCTTCAATCGGGTGCTTCTCCTTACAATGGAAGACGGTTTTCAGGCCGTTGCGAAGATCCCATACCGGACAACAGTTCCAAAACATTAAGCGACCGCGAGCGCAAGCCGCAACGTTGGAGTACCTTCGCTCGAAGGGCATCCCAGTACCCAGAGTCTATGGATACTCTTCAACAACCGATGATCCAGTTGGAGTCGAGTATATTACCATGGAAAGAGCTCCCTGCGTCAGTATTGAGGCCAAGTGGCCCAGCATGACAAAGAAAGAGAGACACACGCTTTGCCTCTAGCTTTGTGGAAAATGAGAGGAAATTCTTCGATATCCCGTTTGGCTCCATAGGAAGCATCTAATTTCAAACGGGACGTCCCTGTCGATCTCCAAGCTGCGCTCTATGCAGATGGCCATGGAGGGAACGAGGATTCGGAGAAGTTCTGCTTTGGTTCAATTGCTGACTATATGTTCTGGTACGGGAAGAGGGCTGGGCCTGACATAGACCGTGGTCCCTGTAAGTCTGCACTTGTTCGTCAGAGCGCAATAAACTTTTGATCTGACTAACTTTTTCGTAGGGAGGGATCCGAAGGATTACCTCCTATCAATCGCCAAGAAGGGATTAGAATGGACCAGGAGATACGGAAAGCCTCTGAACTTGACTTCCCTCACAATGGCGCCTTTCCGGGGAAACAACTTGCCGGAGGAATATATAGCTCTCTTGGAAAAATACCTATCTCTGGCGCCATATCTGCTTCCTCATGATATCAGAAGTCCACTGAACCAGCCTACCCTGCGTCACCCTGGTACGTCAATATCATGCACCTTTAGTCGGCCCTAACCAACAATACTTCAGATTTGAATCCGAACAATATCTTTGTCTCTCCCGGGTCTGGTGCAATCTCCTGCATCATCGACTGGCAGCACACCACTGTTGAGCCTCGTCTTCTTGCGGCGGGTTACCCCCGTGCATTTGAAAACCCAGACAGCGAAGGTCCCTCCTGACCTGAGGGAACCATCTCTTCCGTCTGACTACGAATCGCTGACCCCAGAGGAAAAGGCCCAGGCCGAAGAACTCTATCGGAGACGACTTCTCTTCTACTACTATCGCATATTCAATGGTCATCTCAATAAAGCACACCTTCAAACTCTTCGTGATCCGCTACTTCTTCCCCGCCAACATCTTGTCGATAGAGCCGGCCGTCAATGGAGCGGCAACCTCATGACTTTGAAGGGGGCCCTGGTCAGGATGGTTGAATATTGGCCCCATTTACCGGATACGAAAGGTATTGAATGTCCGGTGCAATTCACAGAGGCCGAACTGAATGATTTCTCCAATCAGGAGCAAGTGTGATTCAGGTTGAATACCCTTGTAAACCACTGGAGGGAAGAGCTTGGTGGTGTGAGCGAGGAAGGATGAATCAGTAACGACGGGTACGAAACAGCTGTCAGAAAAGTAAAAGAACTCAAGCAGTCGTTGGTAGATACTGCGGAGGGGGATGAGGAGGATTCCGAGCTCTTAGAACGAGGATGGCCGTTCAGAGATCACGCAGAGAACTATTAAGAAGGCGAGCAGTTGATCTGCATCGAGTTCTGATCATCAAGACACGCAAGCTTCAAGCTTCCCTACTCAGCCGAGATACCGGGAAGCGTGGAATATGACGTTGACATCATTTTGGTTTCTCCAATTTCCAACGGCACTTGTCCTAATGCCCCTCTCATAGATCAGGAGGGCTGTTTCGAAAAGAGATGAACAAATAGGTCTTTCGCACATGTGCTTGTCCCTGCCATTGACTGCTAACGGAGCATGATAGAGCTTCAATGGTCTGCGTGATAGTGACAGAGGTCTCCGCATAGGAAGAAAGGACCTTGGACGGGTTGCCAAAGAAATACGGCATCCGGTGAAGCTCCAGGTGGGCCAGTGCGGGGTGGTGAGCGCGTGTTATTTCCGACTCTCATCCCACTCGGTACCGACGGTCGGGAGCGACGCGATGCGCTCTTGCGACGTGCATCCTGAGAAGACAGCCAAGATGTGGTTAGAAGCTTCGTGGCGAAGATAGGTCTCAAACCCGATCGATCAAAGCCAATGGCCTTCGGATGTCGGAACGTTGCGTCGTTGGCGATGTCGCTGGGATGACGTCTGCGCCGGCGGGGTTGGGGAGCAGCGAGCAGATCACTCCACCGCTGAGGAATCACAGAGAAAAGGCCCTGCGAGACCGCGGAATTCGTCCAATTCCCGTTCCCACCTCATATCAATTGCACTGCACTGCCTTGCTCTTCGCCCGCTCTCTTCTTTGCTCCCTCCTCCCGTCTTCCCCGTATGCGCTTTCAGCAGCTCCTCAACAACTCCCTTCGAAGACCATATCTCGCTCCATCGTCCCTGAAACCGTACCACGCCAGCGCGTTCAGGTCCATCCATTGCAGCTCTGCAGCCATGTCGCAACCTAGCCAGGCTTGCTGCTCGTAAGTCTTTTTCCTTATACTGCAGAACGATTGAGGGAAACACGAGACGCTGACGCCAATGCCTGGGCCGCAGCATCCCGCCCGTCGTGTCCAAGGGCTACCAGACCAAGGGTGAATACAAGACCATTGGTGGCCTGAAGACCTGTAAGTGCTCTGATCTCATCCTCAGACAACTTGGATTGTCGAAGAATATGTACAGACAGCAACAACAGACGTTACCGGCCCCGAGTCCGCTAACAAGGCCATCCTGATCATCTACGGTGAGCATGACCTGTCTCTCAACGATGACGAACCCCCCGATGCTGAGAGCGTCCCAGACATCTTCGGCTTCTTCCCGCAGACCCTCCAGGGCGCTGACATCCTCGCCCACTCCGACCCGGAGAAGAAGTACCGGGTGTTCATGCCCGACTGGTTCGAGGGCAGCCCCGCCGACATCTCGTGGTACCCGCCCAAGACGGAGGAGCACAAGCAGAAGCTGTCCAACTTCTTCCAGACCAAGGCCGCCCCGCCCAACACGCTGTCCAAGATCCCCAACGTCATCGCCGACGCCGACCGCCAGGCGCCCGGCAACAGCGGCTACTCGTGGGCCATCCTGGGCTACTGCTGGGGCGGCAAGATCGCCAACCTGGCGGCGGGCCAGGACAACAAGGCCTTCCGCGCCGCGGTGCAGTGCCACCCGGCCATGCTGGACCCCAACGACGCCAAGCAAGTGACGATCCCCATGGCCCTGCTGGCCTCCAAGGACGAGAACGTCGCCGACGTCAACGCCTACCGCGACAACCTGAAAGTCCCCAAGCTCGTCGAGACCTTCCCGACCCAGATCCACGGCTGGATGGCCGCGCGGTCCAACCTTGAGGACCCGGAGGTCCGCAAGGAGTACGAGCGTGGCTACCAGACCGTCCTGAACTTCCTGCACCAGCACCTGTAGGTGGTCCGTTGTCTGTCACACACATACGTCATGTGACGGCATGGGTAGGAGGAAGCTTTTTTTTCTCTCTTTTTTTTATAAAAAATCTCTCGGTGGTCAGCGATACGATCTGAAGATGGTTGCAGTTCGCTAACATACCACAGGAATGGCGCGACGTCGAAGATCTGAAGGTGCGGGATAATAGGTGGATGGATGGAAAAGACACAGACGGAAACGGGATAGGTAAAGTGTAATAGTGAGGAAGCTTCAAGCTGCCCTGTCATTCAGAGAGAGGATCTGAAAAGAGGAAAAAGGCTTTAATTCTACTTTTCAACATCGAAACAAAAAAAAAAAAATTAACAAGCGAGTAATTGCATGAAGTCAACCGCTGTCCTTATTCAAGTATTTCCCACGTAGTCGTCCCGTCGAGACAGTACGGGAGTAAAGCCCCCGGACGTAGTAGTAGCGGGAAAAGTATCTTATCAATAATGGCATGTCGTCTCTACGGCTAGACTGGCTAGATTGGACTATCTATATACGCACGGATCCACTCAACGCGGGGTAAACGATAATACTATTAAGTACATACTATGTATACAGTACCTGGTACCTGCGTCCCGGTGAACGGACCTTTTTCAAAAGGTCAATGTTAGGCGGCTACCTAATAATCATGTAGTCTGTATTACACGGATGGATCTACAAACCGACATCTATCCGGGATCTCCATCCTTCCCGTCCCGTCCGAAACCCGCCACCTGGCCCGTCAAACGGAAGCGGAAGCGACATCAGTCAGCCAAGTGTAAGCAGGTGGCCGTAGCCGTAGCCGTAGCCGTAGCGTAGGGCGGACAGATCGCGGCGGCAGATCAGATCGACCCATAGTGTACTGTTAGCCGCAGTTATGATCTGGGGTCGGGAATCGCCCGGATCAACCTTTCAGATGGGACCGTGACTGTAATAAGGTGGCCCGAGTCCGAGTCCGGAGTCCGGAGTTAGTTATACGGGTACGTGTTACATCGAGTCTAGGTCTATGTATAGGTAACCTTGTTTGTTACCAATAATAACTAAATGAAATAGAGGAATAATAATCCGTCGCGTGCGTTGAAGGAACCCTGAAACCGAAGAATTTTTTTTAAAAAAAAGGAGAAATCGTCAAGACAAACGACATCCTTGTCCGCCGAGAAATCGGAACAACCGCGAGCGGAAAATCGGCACCGCGGCGCCGGCTGCAGAACACGTTTCTCGGGACTTGGCGTACGTCAGTCCCCGGCCCGGAACCGGACACGCCATTATTATCGTTATTAGCCCTCGGAAGGCTAGGACGAAAAGAACCTGTTGCAGGAGGTTATTGAATTTTAAATATCAGATTCATCCCTGTCTCTAGGGGTCCTTGCGTATTTATTGGTCTGGAGAGATGCATCTGGGATCTGTCTCTGTCCGTCTTTGGGGCCCGCTTTAGATAACTACCTCCTGGGCACTGTACCCTACCTGCCGAAAGCGCCACGACTGCGCGGGTGCCCGAGGCCGGAGCTGGGTTCCGGACTCTGCGCTGGGCTCGTTTTTTTCTCTTCTCTTCTTCCGTTCTCAGGTTCTTTTCTCCTCTCTGGCTTTATCTTTGTCTTGGCTTAACAGGAGCTGAGCTGTACATAATACGGAAGATCTGGTGCTTGTCTTTACCTTCCCGACCTCCCGAGGCTTGATCGTGCTGCCGACCACGACTGCTTCTGCTTGATGGCCAGCTACTACTAGTAGGTAGACAGGCCCATGGCGCGTGGAATCATGGATCGAACCTATATCGCCCTTCAAGTATTTGACAGCTAGGGTCCAAGTGTTCTGAGGGCGGTGCAGGAACGATGCCTCTCTTCCATGGACTCCATCGGTCTCCGGCCAGCAGGACAACACCGGTGCCGGCCTCCACGTACGATGGAACGGGGGATACAGGCTCTGCAAAGGAGATTCCTCACTCTGCGGAAGAGACGAACGCTTGCGGGGAACCTTCTACAAGCCGACACACCCTGTTCAGCCGATTCCGCAGACGCAGCAGCGGAGGCGAGAACTTGAAGCAGGCAGGTGTCCCGGAGACGGCAGAGAGGGAAGAAACTGCAAAGAAGGAGGATGTGCCTGTACGTCCAGTGTCCGCTGGGTGTTCTCAACGGTCCCTTTCTTGGAATTGGCATTGTTCCCATAAGACATAAGATCCACCATCGTTTCCCAAGAAATCAGTCGGAAGTCGATCAGAGACCGCGCTGACACTCATAGATAGAACCAAGCAAAGGTCCCCAGATCTGCTCCAGTTCCGATTCCAGAGACAAGGCCTCATCACCACCATGCTCCTCATCATCATGATGAGCATACTGTGCCGTCGCCTGAATCTCCAAGGTTCTCCCCGCGAGGCGAACCCAGACAGCCCGAGAACATACCGGACGCCTTGGAGATTGCGCTAGAGGCTTCGCAGAAACGCAGCGAGACTAGAGCGAAAAAGAAGGACACTGACGTCTATAGATGCGCTGAGTCCCTTCTGACAAAGCAAGACTTGATGCACGTGTTCTCAGGGGCGCCGCACTTTCTGCTCGAAAAAGGAAGAAACGGCCTTTGGTATCCGCAGGTTATTTTTCCTTGGGATCGCCATGATCCAATTATTCAGGATCTATGGGACAGGCAGCCGCTTTCCCATGTGTCGTTTACGCTGTCGACGCTGCACGCGCATCTCCCGGTTCCGGATGAGTGGGCAAGGAGAGGCGACAGCAAGATAGGGACAACAGATTGGAGGAAGAATGGTGTAAAACGGGCGACTTTCGATGTTGGTGTCTTCGAAGTGCCCAACATGTTGTCCATGAACGGGAAGGAACCGGGCTGCGTCGGATTCGCTCACTTCCTTGAACTTCCCGTCGCGGATGTCGTCAAGAATAAGGGCCCCCCGGCTCCCAAGGCATCTGCAGATTTCCAGCGACTTGCGAAGCTGCCGGTCACGGAAGCATTTCGAATCATAGAGCACCTCAATGACCCTTACTCCGAGTGCGACCAAGAAACAGTACATGATCGGCATAAGTTGATCTGTGAAGGGCCCGCAATGTGGAAGCGTATAGGCGTGCGGGATTTCAGTATCAAAGCTGTGGCGGAGCGTCTTGAGGAACTGAGAATATTCCGTGACGAGGTCCTACTGGACGGGAAGCCGAGTACTATGCTCGACAAGGAGTCGACCCGTCGGTTGTACGACAACCTGTTTACGAAGTTCCTTTATCCCCCTACCAAGACTATCTATCAGGACGACCCTTACAGTCTCAAGGTCCAGATCGAAACGCTCACCAAGGTCTTGGCTACGAAGGGCGCATGGTTTGACTTCAGCCTTGTTGAATGGCGCATTCGCATCGGCCAGATCCTCTGGGAGGTACCTCCGCATCCGGACGGTGATTATCTCGACCCGAATGTCTGTCAGGATGTCGATCAGAAGATCTCGGTTTATCGTGGCCTTGAGCGTAAGTGGCTGCTCCTTCAGATCGTTCTGGCTGCGGAGCTGCTCGTTCGTCTTGACGCCATCGTTCGGGTCGGAATCCTGCAGGAGTCCAAGGATCTGGCTATCTCCCCACAAGAGATCCACGAGTTCAACAAACTACGAACCGGCAAAGTGGACTGGGATCTCATTATGGTGCGGCGCTTTTTCGATAATTTGACCGTCAGGTACTGCCCGCCCCTTCCAGCGTCACCAGCCGCAGACCACAGTCCATCTCAACCACCAGACAGACCTGGCGGCAGGCCCAGGCTCTTGTCCATGTTTGGAAGTCTCAGGCTTAAAGACACTGGAGGAACAACCGCAGCTGACACGGCATCTGCATGGGACTGCATCCTCCTCCCGCGTCGAGCGGAGCAACAGCTGCACGGGCTCTTTGTCTTTGCAGAGAGCATTGGCTGGCCGGAACTTGACACGTTCAAGGAGGCGATAAAGTCCAAGCTCAAGGTTGAAGATTCAACCTCATGCGCGGCGAACATCTACGGCTCACCTATCCATAATGAGCTCCCTCCGGATTTTCCTCAGAAACTTGACAAGTCCGAAATGTACCGCAAGAGCCCGTCCCGCCGATTGGTCCTACTGCAATGGCCCCACGGGAACAGCTCCCCTGTGCCCGATGTTGGTGGCTGGATGTCTCGTACCTGGTTGTCAGGATTGGTTTTGCCAGGTGAAGCCATCAGTCATTTTCTCATAGCCACGGTGTTGGAGAACGACCCGAAAGCCATGGCGAAGCTGGGGCCCGTGGCTAATCTTTACGGCGGGTTTGTATATGGAGGCAAAAGCTGGTGGAGCAAGACGTGTATCGTGGGAAGAGTGATATCTTGCTTGAACGGCACTACTGGATGTATGGGCTGGATCAGGAGCAGCGTCGTTCCTCGCGACGCTGCAGGGGAGCCCCTAGGAGATGCATGGTTTGAGGTGGAGGCGAAAGATGTGCCAAGGACTTCAAAGAAGCCGCGCATTCATCATGGAACGAAGCTTGCGCTGCAGTCGACCCCGCTCGGAGAGGGGGAGCTGTCCGGAGAGACATTCTCACTGCCGGTAGATGAACCGGCAAAGGAAACAGTGGAGATTGCTTTTCTGAATCTGGTGTTGTCAAATAATGGGGAGCAACAATCATCAAGGCACTTTGTGGCAGTTAGTACGGCCGCTGTATCATTCAGTCTCACGTCGACACCAACAGCTGCCCCGACTGCTGTCTCCTTCCCGTTGACCTACAACGTTCAATTCATCCCCTCATATGCCTGTCGTCCGCCCATCGGATATGCGACACGCTGTTGCAGCACCTTTCCAATTCCAACACGAATCGAAGCGCAGCAGCACAAGTTGACAGCCAACTCTAAGTATGTGGCAGCCGTCCGTCTCCCAGGCCATCCTTTGCACATCTGCTACAGGTATCGTTATGTTCCGCTAGCCTCCCTCCCTGAGACCCGAGCACCACCGATATCATCTTGCCGATCAAGTGGTGAGACCTCGAATCAGGAACAACAGACATGGATCCTGGATGCCAGGGGCAGCCGGGATAAAGAGGCCTTTGCACGAGCGTGGTGTGCTGCTGTCGGGACCAGCGCGATCATAGGCAGGGTTGGACGGACATGCTTGGCATGCTGCATCAGGGAGGCCAGAGCAGTCGACGTTGGGGTTGTCATTCGTGTTGGAGGCTAAGGATGACAATCATCTTTTCGGGCTCAGGCGCCTAGCGGATGATAATGCCGGCATGAATAATGTGATGGTCCCTCCAACGCTGGGGCATGGCCATCTTGAACAGAGAGGTTAGACAGCCCCTGCTCTGTCTTCCTTTCACCAATGCCGAGTACAAGTCCCGGGCTTCCCAAGTCCACCCAAGGCGTTATTATGTTCCTGTTAAGTCGGTTCCACCTTTTCACAAGGATACATTCTGTTGAAGCCTGGCTTTGTGTTGATAATTGGCACTCTAAGCTAAGGCTGTTAAATCGTGATCAGCACAATCAGGAGCCTTCGGAAAAATTACGGCCCGCGCATATTCCGGACATCGTCCATCGACTGCATTCTAAAAGTAGAAGCAGCAATGCGATATAACTACGCAGCACGGAGGAACCCGCATGTTTGTTTGATGCAAAAAGAAAGAAAATTTAAAAAAGGGGGCGGGGGCACAGACGACGTGGCAATAAGCATAGCCACCTCCTTGATTTGACCTTCGGGTACCGAAGAATACAGCCAGATCGAAGGATCGATGTGAGGGGCAAATGAAACGTTGTGATGGATGAGAGAAAAGAAGAAGAGAGGTTAAAGCAAGCGTCCACGCATGAGACTGCATCTGGAATAAGGATCAGAATTTGGCAATTTGCCAATTTGGTGAGACAGCAGGGATCCAGGTACGTGCATGCCCTGGAGAGGCAGAGCGACCACATGAGACGCGAGGAGAGCGCTCCAAACGAACCAGGGGGTTGCAGATCAGCCGCCGCCACTCGAGCGTACGTCGGAGTCGTCCATGCTGAACCAAGGCGCCGCGCGGCCGGCGAGACGTAAGAGCGTACAGTGAGGCTTCAGCAAATCCGTGGTATCTCATTTACTCTCACCTTTCTCACAGTCGTACCTAGCTACTACGAAGAAAAAAAAAAAAAAAAAAAAAGGGGGGGGGGGGGGGTCAACTTTCAAGGGCCGTGCGGAACATGCCGGTTGATGGGAACGGCGGACGGGTACCAAACGATAATTGTGCCAAGTTGCTGCTACTAGATATATCCTCTGAACTAGACGCCAAAAGCAGCGTCGACGTCGTACTGGAGGCGTATGGCGTCAACGCGACGAGACGTGCTGCTACTCTTGTCTCTTTACGGTGCGCTATTATTGTTCGTCCAGCGCGCACGACGCCATGGAGGCATGGACCGTTGCGATGTAACTGTGGTCTGTGTGAGAGACCCGGAAAAAGCCTCAGGAGCGATAGAGGAAGTGGTGACGTTCTGGAATCGTTCGATGCGAAGGTAGCGTTCCGGGAGCCGTGACGAAAGAGGTTTGGTGCGATCCGGGTCGCGCAGGAACCGGGGGACGAGGGAGGGGGGCGCAAAGTTTGCCAGGTAAATTATTCTGGGAGAAAGCAGGGATGCCAACATGCTGTTCACCATCCGGGAGCACTCAGGGACGGGGGGTTGCCAGTTGGAGAGCGCGCTGTGCAGCGAGCCAAGACCCGGATCCAGCGCTGGAGCTGGTCAGTCGCGCTAGCCGTATCGGGCATGGCGCGTCGCCGTGCGCGTGCTGACGTAATCTCCGATCCCTTCCCGAGGTGTGGGCGTCGCAGGTCCCTGGACTCTGGAGTCGTTTCACCATCCCCCCAGCCAAGGCCGAAACGCCCTCGCGGTCCCCACCGCGTCTGGCACCTGTCTTAGCTCGGGCAAAGCGTTCTCGAAAGTTTAAGACCCCTAGCCCATCCGTGCTCTGCAGAACGAGATTCCCCGAGTGCCATGTCGTCCCCACCCTCCTCTTTATTTTTCCCTCGCAGCACGCCGCGACCAGCACAGGGTCAGCTCAACCTCCTGCAGAGGCCTCCCGTCCACCGGTGTTATTTTTTCACCCCTGTGGGCGCTGGGAGCTGCAGATGCAGGAGGCCCCTCTGGGAAGAGAGGCACCGCTGAAAAAGGATAACGACTCCGTGCAGGGACAGGCCGGGTGGGGCGCCCTGTCGCCTTGTCTGGGTGGGCGCCATGGGCGTGGAAGGGACCAGGAGAGATTCTGCGGGCGCTGATTGGCGCGGGCTGCAGGCTGCTGAGTCCAAGCCACGCTGCTGACACGTTCACCCTCCACACGCCATGCCGGAAGCGGCAAGATTCCAGGAAGTCGCTGGAAACCGTGAAGCTCAGATATGGCCCGGGCGCCGGCCTCGCAGGACGGCGATCCTGGGCCCTGGCCTCGCTAAGATGCCAAGGCGCCCGCCAAGAAGTCAAGGACCCAGCAATCGCCCTCCGACAAGACGCTACGGCGGCGATACGATCCTTAATCAAACCTTCCCATGGAACCCCCCACCGCTCCATCTCGAGGCCGTGCAAGATCGTCGACTGCAGAATAATGTACTCATCCTCCGGGCCTGCGAGAAAAAAAAAATAAAGAGAGACCCAAGCAGAGGGCGAAGTAGTGTTGTCGTGGCGACCCAACGGTGCTGCATTCTCGGTCTTCTCCGTAGTACATGTCTCACGCGCCTTAAGATGATCATTATTATCAACCTCTGCATCTGCATCATCCAGATGATGCGTGTGCAGATGAGCGCAGAAAATGTGGATCCCCTTGATCCCTTGTGGCAGCGCAGATTTGGACATGTGCCAGCAGTTTGAACAAAATACCATGATAATAATGGCCCATGGAGCTTGGTGGTCCGTGGTCCCACCGTGTTTTCTGGTTGGCATATGGCCCGGGCTCGAAGCTGTTGTCCACTCTGTCTATCCTCGATCTATGCAGCGTCTGTCCGGAGTATATTCCCGGGGAGGGAGAAGGGGGGTGTATATCAAACATCCCCTGTGGAAGCGTACCTCCTCCGTACGGCAGTCAGGAGCCCGCGCAGGAAGATTTTCCATGCTCCCAGCACATCGTAGGAGCTCTTCCCAACGGGGAGAGCAACCCGGGGACCAGGAGAGGGTGTGAGAGAGATGTCTGGATCAGGGCCACAGACCAACCCTTGGTTTGGAGAAGGGGATCCGAGGTTGAGTGAACGAGATGCACTCCGTACGACCTCGCCCTAGACCGTATGGGGAACTCGCTGGAGATGGCCCGCTCTCCACCCAGCCTCTGATCGAAAGGAGGGCGCTCACAGTGGTTCGCTCCTGCCCTGCGCTGCGAGAGAAAAAAAAAGACAGCAGCACACCGGCGTGCTCCCCTGGGAGGCAGGCGCGATGCCACGATTGGGCCCAGGCCCCCTGGCCGCCGCCCCGGTCGGTCGTTCCTGCTGCGACGGGGCCCTGGGCGTTTCACCCCCACGAGTGTCTCCTGCTCGCCTTGGCCGTTATTATGGCGACCCGGTCTTTCTTCAGCCCTTGCCCCCCCCAAGTCAAAGTCACCCTTCCCCATTTTCTCGTTCGTCCCTGTGAGAGCGGAGACGTGCTAGAGTTCGGTGCGATCCGCGGGGTGGTCCTCACAGTCTTTTTTTTCCCCCCAGCAGCCTTTGGGTGGTCGACTCCCATCTGCACACACTCAAGGTTCACTTTTTTTTTTGTGGCGGACTCTGGGGTGGAGTAGGCCCGGCTGGGTTCGGTGACAACGCTGAATTTCGATCGCCGTCCCCCTTCATTGTGGTGTTGTCTCTGGGGGCCATTTTGCAAGTCCTCTGTGAATTTGTTATAATTCTTCACCACGCCGCTCGACCAACCGCAACCCTCCATCCCCCCGTGTTCGTTCTTGATGCGCCTCCCCTTCGTGATACAGTCATCACGTCCCGCTCGCTGGAGCTATGCCTGCGGCCGTCGAAAGTTCGACCTCGACACCGAACCCTGAAGGCGCGGCCATGGAGAGCTCCAGCGCGCCGGCGGCCGCGGACAAGAAACGAAACAAACTCGGTTATCACAGAACATCTGTCGCATGTGGTCAGTGGATGCAACCTGCTTGCTTGCCTTGTTGAACCGTTCACGTTCCCTTTTTTTTCCTTGTGTTGGAGAAAAAAAAAAAGAAATGAAGAAAAGAAATCACCAAGGGTGCACGGTGTTTTCGTTTCCGTGTGTGTTCGCTTCCAAGTTTGCTCATACCTGAGGTCTTACAACAGTACACTGCCGACGGAGAAAGATACGATGTCTGGTCGCCGCCGATGACGCTCAGGGACGATGCGAAAACTGCATCCGTCTGAGGAAGGAATGCCACTTCTTCCCGGTCGATCAGCAACCTCCCATGGAGAAGAGATCGCGACCTGGGTCGAAGATGGAGACCCCGTCGACCGATCCCTCGACCGCCTCGTCTTCACCACCTGCGATGGGTGCCGCAGGCGTCACCGACCAGGGGGAGCAGCGCTTTTATACGTATCCACCGATGCCGATGAACTCGGGTCAGGACATGAGCGCGTTCAGCCCCGGTGCCTTTGCAGGTACCCCGGTGTCGACGTTTAGTCCAGGTTGGTTCGCGCGAGTATCCATTGTTTGTCCCCACGGAAAATGGCCTTGCTAAACAGTGTGTGTGTGTGTGTGCGTACAGATCCTGCCTCCGCGCCCGATTTCACCACTGCGGCCCCGTCTCTCGATCCGTCCGTCCCGTGGGACGAGTTCACCACGATCTCGGATCCACAGATGCTGGCAGGCATGACGGGGAAACCGCAGATGGTCAATCCCTCGCCCGTTCTCTGGAGTCAGGGAGGCGCTCCAGTGGCCCCTCTGCCGTCGAATTCGCCCATGCCCGGAACGCCAACGGTCCCGGGGCAACAACAGATGATGGACGCAAACCCTGCTTTCGGGATGCAGCCGGATGGCTCAGTCTGGCCGATGCAGCAGCCCGCGCGTTCGATGACGATTTCGACGCCGACGGAGTTGCCTTCTCAGTATCCCAGCCAGTTCCCGCAACAGCAGCAGCAACAGCAACAACAGGTTCATCCGGACTTGAAGCGGCGGATGACGAGCCCCGCGCAAGGCTCGTTCGGGCAGGTCGCCAGCGTCCCCATGCAAACACCCAGCCCTTCGATACCGGAGCTACAGGCAGGTCAGATTCCAGTGTCTTTCGCAGGCCAGCCGCCTGCCATGGGCTTCCAGACGTGGCAGTGTCCGAACAGCATGCCTGGGGTGAGTCCTGGGAATTACCCTGTGTATACGGCGGAGCCTCTCCAGACGGACTTTACTGGGCAACCCATGGGCCATCCCGGTCAGACACATTCTCCCACATCCTGAACCTACGTCTATAGTCGTCCCTTCTCCACTTCAGCAAGCGTTATACCCCCTTTGGGCTTCCCTACATTTTCGTATGTGTGACTTTCGGCACTGGTCATTAGCGGGCGCAAAGGATCATTGGGCGGCTTTTTTTTTCTCCTGTACTCGGATTTCCGAGCTTTCTTCTTCTGTTTACCACTTTTTTATCTCGATCGTCGCAAGCGACGTCATCTTCGCCCCAATACCCGGATACAGTATTCCAGGGACAGCACCATTAGATTTCTTTTCCCTTTGTCCTGAACGGTGGTTGTTCTGGGCTCGCATCTCCGGTAATGACTGTGTTTACTAAAAATTTCAGTGGATGGGTTAATTCAATTCTGTTTGGCGTTCGGTACTCGGTGGGCATTTGAGCCTTGGCGGTTTTTGAAGGGTGATGCAGGCAGAGACGAGGGGATGTTGCGGCTGTCTCACTCTACTTCAGCTTCGACTTTACTTCGATTCGACTCGTGCGGTCTGTGCTAGCCATGCACGACCTTGGCCAGAGAAATCTGCGTTACAGGGCGATCGAGGGTGCGGAGTTGATCCTGCTCCTGTTCTACGTCTGAACGGGCCCGTTCCTGCAGCAAGCAGTGTGTTGCAAGGAGGCAGGCTGACGCGACGTATGTTCTGCATTGGCAGCCGGATGGTCACTGTCACAATCTCCCTGAATTTCGCTATTGATAGACTTATAAAAAGGCGGTTCGATAAGACTGGACTTTTTTGCATCTTTTTTAGAGATTGATATCAAGCTGTACAGTAGATGGTCAGCAGTGCGCAGGCTGTGTAATCATCTATCCTCTGTCCACGATTCTGCGTCCTCGCTCCACGTTTGTGTGTTCTGTGGAATACACGGTCGGTGTAAGTTTCTCCGAGCGATCCCTGGCATGCCGAAAAAGGCAAGTCCGATTTGGTAGATGATAGACCCTAAAGTCTGCGGGCGGTGATACGGGCGGTGAGAGGAGTATTTTATCTTTGTCTACCCGATCAGGTCAGATCAGACCAGGTGGTCCCTGAATTCTAGTATGGTTTGCCGTAGGTGGTGACTATGTACAGTGCTGTCAGCTCAGCTCCTCCTGCTTGCAGACTGTCCTAATACTGTCCTAATAGTATAGTATTTGCCCCGAGAAGACACTTAATAGATAATGTAAGAACAGCAAAATTGCCATCATCATTATTATCTAGATATGCTTGCCTAATAGGATCAAATAATAAATTATGGAACACACACACACACACACAGCTGGAGCTGCTATGCGGGGGCGCACGCAGGCCTTCTCTGGTGGAGAGAAATGGCGCTTCCACAGTACCTGCGCAACAAGCATAAGTGCAGACATAGAATTAGATGGTACAGCTAGATGCTGCAAGGATCTAGATAGAGAACAAGAACAAGAATGAGAATGAGAAGACTGCATAGTACAGTGCACTTTTTTGCAATACTGCTAATAACTATACAGTTTTGAATTGTTGATGCTGCTGCAGTTACAGACAATATGAAAACTGTTCCAGACCCTGACAGTCATTATTTCAGCAATTGATAAAGAAGCAGCAAAAGAAGAAGGACTATAGTACTGCACTGAGGATTAAGCAGAAGAGCTGAGTTGAAGCGATAGGGGATTTTTTTTTGCTCGGGTGGCCAATCGACATGATAGGAGTATGATGAGAGGTCGGAATATGGTCTCTTTCTAATAAGAAGCATCCGCATGCTCAGACTCTCTTTCAAGAACGGGGTATGTGGCACGGCATTTTCTTATCGATTCATGACATGACAACTATAAAAAGAGGCCACGACACATGACTGGGAAGGAAACATGTCCCTCGTGGGTGAGAGAAACATTTACTCGCCTTTTTTTCCCCATGTCTTGGTCGCCAAAGACATATCTACCGCGGCCCCCTTCTCTCTCCCTCTCTCGTAAGCGCAAGAGCGCAAATTTGCTTGGCATAGTCACCAGTGTATGAAGATAAATGTCGAACGAAACAAGGAAAGTAACACTAATGTGGGTTGTGCAATGCAATGCAACGCAACGCAACGCAACGCCCATAGCCTAGCTACGTACCTAATCAAGGCTGCTTGACCAAGTATGGTATGGAACAGAACCGACAGAGAGAGAGAGAGAGGCAGAGAGCAGTGATGGTTTATTTATTCATTATATTATATTATATTATTATTGTCCTTTGACATTTCCTGGACAGACTTACCCTCGATCGATCCAACTCAATGAGAAAAGGAAGTTTACGATGGGGCTGTCAGATTAGGTAGAGTAAAACGGAGCTATCTATCCGGGCTTGGAATTAATATTCGAACACGTGGAGGGGGAAAGAACCTATTCTCCATACAAACGACTTGTAACCGGTATGATATAATAGGACGCTCTTCTGTCTTTGAGCGCCGTTTCTTTCTCCACGATGGAAAAAAAAATACCGTCCCCTCTCTCGGATGTTGATGTTCACGTTTTTTTTCTCTTGATTGATGCAGATGCAGACTTTTTGAATCGAGTCCTCTTCCTCCTGATTGAGGACGATGTCGAAAGATACTTGGATTTTTTTTTTTTTCCCAGATCGATGAATGAACGGGACGAGATGGGATGGGGGACACTTCTTTAACCTTTCGACTGCGGAAGACGAGTCGATTTAATTTTATTTTTTTAATTCAGTGTTGGACTTGAAATTGTTACGGGATGGCTGTATTTAATCTGTATCGCATGGCATCGCATCGCATCGCAGCTGGCCGGACCGGGTCGGCAGCTGCATGGTATCTCAGAAGTCGTATGTACGCCGGCTACGCTGTATGGAGTTCCTATTCTCAGTTTCTTTCTTAGCTCCTCAAGCATCAAGAGCACGCCGTGCCGTGCGGCACTCAGACAAATACAATAAATACCCGTTGGAGTTGAACTTAAACTAAAGTGGAGGACGAACGGACAACTTATTTATATGAATCTCGAAACAAAACAAGAAAAACAAAAAGCTCTTCTATCCAACGAAGAGAATTGCCTCCCGTTTCTAAATGGGGATCGTTTCGTACTGGAGCGGCAAAGACAAGTCTCCTCAGGGGAGTCGAACGCCTCAAGATCGAGATGGCAGCTTCTGGGAGCTCTGAATTCATTGATGTTAATTAATGAAGACAGCGATATATATAATATATATATATATATATATATAAGCGCCTCATCAGAGGAGCCCGTAGCAAAAACCAGGGAGAGAAATCCAGCAATATGAAAACAACAGCAAGCAGTAACAGCAGCAGGTCATGTCACGTCCTCCCCATCCCCTTTCACTGCCGAGGAAGATCGAATTATAATCATAGTAGAGGGTCGCGCCAAAAAGAAAAAGAAGAGCTGGGATGATATGTCGGGGGAGTTACAAGGTTGGTGGACCAGTATATCAGTCGCTGGGCGTCATTATCAGGCTCTCTCAGGCATTCGATCCTTGGGGAGTCTCCGCGTGCGAACAAGATGCATCGGAGTCGGAAGTCGAAGGATGCAGGTAACACATAAGGTGAGATGAGAGGAATGAAAGGAGGAAATACAACATATTTCGGTGAGAGAACTTCAGAGTCCAGACCCTTGATTGATCAATCGATCAATCAAATAGAGTGAGTTGCTGGATATATATATATATATATATATATATGGAGAGAATTGAGCAATCCTGAACTGAACCAGGCGGTCTTGGCCAATTGGACTAATGACAGCCCTGTGTGATATGTGTTTACTGTACATACTACCGTGCCGGTTTTGTTCTCTTGATTCGTGGAGAAATAAGAATGCGATATAGATACGATTTTCTCCCCAGGTCACATCATATCTTAGGCAAGTAGTATATAACTTTTTTTTTCCAATTCATTCCACTCCACACTTCATTCCAGACCCCCGAACGGTTAACCTAACCCGCCCCTTCCCCCAAAATCAAAGTCCAAGTAGAATACATCTTCTTTTAAATTTAAGAGCTCCTCCTCATTGATCATCCCACAACAAGTCCTTCCTCCCGTCCCTGTTCCCGTTCCCGTTCCTGTCGTTCGTAATATAGTCCGGCCGGGCCGCGGCGGACGCGTCTCCTCTTCTTGCTAGTGTTCCTGGTACCTCTACTACGTGGCCCCTAGACGCGTGTTATATAGCAATGTGTCAGTCAGTCAGCTCGAACAGATATCCATCATGAAAATTCAGCATTAGTGATTAATCAATCACTTGGAAAAAAGAAAGAAATCGGGGAAAAAAATTCATGAAATATGATTCATTCATTCATTCAAACCGAATGAATGGAATAGGAATAGACCAGATCAAGGATAGAAGCTTTTAAAAAACCGCCCACCCACCACGACTCTGCCCGCCCAGCGCCCTGGACACCGTCTCCTGCGCCGACTGCAGCATGCCCTTCCTCCCTCCCGCCCCTTGCTGCTGCGCCTGCTGCTCCGGCTGCTCCTGCTCCGTCGCCCGCACGTTGGTCCCCGCGGGGGTGTCGCTCAGGCGGCGCGTCGTGGATTTGGAGTCTCCTGCACCATCCATCAATACATATCATAATAATAGACATGTACCTACGGTACATGGGGGGAAGGGAAGGTAAACTGACCCGGCTGGAACGCCCCCACGACGCGGTTTGCCATGTCGCTGGCCGTCTCCTTGGCGCGCATCACGGCTGACTGGTTGTGCACGGTCGGGGTGATCTTGTCCGAGGCCTCTGGTGGCGGGTACACCGGGGTGTTGGTGTTGAGATCAGCACTTGCACTGCTCTGGCTCTGGCTGGGGCTTTGGCTTCTGTTTTGGGTCTGATTCTGGCTTCCTGCTCATGTATATACCGTATGGTTTGTAAGGGGTCATAGATGGATAAGTTGATATAGATAGATAGTTTAGGGTAGATAGAGGGAGCGGGATAAGAGGGATAAGGACGACACAGGGGACAGGGAATGGGTTAGGTTGCTGACATACCCTGTGCAAAGGAATCGCCGCTCTCACTCTGTTTTTTTTTTTTTTTTAAAAAAAAAAGGAACGTTAGCCTTCGATCCGTCTATATATTATATATAACATGTAGATCTGCCTCCGCATCCATGCTCGTAGCGGAAGCAAAGAAAAGCAAGCAGCAGGATCAAAAAAGGACATACCGGCATGCCAGCCATGATGGTGTATGTCTGTATATCTTGTGAAATACAGGTGAATAGCGCAGTTGAGGTAGAGGAGCCCTCTTTCAATATCTTCCACTTTTTATCTTCTTTTATTTAAGTGGAGCAATGTAATATAATACAATATAGACGAGGGCAGTATAGATATGTCCAGTCACATAAAATCAACTGTTAAGTCACGAAGGAGATAATGTGTTGTAACAAAGCTATTCTCTCTCTCTCTTGCTGCTGCAAGGGGGCGAGACAGCTGACCTCACTTGCCCCCGCAAGGTAGATAGTAGATGGCTATGCGCTCGTCGTGATGTCATGTTCCATATATCAATCTCACATAGGATACCCCCATCCTATCCTATCCCGTTCCAGCGACGTCATACCTACCTACCAACCTATTCCATGCCTAGATACAGTACAGTACTGTACACTATCTAAGGTACCGTACCGGTGAGGGATGTCAGATTGTATGTATGTACATACATATGGTACTGTACTACTTGCTGAGAAGGACCAGATATGATGATGTATATGCTTTGCTTGCTTGGAGGGTAAGACGAGGAGGAGCTGCAGGCTGTATTTACATGTAACCCGGAAAAAAAAAGAATAAATACACACAGAAGAGAGCCAAGTCCCTAGATGTTTTAGATAAACCAAGCTAGCTACTGCCGGATAATTGTTGTACAGTACAAATGCAAGATAAGTCCCCGACGACTACTACTACTAGCTAGATCCCAGCCCCGCTGATAACAAAGAAACGAACGGGCCGGCAAAGTCCCCACTACTGCTAGATCTCCGATCCGAATACTTGTAGTTCCATAGCAGAATAGACAGAAATATACATATGTACAGTACAGTTTTGAGAAACAACGCTCCCACTCGTGGATCCTCCTTCAAGGTCCTATGGTAGTCGACGTTGCGCAGTCTGGAGTAGAGCAGGAATAATTCCATTAGCTCCTTGTTAGAGTATATAGGTACATGAGGGCTTTATTGTTATTATTAGTTATTAATTATTAATATTATTATTGCCTCGACGCTCATCACAGGCTCCGATCGACAGACTCGCGCCCTACGCACTGCCTACTCCATCCAGGGAATATAGCAGCGGACAAGCGTCGAAGCTGATAACTACAAGGCTGTGCTCGTCGCCGACTCCGACATGAGCCGGCTTAAGAGCATCCGCAGTATTTATTGTCACGGAAATGTCACAATATGCTGGTAAGGGCAGACGACGTGTATTCGAGATCTGGCACGAGGCGCAGACGTTCTAACTGCAGCTAAACGCCAGAATCTCTGCAGCTCTCTCATGCAACCGCTGCTCAAATGCAAATAGCGCCGCAGGAGGAGCAACAGCAGAATAAGTGACATGAGACATGAAAAGCAGTAAACCAGACAAAAAACAAGGAGATGCGCACTTCTGCCCGGCGCCCAGCCCGCAACAACAACCAACCCACAGCCGATAACAAGAAAAAAAAAGCAAAGCAGAAGGGAAAAAAGAATTAAAAACAAAAGCAAAACAAGGGCTAGGCAACCGGCACAGACGCGATTGTATCAATCAAAAGCACACAAACCAGACCAAACCAACCACAGACAACCAGGAAAGCACATCTAGCAGATTCATCGCAGTCGCACACCAGGCGAGTAGAAGTGGCTCGAGACAATAAGTTACCGAGCGAAAGACGGCCGCCACAGATCATTATGTGTCGGTAAGAAAAGGAGGTAAGAGGTATCCGGATGCACATCAACCCCCCGAGATATCGTCCCAGGACATCGCAATTCGTATCAGCCGTCATAAGATCCAGTAAGAATCAGAAAGAATCAACCGAGATCGAAACCATTATTGCAAGTGCTCCCGAGTGCCGCGTGTCGGCAGCGAAAGCAAACCCAGAGATCAAAGCCAGCCCAGTCTAATGCACGGAATATCGTTGGCGCCCTCCGACCTCTTTTCTCGCCGATCATACAAAGTCCAGTGCCAGGGACACTTGTATCACCATCTCGATCGCTCCTTGCGCCTTGAAGACCGGCTTCTCCATCGCGTCTATATAAACCGATGATGGCAGCGGTAGAATCGGGAAAATCTGCATGAGCTGGAGAATATCCTCGTAGAGAGAGCCGCCCAGTGGTGTTCGTCTAGCCCTTTGTTACAGACTCATCGTCAGCCATTCCCATTCCTGGCTAGAACCCGATCCCCCAGCCAAGCTGTGGTGCGCAGGATTAACTGCCGCAGGAGGCTGCCTGGACGGCCTGGCCGGAGCAAGAGGAACCACCTTCGACCTAGCCTTGCTAGCATCATCCATCTCTACATCTTGCTGACCGTTGGACACAGAGCCTGAGGATCCCTTTTCCAGTCGCCGTTGGCGTTTGGGAGCAACCTGGACGGACCCGCGCGTCGCACCCGCAGCCGGGGTCGGTTTAGGGGGAGCTGCGGCAATGGGCACAACACCCGTCTTGCCCGAACCCTGATAGCCGGCGGGCGTAGTTCCGGCCGTAGTAGAAGGCGGGGATTCCGACGCAGTCGCGCTCTGAGGTTTGCTGGATGTCGGGGTTGTAACAGGTGTATGCTGCACGGAATTCTTCCGAGTGGCCTTCTTCGAAGACCGCGTTGAAGAGGCGCCGACTGCCAAACTGTTCCCGCTGCTCCTGTTCCGCTTCTTGATCACATCGGTCTTCAGTGACAGCGGGCGCACAACACCATGCAGCTTCAGGAACAGACCACAGGCGTTGCAGAGCGGCTGACCCTCAGGGTTGCGTCGCCACAGCGGCGTAGTCTGGGTAAAGCAGTTCGTACACGTCGTGGGAGTGGTACTCTGCTGCTCGTTGTTACTACTGTTATTGTTATTATTATTATTCTTCGAGCCACCTGGGCTGGCCGGGCGTGAGGGGACAGCACTGCTGAACCCAGACTCAGGCGGCGTGTTTGGTGAGGTGACGGATTGGTTATTGTTCACGCTCTGCTGGAGCAGCTGCGTGGTGTTCGGGGTGGAGGCAGTGCGTGCAATCTTCTGCATTCTGGAGTCTTGCTCCTGGTTACGGATCTCGCTGATGGACGCAGCAGACCCGTGGGCTCGACCGAGACTCCCTCCTTGGTTCCAGTCCCTCGACGAATCCATCATGTCGGCAGCTCCTATTGTGTTCCCATGCTGGCCTTGGAAATTGGGCATTGAGTTGAATTGAGACGAAAAGTGAGCGTCCCACTGCATCCCCGCACTCATGTCCAGAGAAGAGTCGTCGACGGGTTTGTAGTCACTCTGCATGGCCATGCTCCTGTCCGGGAATGGATTGCCATCCTCTTCCTCGTTATCAGAGTCGGCACCGAAAGTGAACATGTTTTCGCTGCCCGTCAAGTTCAAGCTCTGCGAGGAATGACCCGTGGAGAAGTCACTCCGACCCAGGACGCGAGACGGGTCCACATGTTGCTGCGGCATTGAAAATCCTGGCGACGGCATGTTGGACGATGGCCCGCTCATGCTGCCAAACGTCTGCTCGTTGTTGGCATTAAACATATAACGGGGCTGCAGGGAAGCAGAGAGGTTAGACGCTCTACGTGAGGCATAGTTTGGAATACGACGCTGGGCTCGTGCATCCATCGAGCATTCAAAATACATGGCATGTTCTCCGTCAAAAGCCGGCTGCGGAGTGGAAGCGGTGGACTGGTACCCTGATGGAGGAGGGGAATAGAAGTCGGTAGAGTTAAGCGACGAGCCCATCGGAGTGTGCGTGTACACGTTCGTAAATGGATTTGCTGTCGTCATCGGGGACTCGGTAGGGGAAAATGTGAAATTCTGATGGTAAGGACCTGCCGATGTGAGAATGGTATCGTCGTTTAGATGGAAAGGATCGAGATTGAAGGGGACGCTGGGAGACGCGTGGTCGTTGATCGAGTACGCCGAATGCGTGTGGTCAAGACTGTAGTCCGGCATCCCAGCGTCCAGGTCAGGGTCATTGGGAATCATCAGACTGGATACCGGTTGCACCTGCGGTGAGGAGTCCGCCGGGCGCTTGCGAGTCTGCCCCAGGTGTCAGATCAAACGGCACAATATAGGGTTGCAGCAGCTACCTTTCTTTCGTCGACACTCGTCTTCCGGACCCGGCGCTGGACGTAACCAAACTCGCCGTTCTTCCGCTGATCCTGAGAAGGGTGAGGAAAGGAGGCTGGGGCGATGTTCCCGTGCGACGGAGCTTGCTGGTCCTTGCGACCCTTGATTGGTATGGCCGACGTAACTGCGTTGCCGGACGCAGACGTGGAAGCTGGCTCAGCAGGAGGAGAGGTAGGAATTCCCGCAGGAGAACCGATCGACGAGGGGATGATGAAGTCGTCCAAGTTCATAGAATCCGCCGCTGACGCGGTGGACGTCGCAGACTGGTCGACTGACTTGCGAAGCTGGGAGATACCGCTCGGACTCGTGTTGTTCGTGCTGTTATTATTTTTGTCATCATTATCCTTCTTCTGCGAAGCGAGACTGAAGAACGGAATCTTGTCAGCAAGACCGGTTCCGGCGTGGATGCAGGAGCAGGACGAGGAGGAGAGAGAGAGAGAGAGAGAGATAAGAGATAGATAGCAGCTCACAGCTAGCGTGCTGCCGGGTAGGGGTGCTGGGGACGATACATACCGAGCTTGCTGCTCCCGTTGGTTACGCTTCAAACTCATGGCCATCATCCGCCAGGTCAGGTTCTCCATGCGCTCCTGGTTTGGCAATTGGAATTTCGTCCGGGAATACAGCTTCCATATCTGCGTCGCGAGCGGATCCTTCTTCATCATCTCGTCGGGGCTCTCCATGTTGCTCCGGGGGCCGCCGTCCTTCCACTCCGGGAAGATGGAGTCGCGCAGCAGCCCCCCGCGGATAATGCTGTCATGAAGTGAAAGCGCCAGCTTGTCGCGTTTTCCCGAGGCACGGATCGAGTCTGAAGGGCTCAACGGGGAGGCGATGGACGATTCGTGGGACGGCTGGGAGGAAGGGTGGGATTTGGAGGAGAGGGCGGCCATGCACGCAGAGGACGACTCGGAAGGTGCAGCGTCGAGGTCAGGGAAGACGGCAGTCGGAGTGGCCTCAGCTCGCGCACGCTCGTCCTTCGCCCCAGACATTGCCAGCTCCCGTGCAGCGGCGATATCGAGAGGCCCTGGGGTGCAAGACATACGAGCGTGGAGCGGGAGTGGAGGGGAGGCAATTGCTTTTGACCTGAACCCCGTCACAGGGAATAATCATCCACGGCCTCTCCGCTCGACAGGGAGTCTCGGGCGTCGCCCGCTCGTCTCGGGCTCGTGGAGCGTTTCCCGGCCAAACCGTACGGTAACGCGAGGCCTGGGGCTAGAACAGAAGCCTAGGGCATGGCCCACGGATGGGGGGAGGGGCTGCGTGGGCCAGACGATCGCTGCTATTTTATTTTCCACCACGCCGACTGGCCGGGTCAGAGGACGACGATGACAGCAGCCTTCTTTTGTTCCGTCACCACTGCGAGAGGCGATGATTCGGTACCGGACAGGGAGAGCGAGAGAGAGAGAGAGGCGGGTATGACGAAGGAGGTCGACGGTCCGGAGTCCTCCGTCAGCAGTGGTCAGCATGCACGGCCGCTAGCCCTGTCGGCCCCGACCAGCTGCGTCCATGAAAAAAGGATGCTGTTCTCGCCGGAGACTCGTCCTGTTCCAAGTACCGCCCGGTTGATCTCCACGACGGCGGAGGCAGGTCGCCAGGGCGCAGGCGCGCTTGATTCGAGCGTGGAAAAGGCAGGCGGTCCGTGGGGGAAGCCGGCGCGGAGGCTGTCTGTCGCGCGTCGACGGCGGTGGAGCTGGAGCGGTGGACCGGCCGGCTGAGCTTCAGGCTCCCTGGATGCAGTTGACAGGGACGAGGATGTGCTCTCTGGCCTCCACGATGAGATGATGATACTCGGGGAGGATGCACTTGTCACGATCCTCTCGTCCACAGAGCTGCCGTGTCCGAGGGCTCGGATCCCGCCGTACCGAAACCGCATTTCATGACGGTATTGTCACCCAACATACAGAACGTGCGTATCCTGCGGCTCAGCCTGCCAGGAACCGTGGATCGAGTTAATATTCTGGGATGAAACTCGAGCGACATCTACAACACGACGCTGGGGATGCGATTGAGAAAACGTGGCAAGGCTCTCCACCGGTTCCGCATTCTCCAGGATAATCAAGGGATTCACTCTCCTCCGCCCTCGATCCCGAGTAGCGTGCACGATTTCCCGCAGTGGCGAGGCGAACGACGGCCTTGCTGATACAGGCACAGGGGCACATGCTGGTCCTGTCCAGTGGAACCCCATCGTTCTGGATCGGTCGTCGCTCCGGGAGTTCGTCTGCGCAGCGAATGGCATGTCGACGAACCTCGAGTATCTCAGATGCTCTTCTTGGCCGGGGGCTCTCCCGCGCCTCAGCCAAACTCTGTTCTGCGTGTCAAAGTCCGGATGACTCCGCAGCTCGTCCCTTTGTTAATCCATCCTCTTTACTTATATATTCTTTCCAATAATGCCTCATCGGCAGTTGCCGCTGCTGCGACAATTTGAACATACACCTGCGCTGAAACACTGAGGGTAGATCTACCAAGGCCGCTGGCAAACAGTTGCCAATGACGGTTAAATTTCCTGGTCTAGCAGAACTGCACATGCCTGGAGCTATCTCAGAAAGGAATAAACTATAGCTGGCCCATGCATTATTAGGCTGGGGGGCTGGCGGCTTTGGGCCTTGGCCTTCTTGGCCCTGAATCCACGCGGCTTGAATTTTCATGTGCGGACGACCCATCATTGGCGGGACCGCCGTTGTCGCGGTATATCTCCATTATCAGTGCCAGCGGCAGTTGATAAAGTTGATACTATTATATTATTCTCCATCTAATCGCAAACACGGACCGTCCGCAGGCTCAGACACCAGACCCCATCCGATATATCCAAACGAACAGGATATGATGTCACACGCACTGATCTCTACAAACGAGCCCTCGCGTCTCTGAAGGTGAAGGAGATAGAATGACAAGAAATCCAGATAAGCACTTTCCACGCCGGCAAGCACCTGTCTTCCACGGCCATGCACCCCCGATTGTCGGCCGACTCGGACAAAACCGGCCACAACGTCAACGCCAGGGGATTATTAATATTAAGCTACCGGCCAAAGCAGCATCGTCGACCGACCGAACCCCTCCCTAACTGCTCCGTCTCCGTACCTAAGCCCTGACCAACGTTAAGCTAGGGCACCGGCGCAGCCCACACAATAATAATGGCCGTGCCAGGACATTTTTTTTTCAAAAATTCATCTGTGCACCACCCGCTCAGACTACGGAGTACAGAGCTCCCTGGACCCAGTTTGTTTTATTATTTTGTCTCCTCCGAGGCTTTAACTGCTTAGCGACGAACGCCACAAAGGCACGGTTTTTTATGCGTAGCAGGTTTCTCTTCAACCCATGGCATTTTTGCAGCGCTAACGTTCGGACAGCCGCTCGGCTGGTTACCACTCGGGCGGGACGGGACATCAAGAACTTTGCAGCTTCGAGGATCAATTCCGTTCCGAGTTATTCAGGTCTACGGCGTCCATCTTCACCTACGTATCAGAGAGATCCTTCTGTTTGCAATGCAGCGCAGCGCTCCAAACGCAGTTGATACTCTTTGCCCGATCTGTGCTTCGGCTTCGGCAGGGCAACGCAGCCCCTCCCTCGGACCACTCCACTCCTAGCTGCAGAGTGCTACTACAGTAATTAGGAGTACTAGTAGTATGTGCATACATGCGGCGGGGCAGGCCCTACGCAGTAGTAGATTAGGTACCTAACCTAACCTAGGCGGCGGGAGCCATGCGCATGCATACGCAATACGTCTGCCATGGACCACTACTGGACCTACCAGATCAGGAAGAGTACAGACATTGGGTACACAGGACAGATCGATCCGTCTACACTTTCTACAGAGTCCTTGGTTAGGATCGTATATCGAGATCGATGTCGTTGTGTGTGGTTGCGCATGCACATACTAAGTACCTAGTTAGGTACCTCCCTACTTACAGCGATAATTACTAGGCACCTAGGCACCTAGGTCTAGGTTTTCAGGTAGGAGACAGGATGTATGCTCAAAACACATACCTACCTTACCTACCTGCAACTGTCTACTCCACTCCACAACTACTGCATACTACCACCTCACTCCACATTCCTTGGAAAATGGAACAGAACCCCTCACTACTACTCCTCAGTCTCAGGCACAGACACAGGACACAGACACATACATATGCGTACATGCTTCTCCGCATATCCGCACCCTGATTCATAATCAGGGTCAAGCCCCATAGCGGCAACCCCGTAGCCCACCCACCCCCGTAACCCCGTGCATCGTTCATCGTCATCGTTATCCAAAGTTCAAACCTCATTCAGAAAAGTTGCCCGATGCCCGATGCCCGACGCGACGCTGGAAATACCCAGCCTGCGCCGCCGTGCGGCGGGGATCTGAAGCCGTACCCGTAGCCGGACTCGTACCCCGATCCGGAGCCGGAGCCGGCCGGGCACACGCACACCGGGGCACAAGGCATGAGGCATGATTTACCTACCTACCTAGGTAAGGTACGGTGACTAGGTATACAGTACAAGCCTGAATAATGAATGGATGGATGGAAAGGATCCCGAAGCAAATTCCTCCGGATGGAAGGAAGTATGACATGGGAACAGGATATGCATGAATTAGAAATGATATAGATGTCCAGAGGTTCAATGTCAACTTGAATGGATGCAAGTACTAAGTAGGTGTTGTATCACTCAGTCTATCTAGAATTGTCGATGTCGAGCAAGCATGTGATTGTGATGTGGGATAACCCACGAAGCAGATAGGTAGATATGGAAGTCAGTCAACCAAGGAAGGCAAAGCAAGATAACAAACAAAAAACCCAGATTCAAATCTGCAAGTAGAATCCTTAGAAATTCACAAATAAACCAAGCTTAAGTATATACATCTCGCACACAATCCAAAAGATCTAACAATTTCAAGGACCGCGAGCAACTCTGCCCGGTTGCTCAGTACGGATATGATTGTCGCTCGGCAATCCCCTGTCCCAAGGATCCCCAGAGTCCAAGCTCGGGAGGGGGGCGCGACGGCGCGTGTCAAGACTCAAGGAGCACCCGTTTTTGGCCCGCCGCGCCGCCGGAGTTAAGAAGCTCATGCCGAGTGCTCGGACCGTGGACGTGCCAAACATCCAAGGAATTGGGGGGGGGGCTGCACCGAGCATTCAGGTGGGATACATCACGTGATATGAGATTCCTATCTTACCCGGTATTGTCACGATCAGTATGGTATTTGTATTTCACGACCTCCGGCCGGACCATGACTCAATCGGGGTCAGGCGGCTCAGGCCGTCACTGGGTTTCCAAATCTATTAATACGACTCTTCTCCGCAGGTAGGCATCCTATCAGACAGATTGCTGTTTCTTCCAGAATCCTTGGACAGTATATGGGGTAGGTCTCAGCGGTATCTGGGTTAGTCGACTTCTACTTAGATCATCCATCCTGACCGGCAGGCCAAGACTGCCCTGATCAATGCTTCTGGGGAACTTGGACAGTTATGTCAAATTATAGATACCTACTCCCGACTCTCATTAGGCACTTTGACAATCAACCACTCCTTACCTTGCTTTGGGAAATGTGGAAGTTTCAACTAGCAGTGTAATTCAATCCTCCCATCCTCCGCCTTTTCCGGCTTTCAGCCCGGGTAATCAATATTATCTGCAGGCCAATGCTGGTCGCGGTGCATGTATCCATGCACATTCGTTGGTTCGAATTGCTTCAAGCCGTCGCCCGTCAAAATGTTGTAGCATGCTTCATTTGAAGCTGTGGCTCCCACTTATTCCTTCGATCAGAATTCGATGATATCCAGTAGGGGTATTGTCCAACGTGAGATGTTGCCAATTTGAGTGAAAAGACCAAAGCTGGGACCACACCTGTTGGTTGTACGGAGCAACTCGTCGCTCACAGACCCGCGCGGTAAGTTCCACTCTCAATCGGCAGCGGTGAGCGTGCATGCATCCGCCAATGGATGGAATCACGAACGAGATGAACGAGTATGCCCATCGCGAGTCATCAATGCAGCGCTCTCGACGTAGATCTGTCGTTGATTATTTGGCTCGACTTCTCTTACCATCACAGACCGATATTGAGAACTTCCAAGAGTCGAGTCGAACAGTGCCAGCTTGCGGTAGCAGCACGCTGACGTAGAGGACTGATCCATGACGCTTTCAGCGGGCGGTGGGATCAGGTGGCCGCCAGATAATGAAAGATCATCTAGGACACCTTACCGACCGGTCGGAGTCGGACTCCAAGCTGTCGCCGGCCTGTCCAACGTTCAGCCTTTCGGTCTCCAAAGTTTGTGCCGCGTTTGGCTCCATGAGTCCGTGTCTTTGATGTCCCGGTCACCACTTGCTGACCAACCGTTCACACCGTATTGGTTCTCGCTACCACCCGACCAAACAGAACCGAGCGAGATCTCAAGTCAAAGCTCCGGGCCCACACCGCGTCCAACTTTCCAACCGTCTATCGCGAACGATATCCCGACATACTCCGTACATCGACCAGAGTTACCTCACGCCTGCCTGACTCACCACTGCTGCAAGTGAGTGGTGACAAGGCTATGTCGTGTGCTTTGGGGCGAGTGAGTGGCCCGTCAAAGCTGAGTGTGAGACAGGAGGAGCAGAACGCGGCTGGAATCGGCAGGTCCAGGGATCCGAGACGGACAGGGGTCCCGATCGGCCGGCAGGGCAGAAACTGGCAATTCCCGATCACAGCGAAAAAGACACGGAGCGTTGCTCGCGCGGGCGGCTGATAAGATATCAATAGCAAGCCAGCGTTTGCAACAGGCAAAGGTAATACTCCGTATAATCCGTCTGCACGGGGACAAGCGTGGAACAGTCCGTGCAGAACCCACCGTCTGCTGCGCAACGTCAGAGTACGAATGCTGGCAGGGATGATAGTCATAACGGACTGGAGGATGTCGAAGTCGACGGAGGAGAGCTGGGGTCGCAGTCGTCGGGCAAACCCCCACGCTACTCTGTCGACCCCGGCACTTCCCCTGCGCGCCCTTGCCGGCCCCTCAGCCTCGCCTCTTTTGGCGCCAGGTGCGGCTAGCTTTATATTCAAACAATCCTGCTTCTGCTGCCTCCGTCATCGTCTCCCTTTTTCGGGAAATGATGCTCTCGTCTCCAGCCCGTCGTCTGAGCAGATGGCAGCACAGCCGGCTGCGCCGCCGTGTGCTTGATAAGATTGCTGTCAGCTTGCCCCAGCCTCCAGTTTACTTACTACCCGTCTGGAAGCTGATATCCCATCCATCCCTAGCGGCAATATCCCCTCCTGGAACATGCGCTGCAGACTTGTTTGGCGGTTGTAGAACACTGTGGCAATAACAATTTCCATCATTCATCCTGTCAGAGGACCGCTTTTAGGTTGGGTCGTCGTTGCCTGGCGATTCAGTGGTATCCATTTCGGGACAACTCGAGAGCCCTTCGTCGATGGAGATCATCGATGTTCACGCCCTGAACCTCTTGGCCAGCACACCCTCTCCAGAAAGCCTGTCCATCTCAGAAAGACACCTAGCATAGGCTAGCTTCACAGGTGAAATGTCTCTGCTGTCCTATCCCGAGCAACCATGGGTTGGTGTACCCCGTCTGTAGCGTACGGAAGTACTCCGGTCATCGTCTTGGCGGTCGGCGGGCGGAGGATTTTCCAACCCAAGGTCGCGTTCGCAACCCGGAAGGCCTATGTCGTCCAGCAAGATCTGAAATAAAAGCAAGGCGTCACAGCATTCACTCTAGAAATAATCCAAGGATTCTCAGAAAGAGAGGGCCTGTCACCGTGCTTATATAGGTACCCAACGAGATCCGTCGCATCACGCGAGGGAATAATGGTGTCATCCACGAATGACAACGGGACGATATTTGTGCGGTCAAGACCAAGAGACAGAGGGCCACCGAAATTTTTTTTTCCGCTTATTTGTAGCTGAAATGATCTCCGGCTAGCCCGGGGCTTCTTAAAGGTCGGGATTTGTGTACCTTGGAGGTGGAAAATGAGGCGTGTGCGGTACGTCACTCCATAAAACTCTGCAGCATCCATCTATCCAAGATAAGGGCAACCGCCTCACATTGGCCCAGGGGTCCTTCTGTGCTTGGTGTCTTGAATTTGTCCACATATCGGTCACCAGTGACCAATGGTAATTGTCTGCTGAAAACTGTGCTTTTTCTCCTTATCTCTCCAGGCATGCTTCCCTCGAAGAGTTGAGCCTCATTTTGTTTACTCCAGTTTTTATCGCTCTCCACTGCTCTGTTTTCGTCGTTGGATCGCTTTGTTTTCTCTCCAGATCAATTCCCTTCTTCTCGTTTTCGTTGCTGTATGGAAGCTTCATGCGATACCACCGCCTAGGAATTTTTGCTATCTCCTGGAAGACCACCCTTCTCTGGGCAGCTCACAGAACTATTCGCTGATAAGATGCAGTACGGGGTACTGTCCCACTCACTACTCCGCGGATCCTCCACCGACAATTATGGGCTAAAACCTGGAGTTTGATGACATGCAGACGTGTCTATCTTCGCTTGGTTCCCCTTTCTCCCTTCCTTCCCCGGATTCAGTAATAATCGGCAGCTCTATCACCATAGAGAGGAACAAGATTGCCGTTTCCGATGATAGCGACATGCGTGATGTGCGGCATCTATCTCTGTCGTTATACCACCTGCCTACCTAGGTATCTTGGTCATCCGAGATCTTGCTGCCATTTTATCACGACCCATGGCCATGATAGGATCTGTGCCTGGCACCCCCTGTTTCTCCGCGGACTCCGGTGGCGGGTGGCTGCGGCGGTCGTTAGGCTTATCTGCTCACGTCGCATCTTGATAAGTTGTAGCGGAGCAGGGTCCCCTGACCACGTTGCGGCATCAACATCGGCGCTTCTGGCGTACCAAGGCTTGTCCTAGAATCCAGCTCCTGATCCTCTTGTCATGAGAGCTTTTCTCATTCTGTGGGCGTGGGTTGTCGAGGTTTTCAGGTTGAACTTGGTATTTCTTAGAATTTCGCGCCGTGACTCTTGCCGTGTACTGCACAAGATAACCTGACCTGACACTGCCTCTCACCTCTCTTCTCCATCTCTCGTCTGCGTGACCGGCTCAGCTACAAGTTTTTGTGATCAAATACCATAAGCCGATAAACCATGATGCCTCATGAGACGGGCAACAGGCATGACAGTTGCTTTCTTCCGTCGCTTCTTGTGCATACTCCCCTACTCCCACTATTAAGTACTCCTCTTTATGTCCAAGTCAAATAAGCAAATTATCGCTATCATTCGAGGTCTTAACTCTTCCCGCCTCAGAATCTCCGCAACGGACTTTATAGCAAGCAGTTTATTGGATATACCTGTTCTTCATGCACTTCATCGTCCCTGCACACAATGGTCTCCCTTGAACTTTCGAGGCACTAAGCGCCTCACTTCTGAGCTGCATGACAGAAGACTGAAGAAAAAAAACCAATCACAAATTAATGATCAGAGACAGATAGACACTCCGTAAGAAGGTAGATAGGAAGATAGACAGATACCCAGATAGCCCTGCTTACGCTAGTCTCCACTTGCGATCTGCAGGCTAGCGAGCATCAGCGGGGCGGGTTGAACCCTTATCTATCTATCTATCTACCTAGTCTACTGATGAATGAGTTGGAAATTCAAAATAGAATTCTATCCTGAAAGGGGAAAACGAGCAGCAAGAGGCTAGACTTCTATTATCAGGTGTGGAGTGCTCAAAATGTGATACTTTTGTTTACCATTCACCATTCTCGCCCATACTGAAGACAGATACCGGAAGTTGACTGATAATAGATAAGATACTTGCGGAGTATAGATGTGTTAAGGTTTCTGCACTATTATTACTTCTCGCACTTGCATGCCATCTGCATCCGCGGGAGATAGATAAGGAATGATCTACAATCTTAGGTACCAGTAGACTAGGACCGATGATGGGTCGCGTAATTATTTTACCTGAGGATGGTCGGATGGGTTTTTATGGGGATGATAATCATAATCAAAAAAAGGGGGGGGGGGATAGATAAATGGAAAGATGAGATGCTCTGGAGCTTCTGTTTTCCTTGCTTCATTTTCCTTCTCTGTATCCTCTCCCTTTCTGAAAAACCCTCTTCCTTCACCTTTCTTTCTTTCTTTCTTTCACACAACGCACAAGTTCCAAGTTTCAACTTATATATGTAATAGGACCTCATGTCCTTCGCTTGCTGGGTTCGACCCGTCTCTTTGGTTACTGCCCTATCTTCATCAGCGATATTCTGAAAGTCAAGAAAAAAAAAGTAAATATCAAGACAAAAAAGACATATCAGTACAAAAGAGATTGGGTGGAGCAATGACGCAGTCATGCTTCCTCCCCCCCCCCCCCCCCTTCTCCCCGGTCCTCTCTCGATCATTGAACACTACGTAGTCCCGGTTCGAAAGGGACCTCGTGGACTGGGATTGTGATACCGGAGAGATGAAGGAATAATCGCCGGAAGATTACTAGCACTGGTCGTGCTTCCTCCTAGGTAGGTAGAGACATCTCAGTGTATTCATCTCTCATTGATCGAACTCTACAACTTATGTATCCCTCACTCCGCTGGCGGAAATCTCTCAAGAATGAATGATGTTTTCGTTTTTTTCTTTTTTCTATTTTTTAACGTGCTCTCGAGGCTTTGGATGCTATCAAAGTCACTCTTCAAGTTTCTGTAAAATAAGAGAGTGAACATTCGGAAGCTGTCTCAACGTTTCCCGTATGACATTCCGTATTTATTATCCGTAGATGTTGTGGGATCCTATCAGGCCGCAAATACCAAGTCAAGCCACTTAAAAGTACAGCTACGCCTTACAGAAAAAGAAATCTGCTCAATGAGCCACATTAGCAAAATATTCATATTCTGTATGTACAGTACACTAGGCCCTTCTGCGCGTTAGTCATGACCAGGCCGCTGTCCCAGTCTTTACAGTCTTCTAGAAAGCGCATCAACCTCTTCTCGCCCAATATTTACAGGTATCAAAGTGACAAGTCTAGGCCCCAGGCACATTTCTCAAGCACACGAGGGAAAAGCACAATCACGGGCGGCATATCGCTTCGTTGTAGTCATAGTCCATCGCGCTCAGCAGGCCCAGGATATGCACTCCGATGGACAGGACTACGAAAATGTGCCAGATCGTGTGCGAGTGGCCCCAGATATCAAACTGTCCGGGGTAGTAGCGTTCTGGTACTCGACTCTTTTCAGTGGCCCAGAGTGTCAGAATCTACTTCATTGTTCCTTTGATCTAACGTTTTTAAAGAGGAAGCGGAAGAATTCACAAACCTCATAGAAATAACAGCCGATGAGGAGCAGCAGGCCCTCTGCAAAATAATAAGGTACTCCAACCCGCGCTACGAACCCGGTTCCCCAGAGCAAAGTGGCATGGCCGATTGGGGCGATAGCGGACAGACCCGTGCAGATGAAGCTCTTAAGGCGGAAGCCTCTCCATTCCGGGCCCTGGAATTTCGGGCTGACGAGCACCATGCCGGTTGTGGATCCCAGGACCAAGATCTAGACCGGAAAAAAAAGAGAGAGCACAGAGCGAGCGTCAGCTTAGGTTCTTCTACATGATTAAAATGGGCAGCAAAACAGGCTTTGCGTATATGACAGGTGGGTTTGACTAACAAGGAACCAGTATGCCAGCTTCAACTTCTCCGAACAATAGAACCCAAAGTGCAGGCCGCTGATGAAGTTCCCCAGTATTAAAGTAATAATGCCGATGTAGTCGTTCAAGAGCCACCGGTGGGCGACTTGCACCGAATGGCTCATCAGGGTGTGGTACAGGGCCGACGTTGTCAGGCAAATCAGGGCCGTCAACAGCTGGAGGGAGAGAATCGACCAGTCGGTGCTAGTCAGATTCTCGTACTTCGTCCGCACATGCTGGTACAGGAATCCCTGGGCAAGGAGCGCTCCCACGGCCGGGATGAGGTGCGAGTAGATGTTGCACGACTCATTGTGCAGGTAAGTCCAGCTGGCCAGACACGCCCCGACTGAGTTGCTTTCGGGACGATAGCCGGACAGAATAAAGGGATTCGCATCGAACCACGCTGGGACCTCTTTTATTGTCAAGAGGTGTCTTTGCGGGTCCGATTTGGCTGCTCGTTTATCAACGCTGGCCCTGGAGGTCTGGGATTTTAGGCGACCCGCCCGGGATACTCGGAATTTAATGAACAGGTCGAACATGTTCCTTTTCACAGACTGTGGCCTGGAACCGGACAGACAGCCTGGGCTTTATTCCTGGTCGAAATTCTTTTGAATTGATACGGGCGAGGGAGGAGATGTAGCCTCATACGGACCAATTCGGGTCGCCAAGGGCCTGACTTCAACTACCACCAATACTGGGCCCGCAAACGGCCAAGTATTTAAGAATGAGGTTAAGAATATTGAGGACGAATGAATAATACCTAGGTATATCCGGGCTTCAATCTAGAATCAACAAAACCGTGCGAGGCACGAAGGTACTAATACTAGGGAGTGGCTGCCCCTGCTTAGTCATCAGGCACCTGCTTGTTGACAAGGTCCCGCCAGTTCGGGAAGCATCTGGGCATCTCCTGCTTCAGATCCGGGGTGCCCAACGTGACTGCACCGAAAGAAAAAGGAATAAGGGAAGAGATGCCTTGAATTCGACTTTCGGGAAGGTTTCGGCGAAGTCCTCTACGCTCCCCCCGTTGACTCTGAGCTTGCCCGCATCTGCTGCCCGCTTCCAAGACGCGACGCGACTATCCAGAATGGCGCAAGCTACTTTGGTTGGCAATCCTCCCAGCTGCTGCGGTTGTTGGCTGGGGAACATGCGAACGCTGACGGCTTCCATATAGCATCCGCAGATACCGCAACATGTCACTGCCTTGCTCTCCCACCTGACATCGCGCCCGGGTGTGCAGTCCACCCTCATCCTCTCCCGCAAAGATGGATCCATAATACAGTGCACTGGATTGCTGGCATCAAGTCCGAACCAGAGCAATAATGCCCGCGGGAACGCCGCGGCCGCAGTCGATACATCGTCCGTCCCACCGCCATCGGAGTCGCCGTCGTCAGCCAATGGTACCAGCCCGACCTCCGCAAACCAAGCACCCTACAAGCCAACCCAGGCAGAAGCCATGGCGGCGCAGATTTACGCCTTTGTGTCGGCCGCATCGGCTCTCGGAGTATCTCTATCGCATCCTGCCTCCAGCGCCACCACGGAGAACGGCTACGGCTCCAGCACTATCAATGGCGGACATCAGGAAGAGGACACTGAAGGAGGGAGCCATGAGAAGGAGGAGGACGATGAGGTTAAGCTGCTGCGATTGAGAACGAAGAAGCACGAAGTTGTCATAGTGCCCGACAAAAAGTATCTAATCTGTGCCATTGTGGGCACTTCTTCGGCGGGAGGGCCGGGGGGCGGAGGGGGCTCCTCCAGGTGAGGCGTGTGTGTGTGAAGATGCACTAATTGGATTTAATCTGTCTCTTCTCGTCACGACTCTCTTCTTCTGTTGGCTCAAGTGACTCTTAGCGGCATTTTGTTTCTTGTCATATACCCGAGTGTGGTCAGGTTTACCACGAGATCTGCATGGATTTCATGCCCAGGACTTGCCTTCTCAGAAGATGTATCTTTACTGTATAGCTTTTGTTAATGCTAATGGCGATCAAAGCTTGGCTGATAAAGTACATCGAGAAAGCGCTTCGGTCTGCATTCGAATCTGTCACACTGGATATTGCACGGTGGCGCTGCTGGATTTCATCTTATTAAGAGATCTAGTTACTTCCCGAGTAATTGGAGCTTTGCTGGCTGTGTGACATTCCCATATGTCTCAGGAACCATGCATCTACATATGGTTTTGTGAACATCTACCATATGTAACTGCTAGAGAAAAGTGGCAAGGGTATCCCTTTCACATCATCGAGAGTTGAAGTTGTAAGCTCTGTTGGATAGATGCCTCGAACCCAACGAAACAGCTTTTGGAACAACCGAAAAAGAGACTGGGATCAGTGTAAAATTACCAGTAGAACGCACTCTAAAAAGATTTTTATGCTATTGATGTTGTCTGGGCATAGAAGTTCGGCCGGGCTGACGGCAGACGGCCTCGGGCTTAGGGCCAGGGCTGAGTCCAGATACCTTTCAACTTCCTCCGCGCTGTCTGCCAGTTTCCCATAGCGTATCACATAATTCATCATATTGGCATTATTGACATTGTTTCATCTGAGTATATTGCTACGCTGTTTTAGCTTTCAGTTTTCTTTCTGGTCTCAAAGCGAGAGACGTGGAGTCAATCGGCCTGCAGGAGGCTCGCTATCGATTAGCTTAGTATCGGCCAACATATCGGCCAACCTGAAACTGAAGCTTACCCCTCTTTTGTGCTGTGGCGCATCCATAAGCAGCGGCTGCTTTTGTCTTTTTAAACGTGGTAAGATCCTCAAGGAGTTAATTAAAAGCAGCGAGAGAAATATCTGGCACTCTTCTACATAGGCATTAACTACTTCTTACCCAAATAGGTAAATAGAAGTACGCTTCATCCACATCACCATGGCTTCGACGTTCGACATTGCTCAGTCTCGGTCTCGTTTTCCTGCGCTACAGCAATTTCAAATATTCATGGACAATGCAGGTATGCCTTGTTGAGATACGGAGGGACCTCGTGATATTTCTTACTGACGTGGTTGTTATCAACAGGGGGCAGCCAAGTACTGGATACAGTGATTGACTCGCTCCAAGCTTATCTATCCCGAACAAACGTTCAGCTTGGAGCCACCTATGAAGTGGCCAGATCGTCAAACGCTGCTTATGAACAGGCCTATAAGGCGGCAGCCAAATTCATCAATGCCAGTCCGGACGAGGTTTGTTCATTCATAACAATAAGTCCTGGGAGTAAATCCTATACATTATCTGCTGCTAACAACTTGTTCATACAGATATCAATAGGAGTATCAACAACCCAGCTCCTCCACAACCTCTCCACGGCCCTGGATTTCCAGCCCGGAGATGAGTTGATCTTGTCGAAGCTCAACCACGAAGCCAACATTGCGCCTTGGGTCCGAATTGCACAGCGGCTTGGGCTGACGGTAAAATGGTGGTCTTCTTCGGACAGACTTAATCCGGTTTGCGATGTTGAGGAGTTGAAGTCGTTGCTTTCGGAGAAGACGAGATTGGTGACCTGCCCGCATGCTTCGAATATTACGGGCACGATTACCAAGGTCAAGGAGGTTGCGGATGTAGTGCACTCGTTTCCTAGGGTGAGTAATAATTCTGATAAATTAAGTGGTCTTGGTTTATTTCTCTGACACCTCCGCATACTCCACTGCGGTGGGCAAGTGAACAACGCCTATATACATAAACTAATGTTCCTTTTAGGCGCTGATATGTGTGGACGGCGTAGCCCTAGCACCTCACAGGCAGGTCGATGTTAAAGCACTTGACGTCGACTTCTACGTGAGTCGATCTCTGCTCGAGCCTGATGAAGAAATGCGTTCTAACCCCAGCATAGGCATTCTCCTGGTACAAAGTCTACGGACCGCACATCGCCCAACTCTACGCATCCTCCCGCGTCCACTCCCAGATCAACTCTCTTGGGCACTACTTCAAAGGCACCGAGACGCTGGATCTGAAGCTCAACCTCGCCTCTGCGAACTACGAGCTGGCACAGACCATCCCTCGCATAGTGGAGTACTTCGGGTCGGATGTGGCCGGCGCGTGGGAGCAGATCGCCACGTACGAGGAGAAGCTGCAAGGAATCATCCTGGAATATCTCAACAGCAACGAGCGCATAACTATCTACGGAGAGAGATCTGCTCGCAAGGAACTGAGGGTCCCCGTGATCAGCTTCACAATAAAGGGGATGCAAAGCAGGACATTGGTAGAAGAGGTGGAGAAGAGATCTCCGTTTGGGTTCCGAAACGGTCACATGTATAGTCACCGGCTGGTGAAGGAGGTGTTGGGACTGGAGGATGTGGATGATGGGGTTGTGAGGGTGAGCTTGTTACATTATAATACTGGTGAGTAGTATCCATCTCGAGATGTATTGTCTTGTGCTTCGTCGATAAGCTCCATGCTAATGATCCTTCTAGAGGACGAAGTGAGGGGGCTTATCAAGGTCCTGGAAGAAGTAATAAAGAATTAAGAAGGTATTAGGATGTGTATTTGGATGGTAACTTCATTCCAACATGGCGGAATTGGACTTTTGGACATTTTTGGGATTCGATTCTTTGGTGGTCCTTGAGTGATTCCGGTAACTGTCCTAGCTCCGGAGTAGAGGGTAAAAGGAAGCTATCCTTAGCCTGTATGCTTAGGATGCATGCCTGAAATGAAAGCCGTGACTATCGTGATGGACTGTAAAGATAGCTGGTGGAATGTGTCAAAGTAAAACCTAACTTATGTTGTCCCAGAGTTGTGTAGAAGGTAGCGACTCAACGCCCTGCCTTTAGTGTCAAGTCGCTGCTTCAAGTTGCCTTCCGAGATTTCCTTTTTGCGGGAAGCGGTAGATGAATTTTATAGGGACGGAGTTTGTGGTACTCAAAGTTTGCCTGGTCGCCTGAGGCATATACATGAAAATCACGTGCTGTCAATCATCCATCGAAAAAAGAAATCATGCAGACAAGAACATTAGCAGTTCCACTTTATCTGCCTAACCATCAACAGGTTTTCCTGGGGCAAGCATTTCTTTTCGTTCATTGCCTAGAAAAGTTCTATTGGTTCCAGTTTTTGGCACCGCGAGCGTTTGCTCGTAATTGAAGAGCTCACCCACCCGACTTTGCCGCAGCGGTGCATTCCCTGAAGTGTCCAAGTGTCCATTTAGAATCAGTCTCTTGCTTTGTATAGGGTTCATTTAAATTTTGAGACCTGTCACTTTATTTTATTTTGTTATAACAAGCGCATTACCAGCGTGAAAAGATGGGTTCGAGTGCGAGGAAGAAGAAAGAGAAACAAAAAGACTTCCAGGTAAGAATTTTGGATAGCACTCTTGGATCCCCCTACATTTTCTTTCCCAGTTGAATGATACTAACTAGTCTCTAGAAACCAAAGCTGAAGGTTGGGAAGCCTAAACCAAAACCTTCCAACTATACCGACACAAGTTTTCGGTCAAAGAGTAAGTGGCATGTGTCTAAGCAATGAAGATAGTGTATTTGATTCAATATCTGATGTGAAATAAAGCAATCGTTGTCAACCAGCAGTCCATCTCAACGACTGCCCCGTCATCTTCCGCACAGTTCTCCCATCATCTCTCTATGCTGTCCTCAAAATCGGACACGCAGCGCAAGGAGTCACTTGCGCATTTGACCACTTCAATCTCGTCACGGCCTGTGGACTCGCCTCTTCCACAGCCAGTGAGCGTGATTTTACCCAGCTTGTTACCACTTATTCTGGACGCAAGCAACGGCGTCCGAAGCCAGCTACTTAAACTGCTACGGTGCCTGCCCGCCTCTGAGATTGAAGACCACGTGGGCCAGCTTCTGCCGTACATCCGTGCGGGAATGACGCATCTTGCGGCTGATATCCGTGTGTCTTCCGTGGAGATTCTGTCGTGGCTGGTTGACGTCGCAGGAGCCCAAGTAGTCTCATGCGCAGGAGGCTGGATCAAGACGATTAACTGCTTCCTCTCGGTCCTTGGATGGCACACGGAAGAGTCAGCCAAGTTGTCCGCGACTAGGGGAACGTTTGGGAAAGCCGGCAGCGAGGGCAAGCCCATGGTCAAAGTCCTTCAGACGCTGGCGGAATTCCTGCAAGCGGGAATCGGAAAACCGGAGGATGAGACGATGGATGATGCCGATTCCGAAAAGGAAGAGGCTGGCTCTTCGGGTTGGATGTTCCCGCTCTGTCACACCGCGCAGCATATGATTCCGAAAATGTCAGCCCCGTACGCTTATCTCAACTTGTTTGGTCAGCCGAGGGATGAGGAAGGCGAGATGTATGAAACTCGCGAGGACAGGTATCGAGTCTTCTCCGATAGGTTTTTGAAAGCGGTCGAACGGGGGTTGGAGAATGCTCGCAAGGAGGGGGGCGAGGTTGGACGGGCTTCAGCGGCCGTGGCCAAGGTGCTTAAGGAAGCGAGATGCTACGGCACAGGAAAATGACAGCATTGAGAAATGAGGTTATGTTGGCTAATTCCGGCACGTCGTCGCTGATAAGCATGATGGAGGGCCTCGAAAGGGCATCGACAATTAGCGATCCATGCAGTGGATATACGGAGTAGAGCACCTCCGAGGAGTATGGGGTCAGTTCCCATTCTGAGACACTTGAATGGCGGACTGGAAGACCGAGTTGAACCCATTCCTTACCGGTTCAAAGTCAAGAACCGATGAAAACGAGAAAACTATCCCATATATTATGCGCCGAGACGTCTCTGAAAGCAACGGAACCTCAGTTGGCGTTATTCAGGTCGTTATCGGGAGCCTTGTGAAACATTTTTTTTTCCCAAATGCCGCACTTGTAAGTAGCAGTGTCGTTGCGAGACCATACTTAGATACCCAGATAGAAGTTACAAGAACCTCGTGAGCAATGCATTGGGAATCAGTAATAACTTTGGATGGGTTTTCACGACAAAGTTGCCTCTGACATAGAAAAGGTCAAGGAATCTATTGTATTAGTGTTTTGGAATATGCTCTGAGTTAATTCTCTGAACCGCTAAGTGCTTATCACTGCAAATATGCGAGGCCAACGTCCCTCGTAGGTGGGAGCCTGGGAGGTGACCTAGTTTCTATGGCTCGGACTAGCCCGCGCCTGGAATGTACCGGTTTTATGCTTTTATGACTGAATTCCCCAGAAAGGCCAGATCCCTGGTCTTGGGGCCAGAGATCCAATCCCAGTGTGCTGGGAGCGACTTATCTCTAGTCGGTATGACGAACGAGACATCCGCGACGCCGCGTTATCGATTGTTTATCGCGACTAGACAACCAACGAACTCGCGCCGTGGAAAAACCAGCCAATTAAGAACGGTTAGTATCTATACATGCCAATCATCGGGAGAACCAGCAGGGATGTTGACTGCTTATCAGGACTGACTTGTAGCTTATCAACAGCCAAGATGCTTGCCTCGTATGGCTATCAGCTTCGTCGGTCGACATCTGAGCACGTCCAGGAACCTGAGTCTGGCCTCCACGATATCCCTATAAATGTTTGTAAAGAACTTATGCCGTTTCCCCTTTGTTCTTACGGAGGCAAATATCGACTCTTTTGGCCATTCTCTCTTTGCCTGTGAGGCGTGTAGGAATCACCGGCGACCTCTGCATCTTTAGGCCGCCAACTGCTTCATTCTTCCAGTACGGGAATTTCATCAAAACAACCAATTCGACTCCTGGATAAGCGGTGTTCTCAACCTCGGTTTTCCTCTTCTACCGAAACAACTATGAAGTTCGAGCTTCCCAGCATCTATGTCACCCAGCCCAAGTCGGCGTTCGCAGAGGGCAACGCTCGATGGACGAATCTCGATCTGGACCCCATCCCCCGTCACCGACGCAAGTGGGGTGTCACCAGTTTCATTGGTATGGAGCTTGATCTCATTATAACTCATCATTAGTCTCGCGAAATGTTCATGGTCGCTGATATCCTCCTGCAGCTTACTGGATATCGGACGCGTTCAACGTAGCGACTTGGCAGTTTGCGAGCGGGATGCTCGCGGTGGGAATGAGCTATAGAGATTCTTTAGTTGTCGTTGCCGTATCCTTCCTCATAATCTCATTCGTCATATCAGCGAATGGCTCGGTTGGTGCCATTTATAAAGTATCCTTTCCAGTTGTTTCGCGCGCTTCCTGGGGTTTTTATGGATCCTATGTTGCAATTACGAGTCGTGTTATTCTTGCAGTGTTTTGGTTTGCTATACAACAGCTAAACGGTGCCAATGCGGTCAGGGTCATGATCGGAGCAATCTGGCCAAGCTACCTAAGCCTGAAGAATAACATCCCTGAAAGTCAGGGCATCACGACCAACGGCATGGTCAGCTATTTCATCTTCTGGCTCATTCAACTGCCCTTTATTTGTATGCATCCAAACAAACTACGCTGGCTATTCATGGCCAAATCGTTGCTGGTGCCTCCTGTTTGGATTGCGATTTTGGTATGGGCATTCGTCGCCGAGGGTGGGGGAGAGCTCTTTGATAGACCGTCTACTTTAAAGGGTTCAGCCTACAGCTGGTTGTTCCTGGCCAACCTCACCTCAACAATCGGCAACTATGCGACGCTCAGTGTCAACCAGGTGGGCTCCCTTGCACTGCGAGGTAACATAGAGGTAACATAGAATGAAGTGGCTGACTTAACATAGTCTGATTTCTCCCGCTATTCCCGGGTCAGCGCGAAATGGCAACTTCTCTACGTCCCAATGCTGCCTATAGTGTTCACCTTGATCGCCTTCATCGGTCTCACCGCTTCCTCAGCGGGCCAGGCTAGATACGGTGGTGAGATCCCCTGGGACCCTACCGTGCTTATAAGCAACTGGAGTAGTCGACCATGCAGATTTTTCGCCGCCCTCTCTTTCGCATTGGCTAGCCTTGGAGTGAACATATCCGCGAATTCACTCTCCGCCGCCAACGACTTTATGGCCTTAGCCCCGAGATTCATAAATATCCGGCGCGGCCAGCTCCTCTGTGCCTTTCTGTCGTGGTGTCTCGTCCCCTGGAAGATCCTCGAGTCCGCGGGCAGCTTCCTGAACTTCATGTCTGCCTACGCGGTCTTCCTGGGCCCCATTGCCGGCATCATGCTCTGGGACTATTGGGTCGTGAAGCGCAGGAAATACAACGTCCTCGCGCTCTACCAGCCGTGGAGCATCTACGGCTACCGGTACGGCGTCAACTGGCGCGCCATCGTCGCGTTTCTCTGCGGCGTCGCGCCCAACCTGCCCGGCCTGATCAGCTCAGTCAACAGCCGCATCGGCGTCGGCGTCGGCATCCATCCGTACCAGTTCGGGTGGCTGCTGGGGTTCGTGGGTACGAGCCTTGTCTATGTGGTCCTCTCGTACCTGTTCCCTGTGAAGGAGGCGCTGATCGAGCGCGCTGTTCTGCCGGACGAGATCTACGACGCGAGGGACGCCGTGGTCGAGGGGGTCGAACCGACGTCAGGAACGAGCGATGAGGAGAAGACGGGGGCGGGTGACGCGGTGGAGGCGGAGAAGAGCGCATTCAAGAAGTTCATCAAGGGCGTGGATCGGATTTTGTAGTCGTTTTCTGCCTTTAGGACACAGATGTATATAATACGTAACCCAATGTCTCATAACTCACACACACACACATATCTATAGTCAGATGTTGCAGAAATTATCTTTTATGCTATTTTCTTTTCCAAGACAGATCCACATCCGTAAAGCTTGCTATCAGCGGAGGGGAGAGCAAGAGGAACAGGAGGACCATCTCTTTTTGACATCAGATTACATAAGGAATTCCTCTCTAGAAAAGAATAGCAAAACGCTGCGTCTTGGCTGGCTGAATGAGCACTGAATACAAATGGAATATTCCGAACACGGTGAGCACCGCAGCCTCACATACACGGTACATCATCTCGGTCAACCGAGCTCCTTGGAATGGAATAATCAAGGTTCCTGCAGAATCATCTACCAGGAAGCCCCCTGCATCTATGATCCGAGCAGAATACCTACTCGGCTCTCTTATGTAAGCAGCCTCAAAAACCAACGGTGGCAGCAGCAGATTACACCACCGAGGGACAGATCGGAAGCACCTAGCTGCCAGGAACACCCGACGTACCCCCTGCTGCTAGGCATCATAGGCGTGATCTATACCCGGATGAGTCCAGTCCAAGCTCCCACGGCAGAGGTGGGTCCCTCCGCTGTCAATGCGTCCATGCATGCTCTTTATTGGCCAATATGACAGCGGCCGAGTGGATCCAGATCGGCACTAAACTAAATTGCACTCAATTCCCCGCACAGCGATCCATATCATTGGTGTTCCTTCTTGGCTTCCAAAACAGCTGAAGTTGCGCTGTGCATGGGATATCGATATGGTCTCATTCCGGCCGGTGAATACCGTAACTGGCAGGTGTGCACGGGTAGTTCTCTGCCGGAGCGCGGTGGTGGAGGATTCTCCTCATGCAGCACGACGCTTCCGGGAGGGGTTTCCTCGGGGTCTGTACAGTACTACGAGGACTACGGCTGGATGCAGGGTGGAATTGCAGCTTTATGGATCTTTACATGATATTTTAGACCGGTGCAGTCTGGGATATAAGGGAGCCGAGGAATAGACCGAGAGGCGACTCCCGAAGAAGGAAAGAAAACGCAACTCGCGATGTCTTGCCGGTGCCGGCTTTCCGGGCCTCATGCCCTTTTTTTTCTCTTCCTGGAAGAAGGCGCGTGGTCGTCCCGGTCCCTCAAAATACACTCGTCCTGCTCATCCGCCCTCACGACTTACTGTACTTCGATCTCCTTCGTTCCTCCACAGTCTATCCATGCCTCCTGACTTCACTTTTTTTTCCCTGTTCAGCACCCTGTATCCGCCTATCCTCAGTGATACTACGATCTTAACACTGCAATTGACTTTGATGAACCGCGGTTCCACGTCCCCTGTTCGAGGATGTGTCCGGATGGGATCCCCCCGCATCTTTAGTATGTTCAAGTTGACAATAACAGGCTAACAATTTGCGCAGTGAACTTCAGCATCATGCTAGACACACAAAGTCCAATTGGCATCTTAAGCAAGCCTGAGAGAATCGACCTCGAGCGTACTGCAGCCCAAACAAACGTCAACCGGTCGCATCAGTAGTAACTCCGCTTACGGTGATCAACCAGTTAGACAGTCAGAAAAATTCTGACTCAGACTCGGAGAACAAAGAAGAGTCCGAATCAGACACTGGACTGCCACCAAAAAAGACAAATACCGCAAAAGATAAAATGAAATAAAAATAACGACGACAGAGAAGAGCAACGGTAGGACCAAGACCAGGTGACGATTTGAAATGACTAGAAAGACAAATTGCAGGAGTTCAAAAAACGCAACTGCTGGGGCTCAGCCTCAGCAGTCCACTGTATTAACCCCTGATGAGTGGCAGCAGGGGACTAACTCAATGCAAAACAACTCTCCTGAAGTGCAGGAGATGGTGGCTGCTTTGGGTAAAACCCAGACCACCACGCGAATGCCAGCTGTTGTGCAACAGCCCATTTCAAAGGGAATAAGGTCTTCCCAGAAATGAAAAGACTTCTCCTGATGTGCAGGAGTCCGGTCAGTCAAAGAGGGCAAAGACTGAACTGGGTATTTAGAGCCACAATGAATATATTGACAGGGATGATGGCTTTGACAATGAAGATGGCAGGGTTTCCCTTCTGTGTCACTATGAAGCTGAAAATGCAGACGAGGACATTGAAATGGACCCTCCCAATCAACCTGGTTGTTAAGGTGGATGGAGATGGGAACAACTCACTCTCCAACAGTGGAGAGGTGGATGATGACAAATTGGTGAGCATCGGCAACACTGCTAATGTTGCAGAACGCTCAGATTGAGACAGGTACAAAGAGGTGGGCATTCCATTTGATGAATTTGGTAGTTAGTCAACATAAATCCAGCAGACAATGATGCTAACATATACATATCCTCTAGAAAACGCCAGTCGGAGGTTTGATGAAAGAATGTCCAAAGCAATTGACTACATTGTCCAAGAAGTGAAGCAACTCTATGTGAAAGACTTCATGAAGGCACATGGATGACACAGGTATTCTGTAACCGCCTGCGACTGCAGTTCACAAGGTCAATTTCGGCAAAAGAGTGTTAAGGTGTGACCAATTTCTTGCGTTCGGAACTCTTGACAGTCCATAAAGCGACATATCTTCAGGCCATTGCAGCGGCCAAGAACGCAAGAGAAGCATCTGCATCAGAGAACAACTGAGCGTCTTGCAATTATTGATGATTAGGCGGGTTCCTCTTCATGAGATAAATTCATTATATTGACATATGGCTTAGGATTCACCACAATGCATGTGAGATAAAGAATATTGCACCTCACTATTGTCGAGGACTGCCATGGCAGGTATATGATAACTGACAGTGCTGTTTACAACGATGGAATCATAATAGCTTGGGTCCACTCCTTGCAAGCCGTTCGCAAAGATGCCAAGCGGTTACATGGTGGGAGGGGGGCCCCGGTTAGCCAAGGCCTGCATCTAGCATGCCTTTTTCGTGGCATAACCTCATGGTGATTGGAAATGATAGGAGACGGACACATGTCGACTGCCGATCTGTGAGGAGCACGGAGTACTTGTTTGGGCACGGCAAGCTTTAAACTTCTCTCTAGCTTAGTACTTAACTACGACCGGGTAGGAAGCTCACTAGTTAGTCGTGCCCAGAGCCGCATCCCCGCCGATCTTTACCTTTGCTTGCTCTCAGCGACAGCGCCGCAATGATGTAGTGTAACATCACTATCTATAAAAATGAATAGGTCGATGCGTACTCGGCTGTGACCTTGTCCTATCAAATCGCCTGCTCTGAAAAGTATATATATATATAGGGCGAATGCGGCTACAGAGCTCTTGATACGAGTAGCGAACTCAGTTTGAAGGTGCAAGTAATTTAGTACCTAGGTGGGTGAATAGGAAGGTACCGAGGTATGCAGCTCAAGCGCATCTTCGCCGCTGGCGTTTCGTTGTCTTTGGGCCTTGGAGGTAAGTTGACTTAAGTTCTATTTAATAGAAGTTCCAATAGATTTGAGTTTGCTCTAGTATCCAGGAGCTTCCTATTCAGATCCATGCCTTGCCCGCATCTTGCTCCTTGCTATCAATTGCTAAGTGACTGACTGGCTGATCAGGTTACAGTCGCCTTCTGACGGTGCCAACCACTCCATTTACTGAAGCGGCAGGTTTTTACTCGCTCCACAGTCTCCAAAGCATCGTCGTGGACGCTCGATATGCGGCTGAGGTGGACAATGACGGGCAAACACTGATCCCGCCAACTCTGCAGCAGTTTGCTGAGACCTTTCAAGGAGACCTCGAGTCGTCCCTTGGGATTCGGGTACCACTGTTGCAGGGCTTGAGGCCTTCCGCCAATTCCGTCTTCTTAACGCTTGACAAAAGTACCTCGAAATTCCAGGATGTAGCTGGCCGCCCCACGTTGGAGGGATATTCGTTGACCGTTGATGATGATGGAATTGTCATCGCTGGGGCGAGCCCTCTTGGCGCGTGGTGGGGGACGCGTTCTGTGATCCAGGCCGCTGTGGTTAATGGTAATGATCTGAGTATACCGCATGGTTTTGGCGTTGATGCGCCGGGATGGGCTACTCGCGGAGTCATGGTGAGCTTGTCTAGGATTTAAACATGCCTTTCGGTCATGCTGATATTCAATGAAAAGCTCGATGCTGGCCGCCATTATTATCCTCCCGACTTCCTAGTCGAGATGTGTTCGTACCTTTCGTTCTTCAAGCAGAACGTGTTCCACATCCATCTCAGCGACAATCTATATAACAATAAGCGATATTCCACCGAGCAGTCTATGGAGCTTTATGCCGCGTTTCGACTTTGGTCGGATGATCCAGCGGTTGCAGGCCTTAACAAGCGAGCCAACGAGTCTTACACCAGGAGCCAGTTCGACAATGTCCAGCGGCAATGTGCAAGGCGTGGAGTTACTATCATTCCGGAAATTGAAGCCCCGGGACATGCTCTGGCGATCGTGCAGTGGATGCCTGAATTGGGTCTCGAGTCGGATCTCAGCATGCTCAACCTTACACACCCTGAGACGATCCCAACCGTGAAAACGATCTGGAAGACCTTTCTTCCGTGGTTTCATAGCAAGACGGTCCATATGGGAGCAGATGAGTATGACAGTAGCCTTGTGGCAGACTATACCATGTTCGTCAACGAGATGGATAGCTTTATCAGAGAGGAATCGTCGAAGAGCACGCGGATCTGGGGCACTTTCACACCGGCGCAGGGAAGCAACGTGTCGACCGAAGTTTCAATCCAACATTGGGAGTTCTTTGAGGATAATCCGTACTTCGACTACATCAAGAATGGGTACAACGTCCTCAACAGCGATGATGCCTTCTACATCGTCGGGAAGTGGGCCGGGAGTTACCCTCAATCGCTCAATAAGACCCGTGTTTTCCACGGCGACCCTGCGGGAGGTGCATATGCCCCAAATATCTTTGACACTAAGAATGCTACCAACAACCCTCCGCGGAACAATCCAAGGGTGCTTGGCCATATTGCTGCGTTGTGGAACGACTATGGACCGAACGCAACGACTTACCTGGAAGCGTACTACGCATGGAGAGATGTACTACCCGCTCTGGCGGATAAGCAATGGGGCGGTGACCTGACGGAAGAGGAGTATGATTCGATCTTCGAGAAGCTCCACGCCGCGATCCCGGGTCAGAACCTTGATCGTCGAATCCCCTCCAGATCAGACGTGATCCTGAGTTATAAGTTCGGCATTGACGACAACAATAAAGTGGTGAAGGACCACTCCGGGAACGGATACCACGGAATCCTGCACGGAAGAGGATGCAAGATCCAAGACTCCGCCCTCTACTTCTCCGGCGACTGCTACCTCGAAACCCCCCTCGGCAGCAAGGGTCGAAACTACACCCTTTCCTTCTCCATCAAGCCCACCGCCCAGACGCCAGGGGCGACTCTCTTCTCCGGTCCGGATTCGACCCTCCTGGCCGGTAACGGCTCCATCAGCAACGTGACCCTGATCAGTGGCGGGAACCCATACATACTCAACTATAGCCTGCCCGTCAACACGTGGACGGATGTTAGCCTCATCGGACGCGGGAATGCGACGTTCCTGAGGGAATCACATTCGAATTCGAGAGAACGTGGTGGGAAACGAGGACTGACGACCGTGACCATGGAGTTTCTCACGAGGATAGGTGTCAATGGTGAAAGCTTTGTCTGGGCGCCTATTGCTATTGAGGCGCCGCTCACGAGGATTGGAGAGGGTTTTAGGGGTTTGATCAAGGATATTGTGTTGAGGGGGAGTGCGTGATGATGTAGTGGTATGTAAGTAGGTCTGTACATACCTATGTGTGAAGGAGGAGGAGGAGGAGGAATGTACTGTAAATACGTCTTCGAACTTGAGATGGTACCGCCTAATCTACAAGGACAAGGGGAAAGGAAAATGCAAGGTGAAGTCGAGGCAGGAGGCACGGTGAGAAAAGGAGAGCGTAGAACGGTTGCGGAGAATGGAAACGCTGGATATATGACATTAAGAGAGGGGCGTTATGACGATAGGCTTGGACTTATTTGGGAGGTCCCCAGATACCCCAAATCACTCGTTCATGATAATGGCTCAGACAGGTCTGATATATACTACTCGCTGCGGTGCGTTCCTGGTTGTCATGACGCATGTGGCTGCCACCCAGGGCAACTGCCGTCTACAGCCATGTATGCAGTGGGAGGCGTTTAGCTCACCCCAGCATCTAGCTAGGAATGCAGGCTTCTTACTTACAGCCCCCTACCACTGACATCTCTGACACGATCAGACTCATTACCCTCTGCTTTGCTCGCAGTGCGGTGCTCTCCTGGTACAGCCTGATCATCCTTTCCAATCGTCAAGATCGGATAGAAATCCCTTTTCAATGAAATTTGCGGGGTAAGTCCAGTCAATTATCATACTCGTTGGAGATCGTAACTAAGTCCAAATACAAAAAAGGTCCCTTCCTTGCCAAATGTCATCATTCATAGACCCACCCTTCCGACATCACATCGGCATGCAAAATCAGCGAGCTAAACCTCCTCCAAATAATAATGGTAGTGTTCTTCCTTCAAAATCTGGCTCTTCCAGAACAGACTATCGGGCTCCACTCCGACCCGCCTTTTCTCGTCGGTTACAAACATGGCATTTATGAACCGGATCAGGCCCATACGATACTTCAGAGGCCAGGCCCTCGATGGATCCATGTCAGGTATTCCTGCCGAGCCGGCAGCCGGATCGTGCTCCTTGTCCTCCTCCCGGAGGTTTAACCACTTGGCCGTCTCTCCGTCCTTGCAGACCACGAGGACGTCTGGCTCTGCGGACTTGACATCCTTCTTATTGTCAATTACCAAGAAGACGGTCTTGAATGTGGGCGACAGGCCAAAGCCATCCGGGAGGCGAGGGTCTTTCTGCTTCAGATGAGGAATCTCGCTTTCCACCTTTTGGCACAGAGCTTCGTGGAATCTGGACACTTCCGACAACGTCCCACCGCCCCTATCTGCCTTGAAGTCGATGATTTGGGCAAAAAAGTGGTCTCCATCAAGATCAAAAGCCATGTCCCGGTGCGGGAAAAAGTGGCGATACATGCTGTCGAAGAACTCGCTGCCGTTTCGCAAGTCATCTGCTGGTGGAGGGTTCAGGGAGATGGCGACATCCTTGCAGCAGGAGTATCTGCACTCGTCCGGCGAGAGGGTGCTAAGCGCCTTGAAGCTGTAACGGTAATCCGGTCGACGGACGCCGACTTCGTAGGATGACGGGTCCCCAGACGGGTCCATGGGTTTAAACACGCGGAGGAGTCTTCTGAAATCGATGGTGTGTTGGCGCCAGTAGTTCTCCTCCGCCCCAGCCCTCTGCGCTTCCGGGCTTTTGAGACTGACTTTTTTTCAAGGCCATTGGTCCGAACTGCGATGGGGGAGGTAGACAAGGATTGAGAATGAGTAAAACCGTCCTCACCACGGGTCGACTCTCTTCTTGTAACTCCTCCGGCAAGGACTGCTAACAAAGACCCCTAGTCATATGCAGTAGAGACGGGCGCCAGGCTCTGAAGACGGCACAGCGCCTCCGATGCCCTTTGTGCGGACGGAAAACGCAGCAGTGTTACGACGGGCTGCTTACAGTAGGTTGCCAAAACTTTCGTTAAGCAAGAGTCACCGGCCGAAGTCACCTACCTCACTGCTTTTACTTTATTGTGTTCCGGACTTAAGCTTAGAGTCTGTTACCTATCATAGTCTCTAATTACCCTTCAATAACTTCAAGATCAGGTGGATAAAAAATAGCAATCTGCCAAAGCTCCTAAGTAAGGGACCCCTTGTTAACGAAAGCTTTGGCAACCTACTGTACAAGTAGTGCCGCGGAGCTACCGTTGGATACACATTGTTTTGACAAATTTAGTATGTAACCTATGAGCTACTTGTCCGGGAAGCAAGAGCAAAGAAGAAATGTGTCCGGATATCAGACTGCATGTTCGAGGTTTAATCAATAGTGTACAGGATCTGCAGGTGTTCTTCCTTTCCTCCTGCCCAAGTGGTGATCTTTGCAATTTTCCTTGCTCCCAGCTGTCGATAATTGCTCAGCAGCAGCGCTGCAACGCCCTTGCCGTTCGGAGTTCCTATGAGAGCCGCGTACTCATCACTGCCGGGCAGCCAGTCTCGGAGAGTCTCGTCAGGCCACTTCAAGCCATTTGCGGGATAAATCTGGTCCCTGACCAAAGGTTTGGTTATTTCGTTTATGACGTTGACTCGGAACACGTATTGGAGATCTCCCGATCCAAATTGTTGGTATACAGCCCATACGATATCCGACCACGGCAGATTGTCGTGACGGGAGTTTGACATCGCAAAGATCACGCCTGGCCCCACCCTGTTCTCGTAGCTGTTCTCGTCTTTACTGTTCTCCGTCATAATTTCAGCCATGACACCATGCCATTGGGTAGTCCTAGCTTCTCGCTCATCGCTAGGGTGTTGAACGGTGCAGAGGCGTCATTTTCCTTAAGTTCCACCCGCCGTTTTGCAAGGTCTGATAAGTGACTGTGGATTGTCTAATCTTACAGTCCGGATCATTGAGAGATCTGTTCGGGTCGTTAAGATACGCGATGAACCTTTCTCCGTCCGTCTGGGGCTGGCCGTACTTTGGAGGTGGCGGTGGTGGTCGTCGTTTTTTCTTCCTCGCCCGGGTAACATACGTATGTTCTTCGAGAGGACTGACCGCAGCAGGGAAAGTTGCCTTTTCGAGATCATCTTTGCGTACGTAGCTGAAGGGGTTGAGATGGTTTGCAGCAACGAGATCACTCAAGACAAGGAAGGTCAGCAATAGCAAGCCATTGAAGAGCTTCATGATAGGCAATGCTCGGATATCCCTTCAACCGTTGAACTGAAGGAGCGCTGTCTTCCATTTTTGAAGAATGGAACAAGGTATTTATGATGGTCCTAGTGCACAAGTTGGAAAAGGAGACTCCAGGACTCCCCAGTGCAAGTCTGAGCATCATATCAGAACAGCCCCCGTCCCTGGATCTTTGAAACAGTTGTTTTCTAAATTGATATGGATGTCTCGTTGAGACCGGCTTCTTGCAGGATACTTGGCCCCCACAAGGAGGCGCAGGAACCATTGCTTATCACAGATAAGGTTGATTTCGTTTTTTAAGGCTCTTCTTATACCTGTCATTGGCTGACCCTCCACCGTTCCGGGGTACCTAGTTGACAGCTTGACCTTATGTTTGACGGAGCTGAGTCTATAATTGAGTCTACATAAACCAACTAGACTTATAGCGTACGCGCTTCAATTCCGCCTCGTTGACGACACCGACAAGAGCAAGCTTCCGTACTGCAGCGTCGGAGCGTGGGACAATGGGAACTTTGGAGACTCGATATTGGCCTTCCTCGGTCTGGGCGAAAAGGAGCCGGTGAGTACTGTACACTCAATATGCATAAGTACATGCACACTGTACTTACTGCCCCGTTTTAGGACCCAAGCCCAGTCCCAAACTGAGCACCAAGTATTTTTCTGAACTCCAGTTCTGTTGAGTCTCAGGGAAAGAACAGCGACTTTCGGCTAGTTAGCGTAGGATGAGCGCTGACTTACTTGTTTCTGTTGGCAGAACCGACGTACTGGACCTGCTAGTGTTGGTCTCAGCTGATAGGAAAGTCTACCTAGGTAGGTAGTTATAGTCCTTTTTTTTCTACTTCTCTTATGTGTATATATCAGGTATCTATCAGTTACTCTACCCTAGTGCGCTGCACATGTACTGTACTGTACTGTACATATCACAATTCGACGACATATTTACTTAGCAGATTGAAATCTAGCATCTGTACAGAGTAGATATAGAATGGGAAGAAAAAAAAAAAAGGAGTCATAATTGCGCACTCCCCATGGACAAAGACTACATACTTCATCTCATACATGTGAAAGTACTAGGCGCCAGCCCAGATAGTCTAGGGATATATATATTCATATAATGCCTTATGTGGTTTCTGTGAGTTCAGATACACCGCAGAGCTGCAGTGTTAAGATACCTTAGGCAGATAGCTCCCTAGGCGGCTTTGCCTGTTTCGGGGAAGGAACGGACGGAAGGTTCAAGTTGAAAACTGATCCGTGAATGATGAATATGACAGCCTTACATGACCTCGACTTGGGTACTTGTTAAAGAGAAAAGTTGGTTGAAACAAGTAAATAGTATCTACCTAACATACCGTACATGATACAACCATATAACATGTATGTACTGTACATGTACATGTACTTCTTCCTTGCAGGGTCTTCGGTCGGGGCTGGATCCTCTATCTATCTATCTATCTATCCATTGCAAGGATCGGATAAGACAGATGTCAGGTACAGTACTGTACACGGACTACTGTCAATTGTACAGTGGACTCCAGAGGAAAAAAAACCTTCTCTGATCTAATATAATCCAATCTAAACAACTACGTAGCAAGGCAAAGCCTGTCATTTTTATCTTATATTTGATCGATTCGTGTAATGATGGGACTGCGGATATGCTTGCTCTATGTACACACTACATCCAATCTCCTCGCAGTGTTGACATGTCCCAATCGCAAGATGTTCTGACCGCGTAGCCATAACCCGTCCCATCGAGGAAGAGATCGTGATTTCATCGAGTCATGCAATGCAACATGTTCGTACTGTGCCATGCTGGGCCGTACATTGATGCGAAAGTCGTCTGATGCGGGAGTGATATCATCCAGCTGGGATGAGAAAACAGCAAATCGGAACGCCGTGCGGACAACCTTCAGAGCCTGTTGAGAAGCGATTGATAATAGAGAAAAGGTCAGGAAGATGGTAGGAAACCGGTCACAGGGAGAGAGAGAGAGAGATTAATCCTTCTCCCCCGGCAACCTTACATCCTCCCAGCCCCGTCCGTCCCCGACGCCCGGCAGGCTCCCGTGCCTCCGGATCCCCTTCCACTCGGTCATGTTGATCCAGCCGATCTGCTGCGTGTCGCCGAACCCGCCGATCCAGTACGCCTGCGTGACGACCATGCGCGCCCAGAAGCTCGAGTGCGGCGACCACTTGCGGTCGGGCAGCCACACGGCGGCGTCCGGGTGCGAGGCGAGGTAGCACGCCTCGAGCGCGTGCCGCGTCTCCGCCGGCAGCGGCGTCGGGAAGGGCACGACGTACCCGAGGAGCGTGACGCGCGGGAGGCCCGCGGGGCTGCGGGGGAAGCCCGGGTAGACGGGCTTGGTCTCGTCGAGGTGGTCCCACCAGTCGATGGAGAGGGAGATGTTGGAGCCGGCGGCCGTGTTGCGGAAAGTGGTTGCGACGTGCAGAGCGAGCAGGGTCGGGTTGCCCTCGCCGCCGTTGCCGTCCGGGAGGTACTCGTCGCAGTCGGCGATGTACTCGGGCAGCGGGATCGAGAGCCCCGCGACGGCAGGCGGAGCGCGCGAGTCTGGCGGGAGATGCTCCGGGAACGTGGTAGACACGACTCCGGTCTTCGAGAGGGCCAGCATGCGACGCGCCCTCAGGGTGGACGTGAACCAGGACGGGCGTGGGAAAAACTCAGCTGTCTCGTCGTCGTCGTCATCATCATCATCGTCGTCGTCGTAGTCGTCGTGATCATCCTGGATGTAGATGGCGTCGGCATCGTCATGGACAGTCGAGTTGTGTGAGTGGTGGTGGTGCTCCTTGCCCTTGGCGACGGAGGAAACGAACTCCTTCAGGGGATCACCGCCGAGCACAGCCTGATCCGGAGCTCCATCCTTGGAGTCAGCGAGCGGAACGGCCGTCACGCGAAGAAACAGCTGGCCCAGGACCAGCAGGAGGGAAAGAATGGCGGGCACCGCGAGGCCGCGCATGGGAACAGTCCGTCGATCGGTACAGAGTGCCTTGCTTGCTTGACTTTCTCGACCCTGGTTGTGCGGAACAACTCGAACTGGCTGGCAACTGACGAGATGGATCACCACTTCCTAACCTCCGCAGTGGAAAGGAGGTGAACAGAGGAGGACGGGTTTCAGGTTCTCTTTAATAATAATGCGGAGAAGCGGTCAAACGGGCGGGGAGCGGCTGGTCATGCCATTCGGGACAAGCTGCAGGTCCATGCTTAGGTCCCTTCCCGCCACGGGTAAGCTTAAACGTTTCAACAGGACTACTTTGCCGAAAGCTGCTGGCCTTCTACTTTGCTGCGTCGCTTTATGATTGTGCCGCAGACTGGCTTTGTTTACTATGGTCTGCTCTCTACCGTACCTAATCAGGGGTCTACTTCCTTCCATAGCTTCCAAATCACGTGGGTATAAAATAGCAATCCGCCAGAAGCTGCCCGGGTGCTAGGAGGCACTTCCGCATAATCTAACCGCCAATCTAATCTGATCCCACTAGTCCCAGAACAGCTAGACCCAATTCCGAGATCACCTGACCGAAACGGTGTCCCAGTCACATGACATCCCGGGTATTTCCGGCTGCAATCCGGGTCACGTGACGTAACCTGTCCCGAACCCGGCGGGGACGCATCCCATCCATGCTTCCCCCTCCCCGTCGCCCCGATCCATGGCCCTACAGTACCTCCATGACTCACCTGCACACAGCCTCGTAGTCTGGATGAAACACAGATCTCGCCACAGCGGATCTCTACTGTACACACGATCTGCCCGTCCTGACCTACCCGCTGACCAAGTCAAAAATATCAAAAATAGAAGATCGCAGACCGAAACAACCCCGAGACCGGCAGCGATGATCGCCGGGCTGCAGTGCATGCAGTGAGTCAGACTACTACTGTAACGTAATCGATCACCGAGCGAAACAGATCACCGAGCGAAACACCCACCAACGCCATTATTATTAGATATCTAATTATCTCACCACACCACCCCTAAATTGAAGCTATTTACATGTAAAATAATTGCCTATTTACTAGGGCAGCTGACCCTAG
>Ga0207841_1000140_pt1 | contig 70826 bp, 74 predicted proteins | sample HigsolmetaGSP18D_FD_184846 | JGI IMG/M metagenome (GOLD analysis project Ga0207841, IMG submission 184846) | High solid enriched microbial communities from the Joint BioEnergy Institute, USA - SP1-8-D (SPAdes) | ecosystem: Engineered > Bioreactor > SSF (Solid state fermentation) > Aerobic >... | reverse complement strand
CCCTCCCCCTTCCCCCCGTCGCGTAAACAAACCGTCCTGCTTCTCTCCCCTTCTCAGCCTTCCTGAACAAATGATAATCATCTTGCTCCCAATCTTGTCGTTCCTGCCCCTTTTTTCCTGCCCTTCGAATCGGGTTGCGTAGACGAAGCCGTTTCTGACCTGTATCCACCACGCCATCCAGAGACAGGGAGACGGCGGGCTCGTGGGCTTTTCCCGTTAGCGATGAAGAGCAGCGATCGAGGAAGCCATCGTCGCCACAGCGATAATCCGGCGCATCATTGGCATGAGATCCCCACCGCTAAGAGCAGGCTAGTGGAGGCTCTAACGGATCGCTGGAGCTCCCTAGAGGACGGGTGAGGACCGTCAACCAGGAACCCCAGGGACTGAGAGCCGATGGCCCGGTTGCTGGGGCCAGCCCGTCGGCCGGCGAGAGTGACGACGGGAGAGGGAATCCAGAGCGGTGTCGAGAGAAGACGATGAGCTGGAGGCTGGCCTTTGCAGAAGGGGGAAAAGAAGGTACTACTATGATAGCTGTCCAGGAGGCCGCGGCCAGGCACAGACAGACGCCAGACCGACCGGTCACGGGAGCTGCTGCTTTCTCTCCGCCCACCGCCGCACGCTGCCTCGTCGCTTCTCAGCCACTCGCACTCGCCCTGCCCAACGCGGTCTGGTCTGCCCTTCTTCGCTCTCCAGTCTCCCCCCGTCTTCCCTCTCCCTCCCCCAATCCTCGTCCCGTCCTCCACCCCCCAAAACGCGTCTCCTCATCCTCCATCGTCCTCTTTTCTCTTCTCATTCTCCCTCTCTTCATCTCCCTTTTTTCTCCATCTGTCCCTCTTCCCCGGTTCGTCTGGCCTCCTGCGTTCCTCAGCAGCCTGTTCTGCGTCCACCTCGCTGGGCTCTTCGCGGGTTGCAGAAAAAGGGAACGCTTGCTGCGTCGCCGTCTCTCTCTTCCCGCCTCCTGCTTGCGTCGGCTTCTCCTTCGCCCTTCCGCGACACCACGGCCGCAGCAGTGCATGCGGCTCGCGTGGCATCGAGTGGTCGTGTTCCTGCGTTCCTGACCGCTGTCGAGATATCTCTTGCGTACCAGCGGTCCCCACGCCAACGTCCCGCCTGTCCCAGCCAAAAAAAAGTACATAGAAACTCCGACCCATGACCAGCACCGTCACGACGCCTCTTCGATACCAGTAAGCGATTGAGACACTTTTTTTCTGCGCTCCACCCTTCTTGAAAAAAAAAAAAAAAAAGAAACTCGAATCTCCCGCACGTTCCATTGAACCCAGCTGGGCGGTGTCGGATCCATCCAGATCACCGTCTTCCATCGCACTACGCTTCCTATCCGGAACAATTCCTGCTCGGGATTCCCTTCGTCGCTGTTCTCGGATTGGTCATATGTGTGCATAGCTCACAACCACACTGGGCATCTGGTCGACACAATCCCGTTGCGTGTCTTGAAGTCGGGTTCGGTATTTTTTCAAGCATCTCCTGCAAGACGCTCCAAGCCCTTCCTCCTTGCCAGTCATGAGCAACTATCCCCCGCAGTCGCAGGATATGTATCACGACAATCCGTCTGCGCGGTCCCCGGGTTCTCAGCGTCAGCAACAGCCGCTGCACCGCCAACCCTCGCGCCAGTTCGATGCGTACGGCCCAATGCCTACCAGCAACTTCTACGAGGACCCCATGTCTCGCTACGACACCAGCAGGCTTGACAGACTGAACCCTTCCTCCTCCTCCTCCTCCTCTCTGCATGGAAACACGTATGGGTACGACATGTCTGGCTCCCAGACGTGGGCCCCCAATGGATTTAGCGGGGCTCATACGCTTGGAGGACTCGGTTCCGCGGCTTCGAGGGTGAAGACCACCAATACTCGAGGCAGGACAGGACTACCAACGGTATGTTTGCACACAGTGCCTTGCGTGTTGTCGAAGGATAGTTGACGTGGCTGACGCAAATCCAGACGTGGCTCGACCAGCAGCCTGGCATTCCCAGCACCTCCCCCTTCTCCTCCAACCTTGGCCCGGGACCACTTCAGGGAAACAACCAGCAGGGCCGGCCGGAGAACGTGAACAATCAGCAGCAGGAGACGGAAGACGAGCTGATCCCGACTGCAATCGTGATCAAGAACATCCCGTTCGCGGTGAAGAAGGAGCAGTTGGTGCAGCTCATGACCGAGATGAACTTGCCGCTCCCGTATGCCTTCAACTACCACTTTGACAATGGCGTCTTCAGGGGTCTTGCCTTTGCAAACTTCACGTCTCCCGAGGAGACCGCCACGGTCATCGAGGTGCTCAACCACTTTGAGCTCCAAGGTCGGAAGCTGAGGGTCGAATACAAGAAGATGCTTCCTCTCCAGGAGCGCGAGCGGATCGAAAGAGAAAAGCGGGAACGACGGGGACAGCTCGAGGAGCAGCACAGACCCATGGCGGCGTCGCAGCTGCACTCGCAGAACTCGATGTCTTCTCTTACCTCACACATGCCTGCAACCTCTCCCTCTCCTGTTTCTCAGCGAAACTCCAAGCTTGGTAAGTCTAGTCGCATGCCGGTGTGGAACACTCCAGCGGATCTGACCATCTCTCCAGAGGTCGACCTCAACGACAGCCAGACGTTGCAGTTCTACTCGCAGCTGCTTCTGTTCAAGGAGGATCCCAACCGTGAAGCCCTGATTTTCCCTGCCACCCTCACCCCGCTTCAGCGACGCACAGTGCACACGCTCGCGCATAACATGGGTCTGGGGCACGCCTCTCGCGGTACGGGCGATCAGCGCCAAGTCCACGTGTTCAAGGTTACTCCTGGCTCCACCGCCAACTCGAGTCCTCCATTGTCTTCAATGCCGACAACGATACACTCTGCAGACGCAGCACGTCGTGGCCTGAACCGCGCTGCCACTATTGACTTTAGCGAGGCAAGAGGCGACGGTCCCGGTCCCTTTAGTGCGCTTCGCAGCCAGAATTCTGGATTCCTTGGCGTCCTTGACTCGCCGGGAGGTTTCGGGAATGCGCAGAATCTGCGGGCTGCAAAGTCCTTTGCGGACCTGCGCTCCTACACTCCATCCCCCGTGCCTTCGTCCGCGAGCTTCCCTGCCGCATTGCAGTCCAATGGAACCCGTCTTCAGCAGCAGCAGCAGCAGCAGCAGTACGATGGGGCCACGAGCGCGGCTTCTAATACCCCAACGTTGACCCCCACTCCGTCCGGGTCTTCTCTTGGTATGCAACGTGATGAAAATCTGTTGGTGAACAGCTTGAGCGGCCTCACCCTGGGAACCGGCATCGGTGGGCCAAGCTCTGGCAGCCCGAGGAGACTGCGGGGCATGTTTTCTTGGGAGCAGCAGGATAATAACCAGACTTCCACCACCACCACGACTACCGCTGGCCCGATCGGTAGCAACAGGACTATTGGAGTCGGATTCGATAACCAGGCTCGAGAGCCTGTTAGGCAACCTAGGGGCCCGGCCCCAGAGCGTGGAACCGGCTTTCGGCGCCAGAACGGCCACCAGTCCCGCGGCAGCGACGAACTTCGAGCCAACTCCGGAGTGGAGATAATTGTTGAATAAAACGCATATACCGGTTATTTGTTGTCACATTGCACCACGACAAGACGACCATGATTTTCTTTTATACCACGAGGCCTGATCCTGTCCGGATCTGTGGCTTTACGATTCGATGAGGGATGATGAGATGACACTCAACAGAGAGAACCAAAAAAGATTACCCGATCTATCCAGGTTTAGATGTGATTTTTGGGGCAGCCCAACAGACATGCTCATATTGGCTGTACTTTTTCTCTTTTGCTCGAAGACGAAGAAAGCTCTAGTTATGGGAGGGCAGGCGCCTTACATGCAATAGCACTGTTTTGTGCCAGGAAGAAAGAATATGAAGGACGAAACATAAAAAAAGCCAGGTTCCTATTTCACTGGGAGAGGGAATGACATACCAGCATTTGCATATTATGTCCGCTTTGTTGTACATGGGGCGACTTGCATCGTTTAATTGTTTTATCCTATTTCTTCCATTACGCTGTACTCTCCCCTAATTATTTTTGTGGAATCCGTGTCATGCAGGATGGACTTGCTCAAACAGTGACTATGTCAAAAACGATCCGACTGTCCCTGGTAGTTCTATGCCTGAATGCTCACTTTTGGTTATGACTGCTTTGCTGGGAAGTCTGAGAGTACGGTAGCCATGCGTTCGCCGTTGATCCTGGAGCGGACGAACTACAAGGCCAGCCATGTCTTGATTCGCATCTGTCCTTGTGGGAATGTTGGTACCGATCTCTCACTGATTGGTGTTATTCACCTGAGAGTTTACGACTCTCATCTCTCTTCCACTCTCTCCGAATTTGGCGTTGCGTCCTGCGATCGTGGCAATCTACGGTTTTGTTTTAAATACTTGCACCTGTTTTTTTTTAATACCTGGCCCATGTTGAGGGTGTTCTTTTTCTCCCCATCGTTATGTGTATTCGCTCAAGTACTGTCTTTAGTAGTGCCGCTCAGATTTCCACAAATACAATACATCTAAATGTTTTATTGAGAATGTTGGGCCTGTTTCAAATCTCTTTCCTCTTGAATTGGAAAACTAGGGTAGTCGCTCTTGGAACATCTCCCCTGTCACCCAGTCCGTCCGCACCTGGTGGTTGTGGTGCTGGTGGATGCATATTAGATCGGACCAGACAAGAATTAAGGACGAGAACGAAGAGCCCGATTAACTAAATAATGGAAAACCTTGACAACCAAGGCAGTTCCCGTCCCGACCCTACCATATCATAATATATCAACGGTGCAGCTGGACGCTGGATATATGTACATCTCTAATCTGCATGATTTATACATATATTGGTTATTATTATTATTGTTATTATTGTTACTAGCGGATAATACTAATTAATTAATCAATCAATTAATTGAAAAAAATTGAAGAATCGCAAATGGCGCGCGCGCGCGTCGCTTTCGCGTCGCAGAACTTTTTCTCTTGGTCTTGAAAGTTGAGAACTGAACCTGAACCTGAACCTGACCGCCGCCTCTGTCCACAGTCCACAGTCCACTTTGGTCCAAACTCCCAACCCCCCCCCCCCCCCCCCCCCCCCCCCCCCGGGGTTCTGCGCCAAGACGAGATCTCAGAAACAAAGAACCTGGGACTGCGGGCGACGGGACTCAGACTGGGACATCATATGGTGGGCGGGGCGGGCGGGGACGGGTGGCGAGTTGACGGAGGACTGGAGGACGGAGGAGGACGGAACGGAGCGGAACAGGAAAGGAAACAGGCCAGGTGACTTGGTGTGGTGACCTGAGGTGCTTCGCGGAAAATTCGATCTTGATCTGCATTTTGCCCGCTGCTACCCGCAGCCTGTAATAATGTTAATGTTACCTGCCAGTGGCCTATCTATCTACAGTACTATGGCTTGGATCCATCCGTGGACGTTAGCCTCTCCCTCCGACCTCGCTCCCGGGCTGAGGGAAGGATGACAAATGAAAAATCTACATCTGTAGAAATCCATACTTGCCCTGTTCTTGTTACATTTCTCTCTCTCTCTTTTTCCGTAGTATAAATAACAAATAATACATAAGGAGTTGGGAGTTGCTGTTATTACACCCGCGCTGCTGATCTTAAGCTTAAAAAAAGGTCCCTTGCTCTTGCTTGTCTCTGCTTCGCATTGCACATCTTCACAAAAGTCAAAGGACTAAACTACCTACTGGTACAATCAATCTCGGGGTTTTTAAGAAACGAAAAAAGCAGCCATAACAACCATCAAAGCTGAGTCGATGTCGAATAAATAACAAATCAAAGAGAATGTTACCCACTATCCGTTGATTTCCCCCCTTTCCCAACAGCGCCCTTGGAGAAGAAGCGTGAGTTAAACCGTATGGATGGACATCGAACAAGGCGTAATGAAGAAGAAAAACCTGGGGAGATAGACTCAGACAGGCGTAGAGATCTGGACATGCTCCTGAGATAACCAAAAGAGGCTGCTAGATTGTAGAGCCCCCCTTTCAGCTCCTCAAAGTAAGGGATACGCAGCCTGCTTGCGGCTGTCCGTTTGAATGCCAGTTGGCAGTCACAAAATAGACAAGAGATCGCAGGCGTATCGGTCATAAACCGGTAGAAGCCATATCCGTCAACCATGGGGCGCGTTTAGGCCTCAGCCTTGTTCTTCTTCTTCTGCTCGACCTTGAGCAGCAGGGCCCTGTTGATGCGGGGCAATACACCTCCGAAGGCGATAGTGGCGCGGATGAGGGTGTCGAGCTCTTCGTCACCGCGGATGGCGAGCTGCAGGTGACGAGGAGTGATACGCTTGACCTTGAGGTCCTTGGCGGCGTTACCCGCCAGTTCCAGGACTTCCGCGGTCAGGTACTCGAGAACAGCAGTAACATAGACCGCAGCTATCAGACAAAAAGCGTCAGCCTGTCCATCCACGTATAAGCGGACCAGGGTTATTCGACCAGGCCCATGCCGCGAAACCCGGTACGTAGCGCTGAAAAATATAGATGGAGGGTGTCATACCTTTAGCACCAACTCGCATCTTGTTCTGCGTGTTGTTCTTCAGGAAACGCTTAACACGACCGCAGGGGAACTGTCGGAGGGAATCATGGTCAGCCTGAGCTCCAGATAAAAGCGATACAAGAGTCCAGATGAACAGCGCGAGGCGACGAGGTCCTGGTAACGACTGCGACGAGGGAGGCAGCAGGCGGTGCAGAGTTTTACGCGCAAGGGCCAGCATCACCCCGCTTTCGTCGGCTTTCGTCGACGCGTATTCACGTTCGACCTCAAAATTCACGCAGACTCATTACACGCCTCTATTACCCTGGGCAGGGATGGCAGGGTGCACGCGCTGTTCATAGGGATGCAAAGGAGTTTCGATACTAACCTGCAGGCCGGCCTTCGCGCTGTGGGACTTCTGCGTCTTCCCCGCAGCATCCTTCGGGGCAGCCTTCCCGCCGATAGACTTTCCCTTTCCGCCAGCCATCTTGAAAAGATCTGAGATTGGGTCGCAGTGATGGGTATGTCGCGTCGATCGAGGTTGTGAAGCTGTCCGGCTCGGCGTTGGCAGAGAAAGCGATCCGAAGGGTGGCAAGCACGCGCGTTGTTGATGGATGAAGAAGTCAGAAATGTCGACCGTTCCCGATCGCTAAAGATGGGCGTCCAGCGCGGAGCGACGCTAGTCCCGATTGGGCACCCGACCTCAACTCTCCAATCTGTCTGAGGAAGAACGCATATTGACGATGAAGGGAGCATGCGAGAACAATGGAGAAAAATATTTTGGGAATCTCAAGAGAGATAGATGATCATGCGCATTTCAAGAAGGAGATGATCGAACCACAGGCCCTCCATGGGGAAAGGTTGAGATTGTGTTCGAGGGTTTGCAGGCAGCCGCTCGGCCAGATCCTCCATCGCTCTGGTATGCTTGCAGTGTTAGTGATAAAAATGACCTGGTAGCGAAGGTAGCGTGAGAGAAGAATCCAATATGAGCAATCAGAACATCTCATAAAGTGTGAATGGGATATTCTTTGCAGACATGATAGCATCTGGTGGTGTGAGGCGGCGCAAAGGAATTCGTGATGTTCGTTGAACTTTGCTTATGTCATCGATCACCTGACATGGATGACTAATCAATCGTCGGGTCTCCGACTGACAGAAGGTCAAAGAATAAGTCAGGCCGACCTCTATGCAGGTCTGTGCCGTTCAACTATGCTTAAGCCTATTGGCTTCATTGTTTCGACAGTGATAAGGAGAATTCCATCTTCTAAAAACATTAGGGACCCTCTTTTCGATCCAGTTCATCGAGCTGAGAAGCCTCCTCTATCAGCCTCGGATCTGAAATTCATTTTCTCAGATTGCTTATCGTCAGTCATTGTTTTGATGAAATCACATCTCCATTTGACAGAATTAGTCAACATGCCATAAGATATCTGTGTCTCAATTTTTCGATTTCTCAAATGTCGTCACTAGCGACTGCAATTGAGCCTGAAATGATTTTTGAAAGATCTCCTATCTGAGATAGTTTGATCAAGGATATCCATAGTGTAGCACCATGAAGGCGCAGAATTGCATGGTCACATATATACACAAGACGGGACTGACCTTTTTTTACGTTTCGCTCCAGATAGTTCTACGCAATACAACTGTATTGAGAATGTCCCGATATATCGAAGGCCGCAGCTGCAAATAGACTTTGCAGCAGTATGTAGTGAGTTATTCGTAGTGATAAATCTCAAAGACCCCTAGAGTCACCCGCGTACTTTATTGAAGAGAACATAAAGCCCCCTTCTCAAGGTTATGCTACGAATACTGTAGCGTGGTTGGACAAAATCCCGACAGCTCTTAAGGTCTCACGTCATAACAGAATCTATCACACCTGTCCCCCAGCACTAGATATAAGAGAGGCGAGGGTCACAAATCGAGAGCAGTTGAATTTCCGAAGCATATACTGCTGAATACATTGGAATCCCCCCTTAGCGGCCTCCTCAATCACTTTAGTGTACATCTTCTCAACAATGAGGGCCAATGGTCTAGGGGTATGATTGCTGTTTTGGGCTGTCTCGCACTCATATACAGCAGGTCCCGCGTTCGAATCGCGGTTGGCCCCAGGATTTCTTTTTTCCCTCTATATCCTGCAGGTCTCATTGCCATGATGATACGTGCCACGTCATTATCAACATCTTTTTTTTGTTGGGCTATAGAAATGTGAAAAATTACTAGGATATTTTGGGGGAAACTCATAGAAACCACCTGCACTGACCGGTGAAAAATTGGCGGGCGCCATCGCACCCCAACCTTGGGAAAAGGCCACGGTACCTCAGGCTATGTAAGGTTATTTCACCGCAGAGCCCCGAGATCACGTGAGCATCCGGCAATTTGGACAACTTTATCTTCTTGGTTTTGGCGCTCAAAGAGTTCCCAGCCTCTTTGCACCCGCCCTCGCTGCTCTTCAACTCTCTTCAGCGTCAACTTTCGTTTACTCTGTCTGCAAAGAGCGTTCCGGTGCTATCGTCAAAATGGTGTCTCCGCAAGTGTAAGTCAAGACTGTTCCTGATCCTTCCAACCTCCGATAACAACCTCCGAAATGGGCACGCGCGCGGCCAAAGCGTCTACAACGATGAGTCTTGGGAAAACCACATTGCTAACTGCGATTCTCTCATTTTGTGTTCTACAGAACGAACCTGGGCATCATCCTGGTGATGATGCAGGTCTCGAAGAAGATCCCGTTCGACAACCCCGATGTTCTGCTCGGCGTGCGGCTTCTGTACGTCTTTTCGAACCTGATCATACTGGGTATCTACCTGTATGTACATGGGAAGATCAACAAGAAGAAAGGTGCGTCTTGGGCTTGTTCTCTTGGGACCGTTTTGTTGCTGGCTTTATGTTACCGTGCTCTCTTCAATCCGGTTGCCGCGAAGCGCAAGTGACTAACGCGCAAGACAACTATAGACATGACGACGCTCAAATACGTTGAGCCCGCGCCGCTGGGATCCGGGGAAGAGCCGCGCCCCGTGACCACGACCGTCATGGAGTACGACAAGCAGCAGCTGCGGCAGCTCATCAAGGCGCAGATGATGGGCGTGGGCATGATGTGCGTGATGCACCTGTACTTCAAGTACACCAACCCGCTCCTGATCCAGTCGATCATCCCCCTCAAGAGCGCGCTGGAGGGCAACCTGGTGAAGATCCACCTGTTCGGCAAGCCGGCCGTCGGAAACCTCCAGCGGCCGTTCAAGACGCCCCAGGGCTTCCTGGGCATGGCCCAGGGTGAGGTCAGGAGCGACAAGGCGTCCGTCGAGAACGCGGAGAAGAACTGGAGGGGTGGTGTCAAGGAGGACTAAAAACCCCATATCATTTATGATTAGAGGGCTGCGTTGGAGGCTTGAATTTCGGCTGCCTTTTTGCAGTCGCGGTGCATTGGAGCATACGGTGACACGGTGTATCCGGGGCCGTATATCTATTCCCTACAGTATATGATATCTGGATCGCTCTCGTTTAGTTCTTGAGGGCGGGGAGAGGGTTGGTTTCCATAATCAGACTTTCACTGCGACTGTGTTGATGGAGATATTCCCACACGTCAAATTGAAGCTTCCATTGCCAGTCCATCACATCCTCAGTGGTTTGATGTGTGAATTAGACGTACATGTACAGACCTTGGCAGCCTGAGACCGCCATTGAAATGACACCGTAGTTGTCTAGTAATCCGGAAATTCGTCGAACTCAGGTATGAATGTGGCTGGAGTGCATGATGTCCCATATGGGACATCAGCTGCTCGGAATAGCAGCATATATGACGCTGTCCCCAAGACCCTCTCGGAGGTAGATCAGCGGCAACGACGCCCTCCTTGCCACGCCTCAAGGACTCATTCAGCATTAATAATTATTCGAACCGCACGCTTGTATCTGACGACGAGCCGATTCACACTGCTTGATCATCCTGTCAGGAGCTTCGAGACAACACGAAGGTTAGCACGCTGCGGGCTATTGATATTCTTCCCGTGTAGCCGAAGCTGAGTGAGATGGAACTGGCACGGCTAGCCTTGTCTTCTTGTTCCCATGATTCTTAATTCATGATGTAACCGTTCCACCATAGGACAAAAAGGCATTACTGGTTGCGACTGATGCTGGCGTCCATTTTCAGTCGTAAGCACTGAACATGGCGGGTGGCCAAGGCGGAGGCGGATCTGCGTTCGTATCAGCATATCATCACCTGCACGGACCCCAGACCGGGGATGAGAGATTGGTGAGTCAGAGCGACAGTGACAAGAACTCAGCGTCTCGGTGAGTGTTCTGGGGAGGGCGCATATAAGGCCTCAGCATCGTCTACGGGAGCGGATAATCGTTGATACGGGGCGGACAAACGGGCCGAAGGCGGGCGTCATCCCGCAGGGTGGGATGGCGGCGGTGCATCATCCTCGACATCATACCGTCCGTACAGCGGCATCTGCCCCCTCCCGAGTCCAGACGGGCAGGTCGATGATGAGGACCTGGCGGCTCGGCAAAACCGTCGTCGAGGCGGACGGTTAACCTAGGTCCTAGGCTGCTGGCACCCGAAGGCCCTGCACGGCATTCTCGAGGGCGAGGATCCCCGCCATCCCATTGGCCGTGCCGGGAGCATGATATCGTGAGGCTCCTGCTTCGCCCGGTGTCTGAAACCGGAAAGAGGCGCCCGCCGGGAGGTCGAGCTGGAAACACGGAGAAGCGGCGCCGCGGGGGCGTGGCCCTGCCCGTCTGCCCGCCCGGTGTACGGATTCTACATGGTGCTGTTTGCCCCGGCGCGGTGATCTGGTTCTTGCGTCAGCCGAACCCGCTGCCTTTTTCTTCCCCTCCCCCGCCTGCTTCTTCTCCTCCAGCTCCTCTCTCTCCCAGATCACTGCCTGTCCATCCGCCTGAACCGGGTAACCCGTCCTCCTACAGGTGAGTCTCTCCTCCCATCTCGCAGTCGCTGCGTGGGAACCCTCGTCCCATACCTCTCCGTCGAATCTTGGCTGACAGCTACCCCGCCATCACAGCAACCGCAAACATGGTTTGTGCCAAGGTACCGCCGCCCATCAGCTTCATCCCTCACCACCAGCGTGGACATCGCTCACCTCAATGCTCTGTAGATCGGTATCAACGGCTTCGGCCGTATTGGAAGAATCGTACGTCTCCCTCTCTCCCCCTTGCTTTGAGGGTGTGTTCGCAAGCTGACGATCGCAGGTCTTCCGCAACGTGTGAGTGCTGCCCTTGCAACCCCTCGGTCGATACGCGAGACCCCCCGACCGCGTATCGGTGCAAGACCACAGCTTCTAACGCAACACCGACGGAAACAGCATCGAGCACGGCGAGGCTGAGGTCGTCGCTGTCAACGACCCTTTCATCGAGACCAGCTACGCGGTATGTGACCTTGTCTTCCTCTGCGCTTTACGCGGTCCACTGTCAGGTCGAAATTTCAAGCTAACAACGATCCAGGCCTACATGCTCAAGTATGACTCCCAGCACGGCCGCTTCAAGGGCACCATCGAGATCGATGGCAAGGACCTTATCATCAACGGCCGCCGTGTCCGCTTCTACACGGAGAAGGAGCCCGCCAACATCCCATGGCACGAGACCGGCGCTGAGTACATCGTCGAGTCCACCGGTGTCTTCACCGCCAAGGACAAGGCCGCTGCTCACCTGAAGGGTGGCGCCAAGAAGGTCATCATCACTGCTCCTTCTCCTGACGCCCCCATGTTCGTCATGGGTGTCAACCACAAGGAGTACACCCCCGACCTCCAGGTCATCTCCAACGCCTCTTGCACCACCAACTGTCTCGCTCCCCTTGCCAAGGTCGTCAACGACAACTGGGGTCTGGTTGAGGGTCTCATGACCACTGTCCACTCCTACACTGCCACCCAGAAGGTCGTGGACGCTCCCTCCGCCAAGGACTGGAGAGGAGGCCGTACTGCTGCCCAGAACATCATCCCCAGCAGCACCGGTGCCGCCAAGGCTGTCGGAAAGGTTATTCCTTCCCTCAACGGCAAGCTGACCGGTATGGCCATGCGTGTGCCGACTTCCAACGTCTCCGTGGTCGACCTGACCTGCCGCACCGAGAAGCCTGTCACTTATGAGGAGATCAAGGCCGCCATGAAGGCCGCCTCCGAGGGTGAACTCAAGGGTGAGAAACAGCTTCATCCTGTTCGCTTGGTCGATGAAATGCTAACATGTACATCCAGGCATCCTTGGCTACACCGAGGACGACATTGTCTCCAGCGACCTGAACGGAGACCCCCGCTCCTCCATCTTCGATGCCAAGGCCGGTATTGCTCTGAACTCCAACTTCATCAAGCTCGTCTCGTGGTACGACAACGAGTGGGGTTACTCCCGCCGTGTCGTTGACCTCATCGGTAAGTTTTCTAGACATGGGAATTCCCAGTGTGAGCCAGGCTGACGGTGTTGAAGCCTACGTCGCCAAGGTTGACAGCGGCAGCGCTTAAATGCCTAAAAAAAATCATGACGGAGACTTGAAACCAAGAGTCTTCGACATTGAGATGATTCGATTCTAAACCGTGTCCGCCCAGAACATGATCAAGTCTTCAGAGTGTAAGGTCGGTCTGGCGGCCGATTGGTTGAGGGTGAAAAGGTGTCGATCTCCGACATGAATCTGGAGTGAGACATTTGAGTTACGATCAGTAGATTAAAGATCAGCTACGTGCCCTAAAAAATTAATGAGATAGTTCAAATACAAAACTTCAAACTTTGCATGCTGTGTGATTCGTAGGACACCTAGACTTTTCCTATTCCCTATCTCATCCTCTGCAAAGACAGGAGCTTCAAGGTTTCTCAGCGTTGCATGCGGAGTACGCCATGCCTCAAACTCGTCAGGCATCACACAGTTTATGTGCAAAGAGACAGTTGCGTTATGCAGTTATGACTAAGCTATGCCGAGAGCTCAGACCCGGCGCTCTGATAGGCTCCGGTCGGCCACGGCGAACGCTCGGAAAGCTGGACGATACATAAGGGATCAAAGACGCAGTTTAATTCATTCCTCCTGAAAACGCAATATAGCAGCCTCACTCTCCAACATTCCACAGTGTGTTTCGGGATCACTCTGCTGTCTCTAGTTGTTTCAAGGTACATATTTCCCTCTTATCCTTTCTTTGCGCGTCCTGCCCCAGCCGCAGTCACGTGGAAGAGGGAGCCAGGTGAACAGCTTCCTTCGGAGCTATCAAGATCCACCGTGCTTTCTGCTAACATACTATGCTGAGTTGTGGCCACCCTATAAAATCATGGCATTTATCGATGTAATCTGAAGGCCCTGCTTTATTGTATTTGCCAACTTTCAGTCTTATCTTTTTGTGAACTCTGCCTTGCTTTTTTTGATCTTCCTTTAAGCTCCGCGGGCTTCGTCTCATTCTGTTGCGGATTCAACGTTGAGATACCCTGTGCAACTGCATTTTTCCTTTGTCTTTGTCCCTCTCAATTGGCACATTCAATTTGTGACATCCTGCTCTATTCATCCTGACATTTCACTGTTTCTGAGAAGACGCGGTTGGCACAACCACATCAGAAGCCCGGTCATGGTATACTAGGCACACACGACCCTTCGGCAGGCTGAGAGGAGACTCTTTGATACCCCCATCTCTCTGTTGCAATGGATGAAGGCGGAGATATTGTCATGGGGGAGTCTGACTCCCAGACTATTATCCCAGTCGGCTCAGGTCGTCCGTCAAGCACCAGTCCAGTGAAGCGGCCTTTCCCTGGCGATCTGAATGGAAATACGGACCCCTTGCCTGCACCCGCAGCCCGTGGATCGTCGGTAAGGGAACCGGCTATGCAACGTTCTAGAAGCCCGCCATCAACACATGACTCCACCCCGGCGCCGGAGAACCAAGCTTTCGCGCAGCCCAAGGGTGTAGCCAAGTCTGTTGAGGTGGACGATCCGGGCGTCGACTCCATGGAGAAGGAGAGCATTGTGGAAGAAAATTCAGACTGGTCTGACGAGGAGACTACGGCAGCCAAAGGTCTCCCCGTTGCTTCGCTACGGACAGGCCTCTGCTATGACATCCGGATGCGGTATCACTGTGAAGTGAGACCAACTGCGGACGTCCATCCTGAAGACCCGCGGAGGATTTACTACATCTACAAAGAATTGTGCCGAGCTGGCCTTGTTGATGATCCAGAAGCATCCAGGCCGCTTGCGCCAAACACGCTGCAGCGGATCGAGGTGCGCAATGCCACGCTGGAAGAGCTCTCTCTTGTCCACTCTCCCGAACACTACAGATTCGTGGAGAGCACAAAAGGTAATATCTGTATCCGCTAGTTGGGTCAACTAATTAATTGAAACTGAATGTGCAGATATGACTGATGAGATGTTGATTGAGCTGGAACACACTCGGGATTCCATCTACTTCAACTCGTTGACTTTTGCATCTTCGCTTCTCTCTGCCGGCGGAGCCATTGAGACCTGCATGGCCGTCGCCACGCGGAAGGTGAAGAATGCGATCGCCGTCATTCGACCCCCTGGCCACCACGCAGAGCACAACAAGACCATGGGCTTCTGTCTGTTTAACAATGTGTCTGTGGCCGCCAAAGTCTGTCAGAAAGAACTTGGGGACAAGTGCAGGAAGATCATGATTCTTGATTGGTAGGACCTGAGCCAGATGTGGTTTTTTTTCCGTCTTAGCATGCTGATCTTTCTAGGGACGTCCATCATGGTAAATCCGAGATACTTCCTTGTCCTTTTTAGTCTTCGACTCACACATAGCAGGTAACGGTATCCAGAAGGCGTTCTACGATGATCCTAATGTTCTCTACATTTCTCTCCATGTCTATGCCGATGGCAAGTTCTACCCTGGAGGAGATGAGGGTAATTGGGACCACTGTGGCGCTGGTCCAGGTCTTGGAAAGTAAGGATTTGCACTTTGACTTGAAAGTTTCAAGTCTATATGTCTAATCTTCATAACCAGGAACGTCAACATCCCATGGCCATCTCAGGGAATGGGAGATGGAGACTACATGTACGCCTTTCAACAGGTGGTCATGCCCATTGCCAATGAGTTTAATCCTGACCTGCTGATTAGTAAGTTCGCTATATATGCAAGCGGCGATCTGCACAAGCGAAGTGCTTGAGGCTAACTTAAGTCCACACAGTTGCTTCTGGGTTTGACGCTGCAGCCGGTGACGAGCTCGGAGGGTGTTTCGTTACACCGTCCTGCTATGCTCATATGACGCACATGCTTATGAGCCTTGCCGATGGCAAAGTCGCTGTCTGCCTGGAGGTTTGTCATCACATTCTGGATATTTCAGTTTGAACTGTCACTTAGTGAATGACAGGGTGGTTATAATTTCAGGTCAATTTCCAAGTCCGCTCTAGCGGTCACAAAAACGCTTATGGGCGAGCCTCCCGACCGTCTTGTTTCTACCACAGCGTCGCGGCCGGCCATCCAAACAGTGAGACGTGTCATCATGGCGCAGTCTAAATACTGGAAGTGCCTGTATCCAAAGCCACCGCCGCAAGACGGCCTTTGGACTGACAGAGTCCATGGTGAGTGATTAATTGTCCCTTCATATTAAGACACAGGAATAACAAGCTAGACAGACGTCATCCGTGCATACCAGGCAAAACAGCTGTATGACAATTACAAGCTCACAAGTCTTTACATTTATCGAAACTCGATTTCAAGATCATTTGAGAATCAGGTGTTGGCAAGGTAAAGATCAATTAAACTGAGTTGTAAATGCAATGAGACTGCTAATTGACTGCATGACAGTCCCAACTATGACAAGCCTGTCCCGCTGATTGTAATCTTCCATGATCCGTAAGTGTTTTGCTAGCCTGCCATAGCGGCTCCAGCAAGATGGACTAATGGAATGCATACAGACCGGAGATCATGGGTATACCGCACCCACTCACTAATAAGCTGGAGCCCCACAACTGCTGGCTGGTATGTCCTACGGGTTGGAGTTGATGATCATAGCTAACTCGTGCAAGGCTGATGTTGTGAAGGACTACATCGGGTGGGCTGTCGGCAGACACTACGGAGTCATTGATGTCAACATCCCCAAATATGTAACATCGGAGCCGGTAAGTCCTCAACTAGCGTTCGCCGTTCGTCAATCTGCCCAAAAGAGTTGTTCGTAATCTGCTAACACCTTTTTTGAAGACCCCTGGAAAATATGAGGATGAGGATGAGAACCGTCCTACTGCAACCGAAGAGCTTGCTGGATACCTGTGGGATAATTACATCGAGTATGTGGTCGCCGGCAGAAAGCGTCAAGGGCTGGAGACTGACTGTCTATAGACCAAATGAGGCTACAGAGATTTTCTTCATTGGCATTGGAGATGCATTCTACGGCGTTGCCAATCTCTTGATCAACCGAGGTACGCACGTTGTCCTCTCTCGAAGCTTTCTTGTCTATGTTTCTTGATATGCTTTAAAGGACTCAGTCTAACCGTCAAACAGACAATATCTACCAACGCATCAACAGCATTATTTCCTTTGTGGCTGAGAACCCCGTCCGTGCAATTGCGTCTCATACCCAAGTCTGGCTCTCAAGGTGGTACAAGGATGTAAGTCTTCTCTCTCAACGAAGCTCTCGTCTCGTCCAGCCAGCCGCTTATGACTTTCGATAAACAGAACTCCCTTGTCTTTGTCTCTCATACCCACGGTGTCTGGAACAACGTCGAGGGCCGGCGTAAACCATCCAAACGCTATGGCCGTCTCATCCGCTCCCCCAAAACGGGACTTAGTGAGATGCTCCTGTACCATAAGAAAGAGGTTTTCGACTTCATAGAGTCCCGGGTCGAGGCCAGTGAAAGCGAGGAGGAGTCTGATGAGAAAAACGAGAACGGGAATGGGAACGGCAAAGCGCCACTGGTAGTGGAGGGGACGAAGGCAGGCAGCGTCTAATTGCGTCATCTTTCTAGAACCGCTGGCAGTTTGGTTTGGTTACGGGTCTTGGTGTACATGAAAGCTACTTACCGGAAGCCCGTGAGAAGCGGGCAAAGAAGGCACGATGCGAACCTTTCCAATCCCAGCAGAATACCATCCCTGTATTATCTCTTGTTGACTTCTTCTTTTTTACTCCCGATTGCTCCATTCATCTGATCCACTTTGCATTTCGATGGTTCTATTCCACTTACTGCTTTCTGCTGCTGTTTCTTCAAGAGCTTTGCTCTGTCTTTGCGGCCGGCCAGGGTATGACTATGACGGGGTTTCTTCTGTCAAGTCGATAGACTAGGCACCAGACTCGTCAGTTAATATTATATTAGCTTTGAATTGTTGTCGCTTGTGCATATAAGATAAGACTGATAGACAGATAGATGGGTGTTGCCTTTTTTTTCTTGCCTTACCTGCTCTGTGATTTTTTTGTCTCCTCTTGAAGCTAGGGACAGGACAGGTAGATGCTCAGTCTAGATGAAAGATGGACGATTGATGAGATAGATGAATTGTTTGTGGAAGGAAGAGAGGGAAGGACTAGATGAGTATAATGTGGGAAAGAGTCTCATCACATCATATCATAGCATAAATCTCGTCGAACGGGCATGGGATGCGGTTTCCGTCCCTGCACCGTCTCGCCAGTCGGCATTTAAGAGGATGGCGGCGTCGTTTAATGTTAGCATGCTACGTTCCCTGAAGCTGTACCGTTCCGTTAACGGTATGCATTTTCCCTTTATGGGACATGTCGCAAGGTCCAAGCAGCCCATTCTCCAGCTGAAAAGGGCTTCGAGCTCGTAATAGACGGCCTTAAGCTCTGCCTGCCGGACACGCAGCATGGGTTCCTGGTGCTGGGGACTTTTGGTGTTGTTCGAGGGGCTTGGAGAGCTCTACATCTTTGTAGCGTGGAAATTTAGTTTATCTCCTCCCGCTGTAATATATATATATCTCCACCTCGGGTTCTTATTCCACTGTGGACGTAGTATTTCATTCAATAGCTTTGCGGGGTCCTCCCGTACATTGATCATCACAGACTTAACCCGCCTCAGCGTCTATGGATACAATTTTCAAGATAGCGCTATATTAACCAATTAAACCCCAGTGGCTGATAATTCACACCTTCCCTGGACTGAATCCAGAATCTACATGCCGGCGCAACGGCCCGATGAAATTTTTTTCTTCCCACCGCACCAAAAGCCCCCATCCCGGGCCGAAGATCAACACCGGTCCCGTAGCTCAGTCGGTTAGAGCGTAAGTCCGCCATTCCTATCCACAATTACTACAACCAGTAAATGGAATCAAGTAATTAACAAGCCTAATAGGTGGTGCTAATAACGCCAAGGTCGCGAGTTCGACCCTCGTCGGGACCAGCTCTTTCTTTCTTCTTTTGCTTCTTTTTGACTCGTTGACTTCTTTTGTTTGCTTAGATTGTTTTTTTTTTTGGGGGGGGGGGGGGGGGGGGCTCGCTTAGTTTGGTTTTCTGAGATCTAGGTTTCTGGTACCGAAGTGGTGAAGTTTGCGAAGATGGAATAGAGAGCTTTTGCGCATTAAATCTACGGAGTATGACAATAATAATATCGCTGCACAGCAGTGCGAGAGCTGCAAGTAACTGTAAAAGTATTTTATTGACTCCTTTCTTTTATTCCTTTTCCACCTTTGCGCCGGAACTGCGGGTAAAACCCACTATTGCCTCTGCCGAAGATTTTTTTTTTTTTTTTCTCTCTCTCTCTCTACAGAGTACGGAGCAGTCTATAGTTCTCTCGTCGGAGCGGGGCTATTAAATTTTGCAGCCCCCGCACTTAAATTTTGCCGGCCACATTGGAATCTAACGCGGTCCCGTAGCTCAGTCGGTTAGAGCGTGGTGCTAATAACGCCAAGGTCGCGAGTTCGACCCTCGTCGGGACCATGGCTCTATTTTTCTCCCTAATCTTTTTGCTCAATTTTTGTAAACAAATACTCTTTGTATAGGACGTTTGCGACTGGACGCTCATTCAAAGGGTTATACCTGCTTCTTTATTAGGACTTTGAAATTGTATGTTGTAGAGAGCAACCTTCAGCCTCACCTTGTTCATTACTATTCAAAGTCTAGTCGGGTTAGCAGGAAAGGATAGTGTGTACGAGTCCATTTTCTACATTTTCACAACTTTTGCGCCGCCAGTTAGTGCTGGTGATGCCGCCAAAAGCTCACGGTGGTCGAATAGTTTTGATCTTCCTGCTGTCCGCGGAAGTGATGTCTTTTACTTGAATTAATTCTTAGAAGGCTTGTGTGGATTTCTCATGATCTTGGACTCGGATGCAATATTAAGGCAAGTGTCAAATGCGAACGTATGTCAACTTGTCCAGTTTTTCGTATATACCATTATAGTTCTCTTTGCAAGAACAATTCTCTGCAGTATATTCTAGAGAAGCCCGATCATTTATCAGCAGTGAGGGATTAAATCTAGGCAGTAATGGTGCGTTCTTTGGGTCTATTCACAGATTGAACTGCTGAAGACATCAAAATACCAGAGTAAATGAACTCTGTCCAGGCATTTCTATCCAAGTCTGCGGGAATTGGAATTTTGTCGCTGGCCTTGGGTGAGCTTCAAGTAACAGGTTTCTGGAAGGTACCGACCGTGGTTTCAATTAATGGCCCCATTAAGTAGCAAGACAGCACACCTTTCCTGCGGACTTCTCACCGCTGGCCCAGTTAGAAATGATGGCGCCTTTGGTAGGTATATTCCAAGGTGGAAATGGAGAAGGATGTCTCCAAAGTCAAACCACAAGACACACATATCCTAATTCACAGGTCATGAACTCAGCATTTTCTATCCACATGGTAGATCCATGTTTCCTTCATTCTCACAGCTGTTTTGGATCCATACCATCCCTAACGGCGCTAACAACTGAGAAGTCCAGAGGCTGGATTGATGCTATTTGGCGAGAGACTATTCTCCGTTTCACATAGATGACAAAGCCCGAGTCTTTGAGATTTTTGCCGTCCTTGGGCAGTACTTCATCAAATTCAGATACTCCTTTTTTTTCTTTCCCCCTCGCCGGATTGCTTTTGATGATATTGGCAGTTTGAGGAGCTTCCCGCCTGATCTATCTTCCACAACCTTTTTTGACCACTTGGCCTTCCAGCAACAGCAATATTTTTGTCGGGATACCATGCATACCATGCATTCCATGTTGAATCGAGCAGTCTCGGACCGCTGAAGGACCTTCGTTTAATGGATCCGATCCAGCAGACCATGCGCGGACCCAGGATCTAGATCTAGGCCAGATCCTTCAAAAAATCCGTTTATTTATAGGTCTGTTTCAATCTCTTGGGAAGTTACTATTCATTATACGTATGCAGAATATAGATAATCAAAGAGCACAAAAGATTCTGAAGCCATCAACCTGAGGAATTGCGTTTGCCTAGCTAATATAAGAAGATGGCGGAACTCCTTTTGTTCGTAACGATTCCCTTTTTCACAGACGGCTGTATCAGTAGTTCGAGTTCAGCAGTTCTGAAGTCACTCGATTGTTTTCGTGCTCTCAAGTCCTACAGTCATTCCGTCAGAGCTCAGCAGTTCCCGAACGAGACGTTGTTCCCGCGGGGGCTCCAGGTCCTACTTTTCCAGAACGACAAGCTTTCGACGTCTAAATTGCTTTTACCAGATCCTTATTGTTGCTTATACCTGATGCATAGTAGAGATATGCGATTGTAGGGTTATCACTCGCTATCTATAAGATACCACACCCCCTGCCGCACACACATTCCCACAACAATATGCCGGCAAACCAAGCGCACAACTTATACCATCATCACCAGTAGACTCTCAGCAAACAATTCCACCCTCTTCGATAAAAAAAAATCCAAACATACCAGACAAGAACTAAAAAAGATTGCTAAACACCCATGGTCCCGACGAGGGTCGAACTCGCGACCTTGGCGTTATTAGCACCACGCTCTAACCGACTGAGCTACGGGACCTGCGCATTGAAAGGCTTTCTTGATTGTGAAGGTCAGATGGATAGATATAAGGCGGAAATCATGAGTTGGATTTATGTTTATGGGCAGTAATGATGATATTTCCGGGTATAAGAAAGTTAGTTTTATGAAGTTTATTGACTATGCTATCAAAAATAATAACTAGCATTTGTTAAGTGGCAGGGTGGAATTTTTGCACAGTACGTGCATATATTGGAAAGCAACCATATTGAATGAAGTGGTTTCTGGCATGCTTCGGTAGAGGTTCAAACGTCCGCAGTCGCACTGTCCGGGCTGTTCCACAAAATGCGACGCGCTCTTGTCAAGATCTGCAGTAATCTTCATGCCGTGCTCCTCGAGAAACGCAGCCATCCGCAGTAAAAGCCGCAAAGCAAAGGGGCCCTGCATGCCTGTCTTACCTAAGCACGCTTGACCGCCTTCCCAACGGGCGCCGGCAGCACACACCGCCTTACTTCGTCATCGCGAGGATCTGCCCCAGCGGCGCCCCGAGGTACTCCCGTCCCTGCAAGTCCGACGCTGCGGTCGTGTGTATACCCGCTGTCTCACCTCCTCTCGTCCGTTTTTCTCTTCCCTTCTCTCCCGCTCCCTCCCCCTTCTCTCGGCCTGGCTGTCCTCTGCCGGTCCCGCGGCGATCGCAGATCAACTGTCCAGCCGTGTCTGTGTCGCTCGGGCTCCTTTGTTCTCTGGATGCCTCCAAGGTACTCTCTGGTACTCCGGCCTTGGAACGCGCGACTCCAGCACTACGCTCTAGCACGTTGCTCGCCCTTGCTTCGTAGAGCTTGTTCTCACATTACAGTACCGAAGAGCCCAGCCTCGCGACCAGCTTTATCTGCCCGGGCTCCTCTGTCGTCCCGTTTTATCCGCCGCTCCTTCTCCCACCTCTCCCCGCTCTCTTCCCCGGCACTGGAGTCGACGATGACTGGGATCGAGCGTATTACGGACCAGCTTGAGAAGCCAGCCCTTGACGATAGGTCCTATCGAGTGATACGGCTACCGAACAAGCTCGAAGCGCTACTGGTCCATGATCCTGATACGGACAAGGCCAGCGCGGCCGCCAACGTCAATGTTGGCAACTTCTCGGACGATGAGAGTATGCCAGGCATGGCGCATGCTGTAGAGCATCTGCTTTTTATGGGAACGGAGAAAGTAAGTTAGAACTGTAGTGGCCGGTCGTTCACAATGCTGTATTTTTTTCTTTCCTACCATGCCACGTCAGACCAGACGGTGACCAATTTCTCCTTGTCGCATAGTATCCCAAAGAAAATGCCTACAACCAGTACCTCGCCTCCCATTCGGGCTCGTCGAATGCCTATACTGCCGCCACGGAGACCAACTACTTCTTTGAGATTGCTGCAACTGCCGAGTCGAGCGATCAGATAGGAAGTGGGCAGTCCACACCGGTCGAACCCACGAATGGCCATACCAATGGAACAACTAGCAGTGCTGGATCATCGTCAAGCGATTTGGTGCCGCCTCTATACGGCGCACTTGATCGTTTTGCCCAGTTCTTTATCTGCCCCCTCTTTCTCGAGTCGACATTGGATCGTGAGCTGAGGGCGGTTGACTCGGAAAATAAGAAGAATCTGCAAAGTGATACGTGGCGCCTCATGCAATTGCACAAATCCCTTTCTAACCCTGAGCACCCTTATCACCACTTCTCGACTGGAAATCTGCAGACGCTGAGGGACGAGCCCCAGAAACGCGGCATTGATGTCCGCAGCGAATTCATCAAGTTCCACGAGAAGCACTATTCGGCAAATCGTATGAAATTGGTGGTCCTGGGGAGGGAGCCACTGGATGTGCTGGAGCAATGGGTTGCCGAGCTATTTTCAGGTGTGAAAAACAAAGAGCTCCCGCAAAATCGCTGGGATCATGTACAACCATTGTCGGAAAGCGACCTGTGCACCCAGATTTTTGCAAAGCCAGTAATGGACACGCGGTCCCTCGACATCTACTTCCCGTTCCTTGACGAGGAAGACTTGTACGAGTCACAGCCCAGCCGATATATTAGCCATCTCATCGGCCACGAGGGACCTGGTAGCATTCTGGCATATATCAAAGCAAAAGGATGGGCAAACGGGCTCTCCGCCGGTGCCATGCCCATCTGCCCCGGCTCCGCGTTTTTCACCATCTCTGTTCGTTTGACGCCGGAGGGGCTTAAACAGTATCGTGAAGTGGTCAAGGTGATCTTCCAGTACATTGCCATGATCAAGGAGCGACCACCTGAGAAGTGGATTTTTGATGAAATGAAAAACCTCGCGGAGGTTGATTTTCGGTTCAAACAGAAGTCCCCCGCTAGTCGGTTCACCAGCCGTCTGAGCAGTGTTATGCAGAAACCACTGCCCCGAGAGTGGCTGCTCAGTGGGTCGCTCTTGAGGAAGTTTGACCCCGATGCGATCACGAAGGCAATGTCGTATCTGCGGGCCGACAACTTCAGGATCATGGTAGTGTCTCAGGAGTATCCTGGGAACTGGGACTCTAAAGAGAAGTGGTACGGAACAGAATACAAAGTCGAGAAGATACCGCAAGACTTTTTGAGTGAAATTCGCAAGGCATTGGAATCCTCTGCCGCGGAAAGACTTCCAGACCTGCACATGCCGCACAAGAACGAGTTTATTCCCACCAGACTCTCCGTGGAAAAGAAGGAAGCGCCGGAACCTGCGAAGACACCAAAGCTCATCCGTCATGACGACCGCGTGCGTCTTTGGTTCAAGAAAGATGACCGTTTCTGGGTTCCTAAAGCGACCGTCCACATTAGCCTCAGAAACCCTCTGGTGTGGGCTACTCCCGCCAACCATGTCAAAGCTAAGCTTTACTGTGAACTCGTGAGAGATGCCCTGGTCGAGTATTCTTACGATGCTGAGCTTGCCGGATTGGACTATAATCTTTCAGCCAGCATATTTGGCTTGGATGTGTCCGTGGGTGGCTACAATGACAAGATGTCGGTCCTCTTGGAAAAGGTTTTGGTTAGCATGCGCGATCTGGAGGTCAACCCAGAGCGCTTCAAGATCATCAAGGAACGCTTGACTAGGGCCTACCGCAATGCGGAATACCAGCAGCCGTTTTACCAGGTTGGCGATTACACCAGGTATTTGACGGCTGAGAAGACGTGGATAAACGAACAATACGCGGCAGAGCTCGAACACATCGAGGTGGAGGATGTTGCTACCTTCTTCCCTCAGATCCTCCAGCAGACGCATATTGAGGTTTTGGCTCATGGAAATCTTTACAAGGAGGATGCCCTCAAAATGACACACCTTGTCGAAACCACCCTGCAGGGCCGTCCTTTGCCTCAGTCTCAATGGCACGTACGACGAAATATCATTCTCCCTCCTGGAAGCAACTATGTCTACGAACGGACCCTGAAGGATCCAGCGAATGTCAATCATTGTATCGAATATTATATTTTCCTTGGCAGTATCACCAACAGCCTGCTCAGGGCGAAGCTCTTGCTGTTCGCCCAAATGACGGACGAGCCTGCATTCGATCAGCTTCGGACACAAGAACAGCTTGGATATGTTGTTTGGAGTGGCGCGCGGTATTCTGCCACAACTATTGGATACAGAGTGATTATACAGAGCGAGCGGACAGCTGCATACCTGGAATCTCGGATAGACGCTTTCCTTACCAGGTTTGCCAACACCCTCGAGTCCATGACGGAGGAGGAGTTTGAGGGCCACAAACGCAGTGTGATCAACAAGCGATTGGAGAAACTCAAGAACTTGGGATCCGAGACTTCACGGTATTGGTCCCACATAGGATCCGAATACTTTGACTTTTTGCAGCACGAAGTGGATGCTGCGACCGTCAGGGTGTTGACCAAACCGGAGATGATTGAGTTCTACAGACATTACATTGACCCTCAGTCCCCAACTCGAGCCAAGCTCTCTATTCACTTGAATGCGCAGTCCGCTGGACAAGATAAGCCCGCGAACCCAGCGGAGCAGAAATCCAAACTGGTGGCGATGCTTGGTAGACATCTCCAGTCTGTCGGAATTGCCGTTGACACGGAGAAACTGAAGTCTGTCTTCGAGAAGGTGGACGTGTCCACGGGTGACAAGGACCAGATCCTGTCCACCCTTAGCACGTTCCTTATCTCCGAGATGAGGCTTTCTGACGAACAGGTGAAGCCGATTCTTGAACAGGGGAAGCAACTCCTAGGCTTCCATCTTAAGCAGCTTGGCCTCGAGTCTTCTGGAGCCGAGGACTCAAAGGAGACAGTGAAGCAGAACGGTGTCAACGGGGTCATCCGTAAAGAGCCTGAGTATATCACCAATGTTGCTGAATTCAAGGCCCGCCTCCCGGTCAGCGCTGGCCCTATTCCCGTTACTGATCTCAGTGAATTTGAGGATTTCGAGGCGAAACTTTGATGGTGATGGTCATCTGGTTTCGGACGTAGGGTGAGTCTGATGGGCAACTGTCACTTTGCATGTTGATTATGAACTTGTATGCGTTTTGGTCTGTGGTTCTATGTGTATCCATTGTTTGTTGGTCCAGGTGTGTGTGGGTTGTCGGTTGAAGGGTAGTGACGGACGGGGTAGACTCGGTGAAGTTATCTTTCCCTAATGTAAATTTAGAATAGTGTCCAATAGAATAACTAATTGCTTCTGCAATACGGCAATGACTTGGGTAGGAATCTTGCGTTAGCCTAGATGCCTCGTAGGTACTGTATACAAAGTCAGGGCGCTGCCTGGTCGGCCGTGGCTGGCTGCGGTCTTGGCGCGGCCGAATGTTTTCGCGAAGCTTTCACCTCCGTGCCAAGCCCAGAGTATCTCCGACTCGAGGCTGCGACGAAGCTCTCCTCGACCACTGTCCACCCAATTTCCTGCTCTGTTCCACGAGAATAGACGTCGTCCTTGCAACAAAAGCCTGGAAGCTCTTCATATCATTGCCCCCGAGCTTCCGTCAAGATGTCGACCATTACCGCGACTGCGATGCAAAGTACCCGACCGTATGTTCCAGCATCCCATCTAACAGCTCCGCCGGTCACGAACCGTCCGTTGCTGTCCTCTCCTTCGATCTGCTCTCCAACGCGTGGAAATACCATTGCTGACTGTTATTTCTTTGGCGATTATATAGACCCATTATCCCGAAGAGTTTCAACGCGAAACAGCCTGACACGATCCGTCTATACCCTCTCTCGAACTACACCTTCGGCACCAAGGAGACGCAACCCGAGGAAGACCCTTCAGTGCTGGCGCGTCTAAAGCGTCTTGAAGAGCACTACGAGAAGTATGGTATGAGGCGGACGTGTGAGGGGGTCCTCGTATGCCACGAACACAACCATCCTCACGTGTTGATGCTGCAGATCGCCAATGCTTTCTTCAAACTGTATGCTTCCCCTTTGCTTGGATATGCTTGAACTTTCTTTCAGTTTCATATATATAGAAGGAGCTGAGCGACTGCACCGGCAACTGCTGACACTCACGAAGCCCAGGTGACTACCTCCGCCACGAAGACGACGAGATCGAGGGTTTCAAGGCGCGGCTGAACGAGCGCCTCGCGCCTGTCGGGTCGCAGTTTTCCGGGGAAGGCGTCAACGATGACTGGCAGATTGGCGACACGCTCGCGCAGTGGTGGCGACCGAATTTCGAGACTTTCATGTACCCCTTCCTCCCCGGCCATGTGACGCGTCCAAAGGAGTGCAAGAAGCTGTATTTCATCCAGCTTCCCAAGAAGAGTGCGTATTACCCTGCTTTTTGCAACTGCGGCTCATCTAACCATCTTATCTACGCGTGTAGAGGTCCTCTCCGTTCCCAAGAACATGAAGCTTCTCGCAGTTCCCCTCTTCGAGCTGTACGACAACACCGCCCGCTACGGCCCCCAGCTTTCTGCGATCCCTCACCTCCTCTCGCGGTATAACTTCGAATTCGTCGATGAGAATGACAACGTGGTCGCTGTGACTCCTGGAACGCCGCTGCCGGACTACCAGATCCCACGGGTCAAACTCCTCGCTGGCGGGGAAGGGCCTGAGCATGGGCAGGAGCCTGGATTAGATGAATTTGCACCTGGTGGTGAGGGGGAGGAGCTTGAGGACCAGCGACAGCAGTAAAATCGCTGTTGCTGTAGTATCCGGCTCTCTGATTCATTGAGATGTTGATTTCTCGTTAGTTGATAGGGTACGTATCTGCCTATCCATTCTTATCCAGAGATACCCATTTTCTCAACACCCTTTCTCTTTTACAAGCGACCTAACTAACTAGACCACCACAGGCTTTCGAGGATCTGATAATACATGCCTTTTTTTTTTTCCTGTTCTTTCCCCCTAATCTATCATTATTCTCCAAAGGAAAGGAAGTTTGTACTACTGTACTCCGTGAGACCGGCGTTGTAAGGAGCGAGAATACCTTTGATGATGTTAATTCGATTGTTTTGTTTTCCCTAGGTTATGTTAGAATCGGCTTATTATTTGGCAACAGATGGAAACATGGCTTTTTTTCCATTTGTGTTTTAGTATTATCGAGTTCTTTTTCTCGGTCTTTCTCATCTTAAGCAACATGCACACGAGAATAGCGGCTTCGTCCACTGGATTTGGGATATGCGATGTGATGTCTTTACTCATGGTCACTCAAATCGCTCTTCTCTGTATTATTATTATTCTCGATGACGAGAAAGAAAAGGATAGCGATGTCTCTTTCTGTTTCTAATAGGGGCCTGGAGATTCATGGCCATGGAATGTTCCCCCCCCCCCCCAGAAAGTCAGTCTTAAACATGACATCGATGTCAACATTCCCATGGAAGAAACTGATGAAGCTGAAAAAAAAAAAAAAAAAAAAAAAAAAAGAACAGAACGCCACTGCTGTGCAAGGATTAGCTGGGAGAAGACTGGAGCGGCGGGGTGCTTAGCCAATTGGAACGGAATCATGATGAACTTGGAACTTGAACATTGGAACTTTGGACAGTTCCCTTCTATAATAAAGGATGACAGTTATATAGAGGTGGAAAAGATACCGGAATCGTGACACGAGATGAGAACATTGACTCTTCAGGCGTCCCATCTAGTCAGATACAAAGCATGAAACCGCAATATCGATATTCCTCAGCTCAAGCACCTGCCTATAAGAGAAGTTAGGTAAATATGGCCGGGGCAATCTTTCCAACCCGCCTCAGACTGAACCTTTGCCATCACATATCCACAAAGCAGGAAATCAAAGAAAACTAATGTCAACTTCTTCTTCTCGACCCGAGTTCTACCAAATCTCATGGTTCCAAGGTCCGACGTTGACGGCTTACAAAGCCCAGAAAAGCGAGGCAGCCGTTCTGCACGTGTTTTTCTGCACAGACACTGATCCTCCTGCCCTCGGACAACAGATGTCAAAGGCATGAGACCAGCCAGGCCAGCCATGCAGCTCACATTAAACACCACTCTGCAAGAATCTCGAAGCATGCTAAGATGCTATTACTAATCCTTAGGAGATGACGCGTCTCTTCCTCTCGTTCTGTCCTGGGCAGCGTCTCTTCAGGGTACACCACTCCAGCACTTCACTGCAATTAAGTTTAGACGTGAGCTAAAGCGTCCATAGGACTTTTTGGTAGGTTCCCGAAGGTTATGCTCTCCTCCAACCGGAATTCAACTGCAGTCTGCATGGTTGGTGTTTTGCACTCGGTTCTCCACGTTGCTTATCTTATCGACAGGGGTCATTCGGCTGAGCCGTTCCTTCACAGGTTCTGCTGTACATGAAGAATGTTCCACTCTATCACCTGTCGTCATCAGGGATTGCATTTCACATGCTGAGGTGATTGGTGATGGCTAAGAAGTCATTTTACACATCACCGATTAAGTCGTTGAAAACTGAGTCCAATAGGGATCATGCAGGCCCGGAGAAAATACTAATTACAGTGCAGGGTAGTATCCTGGATGCGATCATGGTCAGCTCACGGCCTCGGAACGATCCGTTTTCAGCCAATTATTATTTCCATCACATCGGACACAGAAGACCCCTATGTCTCCACATTCCACAACGCTCTTGCACCGTACCCCGCCCACAACGGCCTGCTCGACGTCGATCTCTTACCCTGAAGAACCTATGGTGCAAGTTTCCCCAGCCACGTTGTCTTCTTGGTGCTTTGGGGGCGAGTACCGTTCTCTTCTCCTTCCATCTTCGCTTAATAATCTCTCGTTAACAAAACTCGATGAAATTTAACGATAAACATCTGACAGTAGATCATTCCATATGAATAACATAAGCACCTGAAAATACCTATCACGAAAGGACTACTCAAACTGGCAGCTTTTGGAGTGGGCATCTAGTTGCAAAGTGTCCGGTTCTAAAATTTCTCATCATCAGCTACTGATTCTGGCAACTTCCAAACAGCCCCGAGGTCCGAGCCGACTGGACGCTACATGCAGCGTTCCTTGACTCCTTCAGGTTCCCAAGACCGTGAGAACTGAGTCTTTCATGACCACGTGTCCTGGCATTTTCATCCTTGTTTTGATGAGGAGTTGAATTGCCAGCCAGGCCCAAACGAGGCAGCTTGGACTGTCGATCGCTTCCATTTTCACAATGTGACATTTTCTTCGTCCACTCTGAGACGTGCGGACATACTCCGGAGTCCGCACATAGTGGGAGCGCCGGGATAACCACAGGTCAACAGCACGTGCAACACCGAGTTCAACTGTTCCTGTCGGAGGTACATCTATAATGCTACGTTATTACTACCCCGCTCGTCCTCTCCGAAAATGGTCTCTGAGGATGGGGATATAAAAAGCGTGGGCGTCTCCAGTTCGTCGTGGAATTATGTAGACAAGCCGGCTCCCAAGATAAGATCTGTTATTCGGCCACGGGTTTCCTGTTCGTGTCGCGGTCAGCATGTTCAATTCTGTAGCCAAATGGGCCGTTACGGCCTTGACGCTGGGCTTATTTGTCTCTGCTGCCCCGTATAAACTCGAACGCCGAGGTAGGCACGAAGGAATTACTACCAGTTTTCCGAGAATCCTCTTGCTAACGCTGTTCAAGACGTCTCGGCGGAACTCCTGCAGCAGTTTAACCTCTTCGAGCAATATGCTGCTGCAGCGTATTGCGAGGAAAACTTCAATTCGACGGGCACGAAATTAACATGCTCTGCGGGGAACTGCCCCCTAGTGGAGGCGGCGGATACAAAGACGATTGACGAGTTTACGGAGTGCGTGCTATCAACCAATGAGAAAGAAACTCTCTCGAGAAATGCAGAAATTGACGCGGTACATACGTGATATAGTTCCAGCTATGGAAACGTAACGGGATTCCTGGCCGTCGACAACACGAACAAGCTTATCGTGTTGTCTTTCCGCGGAACCAGATCTATCGACACGTGGATTTCCAATTTGGACTTCGCTCTGAAGGATGTTGGCGATATCTGCAGCGGTTGCGAGATCCACAACGGATTCTGGAAATCGTGGAACTCGGTGTCGGATGACCTCACGTCCCGGCTTCAGTCTACCGTCTCAGAGTATCCGGATTATGCGATTATCTTCACGGGCCACAGCGCCGGAGCAGCCGTGGCTACTGTTGGGACACTGGTTCTGAGAAAGGTGGGATACGCGGTCGATCTCGTAAGTGCTCCTAATTAAATAATATCCACCATCTCCCAACCACACATTGCGGAAACTAATGCATCCGTCTTCTGTTTTTTAAAAAAAGTACACCTACGGCTGTCCCCGCATCGGCAACGGACAGCTCGCCGAGTACATGACGACCCAGACTCCCGGTACGAACTACCGCATCACACACACCGACGATATCGTACCCAGGCTGCCGCCCGAATGGGCCGGCTACAGCCACTACAGCCCCGAGTACTGGATCACAAGCCCGAACAATGTGACCGTGACCACGGCGGACATTCAAGTCATTCAGGGAATCGACTCCGACGCTGGGAATGCCGGTACCGACGGACTGTCCACTGACGCTCATGGATGGTACTTTGGACCTATTTCTGCATGCCAATGAGTCATGGTCACGGTGATTATGAACATGTTTGTTGTGCACTAAAATTAGGCTTGGTTTGAAGCTACTGTATATAGGTATATACTCAGTACATCTGTGTCCAACGCTATGATATGCCGCGCGCCAGTAGGTTGTGGCTGGTACCTGTGGTCTTTTCGTCAATTTGCGGGATGGTAAATGTACAAGACCGTAATGTTCCATGGAACCTGTCATGGATTGACATAACAGATGCCTACATACATGGTAGGTACCTAACGTGAGCTACCAGATCCACGGTTCATGCCCTATCTCTGCTGATTTGTACATACAGTTTTGCTATGATTCGATGGTTTCCAGATAGACATGTATAAAAGACTGGAGGCCTCCACAAACTCTCGTTTCCAATCTTTTATCCGACGCGTCCTTGTTCCCACTACTTAAATACCTTACCACGCAACTTCACTTGCTTCCTTCACTCTCCTCAACAACCAATCTGGTCTAGCATCGCGAGTTCTGCAAATCCCACAAGGATGGCGCCCCCGGAGATCCCAAAGAGGTATTCTTCGTTAATGACAGCAGCGCGTCAGGGACGCTTATGAACAAAGACTCCGCATCGCAAGCTACTCCTCACAAACCTCAAGAGTCTCAGCGGCCGAATCGACCATATCAGACTACCTTGAGGGGAAGATCATGGAATACCAGAACAACTTGGATTATGTCGCGACCTACCGACAGGGTCTACGTGAAGCATTCGACCAAAAGAAACTGCCCCTCGACGAACTGAACAAAGTCCTTGGAGAGCTCGACGAACAGTATCAACCAATAGCTGAGCGGCTTGACATCCTAAAGCGATGCCAGAAGGCCGTTGAGCAGGACCTAGAAGATGAGTTGGCACATCACAAGAGACAGAAGATGTAATCAAGAGCCGATTGCCTCTCCTATGAAGATCTCGACTCTGCTTATGCATCCGCAGTCTCCTCCAAGGTTATGTCGGCCTCGAAACAGCGGAGGGGGAAGTTTGATCAGTCGAAATTCCATCGTGATGTCGTCGAATTTTATTCTGCAGCCAGAAATGTGCAGGATGAATTGCCCAAGATATGGTGCCATGTTTCTGGAGAACACCACCTCAAGAAGGATGTAAAGGCGACATATATTGTGCCGAAATCTTTGGAATCCAACGAGCTTGCATACGTATTTGGTATGGGAGAAAGTCTCCTATCACCACGAAACAGTTAGCTTAGCTTATGAACCTATCCATCTTTGGCAGAGTTGCATGTGTCCGCCTAACTTTTGTTTAAATTTCAGCCATCACCCTGTACCAAACTATTGAGGAGAACCTGGACAAAGGTAATATCGTCATCGTACCCGTTCCACCCAAGAAAAAGGATAAAATGGGTATGCCTCGTTATCGACCAGAGCATGCTCCGCAGGGGATACCGCAATAACCACAAATGGGCTGTGAGTACTCCTATCCCTATAAACAATATGGCTCTCTTCTGATCGGGGCAAATTCTGTTAGAAACTTGATGGAAAAGAACTGGAATTCCTGGGCCCAAACCGTCCTGCTGGAAGATATCTGTACTTCCGTTATATTATGACGTACCTGTACTGGAAGAAGATCGGAAAACTGGAATGGACAGCTAGAGTCGAAGCTAAAGGATACATGTGGGCGTCTCCAGGAGAGTATCTCCGAAAATCGATGCTTGTCTCCCTAACTAGGAAGGTGTCAGACCTGTACCTCCCCGAAGCCTTCTACAAGACCTACACTTTCGACGAATCTCCTCGATGCGCTACGCGTCCTCCGGATGAGGAAGACGCTCTCTCGTCAGCTTTGGCCCTAAGAATCAATATGGAATATGATTCGGTTAAGGACAAGCACAAGGACGAGGACAAAGGCGTGGATATGGACATGGACGCGGATACTGATGTACAGTACATCAAAACTAGCAAGGACTGAATTTCTAAAATCTTCTTCTTCTGCAGAGGATATAGAGTCTGATGAGGATGTTGACCCTGACATGGACGAGGATTAAAAAGTCGGCAGAACCCCCCCCCCGGCCCTCTAAGAATCCATAATCATGGGAGCAGCCCCTTCGATCATAATAGCCTGATCTCTCTGTTTTCTAGCCTCTTTGAAAGTAGAAATGTTGCGTAAAGTGCGGATCTAATACCTAGCCACCACTGTTGAGATGACTTCAGACCTAGAATGTAATTTGTTGCTTCCTTATCTTTTACTTCTCCTTTCTTAGTCTTGATTAGAGGAGTGAGCCGTTGTATTTTCCCATTTTTTCCTTTGCTGTTTCGACACCCAACAGCATCCTTGGAAGAGTAGATGCCTAGGTACTAGTAGTCTGCTCATAAGTTCTCAGTCCAGTCACAGTTGCGGAGGTCTAGTATACGATCTATCCTTCCCGACATGGCAAGGTAATCGAGTTGGTGCAAATGAATGGTTTAGTGAACACAGTAACTGTCTGCCATCTCCTCCCATCCATCTTCCTATCCTATCCCTCTTGGTCCTCAGCGGCTGCATCTTAGATCTTCTTCCCTCAACCATCACCATGACTATGTCTTTAACCCCAGCTTTTACAATTAAGCATACTTCTATAGATAGAAGATAGGCTATATATATATATATATATATGTCGCCTTTTGCATGATTGAATGGCAGTATCAGTTTCAGACTCCTCTACTGTCAGAAAAATGAATCCTGAGGGCGATCTAGAGACTCTGTCTGTCACAGGCTAGGTACTTGATCCTATGGAATTGGAATGCAAGTCAAGGGAATCGGTGGGCCCATCCAGTGCGCGCTGGCTGAGAGTTGTATTTTTCTCTTTTTTTTTTTTGGAAGGTATACGGCGTAGCTATCAAAGAATACCCGATCTTTCACAACTATCTTTCACCTGCAAACTTGATAAAACTGGGCCAGACCGCTTTGGAGCTTTCAAGACGGGCTTCACGGCTACTTAGGGTATGTAGTACCTACCAATCCTCTTCCACATTTTACCGACGAAATATCCTCTTCTTTAAAGCAGCTCTTTGAGAAATATGTATATACGAGTAGTCGAGCCACTCGACGTGCTGAAGAGATGCCGAGCGCAGGATCTGGAATATGAAGTTGGCACATCACAAGAGACAGAAATGACTTCCAAAGATCCATTTCCTCTCATATTCCTACACTAGGTTGCCAAAGTTTTCGTTACACCTACATCCCTGCCTAGTGGCTTGGTAGATTGTTCTTTCTATACCAATGTGATTTTGCAACTTTCTAAAAGGCAATCAAGCATTATGAGAGGCAACAGAATGAAGTCAGTGCGGATCATGATCTACTTATGGCGGCGAGCTATGTGGCTTGGACAGGGATGTAGGCGTGATGAAAACTTTGGCAAGCTACTGTATGAACGATAATTCATCGTAGGCTATCAAAGTTTTGTGCGTTCACCCTCTTGCAATTTGACGACAAGGCCGTAGGCACTACCACTGCCACTACCACCACCTACCGGAGTCTTTCTCCGCTCCTTATCCCTCAGCACCCGTCTCAGTATCTTTCCACTCGGACTCTTGGGTACCGACTCCGCAAACTCCACCTCCCGAATCCACTTATACCTGGCCTTCTTCTTCTCCATCACGTACGTCAGCAGCCGCCTGCCCATATCCTCCGACGGCTTCCGACCAGGCTTCAGAACGACATATGCCTTGGGCCGCCCGCCCGCGTAGTCGTCCAGGATGCCCAGCACGGCGCAGTCCTCGACATCGGGGTGGCCAAGAAGGAGATCTTCCAGCTCCGCAGGCGCGACGGCGATGCCCTTGACTTTGATCATCTCCTTGATGCGGTCGGTGATGTGGATGAATCCCGCCTCGTCGATGGTGCCAATGTCGCCAGTGTGCAGGAAGCCGTCCGCGTCGAAAGTCTCGCGTGTGGCGGCCTCGTTGTTGAGGTATCCCATTGCGATCTGCGGCCCGCGGACGAGGATCTTGCCGGGCTGGTTGTAGCCCAGTTCGTTTCCGTCCTCGTCGACGATCTTGACGACGGTGTTCGCGAAGAGCGTGCCGCCTGCGTCGCCGTACTTGAAGTCGTAGAACTCGGGCGGGTGATGTGCGATGGAGAAGCATTCGGTCATGCCGCATGCTTGTCCGAAGCCCCAGTGTGGGAGTTTCTGCGCCAGGAGCTGGATTATTTGGTTTGACAAAGGGGCGGCGCCGCATACGATGCGCTTTACGGAGGACAGATCGTAGTTGTCGACGATGAGGTCATGTACCAGTCGAATCACGATCGGTGGGACTAGGATCATATCCGTGAGCTTGAATTCGGATATCGCGGAGATCATGCTTGGCATGTTAAAAGACGGCACAGGACGACTTCTTCGTTGAGGAATACGGGCGAGAGGCAGGTGAAGAGGAGGCCGGCTACTGCAGGTAATAAGTTCTGTTAGCACTGATCACCAGCACGAGGACCAGGTTCATTTAAGATAGGGTTGCAAAACGCACTGTGAGAGAAAGGCAAAACGCCCAACTTTCTTTTCGGCTCCTTAGGAGTGATCTGATCCAATTGGATGATCTGAGCAATGGCATTCTGATGTGACAGCATCACCTGCTGCGCATTAGCTTCTTGCCTAATTTGAACCGTTGATATATGGATTTAAACATACTGCCTTTGGGAGTCCTGTCGTTCCACTGCTGAAATTCAGGAATGCGCAAACTTCTCCATTCTTCAGACCCGCCGGGATGGTGCACGCCGGTACTTGGCCGCTTTCCCCGTAGTTCTCCCCAATTTTTATGAGCTCCTTGATCGTAGTGAACCCGTCGAACTCGCCTTCGATGGTAAAGATATGGTCATGTGGAATACCAACTTTATCGACTGCAGCGGCCGCGACAGGTACGCAGTTCGGGGCCGTAATTATGAACCTGGCGGCAGTGATTTTGAGAGCATGGGTCATTTCATCGACACCATAGGCAGGTGACGGGCCAGTAACCCTGGCTCCTGTAAGTCATGACGATTAATATCAGATCTATTAAAATAATCTCTAGAAGTGCAACAATAGCACCACCTACCAACTCTAATGGCTGCATAGAGTGCGACCGGGTACCAAACGCTGTTTTGACTAAAAATCGCAACAGTGTCCGTCTTGTGCAGGCCATATTTCTTCACCAGAGCGGTACTCAAGTGCGTTACATGCTGCTTAACCTGCACCCAGTCCAAACGCTCTTTCGTGATGGCGTTAGTGTAGCCAGCCAGTTCTTGGCCTCTGCCGTTGTATAGAGGTGAATATGTCGGGGAGCTGAAAAAGAAAATCCCACACTGTGATATCTGAGGGATCTATTCGCGACGGCGAATTCTCCTATTATCATCTGCGATTAGTTGGGAATGCAGCATCACGTACATTCGATGTTCGGACTCTTGCATTGTTTCAACGGTGTGCTAGCTTCCGAAAGGATAAGTAGACACGACAGGCAGACAATGTGCCGGTAGTCATCCGGTCATATTTTCCCTCCGGGTGTGCAGGAGGCATAATGACATTTATATGCGCGGAGGATTTCATGGGGTGGTCATCTCAGCCTCAAGGATCTTGCGGGGTTGTAGACACGCTCCCACTGGCGTAGACACCATCCAGCGCAGCTCTTAGGTTGGATTGCAGCGCAGAAGTATACTGAATCCATTGGTCTGAGACAAGCACTACTGCCCGCAAGGCTTATAGGAAGTATTTGGCTGTATTGGAGAATGAGCTGAGCTAGTTGGCATCTCTCTTCGGGTTCGCGGGCTCCTTTTCCCCCGACCCGCGCCGGGGGACTGAAGACGTCAGCGTCCGTGAGCCAAGCCGCCCGGCAAAGCCACCCGTTCGCCGGTGGAGACGCCGCCGCGGCGCCGCCGAAACCTACCGAGCAGGGACGCGCGAGCGCTGCAGATCATCGCCTGGGAAATCCGCAGGGCAGAAATATTCCTCGTCCACGTTTCCCCCGGTTGCTACTGTGTGAATCCGTCAAGGATGATGTATCTTTCCACTAACTAATTCATAACTCTCTCCGTGCACCGGTTCCGTTCACGGACTCGATGCTGCGAATGCCCGTTGCTGTGACCCCGCCCGTTCGCTCGAAGGTGTCCTTCCCTGCACAGCATTCTTGGTTGCGCTGGATGCTCCATTCCATAGCGTCTCAGGGTCCAATTGTTTGAGATGGTTGTCATTCAGTCTATAACCGTCCAGGCTGTCCCGTTCTTGACCAGGTATCGTTCTCTCGTCTTGCGGTAATCGTCGTTTGGCGCAGGCGTAGCCATGCTCCTCCGCAGCGGAGTGAACGTCACTCGCCTCAGACGTCGAGCAAAACCGCTTGCGCTCCTGGTCCTGCTTGTGTACGGACTGTACTCCCTCCTCACACTCAATTTAAGAGTAAACCAGCGCCTCGTTCGCAAAGACGACAGTGTTCCCGCGGAGGGTTCCGTCGGCCAATCGAACCATGGCCAGGCTCCGCAGCCCCCCCTCGTCTCTCTCCCGCTGCAAGAAATACATCGAGATCTGGTCGTGGCTAGTACCAAGTCGGATAATACTTCATGGCTGTATGAGCATTTCCCGGACTGGCACAAAAGCATATACGTGGTGGACGATGAGAACGCAGAGTTGACGGTGGAGATGAACAAAGGGAGAGAGTCCATGGTGTATCTTACGTACGCCCTACCCCATCATTCAAGTAGAGAACAAGCAATCCATGTAGACAATCAAAGCAGCGCCACTGACGACATGGCCTTGCCAGCTACATCATTGACAACTACGACCACCTGCCCGATGTCATGCTCTTCATCCACTCCCAGCGCTACCAATGGCACAACGATGACCCGTACTACGATGGCGTTCCCATGATCAGCAAAGTTCAGACCTCCTATATTGAGGAAAAAGGATACGTCAATCTGCGCTGCACCTGGGTCCTGGGTTGCCCGGATGAAATCCATCCCTTCACCGACACGCACCGCGAGGATCTTCATGCGGGGGAGTACTTCAAGACAGGATTCATGGAGCTGTTTCCGGGGGCGAAAGTGCCCGAGGTCGTTGGGGTCTCCTGCTGTGCGCAGTTTGGCGTGTCGAGGTGGAAGGTCTGGGAACGGCCGAAGAGCGACTACGAGCACTTCCGGAAGTGGCTGATCCAGACACCACTCAAGGACGAGCTGAGCGGGAGGATCATGGAGTATTCATGGCACAGTATGTATCATGCCACCTTGTGTGCTTGCTCCCAATACTGACAACTTTGTAACAGTGATTTTTGGAATGGAGCCCGTCTACTGTCCCCGCGCGCAAGAATGCTACTGCAAGGTCTTTGGCTTATGCAATTTGACTTGCGCGGGTGATGACAGCTGCGAAGGTCGTTATGTCCTCCCACGCTATTCTACTCTCCCGTCGGGATGGCCGTATAGGGGCTGGGACGGCCAGCCGCAGGATCCAACCAAGGGCCTCCCGAATCCTTGAGTATGGATTTTCTCGAGAAACACCAATCGGAACCCGAAGACGAGCGAGATAATTATCCTTGATGCTGTCAGACTCCTATCGAGCAAGACGAATAGTCCTATAAGGGCCAGTTCAACTTTCCAGCCGCACCTTGACTTTGCAGTCATGGGACCCCGTGAGGAAGCAATCGACAAACACGTCGAATATCCAGCTAGGCCACCAACAGTGGAGCAGTCTGAGGGCTCTGCTAAAGTGGCTGGCTTGTGGAGAGATATATACTGAGATATCTGCAAGCTACGTTGAAGCGAGGCATTCCTCTCCCAAACGTGGTGGGAACTATCTCAGGCTATATACGTGGCCCTTGGGCAATTAGTCCATTAAAAGGGCTGCTAATTCAAATGGATGCACTAAGACACTGTGTGGGCTCAAGTGACCAACTCACTAGAACAGTCCTGGGCTGGTCAGCCAGTCATGCAAGAAAGCTCTGAAGGATATCCATAGCTTATAATGCATGTACATACATATATATCACACGATAGATTATTTAATAGTAATTGTAATGGGAGAATAAGTAGGGAACGAGAATCTGCAATCTGGATGCATTAAAGAATTGCTTATTAAAAAGGCAGACCTATGATAAGAGTAACAGCTTCAAGAGGGCGGCTGCCGGTAGCTCCGAGTGTGGAGATCTCGGACCCGCTCCGGACCGGCCGAGGTTGAGCATCCCCGCGGTTCGCATAACGTGCTCGACGGATGTTGATCATCCATCACTCCTGTTATCCAGGATATCCTGTATTTTTTCTGTCCTTCTCAGTAATACCTATCTCCGGATTTGCAATTATCCTTATTCTGCCTGTTTCTATCCTGAACTATACCATTGGCTGATTGGCTGATATCCCGAGCGTTCGTCGGGACATCCTCCGCGGTGACCAGCAACGAACGGCGACGTTAGGACAGGAAAGCTCGCGGGAGCACTGCTTACTCACATTTGCGCTTCAATCTCTGCGTTAAGACAAATTTCATCCTCATTGACCCTGTCCCAGCGAGGACAGGCGCAGCGCATCTGAGGTCGCGAACGGCCTCATCGGAGCAGCACCACTGCTTCGCGCCAATAATGCTCGACTGAAGAGGACATCATAATCCAAACCCTGGACCTCCAAGAACAATGCTCATCATCGGACTCACCGGCTCGATCGCGACGGGCAAATCCACCGTCTCCAGCCTCCTTTCCGCCCCGCCTTACTCCCTCCCCATCATTGACGCGGACCTGATCGCGCGCAAGGTCGTCGAGCCCGGAACGCCCGCGTACCGCGCCATCGTCGACTACTTCGGCCCGACCACTCCAGATCTCTTGTTGCCCCCATCACCTGACGACAAGGATGGCACCCGTCGGCCACTGAACCGCCCCGCCCTAGGCCGGCGCGTCTTCGGCGACAGCGAGGAGCGCAAGCGCGACCGCGCGGTCCTCAACCGGATCGTGCACCCGGCCGTGCGGTGGGAGATGTACAAATCCCTGCTGTACCACTACCTGCGGGGCGCATGGGCGGTGGTGCTGGACGTGCCGCTGCTGTTCGAGAGCGGGCTGGACGTGCTCTGCGGGACGGTGGTCGTCGTCGGGGTGCGGGACCCGGGCGTGCAGATGCGGCGGCTGCGCGCGCGCGACCCCCATCTGTCCGCGGAGGACGCGGAGAACCGCGTCCGGAGCCAGGGCGACGTGAAGGGCAAGGTGGAGAGGGCGGAGTTCCGGGGAACTTCCAACGCCCGGGGCGTGGTCATCTGGAACGATGGGGACAAGGCGGACCTGGAGAGGGAGGTGCAGAGGGCGATGAGGACGATCGGCGCGTCGAGCCCGCGGTGGTGGGCGTGGGTGCTGCTCCTGGCGCCGCCTCTGGGGGTCGCCGCGGGGCTGTGGAATATGGCTGTGAATTTCGTGAACCAGAGGAGCTGGGAGCAGAAAGTGAAGAGGGAGAAGGCGCGATTATGAGTTCGAATCCGATAATGGTTCTCTATCCAGCTGTACAGTGTTCTTGTCTTTGCAGGCAAGGAATTGGGCTTTGGTCTGCTCACAGTTGAATTTTTTTTTGTATATGCTGATTAAGAGCATAGCCCACGCCGTGAAATGGCAAAATATTAGCCATTGGGTCCCTAATTGTGAATACATGCCCTTTCCTAACATGTCATTTTTGAACCCAAATATACATGTCGCTACGGTGTATGCGACGGCTGTAGAACAGTCTATTATCACTGTCTACTAACCGGAGCACCTCTTGTAAAAAGGCATGGATTATGGTAGACGAACAGTTATCATTGAGTCCAAGGCATCCAAGGAGGTGGATTCGCTGCGGTTGCGGTCCCTTGGGGAGGAAGCGTGATGCCCTCGCAGCAGTTCTTCCCGCGCGCGACATACCGGAGGATCCAGTGGGGACCGGCTCAGGCATCGAGAGCCCAGAACGGACGGGGAGGCCGGGGAAGCCGGTCAGCGGCGTTAAAAAAATGAGTTAACGAATGGATTAAGTGCATGAATGGATGGATGGATGGATGCTTGAACCGATGAAGCAAGCCTGGAAGCGATAACGTGTTGCTGTTTTTGTCAGTCTGACGATCAACAGCAGCAGCCTTCAATGGATCAATGCATTGATGAGTGAACGGATGAAGATCCAGTTGCAACAAGACAATATCAAAAGAGTCCGTAACCCGAAAATGATATTTGATCTCATTAGCTGACGGAATCGGTCCCCCAACGAAACGAAGAGGTAAACTGCTTGGCCCTTCCTAGTCCCTATCCACGCCTATTATTGGCCAGCTATGCAAGCCATGCAACGAAACGCCATCCCGAAACAGGTCTATCAATATGTATGTACGGTACTGTACGGTACGATCAACGGCAAGAAGTAACAGCCAACAAACCGGGCTGATCGGTAAGAAAGAGACATAGAAATCAAAAGAAAAAAAAGATAGAGAGTGTGTGAGAGAGGAAAAAGAGGAAAGCAACGCGCACATCTACGATCAGCCTACCGCTTCTTCCTCTTCTGCGCCTTGCCACCTCCATGATGCCTCATGAGCCCGCCCGCGCCCGATATGCTCGTGAGCTGGGACAGCTTGACGGGTTTGATCTTCTTCTCCTTCTCCTTCTTCTTCGCTTTGGCTTTGGCCCGTCGGATCATGGCGTCGATCTGGGAGGGGTCGTCGAGGTCGTTCTCGTCGAGGTCTTCGTCGTCGGAGTCGGAGTCTTCGGAGGTGGTGTCTTCGGCAGTTGTCTTCTGCGTCGAGGAGAAGAGTCAGCGACCGGATAGAGGAGAGAGCAAACAAGATTCCAGCAGCGTAGAAGCCAGAGATGGAAAGAGATCTCAAGACGAACCTTCTTCCGCTTAAAGTTCCCATAACTCCTGCGCCCCCCGTACCCCATGCCCTCGTCCTCCGCGTCCAGCGACCCGGCCGGCACGATGTACGGCTGCGGCGCATACCCAGCTCCCATCTCTTCCGCGCCCGGGAAATCCAGCACCCACTCCGTCTCTCCCGCTTCCGCCGCCTGGCGCGCGACGGCCTCCGCGCGCTTCTGCTCCTCCGCCGCCACGGCAGCGGAGATGGCTTCGAGGTCTGACGCGTGACTCGGGGCCCTAGGGCCGTCCGTCGATAGGCGCGGGCGCTTTGCGGCATGGAGGTGGTCGTCTGGCTGCGCGGCGGAGGATTGTGCGTTTGCGGCTGCTGCTGCTTGCGCGGCGGCAGCGCGTTGCATGAACTGTTTGTGTAGGTAGTGTTAGCATCGGTTGGCTTGCACCTCGAAAGAGATGGAACTGAAGATCCTGACGTACTTTCATAGCAAGCAGCCGCGAAGACATTGTCTTCTCTGGCTTTGCGCCAGGCGTCGATGGGCCCGACATGGTGAACGGCCTGGCGCAGTTGAACTGAAAACAAGATCTGGGTATCTGGAGTGTCGGGCTCAGATCAGAGCACGTCCAGCTCTGCTGGTTGCACAGTAGTGTACTACTGCCAGTTGACGCCGCGCTTGAGCGACGGGCGTGGTTCTGATAGGGATGAATTCGCGGGCGGGTAGATTTTCGCCGCAAAAAGCGGAGAAGGCCCCCGATTGGTCGACCCGCGCGCGCGGAGACTCCAGCCAAACCTCGCCTGAGCGACGTCCCCAGTCCGGGCCCCCAGACATTCTCCCCTTCTGACATCAACCGTTGTGCTGCCGTCCCAGCGCACCTCTGTTCCCCGAACAGCCTCCAGCCAGGATGTTCTCCTCCGCCAGAAGCCGTCTGACGACGGCTCTCACCTCTGCGCGGTCTGCCTCCGCCGCGCGCCTCGTCCCCCGCGCCGGATACTCCTCGACCGCCCCTCGCCTCTCCGTCCCCGACAACCCCAACCCGGCCAACGAGCCCTCCCCGCCGCAGCCCAAGCCCAATGTCTCCGCGACCAACGCCGTGCCTCTCGACTCCGTCGGCGCGTGGGATGCGCCGCTCCAGGAGGCGCCCGAGTTCGGCGAGCGCAACCGCCAGCTGCAGGCGCCGAACCGGGCCACCACGTGGGCCAAGGGCCAGCGGCCCAGGGCGGAGGCGATGACGGGTCCGCGGTTTGAGCAGACGATTCTGGAGCTGCAGGTCAGTTAGGCATCATCAATTGTTTTTTTCTTTTCTTTTCTTTTCTTTTTTTTTTTTTTTTTTTTTTTTTTTTTTTTTTTTTTTTTTTTTTTTTTTTTTTTTTTTTTTTTTTTTTTGAGTCGAGTGCGCTCGGTGATGCGAAGCGTAGCCGCATTGGAAGGAATGACGTAGCTGACATGAGTGATATGGATACAGCCCCAACCCTACGCGGCCATCGAGCTCATCCACAAGCAGCCTGTGCGATGGCAGAAGAAGCGGGTCGTCGCGTGCGACGGCGGCGGTGGCCCCCTCGGTCACCCCAAGATCTTCATCAACCTCGACAAGCCCCAGATCTGCTGGTGCACGTACTGCGGTCTGCCATATGTACGTTGACGATAGCTTATCTTGCGATATATATCTACATGATCAGATGTTAACTGCACCGTTCAGGCCCACGAGCAGCACCGCGAGTACCTCGAGTCCCTGCCCAAGACGTCCTACCCCCTCAAACCTACCGGCCACCCCGCTGAGGTTCAGGTTAACGAGTCCCAGTGATCACGAACGAAGGCTTCGAGCAGCGATAGAAGGTTCCTCTAGTCTAGTCTAGACATAGAATGTCTCGTTCGAGTACTTCTCTGCTCTGTTTGGCGCTGATTACTTGGTCCTTTCAGTTGAAGGGCCTGCTGTCCCTCTTTGTTGTAAATACAGCTTCCTGTGTCCGTAGGAGGAACAGAAATCAATTAAATGATCTGCATGAAAGATTGTCATAATGTAGTCTACTAGTTTCCTACCGGGAGCCGATAACTGAACTTGCGTGCACAATATCATGGTTGTGAACTCTTGAAGCGTTTCATTGGTCTGGTAGTAACATCGGGTATCCCCATCCTCGCGGATAGCGAGTCTGTCATATTCTTTAGTAATAATCAACAGTCTTCACAAATCATCCAGCCCTCTGACCAAGCAGAGAAAAATGCTCACATCCTCTACCTTTACACCATCATACATCATCAAGCACCATTCATAAATGACTCTCCTGCCCCAATGAACCAGCAATAATCATCCAAGATCATCATGAACCATCACAGCAGGTGCCGATCCCGATCCGAACCGAGTCAAGCCTTCTCGCCGTGAATTGTGGCAACCACCTTCCTCGTGTGCTTGCTCGTGCGGAACTCGAGGTACCAGATGCCCTGCCAGGTGCCGGTCGCGAGACGGCCGTTGGAAATGGGGATGTTGACCGACGCACCGATCAGCGCTGACTTGATGTGTGCCTGTATGTACCGTATAAATCGTCAATTGACCCATTCCTGATCTGAACGAAGGCAAAAAGAGGGTAAACGAACAGGCATATCATCCTCCCCCTCCGCCGAATGGCGGTACAGATTCCCCTTGGGATCCGCCGGCGCGATGCGGTCCAGCGCATCGCTCATGTCCGCCCGGACATCCTCGTCCCAGTTCTCGTTGAGCGACAGCGCGCAGCTCGTGTGCTGGATGAACAGGTTCAGCATGCCCACCTTGTACTCACGGATCTCGGGCAGCTGCGACAGGACGTAGTCCGTGATGAGGTACGAGCCGCGCGAGCGCGGCGGGAGCGTGAATGTCTTCTGGAACCAGGATGTCGACATCGTTGTTGCTGTATCACTCGTCGGGAGCGGGGGCGGGGCGGGTTTATTGTGGTTGAAGAAGAGATGGAAGATGGACGGGAGGAATTGGGTCAGCGCGCCGATGAAGAGGTTGGGGAAGAAGGCAGCGATGAGGAAGAGGTGGAGCGCGAGGAGTTTGAGCGTGAAGGAGGAGGAGGAAGAAAGAGAAGCCGGCATGTAATTAAAAATATCTTGATGGACGAGGGCGCGCGTGTGGTCGCCCGTCGTCTCGCGTCTCGTCTCGGGGCGGTGGTGGGGAAAGAGGATGTGCGGTCGACGTCGACGTCATTGGCGTCTGCGAGCGTGGGATCCATGGATGCTCCGTGCACTATATCCACATACCTAGATCTCTACCATCTAAACATTTGCGTTAAGAATGTACCATAAAATTAAAAATTAGCAGCATATCTTGCCGTAGAAAGACGACTTTTCAATTTTCTTGGACAGTGAAACGGGTGCTGCGAATCTAATCTAAAATGGAACCATTCAACCCTCAGTATCTATATTCTGGTGAACTACAAGTATTGTAATAGTTTTTGTCAGACGGCACCAGATATGACTGCAATTAGTGGCCTTGGCTTTTTTTGTAGCCAAATGGCATTTTCAGTCCACAGTCTTCTTGCCAACGAAGTTCCTTTGGATTAATGTTCCTAAAGCTAAGAAAGAAAACCCATTCTTCAGCTTCTATATAAGGTAGCACTGTGATATACGCACCGTAGAGACTGGGGTACTGGAGATAGTATTTCGATATCTCGATTCCCCACCCGATATGGAGGATTCACAGAATGAACTCATGGAATTCTCATAACTGTGTCTCCACACAGCAATAATACACTATGGAGCTTTGATTTGCATATACTCTATCATTACCTCCTAGATGTGACGGCGCCCGGTCATAGTATTATTAGCTAAAACTATGGTAGCTTGTCATACAGAATCAAAAGCATGACGGGAAAGGAAAGAATCTGCAGGGCTTTGCGTAGTGTGATATATGTAGGCAAGTAGGACTGGCAGTATCCCAGAGACAAAGGGATGCTCAACACCGCCTACCTTACCACCTAGGTGTGCCGCGCTGTCACACTAGATATATGTACAGGTCACTCATTTCAAATCAATCAATCAATCAATCAGGAATGCTTTGTGGAAGGTCTCTAGGTATATACCTGGAACTCTAGGCCCTTAGACCCTTTCCAGATCCTCGTAACCTCAGATTTGATGCAGGTATGTGTAATATCACTATACACTTTTAGTAGATTTATGGATAACGCGTCCTGTAGGCACATGACTAACTCAGAATATCTTATATCTGTACGACCTAGTCATAGAATGCATATGCTAAAGCTAGATAAACGAGTAAACATGCTGAACATCCGAAATCTATAGATAATAAATTTCAAACCAAGGGCTTCAGCAGCCCGAGGGCAAGTCTTCTTTAATAAAGAGGGTACACCGCATCACGTCACGGGAGGACCACCTCCTCCAGGACCCATATATGCCATTCACACCGTAACCCCGCAACAAAACCCGGGGCCTCCTAGCTCAGTCAGTAAGGTAAGGCGAGATGCTCTCACCTGACCTGACCTTCGAGAGCTCAAGGAGAAAAGGTTCCGGGTTCGAATCCCGGGGGGTAGCGATGGTTGCAGCGGTGCGGTCATCACCAATATTCCTGCTAACACCAGACGAGCTCAGGCCTGAGCCTCCGGGATGGAAAAAACCCTGCCCGCTAAAAGCAAGGCGGGGGTTTTCGTAGCATCCCTTGCCTGCTGACTGTGGTCAGTGGGCTGTGGGTGTAGCTTTTTATAAAGATCTTCTTTCGTTGATCTTTTTGTTGCTTTGCTCTGGGAGCACTGGGGGAGAGAGGGAGTACGCGTTAATAGAACCTTGGCTTCACCTACACTTAAAAACCCTTCCATCCCTCGAGGTCCTATAGAGATCGAAGGAGGATCTGCTATATCGGCGAAGAAGGTTCTATATAATGATTTAAAGGAATCTTTCATAGGTTTTTGGCTTTTGATAATTGACTAGTAGTATAATTGCAAGGTACGCCACATTGAAGGGCAGTATGTTACCATGGGTCCATTAATCGGGGCAGTATTAAATAATATATCGATGTTACATAGAAACAGATGTATTTATTATTTTTATTTGAGACTAGCAGCTTCTTTGGCCTGCTGTGTAGCTGAGGCGCACCCAACCCAGAGTACACTGTTGGTAGCACCTAGCAGTTGCAGACCTGGATCGAGGTTTCTCCTACATCTCATTGGGCCTCAGAGAAGTCAACCCTCGGATATATTGTCAATCATGACTCCATGGCGGGCGCCCTTGATCGACAAGTGAATGATATGATGAGACAGTGGACTTGACAGTCACTGGACAGCTGCTGCAGCCAGGACAGTGAATGCGGACCTCCAGCTGATAGGACTGTCTTCACTGAACACTCATCTCACTCATCCTACTCATCTCATTGATTTGATCTTCTCTAATTCCACAACACAGACACCTTCAACTTTCTTTTGCCCTCACCCTCACCCGCTCATGGACTGAGAGCCATGTCGTCCCAATCTCCGCTACTTCGGCTTCCTGTGGAGCTAGCCCAGGAAATCCTGGCTTTTCTACCGGATGTCTTTTCGCTGAGATCTGCAGCTCTACCTGCTCCTTCTTGTACAACGCGTTTCGTGGCGCCGAGGAAAGAATCACAACTCGAGTTCTCCTAAACCACTTGAATCCAGAGTTTCTGCACGATGCCATCTGTGCACAGGAATCCTCTTCTCCGAGAGAGACTGTTGACATCCTCAAACAGTATCTTGACCATCAGAGACCATTGCCTGTGTTGAAATGGCGTCTATCCGAGGCCCTCTCTATGGGAAAGCTCTACGATCATGTCCACTATTTGCAACTGACCTGGCCTCTAAGGCTCTGGCCAAGAATCCTGTATCCGGCGAGTCTGATATTGCTCCTACACCACCTTTGCAGAGCGAGCTGACGCGCATTGAGCGCGCCCTGGCTCACCTTCGGTCTTTTGCGGAGGCAGTGACATACGAAATGCGTCAGGCACTCTTAGCTCATCCTTTCAAGGTACTCGAACATAACTTCTCTATTTACTATGCCTTACTCCATGCGGTGAGAGTAAGCCCGTATTTAACTCTCGCTGAGTATGGCCCTGAAGATGAGAGAGAGCATATCACAAGACCTGTGTTCCAGGATTCAAATACGGGTCCCGAAGACATTCGGCGCTGGGCACACCAGTCGGAAACATCCGACAAGTTTGTGTTTTCTAAGGCGCAGAGACCGCTGCGCAAGTAGGCATATGTGATGTGGGACCGTGAGAGACTGGATTCCTGGAATAGATTCGGACGACCATGGCATGGACTCGATATCGAGGTGTGGAATGAGATGGAGATAGAGAGAGTTTGCGTAAAGCGTGAAAGACTTGAGGAAAGCGCGAGGATTATGATCCAACAGGGTAAATTGCAACCGATTGATAGGGGAAACATTTGCTAAATATTTCCGGCCCCTGATCAATACATGACCCAATGATAGGATGACCAGGTCACTTCACTGCCATATTACGTGTGGACAATCTTCTAAAGTGACCTTTTCTTTTCCTTTCCTTTTTTTAACCATATTGATTCATCCTTTACTAGCAAGTGATCTTCTGCAGTAGTCAGTTCTCACAGTCACCTCGATACCAACCTCGATACCATATACACTATGCTGTAGGTCAAGACACGTACTGCTCTGTACATACAAAAATCCAGAAGAAGCTCACTTCCTCATAATCTGGACACCGAGCACTTAACAGATACCAGAACGAGCTGGAAAACTCAGATAAGTAGTCGCCCTATACTGCTACTGCCATTCTTCGTCTGTACATGTAATTCTGTAATATTCACCCATCTCCTTCCCACCCCCTCTCCTCTTCTCCTGATCCTAATATGTTAAACGCATAGGTCCTATAGCCGGTCAGAATCCCTCAACGGATAGGTACCCGCCTATCTAGACACTAGAGTGTTCTACAAGACCCGATCCGGCTTAGCCGCTGAGATTGTAAAGGAAAAGGCTATCTAACAGCAAACCCTGCAGGATTCTCTCAACGAGAACTCCAAATATCTAAGTACGGTACCTAATATGTGCGTCCATCGGGCATATGTCTACCTAGTCTGATCTATCACTATATGTACAGTACATATATATTCAACAGATGAATCTACATACCTATCTAGGCTAGGTAGATACCTGACGGCTGGGCTGCATCCCGCGCCCAGCCTATTTCTAAAGAGAAAGAAACAAGAGAAAAGAGGACTTGAAGTCCTCCCACGTGTCTTTCTTGATCATCCAAATTACATAGTAGGTATTTGCGTGTCTAGAACCTATCTAGTCCGTACAGTATATATAATAAAGCGCTGTATGTATTCTTTTCTTTTTGTTCCAATGTGTACAGCCATTTCTCTAGTCTTGGCTCTTTTCAGCTGGCTTCCAAAGGTATTCAGTAAGAAGCTTTTGAATAGGTTGGCCTGAAAACCATGGTCCCTGTTCAGGTTCAGTAGGGTTGTGTATGGCGACATGACCGCCTTTTCTCTTCCCAACACCAGCTTCTGTATGTGTGTGAAATATAGCCGATGTAGTTTCTTTTTCTTATCTCTTAGTACACAGTACTGAACTATACTCCTAAACACCGTCCCGTATGTACATACATATACCAACCGCTTTTTTGTAAGAAAGGGTCCTTCCATCCAACGACTTTCATGAGTCTCACAACCCAGAGAGATGCTTGGATATTTTATATCTTCAATAGTTATACGTCGTAGATATACGTTTCATGCAATCGTCCATGAGATAACCTATAAAAAATCGCATTGCGTTCATCTCGTATGACGCCGGCTCAAATCAAGAAGCCTCGCGCCGCTGGCAGTGGTCTCTTCCCGTTCGAGTTTCTCGCTCGGTAATAGAATCTGGGTGTATAGTTAGAAATCAGAGAACAAACGTATTATGCGGTCATTTTTTGTAAAAAAAATTTACTTACAGCACGATCGAGCTCATACGGGAGCCCACGATGACGACCTCGGATCATCATCGCGCAGATCACAAGCTTGCTCAGAGTGTGGAACTGTCCACACAGTGAGGTGTTGACGGTGGGATAGCCAAGGCTGAGGCCGACGTTGCCGCTGTAATGCAATGAATTAGCACGTCCACTCTCGATTGGAAAGATGAATCTAGGGACATACTATGCCGACACGACCTCGAAGAAAATGGAAAAGATTTGAATTGCCTGACGGGTGAGTTTTGTCAGCAGGTGATGTATAAAATCTTGAAGAAAGGCAGAAAGAAAAAGAAAAGCTCACGTAGTCGTCCTTGTCAGCAATGCGAGGTCCTTCCACAACGGAGATGAGGAATACCCCCAGAGAGATGTACCACGTGTCAAACGAGAGCTGCTTTCTGAGGTGCGCTCCGATGTATGAAACTGCCTGAGTCTCATCGATCTCCTCATTCTGGCTGTATATGCCAAGGGAAGATTCCTCGTAGATGTTCGTCCTAAATGCCAGTCACTTGCTGTCTCCGTGGAATGGAAGGCCACTATACGTACTGTCTAACACTCATGGCTATAGGGAATACAGAGATATACATCATGACTGCCGGAGCGTTAGTGACTTCTTGACATGGGACCATCATATGAGGTTCGTACCCATAAGGCTGAATTGAACAGCTGGATGCACGTTGGCGAGATTAAAGGTCGCCGTTCCAGTGGTGCGTGAAGAGGCTGCTTGGAAGATGGTCGCGACTATACGATGTCCCGGCGAGAGGTTGCTCACTTCGGGATTGTGCAGATCCAGCACCAGCATCAAGATGATGTCCACAAGATTGAGAACGACAAGTATTCCAAGCAGCATCCAGGTTGAACCGCTTGGAAAGAGGAGGGTGTAGCAGCGCCGAGGGTGGTCGAGTAGGAAATTCAGGGGCTCTTTCAGTGCCGAATTCCGCGGGACCAGCTTAAATAATATCCAGATGATGAGCCTTAGCAGGCAGGGATAAGCGGTGTTCCCGACATAGATCAAGAACGTCATCAAGAGCATTGGAAATATTGCGGTCCTAAAGTGGATCATTGAATCTGGCGTAAGGGTGAGCCCCAAGTTGTTATATGTTGTCATCGAAGAGTAGATTCCCCTGAAATCGAAACACGATCAGAGGAGCTCTCAACTGGATTCTGTAAATACGTACCACCACGTTTTATCCTGCCCGAGGGATTCCAGATAGTCTTTGTACTGGCGGCTCGAACCATGGATCCATCCAATCAGACAAATTGCTCCAAAGACGTGAAAAAAAACGTAGTATGCTGGGTTGAAAAATGGTAAACATGTGTCCAAAATATCGGTCCCCTGACGATGAACTCACCCACTACAATCTTTGCCAGCAACTTGAGACTCCGATACTCAATTCCTCCCAATTCCTCCCTCTGTTCCTCTGTTAGGTCTAGGAATTTAGAGTTACGGCCAATCGTCGGCTTGTAGGACAGATAGGGCATGGATGGTGAGGGCTTTTTTGACGTTGTTCTGCTAAGTGATCTGCTGCTTCTCAACCTGAGATCTCTCCCTGGACGTTCACCCAAAACAAAGGCCGAGGAGGTCACCCGATCTATTGAAGAAGCATGCGACAGGATCTTGTTGACGCTTGGCAATTTTCTATGCGGTCCAGGTTCATCAGTTTCCACAGGTTTTGCTGCAGGTTCTTGAGAACCGTTAGCGGCATCCACTCCAAATAAAGTCCACAGTGGAAGTTACCATCCTCGGCGTCCTCCTCGTCAATCTCATGAGGCATAGCACCTTGAAAAGTCGTCAGCCGCGAATTTTCTCTGGTCACATCACCTCTGATCGTTGATAGTACCTCGTTCGACGTTTCTTGGACCCGGGATCCTCAGTGCTTTGTCGTGACCAGTCACGCGAGGCTTTGGGTCAGCAAAGCTGATATGTAGAGAACCCGCTCCATCATCATTAGCAGGGGATGTGATCTTTGCCCTGTTCCACCCAACATATATGAGCGAAAATCAGCACCCCGATCGGTCAACTGAAAGGGACAAACCCATTGGTGCCACCAGAGTTATCCACACTCGACGAATGACCCACATCAGCATCAGCAGCAGTAGTGTCGCTCTCACACTTCCTTTCCAAAGGAAGCTTCGTGCGTGGATCTCGTTCGTCAGAATTACAGCCATGTTTTCCGACGAGTTCACTGCTTTGGCTGCGTCCCTGGGACTGTACTGTATCAGAAGGTGACGACGACGTGTCAACTAATAACTGCACTATCAGCGGCTATCCACAATCGACAGTCAGCAAGGAGGACCTACGAGGTTGAGAAAGCATGCGGTCGCGTTGCAGCTTCTTCTTGAACCAATACAGCCGGACGAACACGACAATGGGATTGATGAAGCCAATGTTCGCCAGCAGAGGGATGAAATATATTACAAGTTGCTGGTACAGTTTGAGATCCTTGACGTCGATGCTGTTATGGATCCATACCAGTCAGTCGGGAGTTCATGTAAAAGACGGCGGAGAACGCTGGAATACTGACGTGTTGAGGCCCGTCATGGTGGCAGCGCTGACCCCGAAGAAGAGAGCATCGATGGCCGCCATATTCCTGGCCGGGTATATAAGGATCATGCCAACGATGCTCAAGGCCACTATATACGCATCTAAAAAGAGACGAGCGTCAGAGGGCACTCCCGACGACAGGCTACCATGGAGAGTGCGATCTCACAGTGCAATCTGATGAAATTTAAACGTGGCTTCCACATCTTTGCCGAGATCTGGCCTCTATGCAAATCACCATGAGCGAAACGAGAGGGCAGATGGTGTGTAAGAGAGAGAAGGCAGGTCCTAGGGTCTTCAGTTCATCCTTATATCTCGACGCCTGCGCACGTGTGGTGGGGATGGAGATCCCACGGGTAGGGAAACCTTCCTTCTGGTCCTCTACATGAACACACAAAAACACCAGTAGTCCAAATTCTTGGGAAACTTTTACGTATTTCGTTCTACGGGACTGGATTCTTTCATCATACACCCAGGTAATGTCCGGAAAGCTGTGGTGGTGGTGTCAAAAGCCCCACCCGATGATCATCGCGCGGGCAGGGGCAGGAGTGGCATCCGTGATGAAGCTGCAGTGGCTGAGCAAGCTTGGCTGAAGCTCTCCAGTATTAAGTATACAGGAACGGCTGGGCATTTCGTCATGGCTGGGAGGTGGACTGATAGCACCGAACTTGATGATCTGAGCGGCGAGTACAGTACTCCGTAGGTCTATGAACTCGGTTGCCAGATTGGTAACAAGTCCCTGGGAGGCTCTGCTGACATGGAAGGCACACGAAAACCGAAGGTGCTCGAAATCTAATCGAGGTCATCAAACAGCGGCTTTTTCATCATGGTGGGATGACGGGACCGAGGTCGAGCATATGAGGGACTTTTTGCAGCCACAGGATGGACGGGCACTAACGAAGCTCGCCGCGCTCGACCCCGGAGCGCGACCCCGTGCATCGATCCAGAGCCCACGCGAGATGCTTCATGCCACCGCTATCGCCCGCTCTCGAGAACGAAAGTGGAGCTTAGGGCTGCTTTCTTGTCCCCTCCACCCCTCCCCAGGTCGTCTCTTACCAAATACGGCTGATCGGCTGGAGCATCTTCTGCTTGTCCAGATACCTGCGGCCTATCAAGACACCCTCGATGTCGCCCACGCAGAGAAATCATGGTCCGATATGGACGGAGCGGTATATAAATATAAATTCCGACAAGACGGCTCACCCTACCACTCCCGCCCCTGTTCTTGAAACCCACCCGATGTCATGATCTGCTGCCGGTTTCCAAATGGGCACGATATGGTGGTCTCAGATCAACCCCGCAGTTGGTGACTACGACACCTCTGGCGGACAGGGAAAAAAAAGGGATCCATCCAGAGGACCTGCTACGACGAGTTCAGACACTTCGAGTGTGCTTTAACAGTGACTCTGTTCCTTCTTTGATAGCTAGTCAAGCAGCAGGAGTCGGGAAAAGTCAGGATCTCTAAAGATGCCGACGCTCGATCTGACCAACTTCAACATCGTCTGCGCGACTCTGGGCGGATTCATCACGCTTTTCGGGCTGGTCTCGTATCTGCTCAAGGAAAGATTCTACATGTCAGAAGCATGTCAGTGTTCTGCTCGTTGATCGATAAATCGTCCATTCTCACCTGGCACAGTGATATCGATGCTGGCAGGTGTTGCCTTCTCTCCGCATGCCGCCAACTTCATAAGACCCTTCGACTATGCCCTTGGATCGCCGAGGAATCTCGACCTCATTACCCTGTACTTCACCAGGCTGGTCCTCGGTGTGCAACTGGTTCTTGCAGGGGTCCAACTACCGGCCCGTTACCTGCAGACGCAGTGGAAGAGCCTGGCCCTCTTGCTGGGACCCGGTATGGCTGCCATGTGGATGTGCAGCAGCCTTGTTATATGGGTAATGGTTCCAAATCTTTCCTTCCTCCACGCTCTCATTGTTGGCGCATGTGTCACGCCAACTGATCCGGTTCTTTCAAACTCCATAGTCAAGGGTAAATTTGCAGATAAGAACATTCCCCGCCCATTGCAGAGGATCATTATAGCGGAGTCTGGCGCCAATGACGGGCTGGGCTATCCGTTCCTCTTCTTTGCGCTTTACCTCATGAAATTCACAGGCGTTAGCAGCGATGGAGCCACTGGAGTCGGAGAAGCAATGGGGATATGGTTTTATGACACTTGGGGATATATCATTATCCTGAGCATCATCTATGGGATCGCGGTCGGTTGGCTCGCCGTGAAATCGCTCCATTGGGCTGAGTCGAGGAGATATGTGGATCGAGAGAGCTTTCTTGTATTTGCTATATCTCTGGCGGTAAGTCTGCCCTTCTGGTGGGGACACGAGCGAGGGCTCACAGTTCACAGTTATTTATAGTGGGAACATGCGGGATGATCGGAACTGATGATCTATTAGCCTGCTTCGTCGCAGGCAATGTTTTTACATACGAGTAGGTTCCATTTCATTGAGCTCCCCAAAATCTGATGCGCCATTAACAGAGCAAGCGACTGGTTCCGTCTCGAGACCCAGGATGATTCTCTCCAGCCGACGATAGACATGCTTCTCAACCTGTCAATCTTCATGTGGTTTGGTGCGGTGTGCCCGTGGCCATCGTTCGTCCAGAATGATGGCATCATTCCCATTTCTCGGCTCATCTGTCTGGGTGTCCTGATCCTCCTTCTCCGTCGGATGCCCATCATCTTCGCGACGCACAAATTCATACATCAGGTCGAGCAGTTCTCGCATGCACTATACCTGGGTTTCTTTGGCCCTATTGGGGTCGGCGCCATCTTCTACTTATCCGTCGCTCGAAAATTCCTCCAGGACGACGTGCTTGCTGGGGGCCAGCCGCGAGAAGATGCAGAAAGGCTCGCAGACACCCTCAATGTGATTGTCTGGTTCCTTGTTATTTGTAGCATTGTGCGTCCTCGTCCCCATAGTAAAGCACTGGTGCATAGAATTATCTGTTTTCTGACGAGTGATCAGATCGTCCATGGTCTTTCCGTTCCTCTGGGAAAAGCCGGCTTCCACATCCCGCGCACCTACAGCCGATTTGTGACGATTGATTGATTGCCAAAACTCCGGAAATATCGAGACTGGAAGAATTTGGTGCACCGACATGTGAAAGGTATAGAAATTGCAGCAATGAGCTGTTAGCTGCTGCTTGACTGGGTGCCAGTGACAGGATACAGGGATCAATGATACATGTACATACATACAGAAGAGTTAGGTAGATACGTTCCTGGATGGTCTTCACGTTAGTTTCCAGAAGCGACGATGACGAATATTAAACTTGAATTATCACAAAAGCACCTGTGTATCTTCAGAGTGACTAAGGCTGGCCAAGGAGCTTACCAGCGGAGCCGACAGATAGGAGAACAGCAGCAAAAAGGTAAAGGTCAGGTTAGCACTCATGTTGAAACCTAGCTAATGCTCAGTAATCTATCATACTGGGTTCTTTTAGAGTTTCTCGACTCTGGCTCTGCCAGCCATGTTTGGAGATCAGCATCAATCAACCCGTGCCCGGTTCGGTCTATTTTAGATATGCACTTACCTTTTGATACTAGGAGATTGTTGAAGAAGTAATTATTATCTATCTGGTCTTGGTCCAACAAGGAGAGTAGCACCCCGGAACGAAAGGTGTGGCTGGTTGAACAAACTGGACATGGCTAAACAAAGAATAAGATGATGGTTGGATAATACAGCAGATAAAATAATAATGCCAAGATCTCATTATGCATCTTACACCGCCGCATAGTGGACCGAGCGCGAGCCTTCAACGTCATGCGTCTAACTGCGTAACAGACAGAAGTAGAACGAAAACTGTCCCAACAGAATATCTTAATTGACTTATTTGTTAACGTCGCAGAAGAATAATGTCAAGATATATGTATGCAGTCTCCAAGGGCTCCGTAGCTGGAGTGTGGCTATGTCTAGGTATTTTAGTATTCCAGGCTATATGTATCATAGAGCATTGTGGAGTCTACTTTGCGGGATTATTTTCGTCCACAGATTTGAAATGCCGAAAGACCTAACTGACTCTTGCCCCCAACCCAACTTCGGAAATTAGCAGGGACGAGGGTTTTTTCCTGGGTTCGAGGAATGTATTACCGACCTAGTAGAAAGTACCTAGTCGTTCTGGATACTAGGTGGAGATATCGATGTCTGCAGTCCCAAGGGCTTGCGCAACTTCCCCCCCCTGATTTGTCAGGTCTGACTTCGTCTATTGCTTGCACGGAGCATGGCCATAACACCGACTGGCTATGAGAGCGATTTACTGTGCCTATAGAGAATAGAGACCTTCCGGGCTTGCGAAAAGCACCTGCCCCAAGCTATTGCTTCCGTTTGTGGCCAGCCTTCTTAAGTCTGTTTATGCGCCCACTTCTTTCCTTCGCCGTCTTCTTCTCGCATTTGTCTCCCGTCACCGATATCCTTTGTCAGCAATGTCTTCGATTCAACCTTGAGCTCCCTATGATACACTTTGATTTCGTGTCACTCGTCACAATGCAGGGCTTTTTCGCGTCTGCCCCTCAGAGTGACAATGTTACAGCCATTAAGTGACGGGTCTGTGCTCGTGTGGGCACCTCATTCAGGGAGCTTCCGCTGCCTTTTGGTCTCCTGGAGCCTGGAGGCGCGGCTCTGCAAGGTACCACACACTCTGCGTCCTTGTTATTCAATGAACACAATTCCAGATGCTCACATCATCTATACGCGCCCTTGCGCGCGTGGCGCCTCGGATCCCTATCCTCTCGAGGCTACGATCGAACTTCATCATCCTCCATTACATCTACATCATCTCCTGGATAGTTGTCGGGTCTCTGATCATCTATCCTTGGGGGGAAAATATTAAATACATCGACGCCTTGTTCCTTGCATGCAATGCAGCGACACAGGGCGGCTTGAATACGGTCGACCTCAACCTCCTTCACGGATACCAGCAAGCAACACTGTGGTTGGTTTCGATACTCACGAACAAGATTCTTATCCATTCGCTCCTTGTGCTTGTCCGTCTACATTTGTTCGAGAAGCGTTCCTACTATGTGATCCAGGATGCCACCACGGCTAGTCGGTTCCGCGCAAGCTCCGAAACCGAGGCAACGGCTAGCAAACAATATGGCAGCGAAAGGGGAGAAAGCATAATCTCTGAAGACAACATAACAGCCTACGTCGGTACTGGAAACAATAGGCAGGAGGAGGAAGGGCGGGCTGAACCCCCAGACGTGGGACGAGGAGGAGAGGGATTTAGGCCTGAATTGCGTTCTACAAGGCGCGTAGGTGCAGTTCATGATTCGAAAATAATAGACAATCACGAATTGGAGGATGGAGACGATGATTATCATAATTACGATTACCGATCTTCTCGACCATTTGAATCGAATTCGTCAAGATTGTCAAGCCCTGCGCTTACCATGTCGTTAGCAGCATATAGAAGCGGTTTTGAAGAGTCTCAGTCCATTCCATGTCCGGGGAATGATGATCGCAGGCACCTTTCCGAAGATTCAAGCAATGAGAAGAGCGGAGGAGATCCAGGCTCATTCAGACAGAGCGGAGCTCGTGGAACTCAGCAGACTTGTATCAGGCATTGGTTTGGATCATTTGACGGGAGATCACAAAGAATTTCCGAGGAGCAGGATAACGCAATTGAAGAAGCCGAATTGGGACTCGGAACTGAGCGAAACCTGCTGTTGCAGGCAGAAACTCGGCGCATGTTACCTGACGTGTGGGAAGATGACAGGGGGCCCACATCATCGTTATTATTTTCCAAAGACTGGTTGCAACGGATGGCGGATAGGTTACGATCGCGCCGTCGCCGCCACGAGGACAACAACAAGCCTTCACCGTACTTGGACCCGGATACTGCAGGAGTCAGCAGTGCTGCCGATCCAAGTGAGACAGAGACCCGGAGCATAGAATACCGAGCATCGACAACTCTGTTTTCCATTCTCATCAGTTATTACCTGCTTTCCCACCTGTCCGGAGTTATACTGCTGGCACTGTGGATCAACTCGGACGCGAAGCATGGATCTATTCTCGAGGCTGCCGGTGTAGGCCGTACATGGTGGAGCGTCTTCACTGCTTCATCCGCGTTCCAGAATCTGGGGCTTACGCTCACACCCGACTCGATGATCTCTTTCCAAGACGCTGCTTTTCCAATTGCAGTCATGACATTCTTGATGATCATCGGGAACACCGGCTTCCCTTGTATTCTGCGTTTTATCATTTGGATGCTCTCGAAGATCGTTCCACGGACAAGTTTGCTGCGGGAGGAGCTGCAGTTTCTACTGGACTACCCAAGGCAATGTTTTGCGCTGCTTTTCCCTCGAAGGGCAACATGGTGGCTCTTTGGCATTCTAGCTCTTCTGAACGGAATGGACATGGCATTATTTCTACTTCTGGATGTAAGCTACCACCACACCCTTGCCCTTGCTGGATCTGCCTTGGATGAAAGCTGACAGACAATCTATGTGCCGTGCTGTACATACAGCGGGACAATCAAAGGACCAAACCCCTGTCTCGTGGCGTGTGGATCGTCGACGCTTTATTCCAAGTCACCGCTACTCGGACAGCAGGATTCTCTATCCTGCCCCTTTCGAGACTCCATCCTGCGATGCAGGTCTCCTTTCTGGCGATGATGTATGTCTCTGTTTTCCCGACCGCCATCTCCATGCGGGAGACAGATATATATGAAGAAATAAGCCCGGGGATCTATATCGACGACGACGACGACGACGACGACGACGAAGAAGAAGAAGACTTCGGTAGCAACAATGATAATCATAGCGGCCGAGTGGAAAGCAGAGAGTGGAGCGTAGCAGGAACAACCCACATGCATCAGCACCAGCTCGTCTTCGACTTCTGCTACATCTCCCTGGGTCTGTTCACCATCGCTCTCAACGAGGGCGCCCGGCTGCGACATCGAAAAGAAGAACCCTCCTTCAACCTGTTTTCTGTGCTGTTCGAGATCGTCTCCGCCTACGGCACGGTCGGCCTTTCCCTGGGGTACCCCGGCACCGAGACCTCGTTCAGCGCGCAGCTGGGCACGTTTTCCAAGTTGGTTATTATTGCGATCCAGATCCGTGGTCGACACCGCGGTTTGCCGTATGAGCTTGATCGCGCTGTCTTGTTCCCGTCTGGGTGGCATGAGACGGAAGAAGGCTTTGCTCCGGAAAGCACGGTGAGCGCGAGACGTCGCGATTCAAATATCAGCCGTGTATATATTTAGCAGCAGTAGGAGTGGAACGAAGGTATGTACCCCTCATGCTTGAATTACCGTGAAAGTGCGAGAGAGCTTTGGGGGCAGGGATGAGAGTATATATATATATATATATATATATATATAAGATATTATGCATAAAGAAGTATTCCTATCTTTTCTCTTTTATAGACCTCTTTTGGATATATATCCATCATGTTATATGCTCGAGGAAGTTCTCGAGGGTCAATCTAGGCAGCATCACAGACACCAGCATGCACGCTAGGGGGATTGCTGCTGGCTTCGCCCCAGTTTGCGCTTCCCAGCGCCTGACCCGCTGCGGTAGAATCGTCCGCCCGGATCTGAAGAATCCACAAGTCAGTCATCGATCCCTCTCACTGGAGTAGCACCTCGCCTTTCAGGGAGTATCAAGGGACTTACATAGTACTGCTTGTCGACGTAATACCACCAGTCCTGGCTGCGGAAGGCGTTGTCGGTGGACTGGCTGATAGGATCGTTCCAGCCGGTGTTGCGGGTGTCGAAGTTGGCGTGCTTGGACCAGGCGACGTAGACCTTGGGGTGGTCGTTGTTCTGGACGCCGTTGGGGTCGATGGCGTCGCCGGCCTGGATCTCCTCGGTGGTGAGGGTGTTCTGGATGTCGCCCCAGGCGAGGTCGTGGTAGCCCTGGTGGGCGGAGAGGAGGGCGCGCGAGGGCGCCCACATGTTGTTGCTGTCCTTGGTGTGGATGACGACCACTCTTTCCCAGTCGCTGGAGACGTCAGCGGTGGACATTCCCAGATAGAAGAGATCTTCCCTCGGTGATCCTTACTAGTCATGTCCCGTGTCGATGGGCCCAACCGTCGCCCCGTCCTTCTCGTAGAATAGGTTGTACACGACGCGCACATCGCTGTCGTTGCACTTGCGGTACGTGTAGTAGACGGGGAACGCCGGGCCCGGGTTGCCGATGGGCACGCCCGGGTTGCGGCAGTTGCAGCCGACGTCGGGATACTCGCAGCGCGGCGCGGGCGGCGTCTGGTGCGCGGCGTCGTAGACGTCCGGGGTCGTGGGCGACCCGGAGAAGGCCCAGGTGGGATAGCAGGGCGGCTGGTCCATGGCCTGGCCGAAGAACCACAGCGGCGCGTAGCGGTCGGCGAGGTCGAGGCCGCCGGCGTTGAGCAGCGCGGTCATCTCGTCGTCGGTCAGCTGGGTGACGGCGACGGCGGTCGAGGCCGCCAGCGCGGCGGGGAGAAGGTTCTTGAGCAGCATGGTGAACACCGGACCGTAGAAGAACTGTCGAGAATCAAAGATCCAAGGACGGAGTAAGAGTAGTAAGAGTAATACGCTGCTCACACAACCCCTACGCCTGGGGCTGGGGCTGGGCCATCAGACAGATAGATCAGCGAGGGAGTGCTCTGCAGGAGAGAGACCAGGTCTCCCATGGTCAGGTCCGGTCAGGTTAGGTAGGACTTGAACGTCCTTAATAAGGAACTTTCGATCTCTGCAAGAGAGAGGCGTACACCGTACGGCACCGTAGCATCTGATCCGTGCAAGAATGCAAGGGCGGGGAAACGTGAACGGGGGAGACCTTTCGGAGACAGCCCGAGATGAACAAAGAAGAGTAAGCCCGTCGAACGAACGAATCGCCCACGCGCCCTGGCCGTCCCGGGACGTTTGTTTGTCAACTGCCGTCTGGGGCTGCGGGGCCGTGGACTTGAGGCCAGAGACAGACGATCGGCGCTGCGATGCAACACGGCGGAGCGACGGCCTCGAAACGGTGAAACGGGCCGGGGAGTTTACCCGGGTTTAATTAAATTAAAAATTCCCAGGAAAGAAGCTTGAAGTGAAAAGAGTGCTATTTTTATGTTCCGTTCGAACACACCCCTTGACCCAGGGTTTCCTACCCCGTGATCCCTCGATTGATTACGGCGCGTGTACTGTACTTCTGCCCCATCTTGAAGAAATGGAAAAAGGCAATCCGCCTCATCCTGCAGCGGCCGCCACGACAGCGACACCACCAACTTCGGCCACGGCCGATGCAATCCACCGCCAACGGACCGGGAGGATCTGGATCATTATTTGCCCCCCAAAGCGCCCGGCCGTCTGCAGGACCGTTGCCCTCCCTTCTCTTCTGCACAGCACGCTACGCCGCCAATCATCCGGGCCACGTGCATGCCCACAGAGACAGGTTACCACTTTAGGTGGTATGTGTACCTGTCACCGCTGTTGCTACTTCGTGGAGAGTGCTCCGGTTATGATGTTCGGTGATAAATGGAGCCAAGATGGCAACAAGGAAAAAAAAAAGACAAAGCCAATGTCAAGATATGGGGTGAAAACATATATATATATAGACCAGGAAGAAGACCCGTACCCATTGTTGTCAAACAAAGAAAAAGGCAATGTTACTCATTTCCAAGGCTGTCTTGAACAGTTTTCGATCTTATTTATGTACTCCAACAGTTCTTTTTTTTTTAAAAAAAATCAGGGAGGGGAAAGAGAATTTTTCCCACATGCGGAGAAGAATCTGGATTTTTTAACCTGCTGTATCGGTTCGGTCCAGTGGGGGAGGGGGGTTGTTGGGGTACTGGGTTAAGGAGTGGAGTAGCAAAGCAAAAAGCAAAAAGAGGGGGTTGAACTGTGAACAAATCATGCTGTTCGGTCACTGGTACATCATGTCTGTTGATTAACGTATGGATGAATGGCAAATTGCGCTCGTTCTCTTTGCTCATCCGTCCAGGGAAAAAAAAATACTTAAACGCTGCCATCATTGCCTTTTCTTCCTGCCTTGTTTCATTGAAGAGAAGAAAAAAAAGATTGAAAAAGGTAAAAAATGTCGCCGAGACTCCAACTCCATATCATTCAAAATCGACCAAAAAAAAGATATCAAAGCACGCAAGGCAGGGACCTCCCTTCTGCTTTCGCCTTCTGCTTTCGTCGTTTCATGGCTAGGTCTCCACCTTGTTGCCGTAATCATCCAGCAACTCGCTGCGGTTGTCTATCCCGGACCACTTGGGCTTGCCGTCCATGATCTCGACGACGCGCCTGCTGTAGAAGATATGGCAGCTATCACGCAGGTCGTTAGCTGGAAACTTCGCAGACAAAACATCTATGTCATCTACAGAACCAATCGCGGGGGCCGGGGGGGGGGGGGGGGGGGGGGGGGGGGGAAGATGAAAAACATGGAGAAACTAACCTCACCTCAAACGCCTTCCTCCGTTGCTTCTGCCCCTCCTCCGTGCACCCGAAGTCGATCAGCTCCGGGAACAGCAGGCACGTATTGCGGCCCTCGTCCATGATCGGGGTCCGGCAGTACGCGCACGACACCTTGCACGGCGTCCGGTAGTTATGGCTCTTCTCGGTGGCGGAGTAGAAGGCGAGGCCCTCCGCGCCGTGCGTGAAGGAGATGGCGGCCTTGGGGAAGATGGCGCACCACTGGAAGGGGGCGCCTGTTTTGGAAAATTACTATACAACATTGTTTACGGTAATACCATAAGGAATATGGATAGATCGTGCCAGTCTCAAAAGAAAGCTGGACCGGAGAAAGAAGGAACTGTACTGACCATGCAGAACCTGACACCCCCTGCAATGGCAGAACTTCGTGTTCAGCGGCCGTTCTCTCTTCAGCTGGTACGTGACCCTTCCGCAGTGACAGCTGGCGCTCCACCTGACGTCGCCAAACCTCTCCGGTGACTGGATCAGGTACGGCGGGCGCTGCTTCCAATCCTCCTGCTGGCCAGCTGACGGGGCCTCAGGCCCGGTGTTGGTGTTGGCGCGTTGCGGGAGCGGAGACCGCGACGCGGACCCGTCGTCGGCCATCTTCGAGATGTCCCGGTTGAATCGGGCTGTGCGGAAGTCCCAAGCGTGCTGATGAAGGGGCGATTTGGGTATTTTTGCTGTGATATATTATTACTGGGATATAGATAGGAGGGGCGCCGCTGAAGATCGAGCTGCGATGGTGCACGGTGCGATAACAGGACAGTCAGACCCGGTCAGATCGGGAGACAATCGAGAGACGCTATCTGAGTAGAATCATTATTTCCTGACATCCAGACTGGACATTCGACAGAGGACATCCAGTCGGCAGGTCAGTATGTGAAGCGTGGAATTGGCTTTGTCCTGGCATGGCTTCTGGCAGACGGAGTGACATCATCGCGATGTAGACCCGACTGACGGGACGAGAAAAGGGGGGAGCCACGGATCTGGATCTGGATGGAGCACCGGTGCCCTTCAGGGCCACGTGGAGTGGAGTTCGAGTGTCCCTGATCATCGTTGGGCGTGTGGTTTTCATATCACTGCAACCATGGTTGAGGACTTGGTCAATTGTAGACCCACAGCATCGCTGGTCAGGTCGATCAAGACCGCAGTGATTCCAGAGCACCTGAAACGAGCCAGCTTCTAGAATTGTACATAGTTCTTCGAGAGTCTTCCTTTCCAAAGCTTGCAACGACTCGTCCGAGCATGTTCGATTCGATCCCAACATGCTGCGTGGCATGCAGAGGACCAAAAAGGGACAGCGAAAATGACGCCAGAGACAACTCCTTCAATATCAATCAGGATCTGGGCATTGTCAGCACTTGGCGGTGTTCGGAGTAGCGGGACCTAAGAAAAGCCATGTCAGCAATATTTAGAAATCGCTTGGGGGCAGCGACAATACAGAAGGACGATCGATCCGCACAAACACTCTCTCCTCTGGCAAACGCTACAGCGCTTGGTGAAACAATGGCCGATGAAACACAAGGCTGCCGGGGTCGTCTTGGCAGAGCAGATCATCGGTTGTCGACTGCCTGTACGCGCCGCGAGAACGCGTTGAGAGGCTCGCAGGGACCACGAGAGCGGACAGCCTGGCGGTTCAACAACCGAGTGCCGGCGCTTGCAGGAGATTGGCGTCCAACTCAGGGGCCAAAAGCCTCCGCGAGGGGGCGATGAAGCGTGTGTTCTTGTGTGACGGTCCCTTGCGCTGCGGCCTGGGCCCCCGGATCTGGCAGCTCCAGAGCGACTTGGCGGCTCTTCGCCGCGCTGCATCGCCATGCCCTTGAGCAGTGAAATACCTTTCAGCGCACAACCACCACCTCCTCCATGCAGCCCTCCGGTCGCAGCAGGCCGTCCCTCACACCATGAAGAAGTTCCTGAGACACATCCGCTCGCGCTCCAGGGAGTTCCGGGGGAGCATCTCCAAGCATGATCTCCGCGCCGCCGACCGCTATCCTCCCCCAGTCCCCGGCTGCGACTTCACGCAACGGCTGCCTCGTCCCGTCCTCTCCAAGATCTTTGCGGCGGTCTGCCCGCATGCCCTGGACGACACCTACAACTCCTACGAGGAGTCCATGACCGAAGATGGCTGCATGCTCTGCGACATGCGGGACCTGGCCTACTGCGCCTTGGTCTGCAAGCGATGGTGCTGCGAAGCTCAGTCCCTGCTGTACGTTGGATCCAGCCATCGATGATCTGACCTGGTTCTGATAGAATCTCCCCCAGATACAATAATGTTCGCATCGATCCCGTCCACTACTGCGAGCTCGAGATCGAGCTCGCCGAGAAGCGGAAGCACCGCTCATTGTTCGACCGCAACGGAATACCCATCGACGCACCCAAAGTCCGACTGGTGCTCTTCATGAGGACGGTCCGAGAGAATCCAGAGCTTGCCGAAATGGTGCGCTCGTTGCGGATGCCGTACATGACAAGGGAAGGGAGCAAGGCGGAGCTCGCGCGGACCGTCTCCGTGCTGCCCAACCTGCGTTACGTGGACCTGCCGGCCGGGTTCTACAGCGACGATGCCTCCGCGCATACTCTGAAACAGGAGCTCATGGCCCAATGTCCGGACATACGGAGGATGAAATACACAGAGGGCTCCGAGGCGAGCTTCTCCCGCATTCCGGGCTCGCGGCTCTGGATGTGTCTGGAGGTGCTGGAACTATCGGGACTGAAAGTCGACCCCACTACCCTACGGCTCGTGCTGAATTCGTTTACTGCCCTGCGGGACTTGAAGCTGGAGAATCTTCCCTGGCTGGACGACTCCGTCTTCTCTCACATCCCATCCCTTCCTTCGTTTCCGCCTCTTCAGCGGTTCACCCTTCAAGATATTCCGAACGTTACGGCAAGCGGGCTTGCCGCGTACCTCTCGATACCCCAGAATCGTGAAGTCCTAACCTATCTCACCCTCTCTAACACCGGTGTCCTTCCCCAGTCGCTACATCAGGTCCTCTCGGCCGCCCCGTGCCTCCAGAGCCTCTCGATCATCCAGGAAGTGAGCAAGCCCTTCCCGCTCGAAAACATCCCGCCGCTTTCCTCCAAATCCTTACGCTTGCTGCACTATGAAATCACCTCCGATGGCGGCTCCTACGGCCTCCAACCCGCCGCTAGCTCCTACTACACGTATTTAATGTCTTCCCTGACATCCAATTGCCTCCCAGCCCTGCGTGACCTGTACGTCCGCGACGCAAACTTCCCCGACACGCTCCTCCTCGCCCCGCCCCCACGTATCTTTGGTGGCGGCGAGTTTTCGAGCTCCAAGCCGAGCAACATAGGTCTCAATCAGCCTCTCAACGTGTACAGCAAGGGTATGGACGAGCTGGAATGGAATTTCACACCGTATGAACCGCCCTCGACGCGGGGGCGACGCGACAGCAAGACGCGGCCGGTCAGCTTGCACGGCGCGCAGCTCAGCCCGCAATGGGGCGGCGAGGCACGCAGGAGCGTCCTCGTCGGGAACGGCTTTGGCGGCTTCCTCGCGGTGCCGGTAGACGAAGAACGGCCGAAGAGCAGCGGAAAAGCGGATCTGTGGCGATGAAACTGGAGGCTATACATCGCCTGCTCTGACGCCAGTGCCTAGCAGGGCGTGGGATCGGATCTCGAAATGGTCCCGAGGATCATTCCGAGACCCCGCTCCAGAACTGAGTGTACACACCGCGTGCTGAAAGAGTACGTGTGGAGAAAAGGGATTTTCTCGAGATGTGAGAGATGCATACCTCTCTGTCTGCCATGAACGGATGTAACGAATAACAATATACCCTTGGTCCTTTTTTTTTGAATAGATTCGGCATTTGCGGGGAATATTCTCTCTTTTTGTATCTCCTGGATATGTTTGCGCTATTTAGCTATTCGAACTTTTCTAATCTGGTGCGGTGTAGGGAGCCTCAGAGGCACTCGACCTAAGTACAGTCCATACCTAATCCCACGTGTTTACTAGGTAGGCTGAAGTCGGCAAAACAATCGGTAGCTCTTCAGCTATTCCTATCCTAACGAGATACGGACTACTGATTGCCCAGTAATAGTATACTCTGTAGAGGAGCTTCTCCAGTGCTAATCCAATGGCGGGAATACTATTCTGGAACACTTCCGTGTTGGGAGGGGGGAGGGGATGACAAGAATACTGAGTACTAGAGCAATCCGGACTGTGGAGACAAATAGGTAGGTACAGTCCTAACTTCGGCCTGCAGATTCCGAACCCTCATTCATTACTGCTATTGATATTGCTATGGTCATGGTCATGGCCCATGCATGGAGAACGAACAGGGTGTGCCACCTATGGACATGGCACATGTCGATGCCATCCATAATAAGTCTATGAGACTTCGCGGTGAATATCTGGGTAGATATGCGGAAGGGAATACTGCTAGCAAATCTTGGGGAAGTGTCCGGTTGACTGAGAGCCTTTCCTGGAGGTTTACTTTACTCACAGGGGACGAGATGAGAGAGGGAAATTTCCAATTTCTCCTATGTAGGTCAGTCAGCCAGTCTCGGTCCAGAGCCGTGTATGTACTGCACGATATGTACAAGCTCGGACTCGGCTGGATAGTACTGTACTATCAACACCATTGATTGCTTAGCGGAGCAGGGATTCTTCTTATGACCTGTTCTACGCGGTGGCAAGTGGACTGCCGAGAGTGATAATAAAGCAGTGCAAGATTGTCTACCTAGTCGGGCAACCGTTTTTTATTATTTTATCTTTTTTTTTAAAGCTTGAGCGTTTGGACCTTTATTCTTCATTTACAGATCTTAGCATCCTTCTTAGGATCGTTCTCAATATTAGGGCCAATACTTATTTAAAAAAATTTTAGGATGCGTTGTTATCATTAACTGTAATCTGTCAACCATAGATGATGATGATAATATGTTAAGCTATCTTTCTGTACAGCACCTGAAGGTACTATACATACATGCTGCACTGTACATATACTACACCTGACTATAATCACAGAATAGATGCAAGGTAGATAGTAACTTAGGTAGGTACCTGTCTACTACCAAATTGGCAACCCTAACACCTCTCCCCAACCACCAAAACCGCAACATCGTGGCTCTCCAACTCGACACTGTACTTGTCCCTCATGCAGCCCAGGTCCTTCCCCGTCCAGGCATCCGTCACTCTGAACCCAACACCTGAACCTCGTCTCCCTCTTCCTCCTATTCTTCCTCGTCTAATCTTCTCCTTCAACTCCGGAACCTCCTCCCACACTGCAGTCCGGACCGCAGGCCCATCCTCCGAATTGAGCATCAGCACCAGCGTCCCACCCAGACTGGCCGACGGTCCAGACCAGTACTCGGCCGGATGGGCCGGGTCGAAGGTCCAGTCCGGGTTGTAGCCCCATTTGTAGGGGTACGCGGGGCGGCCGACGACGGGGTCCTGGTGGAAGGCGAGGAGGGGCCTGTTGGAGAGGATGGAGAGGTGGTCGGGGCTTATCGAGTCGACCTTGCCTTTCCATCAGCAATGTACTATGTACGGTACTATAACGTAGGTATAATATGATGGGAGCTGGAGGCTTACAGCAGTCCCGATGATCAGCGGCGACTTCATGGCAGCCCACAGCGCGAAATGCGCCCGGTTCTCCGCCAGCGTGAGGTTGCCGTTGCCGACCTCGAGCATGTCCGGATCGTTGTGGCCCCAGAAGTCGACCGAGTTGAGGAGGAAGCTGTTCTCGTTGGCGATGGTGGCGATGCGGGGCCAGTTCGCTGGTCGTCATATCTCGTCAGTTTCTTGTATCCATATGTGTGTATCAAAAAAGGAGTATGGATATTGGGCAGTATACTCAAGGAAATAGAATGCTAGGGCATACCCTGAATATCACCACTCATCCTCCACGAATTCCCCGTCTCACTCCCCCAGCTCGTCACGTCCGCCTGGCCCCAGTCGCACAGGGAATACAGAATCGTCCGGTTAACACTGAGCAGCGCATCCCGCATGGCGCGGTACCGCTGCGCCGTCTTGGACGTGCTCCAGTCGTACCCGGGGGGAGCAGGGTTCTGGAGGTCCGGACAGGTGCCGTTGGGGTTGGCCTGCGGGTCGGACGAGTCTGGGACGCAGAAGTTATATTCGTCCTGCCAGTTCGGGGGGACGCCGCAGTTGTCGTATTTGAGGTCTGCAGGCACGGTCGATCAGACATGATTCTTTCTTTGAGTAAGGAGGGGTTGGTATATCATACAGTCAATCCCCCACTCGGCAAACGTCTCCGCGTCGATCGTCTCGTTTCCCAGACTCGCTGGGTAGCCGGCGCAGGTGGTGTATCCGGCGCCTGTTATTGAACATCACCGGTATGCATATCAGTGCATCCATTAGTTGCACTAGTGACCAACTCGCGCCATCGAGACAACCTGAAATACGGGGGAAGGTTAAGGAGAAAACTTACTGCTATAAATCCCAATCTTCAACCCCAGCCCATGGATCTTCTCCGCAAGACCCTGAATACCGCTCGGAAACCTATCGGGGTCCGGGACGATACGGCCGGTGGCAGGGTCTCGCCCGCTCTTGACGGACCAGCAGTCGTCAACTAAGAGATATATCATTCAGCCATCTCTTTTTCTCTTATTTCTCAAAATCTTATACAAATATATAAAGGCATGTAGAAAGAAAGAAGGAGAAGAACTTACTATTCACATACTCGTACCCCAGATCTCGCAGCCCCAGATTGACCATCTCCGTCGCGGCCGTCATGATCTTGTCCTCGTCGATGTCGCATCCGAACGCGTTCCACGAGTTCCAGCCCAGCGCGGGGAGGCGGCCCTATACATGCACGTACTTGTTAAATTAAATCATATATATACATCACTGAAAGAAAAAGCAAACAAAGCAAAGAAAAAAGTTGAGGAGCAGGTACATGCCACACCATCTTTCCTCACCAGCCCATAGACGGCCGGAAGAAAAGGAAGAGCAAGAGAAGCCAACAGGAACGCCGCGGAGGTCGAAGTTCGAAGCGGCATCTTGAAAAATTGAATCGAACAACTGATTCAAAAGACTGGTGGAACTTGGAACTTTCCGTGAGAGTTCGATCGAGCGCTCCGTTCAGTTTAATTCAAGATATCCGGGGAGGATAAATCATATATACTTATTGTTAATGGTAATGTCTGACCCCAGCTCAGGCTCATCCACAAACCGATCAATCCAGTCGCAAGTTCTTATATGTAGCTCAGGCACCAGAGATGTCATTTGCCCATGCACAATACATCCGACTAGTATGTACCCGAGTCACACAACCAAACTACGTCAGCTGTGCGGGGAAAGACTGCATTTCTGCCCATGAGCTGCGATAATAATAATAATAATAATAATACATTTCCCTTGCTTAGTAGTAGGGACAACATACTAGTCTACTCTCGTATTCGGGGCTCAGCCCAATCCCATCCAATCCCACTCCGGCAGAAACTTCCGGCAGTCGAATAAGTCTACCATTTGAAATGGCTGACAGACCGATTCAATCTGCATGCAACAGGATTACAAAGGGCCGCAACGGTACTGGTGAACGGAGCCTATTGCCCTCAGCGGAAGGAGGATAAGAATAGCTACCATGTACAGTACAGTACCACAACCCGGCAGCTGCATGTGTCATTCTGCATCGGTGCCGGCCGGGTGGTGGTATATCAACTAAATTATCCGCCAACGAGCGACACGATCCGCGACCACTGCGTCGATCCCTATCCCGAACCAGGATGCTCGGAGGACTTAGTACGGAAAGTAACCTTGGTTCTGCGGGGTAAGGTTAGGCAGGTGGGAAAAAAGTAAGCAAGCTCCTGTGGCCTCCGGGGGGGGGGGGGGGGGGGGGGGGGGGGGGGGGGGGGGGAAAGCCAGTAAAGTAAGACTAAGACCTTATAAGTGGAGGGGCAGCATAGAGTTTGGATACTGGCATGAAAAGTTGAACTAAAATGTTTACTTCTGGTTCATGGCAGAACAGAAACCCG